>JADMIO012720180.1_pt1 | contig 107958 bp, 108 predicted proteins | sample 8958161 | NCBI WGS metagenome assembly JADMIO01 (sample SAMN16585339, study PRJNA669376) | soil metagenome | isolation source: Crop rotation soil | place: USA: Cullars Rotation, Alabama | collected 2011
CTTTCCTCGGCTGAAGGAAGCGGCGGGCGATCGGATCGCCCGCCGCTTTCCTTTTGCGCGGGCGGCAAGGCGAGACGAGGAGACCCTATGCCCGCGCGCGCTGCTTTGATACGGGGCGGCATTACCCGCGGATCAGGGACGCTGCATGCGCATCACAATGATCGGCACCGGCTATGTTGGTTTGGTTTCCGGCGCCTGTTTTTCCGATTTCGGCCATGACGTGACCTGCGTCGACAAGGACGCCGGCAAGATCACCGCGCTGGAGAACGGCAAGATGCCGATCTTCGAGCCGGGCCTGGCCGACCTTGTCGAGCGCAATGTCGCAGGCGGCCGCCTGCGCTTCACCACCGATCTCGCCGCGGGCGTCGCCGGGGCGGAGGCGATCTTCATCGCGGTAGGGACTCCGTCTCGGCGCGGCGACGGCCATGCCGATCTCAGCCACGTCTTCGCGGCGACGCGCGAGATTGCGGCGGCGCTGACCGGCCCCGCCGCGGTCATCACCAAGTCGACGGTCCCCGTGGGCACGGGCGACGAGGTGGAGCGGATCATCCGGGAGGCCGCACCGGCCGCGAAGGCATGGGTCGTTTCCAACCCCGAATTCCTGCGCGAGGGCGCGGCGATCGAGGATTTCAAGCGCCCCGACCGGATCGTGTTGGGAACCGAAGACCCAGACGCCGCCGAGATCATGCGCGAAATCTACCGGCCGCTCTACCTGAACAGGGCACCCTTGCTGTTCACAAGCCGGCGCAGCGCCGAGCTGATCAAATATGCCGCCAATGCCTTTCTGGCGACCAAGATCACCTTCATCAACGAGATCGCGGACTTGTGCGAAGCGGTGGGCAGCGACGTGCAGGATGTCGCGCGCGGCATCGGCCTCGACCAGCGGATCGGCCCGAAATTCCTGCATGCCGGCCCCGGCTACGGCGGGTCCTGCTTCCCAAAGGATACGTTGGCGCTGCTTAAGACCGCCGAGGATGCGGGGAGCCCGCTGCGGATCGTCGAGGCGGTGGCCAAGGTGAATGACGCGCGCAAGCGGGCGATGGGCCGCAAGGTGATACAGGCCGCCGGCGGCGACGTCCGTGGTAAGAAGATCGCACTGCTCGGCCTGACCTTCAAGCCGAACACGGACGACATGCGTGACGCGCCGTCACTGTCGATCGTCCAGGCGCTCCAGGATGCCGGCGCAATCGTCCACGCTTACGATCCGGAAGGCGTCGAGCAGGCGAGGCCGATGCTGCGGGACGTGGTCTTCGCGGAAGATCCTTATGCAGCCAGCGACGGCGCCCACGCCGTAGTGCTTGTGACGGAATGGGACGTGCTTCGCGCGCTCGATCTGAAGCGCATCGCCTCACATATGGCGGACCCACTGTTCGTCGACCTGCGCAACGTCTATCCGCCGGAGGACGTCGCTGAGGCAGGCCTGCACTGGGTGGGTATCGGCCGGACGAACAGGCTCGCCCGTACCTAGGCGGAGCGGCAACTCTTCACGTGGCGGCTCGTTTGATAGGTCTAGGTGGTGGAGGGTCGCATGAAATTCTGGAGCCTGGCAGCAGTGACCTGTGTTGCGGCGCTGAGCGGCGGGTGCGTGCATCAGTCCGAGAGGTCGGTCCCGCATGCGAGCGCGGTGCTGTACGACGCGGGCGGCCGCGAGGTAGCGCGTGCCCAGCTTAGCCAAGGTTCCACGGGCATCCGGATCGTTATCCAGGGCAGCGGCCTGAAACCAGGCACTGCGGGCGTGCATCTCCATACGGTCGGCCGCTGTGACGCGCCCGACTTCGCGAGCGCGGGCCCGCACTGGAACCCGACCGGACGCCAGCACGGACGCTACAATCCGGTCGGCATGCACCTTGGCGATCTGCAGAACCTCAAGATCGGCGCCGATGGGCGAACGCGCCTCTCGACCACGGCCTATCGCGCTTCGCTCGGCGACCTGCTGGACACTGACGGCGCGGCTGTGGTGATCCATGCCGATGCGGACGATTATCGCACCGACCCCTCCGGCAAGAGCGGCGCGCGCGTCGCCTGCGGAGTGATTTCCGCTTCGTGACGGCATCCGTCCTGTTCGTCTGTCTCGGCAATATCTGCCGCTCACCGCTGGCGGAGGCGGCGCTCCGGGCGCAGGCCACGAAGGCGGGTCTGGCGCTTGAGATCGACTCCGCCGGGACCGGCGACTGGCACGTCGGCAGTCCGCCCGACGAGAGGGCGATCGCCGTCGCACGCAGGAACGGCGTCGATATTTCCGGCTTGCGCGCCCGCCAGGTGAGCGCGACGGATTTCGAGCGGTTCGATCATGTGATTGCGCTCGACACCAGCAATCTGGCCGACCTGAAGGCGATCCAGCCGCCCGCAAGCAAGGCGCGGCTCTCGTTGCTGCTCGACTATGTGCCGGGCCGAGAAGGCGATCCCGTCGCCGATCCCTATTACGGCGGCGACGACCATTTCGACCGCACCTGGGCCGATGTCTGGGCCGGCACGGGAGCGTTGCTGCGGACCCTGAAATGAGTTCTTTCACCCAGCATGTCGCGGCGCTGACCGGCACGAGCGAAGATCGTATCGAGCGTCTTGCCGGCGGGGATCTTTCCGAGGTGCTGTTGCTATATCGGCAGGACGGGCGGCGAAACGTCGCCAAGGGCGGTCCGGCGACCGCCACCGAAGCGGCCATGCTGCGCGCGATCGCCGCAGCAGGGGTGCCGGCGCCGGCCGTCGAGGCCGAGCACGACGGCGTTCTGCTGCTCGAGCACGTCTTCAATGACGGCGTGTTCAGCGCCGCCACCTGGCGTGACATCGGCGCGAAGGTCGCGCTCCTGCACAACCACGGCGCGGAAGATTATGGCTGGCCGCTCGACTATCGGCTGGGAACCGTCGAGTTGGACAATCGCCCCGCCATGGACTGGCCGGCCTTCTGGGCGGAGCGCAGGCTCATTCCCACCGCTGCCATCCTCGATAGACCCTGGCGCGAAAGGATCGAACAGGCAGCGCTTCGGCTGGAGGTCCTGTTGCCGCCCGCGCCGGCACCTTGCCTGCTGCACGGCGATCTGTGGCCCGGCAACATATTGGTGGCAGAGGGCAGGCTGGCGGCGCTGATCGATCCGGCCTGCTATTATGGCGATCGCGAGGTGGACTTGGCGATGCTGGACCTGTTCGGCTCGCCTCCACAGGAATTTCAGGAGGCGTATGGGGCGCTGGATGCGGGCTGGGAGCAGCGCCGCGTCGTTTATCAATTGTTCCCGGCGCTGGTCCATCTGCGCCTGTTCGGCGCCTCTTATGCTGGGATGGTCGACAGATTGCTCAATCAGCTGGATTGCTAGCAGCGAGCGGATAGCGGGCGACGAGCGTGTAGAGCGCCCCCTCGGAAGAGAGTGTGCTTTCGAACAGGCCGAACCAGCCCACCGGAAAGGGCGGACTGGTCAGCCCGCCGGCGGCGGCCACGAAGGCGTCGATCGGACCGGCGTCGCGCCCCGTGCGTGCCAAGGTAATATGCGGATGATAGGCGCGCGTGTCGGCGCCCACCCCGACCCGCAGGCAGGCCTGATCGACTTTCTTGTGCAGCAGGTTCAGTTCTTCGTGTGGGGTCACGCCCGCCCAGATCGCGCCTTTGCGGCGCGTCTCGAACTGGCCCACGCCGTTCAACGACAGGTTGAAGCCGGGCTGATGAATGGCGCCCAGTGCCGCCGCAACATCCTCGGCACGGTGGCGGTCAACCTCGCCGATAAAGCGCAAGGTTAGGTGCAGCTGCTCATCGTTCTGCCAGCGCGCGCCGCGCACGCCATGGGTGATATCGAGGAGTTGTGCCCGAATCGGCGCGGGCGGCCGAATGGCGACGAACAGCCGATGCATAGCCTTGTTGCCGTAGCGCGCTTTGAAGCAGCTGTACCGGTTTTCCTTGAAGCGAGGGGAGTTTCACACGATATTGCGTTGCAGGCGGTGTCTGTGCCGCCAAAGGAGACGATTAATGGCTAACGGGTTCGACCCGCGGGTGACCGCAACCGCACGGCCGACCACGGGCGTCGGCAGGGAAAGCGTCGCTTATGACGCCGGCCTGCGGTCCTATATGCTTTCGGTTTACAATTACATGGCCTCGGGCGTGCTGCTCACCGGCATCGTCGCTTTGCTGTTCTCGCGAGGCGGTGTGGAATCGCCGGCTGCGCAGCTGTTCATCAACGGCGGGATTCTTGCCTGGGTGGTGATGCTGGCTCCGCTGGCCTTTGTCATGGTCCTGAGCTTCGGCATCAATCGGCTGTCCACCGGCGCCGCGCAGGCGCTATTCTGGGGGTTCGCCATCGTAATGGGACTGTCGATGTCGACGATCTTCCTCGTTTATACGGGGACGTCGATCGCAACGACATTCTTCGCCACTGCGGCGGCATTCGTGTCGCTCAGCCTGTGGGGCTACACCACCAAGAAGGACTTGTCCGGCTTCGGCACCTTCCTGATCATGGGGGTGGTTGGCATTCTCGTGGCAAGCCTGCTTAACATCTGGCTGAAGTCGCCGGGTATGAACCTGGCGATCAGCGCCATCGGCGTGCTGCTGTTCGCAGGCCTCACAGCCTATGACACGCAGCGCATCAAGAGCATGTACGATTACGTTGCTGGCACGGACATGATCGGCAAGACCGTGATCATGGGCGCGCTGAGCCTCTATCTGGACTTCGTCAACATGTTCACCTTCCTGCTCCAATTTCTGGGCAGCCGCGACTAAGCGGTCCGAAAGTGACGAAACCGAAGGGCCCGGAGGGAAACCCCGGGCCCTTTTCTTTAGGCTTCTTGCTGAGGGATTGCTGCTGCATCCAGCTCGGTTGCGCGGCGGTAGGCGGGCCGGTCCGTTGCGCGGGCGACATAATCGAGGAAGGTTTCGCGCTTGGGCAGCATATCGAAGCTCGTCATGAAGCCAAGCATCGACGCGACATAGAGGTCGGCGGCGGTGAAGCTGTCGCCGCACAGGAACGCAGTGTCGGAGACGGCTTTTTCGATCGCATCGACGGTCTGGTCATAGCTACCGTAGCCCGCCATGCGTGATTTGTCGGCCGGCGCCAGCAGGTTCATCGCCTTTCCGAACCCTGCGGCCTCTACGGGGCCGGCCGCAAAGAAGAACCAGCGGAAATAGGGGCCGCGGCGCCGATCGCCGAGCGGCGGAGCTAGGCCGGCCTCGGGAAGGCGTCGGCCAGATAGGCGCAGATGGCCGCGGTTTCGGTCACGACCGTTCCGCCGTGGCTGATCGCTGGAACCTTGCCCATCGGATTGACCGCCAAATAGTCGGGCGCCTTCATCTCGGTCTCATAAGCAAGGACACGGGTTTCATATGGCCGACCGACCTCCTCGAGCATCCAGCGTGCGACACGGCCGCGCGACATTGGGTTGGTGTAGAAAATAAGGTCAGACATCGAGGGCCTCCTGATTGGAAGGACACTTTCCTACCACGGTGAGGTGCGCGAATGGCACAAAAGAAAAGGCCCTCTCCTGGCTTGGGAGAGGGCCTTTCTGTCCTTGCTAATTTTTAGGCCTGCTCTTCCGGCTGGTCCTCGGCCTTCTTGCCCTTCTTCTTCTTGGGTGCCTTGGGCGGGGCGGCGATGACCTCGAAGGCGGGCGCATTATCCTTGATCCGCACCTTCACTTCGCCACCGTGTATGAGCTTGCCGAACAGCAATTCCTCAGCCAGCGGCTGCTTGATCTTCTCTTGCACCAGCCGGCCCATCGGCCGCGCGCCGTAGAGTTTGTCATAGCCGCGGACTGTGAGCCACGCCTTCGTCTCATCATCGAGCGCGATGTGGACGTTGCGGTCGGCCAGCTGCAGCTCGAGCTGAAGCAGGAACTTGTCGACCACACGGGCAACGACTTCGGGCGGCAAATAGTCGAAGGGCACGATCGCATCGAGCCTGTTGCGGAACTCGGGCGTGAACATCCGCTTGATCGCTTCCTCGTCCTCGCCCTCGCGGGCGCTGGCGCCGAAGCCGATCCCTTCCTTCGCCATGTCGCTCGCGCCGGCGTTGGTCGTCATGATCAGGATGACGTTCCGGAAATCGACGGTCTTGCCGTGGTGATCGGTGAGCTTGCCGTTGTCCATGACCTGCAACAGGATGTTGAACAGGTCCGGATGCGCCTTCTCGATCTCGTCGAGCAAGAGCACGCTGTGCGGATGCTGATCGACCGCGTCGGTGAGCAACCCGCCCTGATCATAGCCGACATAGCCCGGAGGCGCCCCGATCAGCCGGCTGACCGAGTGGCGCTCCATATATTCCGACATGTCGAAGCGCTGCAGCGGAATGCCCATGATGCTGGCGAGCTGGCGCGCCACCTCGGTCTTGCCGACGCCGGTGGGGCCGGAGAAGAGGTAGTTGCCGATAGGCTTGTCGGGATCGCGCAGGCCCGCGCGGGCCAGCTTGATCGCCGAGGACAGTACGGCGATCGCCTTGTCCTGTCCGAACACCACGCGCTTCAGATCGCGGTCGAGATGCTCGAGCGCCTTCTTGTCGTCGGTCGACACGCTCTTCGGCGGGATCCGCGCCATGGTCGAGATCACCGCCTCGACATCCTTGGTCGTGATCGTCTTCTTGCGCTTGTGAGGCGGCAGCAGCATCTGCGACGCGCCGACCTCGTCGATCACGTCGATCGCCTTGTCCGGCAGCTTGCGGTCGTTGATGTAGCGCGCAGAAAGCTCCACTGCGGACTTGATCGCGTCCGGCGTATATTTGACGTGGTGATGGTCCTCGAAGGCCGTTCGCAGGCCGGCGAGGATCTTGATCGTATCCTCGACCGTCGGCTCGTTCACATCGATTTTCTGGAAGCGGCGCAGCAAGGCGCGGTCCTTCTCGAAATGATTGCGGAACTCCTTGTAGGTCGTCGACCCTATGCAGCGGATCGTCCCGCCCGATAGGGCAGGCTTCAACAAGTTGGACGCATCCATGGCGCCGCCGCTGGTGGCGCCTGCGCCGATCACCGTGTGAATCTCATCGATGAACAGGATCGCGTCGGGAAGCTTCTCCAGCTCCGTGACGACCGCTTTCAGCCGCTCCTCGAAGTCGCCGCGGTAGCGCGTGCCGGCTAGCAGCGCCCCCATGTCGAGCGCGTAGATGACCGCAGGCTTGAGCACTTCAGGAACGTCTCCCTCGATGATCTTGCGCGCCAGCCCTTCGGCGATGGCGGTCTTGCCCACGCCCGGATCGCCGACATAGAGCGGGTTGTTTTTAGAACGGCGGCACAGGATCTGGACGGTTCGATCGACCTCCGGAGCGCGACCGATGAGGGGATCGACGCGGCCGTCATGCGCCTTGTCGTTCAAATTCACCGTGAACTGCTTGAGCGCGCTTTCGCCCTTCTTCTTGCCTTCGTCCTTCTGGCCCTCGTCGGTTCCTTTCACCTCGGGCACCTCCGAGGGCGTCTCGCCCTTGCCGACGCCGTGGCTGATGTAGCTGACCGCGTCCAGGCGGCTCATATCCTGCTGCTGCAGGAAATAGACGGCATAGCTTTCACGCTCCGAAAAGAGCGCGACCAGTACGTTCGCGCCGGTCACCTCGTCGCGTCCGGACGACTGGACGTGCAGGATCGCACGCTGGACAACGCGCTGGAAGCCGCTAGTCGGCGACGGATCGGTTTCGCCCTCAACCTTCAGCGCTTCGAGCTCGGTATCCAGATAAATGCGCACCGCGTCGCGCAACTCGGCGATATCGACGCCGCAGGCGGCCATGACCTTCGACGCATGCGGATCCTCAATCAGCGCCAGCAGCAAATGCTCCAGCGTCGCATATTCGTGTCTGCGGCCGCTGGCTTCGGCCAGCGCGGTATGCAGGGTCTGTTCGAGCTCCCGGGCAAATGACGGCATTTCTTACTCCTTACGGCCCGCGGGAAACGGGCAACTCGGCTCCTGATCGGAGCCACATGGACCCAATGTCGTGCCGCCGCGCCCCTGCATCAAGCGCACGAGACAAAATAACCGGGGAGACCTGCATCGGTTTCCCCGCATGCGTCATTTCTTGAATAGCGAGTCAGCGGTTGCGCGGTAATTAACGGCGCTCTCGAGCTTGGCCTTTACCCGCGCGATCTCGCCCTGAAGAGTCTCGATGCGCGCTTCGAGTTCCTCGACCGACAAAGGATCGAGATCCTGGCGCGTCAGCTGCACCAGCGGATCGCCGGGTTTGTCCGGAAAGAGCTCGTCCAGGTCCATGGAGGGAAAAATCCTCCTCATCGCCGCTTGTGTCAACAGCGAGGCCGCATGTATCGCGCAATTCCCGGAAGGCGTGACCAAATGACCACCGTGCCAGCGGCGATGACCGCAATCGATCCCGAGGGTCCAGGGGGACCTGAAGTGCTGCGCGCGGCAACGCACCCCGTGCCAGCGCCGGGCGAGGGCGAGGTGCTGATCGCAGTTGCGGCAGCGGGCGTGAATCGCCCGGACGTGATGCAGCGGCTGGGTCACTATCCACCGCCTCCCGGCGCTCCCCTCATTCCCGGCCTGGAAGTATCCGGCATTATCGTCGCCGCCGGTGAAGGCGTAGGCAGCCACATGATTGGACAGGCGGTCTGCGCGCTTGTCAGCGGCGGCGGCTATGCCCAATATTGCGCCGCGCCCGCCGGCCAGTGCCTGCCCGTTCCAGAAGCGCTGACGATGATCGAGGCGGCGGCGCTGCCGGAAACCTTGTTCACCGTGTGGACGAATGTGTTCGAGCGCGCTTATGCGACCGATGGTGAGACCCTGCTGGTTCATGGCGGCACCAGCGGTATCGGCACGATGGCAATCCAGCTTGGTGGCCTGTTTGGCCTGCGGGTGATCGTCACCGCGGGCAGCGATGAGAAGTGCGCCCGCGCGCTCGAAATCGGGGCGGCGCACGCGATAAACTATCGCACGCAGGACTTTGTCGAGGAGGTAAGGGCTTTCACGGACGATGAGGGCGTGCAGATCGTCCTCGACATGGTCGGCGGCGACTATGTGCCCCGCAACCTCGCCTGCCTTGCCGAAGATGGGCGCCATGTCTCCATCGCCATCCAGCGCGGCGGCAAGGCGGAAATAAAGATCTGGGAGGTCATGGCGCGGCGGCTGACCCTGACCGGCTCGACGCTGCGCGCGCGCTCGGTGGAGTTCAAGACGCTGGTCGCGGAGGAACTGGCGCGGACCGTCTGGCCGCTGGTCGAGGAAGGTCGTTTGAAGCCCGTGATCGACAGTGTCTTCCCGCTGGAGCAGGCCTCCGAGGCGCACCGGCGAATGGAATCCGGCGAGCATGTCGGCAAGATCGTGTTGGAAGTGGCGGCTTGAGCCAAACTTTTCTTGCCTCGGCAAGCGGGTAGCCCTACATCGCCGGCACACTTGGCCGCTCCGTGAGGGGCGGCCCTTATTGTTTCTGGAGAATGCCGTGGCCCAGCCGCTCATGCCTCATGCGACCGCCTCCTGGCTGGTCGAAAATACCGCGCTTACTTTCGAGCAGATCGCGATTTTCTGCGGTCTCCATATCCTGGAAGTTCAGGCGATCGCCGACGATACCGCAGCGACCAAGCTGACCGGTCGCGACCCGGTCCGAGCCGGTGAGCTCACCTTGGAAGAAATCGAAAAGGGGCAGCAGGATTCCTCCTACCAACTGCAGATGCACAAGGAGCCGGACCAGGTGCGCCGCACCAAGGGACCGCGCTACACCCCGGTCTCCAAGCGGCAGGACAAGCCCGACGGCATCGCCTGGATCATCCGCAACCATCCGGAAGTGTCGGACGGGCAGATTTCCAAGCTGATCGGCACTACCCGAACCACCATCGCCGCGATCCGCGACCGCAGCCACTGGAACATCGCTAACATCCAGCCGAAGGATCCGGTGACTCTGGGCCTGTGCTCACAGCGCGAGCTGGACGCGGTGGTTACCAAGGCCGCCAAGGCCGCCGGTATCGAAGGATCGCAGACGGACACGCGTCTGGCCGGCGATCGCGAAGCGCTGATCGAGGAATTGCGCAAGGAGCGCGATACCGCAGCGCGTGATGCCGAGGCCGCGCTTGCAGCAGAGCTTGCCGCGCTGGCCGGGGCCGAGGAAACGGCCGCGCCAGCAGCCCCCCCGGAAGAGGAATTCGTCGATCCCTTCAAGCCTCAGTCTGCTTGACCGCCCATAGTCAACGGGGCCAAAGCTGAGCCATGCCGCAACCGGACAATGGTGAGATTGCCGCACTTTCCTTCGAGTCCGCGCTGAAGCGGCTGGAGGAGATCGTGCGCAGGCTGGAAAGCGGCGAAGCATCGCTGGACGAGTCGATCGAACTGTACGGCGAAGGCGACCGGCTGAAACAGCAGTGCGAAGCGCGCCTCCAGGCAGCGCAGGCGCGCATCGAGAAAATCCAGCTGGGCCGCGACGGCAGCCCGACCGGCACCAGCGCCCTTGACGGCGGCTGAAGCCCGCGTGGCGGACGCGCCTTCCAGCCTCGAGCCGGCGCTCGCCCAAATCAGCGCCGACATCGACCGCCTGCTGGAAATATTGCTCGCTTCGCCGCCCGATCCGCGCGACCGGCTTTACGAAGCCATGCGCTATGCCGCGATCGGCGGCGGCAAGCGCTTACGGCCGTTGCTCGTCTCGGCTGCTTGCGGACTCTACCATGTCGATCCCGAGCGTGCGCTGCGGGCTGGGCTCGCAGTGGAATGCATCCACGTCTATTCGCTGATCCACGACGATCTGCCCTGCATGGACGACGACGATTTGCGCCGCGGCAAGCCGACGCTGCACCGGGCGTACGACGAGAGCACTGCGATATTAGCCGGGGACTCGCTGCACGCGCTTGCGTTCGAGATCCTGGCTGACGAGGCAACCCACGAAGATCCGTTCGTACGGGCCGAGCTGGTCGCCGAACTGGCCCGCGCGGCAGGGCCTGGCGGGATGGCCGGCGGCCAGATGATGGACCTTCGCGCATCGGGAACGACGCTCGATCTGGCGGCGGTGACCCGGCTGCAGCAGCTCAAGACGGGCGCACTGATTGGCTATTGCCTCGAGGCGGGCGCGATCATGGGGCGTGCGCCGCAAGAAGGGCGGACCAGGCTGCGCGGCTATGCCCGCGACGTCGGCCTGGCGTTCCAGATCACCGACGATCTGCTCGATACCGAGGGCGAGGAAGCCAAGACCGGTAAGCGCGTCAACAAGGACGAGGCGGCCGGCAAGGAGACCTTCGTCTCGCTACTGGGGCCGGAGCGCGCCCGCCAGCAGGCGCATGCGCTGGTCGACCAGGCGCTGGGGTTCCTCGTCAGCTTCGGCCCGGAAGCCGACCTGCTACGCGCCATCGCCCGCTTCGCGGTCGAGCGGGACCATTAGGGAGAGACAGCAGATGCGCACCGGAGTCTATCCTGGCACGTTCGACCCGGTCACCCTGGGTCATATGGACATCATCCGGCGCGGCGCGAAACTCGTTGACCGGCTGGTGATCGGGGTGACGACCAATCCCGCCAAGTCGCCCATGTTCAGCGTCGAGGAGCGGATCGCGATGGTGAAGCGCGAGATCCTGGGGATCGGCGGGGATATCCATGTGGTCAGCTTCGATTCGCTGCTGATGGACTTCGCCGAGCGGGAACAGGCGTCCGTCATCGTGCGCGGGCTGCGCGCGGTTGCCGACTTCGAATATGAGTATCAGATGGCGGGAATGAACCAGCAGCTCAACGATCGGGTCGAGACCGTCTTCCTGATGGCGGACGTGTCGCTGCAGCCGATCGCCTCGCGGCTGGTGAAGGAGATCGCGCTCTATGGCGGCGACATTTCGAAGTTTGTGCCCGCAGCCGTCGTGGACGACGTCAGGCGCGCGATAGCCGCCTCGCGAGGCAAAGGGTCTTGATCGTTCAGGCGCGGGCAAGCACAAGCTCGGCAGGCACCCGCCATTACCTATTACGGGATTTTCAAAATGCGTCTGAAGTCCATCGTCATCATGCTGATGGCCATCTTGTTCGTATCCCCGCTGGTCGCCAAGAAGGCGCCGCCCGCACCGGCCACACCCGCGGTTCCGCCGGAACCTGCGCCCGATCCGCAGAATATCCTGCTGCTCGATCTGTCGACGGGCGGCCAGGTCGCCATCCAGCTTCGCCCCGACGTCGCGCCCGCCCATGTCGAGCGCATCAAGACGCTGACCCGGCAGGGTTTCTACAACGGCCTGACCTTTCACCGGGTGATCGAAGGCTTCATGGCGCAGGGCGGCGATCCGCAGGGCACCGGGCAGGGCGGCTCGACCCTTCCCGACCTGAAGGCGGAGTTCAACGGACTGCCGCACGTGCGCGGTACCGTCTCCATGGCGCGCGCGAACGAGCCGGACAGCGCGAACAGCCAGTTCTTCATCATGCTGATGCCGCGCCTGAGCCTGGATCATAAATATACCGCTTTCGGACGCGTGATCAGCGGCATGAACTATGTCGACGCGATCGAGCGCGGCGAGCCGCCGGCCAATCCGTCGCGGATCGTGCGCGCAACCATCGCCGCCGATGGCGCAACCGCAGCCGCCGTCCCGGTCTCGGCACCGGCGCCTGCTCCCGCTGCGTCGGCCCCCGCCGATCCCCCGCCATTCTCCGCCGCAGTCGACCGGCCGAAGGACGCGGCGCCGAAATAAGATTGCGCCGATGCGCGTCGACTGCTTCGATTTCGAGCTTCCCGAAGAGCGGATCGCCCTGCGGCCGGCCGATCCGCGCGACAGCGCGCGCCTGCTGCATGTGCACGGCAGCAGCATGGAAGACCGCGCGGTTGGCGATCTGCCGCAGTTGCTGCGCGCGGGCGACGTGCTGGTGTTCAACGACACCAAGGTCATTCCGGCGCAGCTCGACGGCATGCGGGGCGGTGCCGCGGTCGGCGCGACGCTCCACAAGCGCGAGGGGCCGCGCCGCTGGCGCGCATTCGTCCGTAATGCACGGCGGGTGCGGCCAGGGGACCGGGTCGAGTTCGAGGCAGGCGTCACCGCTATTGCCGAGGACAAGGCGGACGATGGGAGCGTATTGTTGCGTTTCGAAGGGGCCGAGCCAATTGAGTTGCTGCTGGAGCGGGCAGGGCGGATGCCGCTGCCGCCCTATATCGCCAGCCGGCGGCCGGCGGACGTGCGCGACCGCGGCGATTATCAGACCATGTTCGCGCGCGAAGAGGGGGCCGTGGCCGCCCCGACCGCGGCGCTGCACTTCACGCCTGGGCTGATCGAGGCGCTAACCGCGGCGGGCGTGGAGCGCGAGACGCTCACTCTGCACGTCGGCGCTGGGACCTTCCTGCCGGTCAAGGCTGAGGACACGGACGCGCATGTCATGCACAGCGAATGGGGCCGGATCGACGGCGACACCGCTGCGCGGCTCAATTCAGTACGCGCCAACGGCGGCAGGTTGGTCGCGGTGGGAACGACCGTCCTGCGCCTGCTGGAAAGCGCCGCGGACGAGGCGGGCATGATCCAGCCCTTCGAAGGCGACACGGCGATCTTCATCACGCCGGGCTATCGCTTCCGCGTAGTGGACGGACTGATGACCAATTTCCACCTGCCCCGCTCGACCCTGTTCATGCTGGTATGCGCATTGATGGGGATCGAAACGATGCGCGCGGCTTATGCGCATGCCATTCAGGCTGGGTATCGCTTCTACAGCTATGGCGATTCCAGCCTGTTGCTTCCCGAAAGGTCCTGACCATGCGTGCTGCGGCTTTGATTGTTTTGGTTGCGCTTGCTTCGACATCCGCCGCGGCGCAGCGCCGCGAAGAGCCGTACCGCCCGACTGCGCCGACAATTACGGCAACGCCCTTCACCCTGGCGGTGGCTGGATTCGACAGGGATGGGGACCTGCTGGTCAGCCGCGCCGAATATGATGCCGGTGCCGCGGCTGCCTTCGCGAGGGCCGATCAGGATGGCAACGGACGCATCTCGCTTATCGAGCTTTCCGCCTGGTCCGTGGCGACACTTGGCAACAGCGGCGCAATTCCCGGCCAGTTCGATTTCGACAAGGACGGGGACGACAGCATCTCGCGCCAGGAGTTTCTCGGACTGTTCGCGGAGCGCTTCGCGACGCTCGATGTCGACAAGGACAATGTGCTGAAGCGGGCTGAGCTGATCAGCTTCGCCGCGACGCCGCCACTGGACCGCCGCGAGCGTCAGCGGCTGCGCGAGCGGCTGACGGCTCCCCAATAAGGCCAGGGGTTCGGGCCTGCTAATCGCTCGACTTCGCGCACCTCGCTCGGCAAGGCAGCCGAATGGCGACGAAACCGCGCTTCCACTTCTCCATCTCGGCCCGCGACGGCACGGCGCGCACCGGCACCATCGCGATGCGGCGCGGGGAGATACGCACGCCCGCGTTCATGCCCGTCGGGACCGCCGCCACCGTGAAGGCGATGAAGCCGGCGGACGTGCGCGCGGCCGGCGCGGACATCATCCTCGGCAACACCTATCATTTGATGCTGCGACCGGGCGCCGAGCGGATCGCGCGCCTGGGCGGGCTGCACGGTTTCATGGGCTGGGAGCGGCCGATCCTTACCGACAGCGGCGGCTATCAGGTGATGAGTCTCAGCGAGCTGCGCAACCTCAGCGAGGAGGGGGTGAGCTTCAAAAGCCACCTCGACGGCAGCGCCCACCTGCTGACGCCGGAACGGTCGATGGAGGTGCAGCGATTGCTCGATACCGACATCGTCATGGCGTTCGACGAATGCACGCGCTTTCCGGTCGAGCGCGACGAAGCGGCGCGATCGATGGAGCGCTCGATGCGCTGGGCACGCCGCTCGCGCGACGGGTTCGATGTCGCCGGCGACCACGCCGAACGCGCGGCGCTGTTCGGGATCCAGCAGGGTTCGATGGACGAGGAATTGCGGCGCATTTCGAGCGACCGGCTTACCGACATAGGTTTCGACGGCTATGCCGTCGGCGGGCTGGCGGTGGGCGAGGGACAGAGCGAGATGTTCCGGGTGCTGGACTTCGCCGCGCCCATGCTGCCCGAGGAGGCGCCGCGCTATCTGATGGGCGTCGGGAAGCCGGACGATATCGTCGGCGCGGTCGAGCGCGGCATCGACATGTTCGATTGCGTGCTGCCGACGCGTTCCGGACGTACCGGCCAGGCCTTCACCGGCTCAGGCCCGCTCAACATTCGCAATGCGCGTTTTGCCGAGGACCAGGGACCGCTCGATCCAGATTGCGGCTGTCCGGTCTGTACGACCTGGAGCCGCGCCTACATCCATCACCTCGTCCGCGCCGGCGAGATATTGGGCGCGATGTTGATGACGGAGCATAATCTGCACTTCTACCAGTCGCTGATGGCGGGGCTGCGCAAGGCGATCGGCGAGGCCAGGCTGGCTGTCTTTGCGGCGGACTTCCGGGCGCGCTATCATTCCAAAAGCGCCTAGGCGGCGGCGCGACACATCATGTCATGCCGGCGGAGGCGGGCATTACTGCCGAGCGGGCTGGACCCCGGCTTTCGCCGGGGGTGACGTCGTTTTGGATGCTAGCTGCCGAAGCCTTGGCCAAGGAAGCCCGGCACCGGCCCATTCCAGTCGTCATCGTCGGCGTCGACGGGCTCAGGCTCGCGCGAAGCCCTGGCCGGTCTGGACTCGGCCTTTGCCGGGCGAGCCTCGGTTTTGGCGGGTCGGGATTCGGCTTTAGCCGGTCGAGCTTCGGCCTTGTCGGGCTGAGCTTCGGCCGTGCCCGCATCGCGCGGTTTTCCGCGGCCTCGCTTGCCTCTGTCGCTGCGCTTCGACTCTTCCCTCGGTTCATCGCGCGGGGCCTCGGCTTCCGCGGGAGCCTCGGCGTCGCCCAGTAGCGGAATTGAAAAGCCCATCAGTTTCTCGATCGCCGCGACCTGGTCGGCATCTGCGCTGGTCGCGAGCGTGATGGCGGTGCCGGTCTTGCCGGCGCGGCCGGTACGGCCGATGCGATGGATGTAATCGTCGGGCTGCCAGGGAACGTCGAAGTTGAAGACGTGGCTGACGCCCTTGATGTCGAGGCCGCGGGCGGCGACATCGGAGGCGACCAGGATATTGATCTCCTCGGACTTGAACCGGTCCAGTTCGGCGATCCGCTCGGGCTGTTCCATGTCGCCATGGATCTGGCCGACAGCGAAGCGGCTGCGCTTCAGCGCGCCGGCCAGTTCACGCACCGTGGTCTTGCGGTTCGAGAAGACGATCGCATTCTTGACGTCGGCACCGCGCAGGAGCTGCACCAGCCTCTCCTGCTTGCGCCGGGAGTCGACTTTGACGAGACGCTGGTCGATCGACAAATTGGCGCTGGCAGGGCGAGAGGCTTCGACGGTTTTTGGGTTGGACAGGAACTTGTCCGCCAGTTTCTTGATCGGCCCCGGCATCGTTGCCGAGAAAAGCAAGGTCTGCCGCGTCGCGGGCAGCTTGGTGCAGATTTCCTCGATGTCCGGAATGAAGCCCATGTCGAGCATCCGGTCGGCCTCGTCGATCACCAGCAGGCTGCAGCCGGTGAGCAGGATATTGCCGCGGCCGAACAGGTCCATCAGGCGGCCCGGCGTAGCGATCAGCACGTCGACGCCCTTTTCCAGCGCCTTGACCTGATCGCCCATGCTGACGCCGCCGATCAGCAGCGCCATGCTGAGCTTGTTATATTTGCCGTATTTCTCGAAATTCTCGGCAACCTGGGCGGCCAGCTCGCGGGTCGGCTCGAGGATCAGCGAGCGTGGCATGCGGGCGCGGCTGCGGCCCTGCGCCAATATGTCGATCATCGGCAGTACGAAGCCGGCCGTCTTGCCGGTTCCGGTCTGGGCGATGCCGATCAGGTCGCGGCCCATCAGCACCGAAGGGATTGCCTGGCGCTGGATTGGAGTCGGTTCGCCATAGCCGGCCTCGTCGACCGCACGGAGCAATTCGTCTGAAAGGCCGAGATCGGCGAACGTCATGATGTTTCCGGAAAAAACGCGCCACTGGCGCGGGCCGCAGCCGCCCTAAGGTCGAAAGCCCCTCGCGTCAACGTCCGGGCGCAGTTGCATTGGCTTCCTGGGGAGGCCGCTTGGGGACCGCCTGGAGGAGCTGGAATGCATCGATCTGGCACTGTCCGCCGGCGCGTGAGCGAACGGATTCCCGGTCCTTGCAGACCATCCCGTCATCGCCCGGCGTGATATAGAAGCCGTAATAATAATCGAGCGCGGGGCAGGACGAGCTAAGCAGCGCGCGCACCCGGCTGCCGTTGCGCAGCGCGAGATCGACGCTGCGCTGGCCGAGCTGGATGGCCCCGGCGATCGCGCTGGCCTGCACGCAGCGCAGGCCGCGTACCTCTTTCCAGTCGACGGGGGTGGCATTGGGCGAAGGCGTCGTCCGGACCCGCATCGTACGGATGATGATCTGCTCGCGCACCGTCACCTGCGCGAACTGCAGCGGGTGGGGCAGAGTCGCGGGATCAGCGGCAAGCGTGGCTACACCCAATGCACTCACAAGAAATACGGCAGCCGCCGGGAAAGTCACCAGAGCATCCTCATTTGAGGTCCCCCATTCGCGCCAACGCTTGAACAGGCGATTAATTGCCAGATTTCGCCGGCAAGTCTAACCCCTCGCGATGAGCGATTTCCTGAGTGAGCTTGAAGGTCTTCTGGGTCCCAAGGGCTTCACCAGCGACGCGGAGGCTATGGCACCCTGGCTGGTCGACTGGCGCGGCCGCTACAAGGGGGCGGCGGCGGCGATGCTGTCGCCTTCCTCGACCGAGGAAGTGGCCCAGGTCGTTGCGTTATGCCGCGACATGCGTGTGCCGATCGTCCCGCAAGGCGGCAACACCGGAATGGTAGGGGGTGCGACGCCGCAGCCGAAAGGCGATGCCGTGCTGCTGTCGCTGCGCCGCATGAACCGCATCCGCTCGATCTCCGGGGAGAGCAATAGCGCGATCTGCGAAGCGGGCGTGATCCTTTCCAATCTGCACGATGCCGCCGGCGCGGTGGGACGGCGCTTCCCGCTGTCGCTTGGAGCGAAGGGATCGGCGACGATCGGCGGGCTGATTTCGACCAATGCAGGCGGCACCCAGGTGCTCCGCTTCGGAACGATGCGCGGCCTTGTACAGGGGATCGAGGCAGTGCTTCCCGATGGCTCCATCTTCCACGGTATTGCCGCGCTCAAGAAGGACAATCGGGGCTACGACCTGCGCCAGCTGCTGATCGGCGCGGAAGGAACTCTGGGCGTGGTGACTGCCGCCAGCCTCAAGCTGGTCCCGGCGATCGCCAGCCGCTGTGTTGCCTGGGTCGGCGTTGCGTCCCCGCATGCTGCGCTCCGCCTGCTTCGCCTGCTCGAGCGAGAGACCGGCGAGGCTATCGAGAGTTTCGAACTGGTGCCACGCTCCGGTGTGGAACTGGTCCTTGCCCATATCGCCGGAACGCGCGACCCACTCGGCGGGGAGCATGGCTGGTACGTACTCATCGAGGCGGTTACGAGCGATGGCGGCGGCGATCCTGCCCGAATGCTCGAAGGCGCGCTGCAGAAGGGGATCGAGGAGGGGCTGGTCGAAGATGCCGTGCTTGCGGCGAACGAGGCGCAGGCGGAGGCCTTCTGGCGGATACGTGAATCCATGGCCGAAGCGGAGCGCGCCGGTCCGCCCGGGCCAAAACACGATATTTCCGTCGAAGTCGATGCGATGCCGGACTTCCTGATCGAGGCTTCCGAGGCGGCCAGACGCCGCTTTCCCGGCGCGACGGTCCTGGCTTTCGGCCATCTCGGCGACGGCAACGTGCATTTCAACGTCAACGCGCCCGCCGGGTCCGGCAGCGAGTGGATGGAGGAGAATGGAGCCGCGGTCTCGTCCTTCGTGCACGAACTGGTCACCGCCGCGGGCGGTTCGCTGTCTGCCGAGCACGGCATCGGCCAGAGCCGGATCGGCGATCTCGCGCGCCTGCTCGAACCCTCGCGCCTGCACGCGATGCAGGCGATAAAGCGTGCGCTGGATCCTGATGGGATCATGAATCCCGGAAAACTGGTGCCGCTTGCAGAAGCGCCGGGCGCGCCATAGACGAAGCACATGTGCGGGGTCCCCCGCTGCCCAGAATCGAGATATGGAGAAGATCATGGCGACCGCGCCGACCAACCTGCCGCTTTTCTACAAGAAGCTGGAGCCGCTTTCGAACAGCGCTCATGCCAAGCTGAAGACCCGCCCCGCCGACAAGGCGCCCTACCTTGCCAATGCGCATGCGGTGCCGATCACCAGCGACGAGTTCATCCTCTGCCAGCGTCATTATCCGATCGTCTTCTCGGTCGGCGAGAATCCGGTGCCGCTCGCGCTGATGGGCCTCAACGAGGGCGTGAACGTCTTTTTCGACGAGACCGGCAAGCCGCGCGGGGACGCCTATATTCCCGCTTATGTGCGCCGCTATCCGTTCATGCTGGCGCGCCTGAACGCCAAGGCGGAGGAGCTTTCGCTCTGCTTCGATCCGACCAGCGACACGCTCGGCCAGTTCAAGGACGGCCTCGCGCTGTTCGACAAGGACGGCAAGCCGAGCGAAACCACCAACGCTCTGCTGAAATTCTGCGAGGAATTCGAGCTTTCGGCGCAACGCACCAACGCCTTCATGCGCGAGCTGAAGGAGCTGGACCTGCTGATGGACGGCGAGGTCGCCATTCAGCCCACGGACGCCGAGCAGCCGTTCCTCTATCGCGGCTTCCAGATGGTGTCCGAGGAAAAATTGCGCGACCTGCGCGGCGACACCCTGCGCAAGATCAACCAGAACGGCATCCTGCCGCTGGTGATCGCGCACCTCTTCTCGCTGCAGCTGATCCGCGATCTGTTCGGCCGCCAGCGCGACCAGGGCAAAATGCCCCAGCAGACTGCCGAGCCTGTCAAAGCCTGATGGTCAGCGGCCAGGACGGGCTGGTCCAGGCGCGCTATTCGCGCGTCGCCATCTGGTTCCACTGGATCATTGCGACCCTGATCCTGGCCAATCTGGCCCTGGGCTTCTTTCACGAGGGCTTCGATCGGCCATACCGATCGACGGCAATGATGATTCACAAGTCCACCGGATTGCTGGTTCTCATCCTCAGCCTTGGCCGTCTCGCCTGGCGGATCGCGCACCGCCCGCCCGCATTCGACCCGTCGATGCGGGCCTGGGAACGCCGGCTGGCCAATGCGGTGCACCGTCTGTTCTACCTGCTGATGATCGCCTTGCCGCTGAGCGGCTTCCTGCTTTCCTCGAGCGGCGGCCGCGTCACCGCGTTCTACGGTCTGTTCACCGTTGGTTCGGCGCCGGTGAGCAAGGCCTCGCACGATCTGTGGGAGGGATCGCACGAATTGCTCGCCTTCGGGATGATCTTCCTGCTGCTTGTCCACCTCGGCGGGGTGATGAAGCATCTCCTCCAGGGCCATGGCCGGATGCTCGGCCGCATGGCGACGATTTTGTACCGGGGCGCGTAACGGCTGCGACGAAGCGAGCCCAGAGCCGTCCTGATCGAACGACGGGCGCCACAGGGGTGTTGAAACTGGTTTTGCCAGCACCTAGATAGATGATGCGCCCCGTATTCCCCCTTTACGGTGGCGCGAAACGCCCGTTTGGGCGTTCCTCCCTGAACCTAGGCCACCCCGTCATTGACGGGGTGGTCCTTTATTCAGCCCTCGTCACCTGCATCCTTATTCGGCGGCTATAGCCTGGGGCGGCTCCGCAGCGCGCGCCGCGAGCGCGGCCGCGACCCGCGCCAGCATGTCAGCCGTGCGCGCGAAGCCACCGCCTTCACCGCGCATATCGGGTGCCAGATAGAGCGATCGGCAGATCTCGATCTGGATCGCATGCACTCCGGCGGCGGGCCGTCCGTGCCGGGCCGTGATATAGCCTCCAGCATAAGGCGCGTTGCAGGCTGTGCGAAAACCCGCGGTGCGCGCCGCCGCGACTGCGGCGTCGCGCAGGTCCGGTGCAATGGTGGTTCCGTGCAGATCGCCGAACACGACCTCGGCCTGGTCGTGGCCCGACGCGCGCGGCGGCATCGAATGGCAATCTATCAGCACCGCCACGCCAAAGCGCGTGCGCGCCTCATCGAGCGCATCGGTGATGGCGCGATGATAGGGCCGGTGGACCTCGACGATTCGGCGCCACAATTCATCACCCTCGATCGGCCGGTTCCAGATCGGCCCTGCGCCGCTAATTCGTGCCGGAATGAGACCGAGGCCGCCGCGCGTTCGGGCTGACGGCATCACCGATCGCGCCGGAGGCGGCGGCGCGATAATGGTCGGATCGACCTCGCGCTCGTCTCGGTTGAGATCGATTTCCGCGCGCGGCGAGCGGGCGACGATAGCAATCGCGCCAACGGCCCGGGCCGGTTCGATCAGCCGGTCGACGAGCCTATCCTCCAGATTTTCCAGCTGGTTGCGGGTGAGGCGCGAGGCGCCGAGCAGTTCTGGCGAATAGGCGCGGCCGGCATGCGGCACCGAAAGGACGATAGGCGAGCCGGGCTCGCGCGGCCCTATCCGTTCGAACGGCGCGGCGGCCTGCGGTGCGGTGAATGGCTCTTCCATCGGCGGTCCCAAGCTAGGACAGGCGTTAACGTACCGCAATCGCAAAGGCCGCATATGCGGCTGGAAAATCCCCGGGGCTTGGGGCATAAACGTCTTTGCGGTTCGTAACGGTTCGGCCGCTGGCACCGGTCAACTTCCGAGGCGCAATGATAAGAATCCTTCTGGCCGAAGATGACGAGTCGATGCGCCTCTACCTCAGCAGGGCGCTCGAGCGGGTGGGTTATGCGGTCGTCGCGGTGGATCGCGGCACGGCTGCATTGCCGCTGCTGGAAAGCGAGCAATTCGATCTGTTGCTGACCGATATCGTGATGCCGGAGATGGACGGGATCGAGCTTGCCCAGAAGGCGGCGCTGATCGCGCCCGCCATGCGGGTGATGTTCATTACCGGCTTTGCAGCGGTCGCGCTCAAGGCCGGCAAGGCCGCCCCCGACGCCAAGGTGCTCTCCAAGCCGTTCCACCTGCGCGACCTCGTTGCCGAGGTGGATCGGATGTTCCAGAGCGAGGATCAGCACGGCCGGCTCTGAACGCCGGATACGGAGTTTTCGGCGGTTGCGCCGCCCCGACCCGGCGGCTAGAGCGCGCTTCGTGGGCGTGTAGCTCAGTGGTAGAGCACTGTGTTGACATCGCAGGGGTCGCAAGTTCAATCCTTGCCACGCCCACCATTTTCCCTTCGATAAAGTGCCGGCGTCAGAACGACGTCAGAGCCCCACCATCGCCAGCCCCATTTCGTCGTAGCGATCGCCTTCGACCGCGCTTTCGGGAACCGCGGCTTCGATCTGCGCGATATCGTCGTCCGACAGGCGAATATTTGCGGCGGCCGCATTCTCCTCGAGCCGGTGAGCCTTGGTAGTACCTGGGATCGGGACGATGTCCGGTCCCTTGTGGAGCAACCAGGCCAGGCAGAGCTGTGCCGCCGTGGCGCCACGCTCCTCGGCCAGCTTTTCGAGCGTTTCGACCAAAGTGAGGTTGCGGGCATAGGCATCGCCCTGCCAGCGCGGAATGCCCCTGCGGAAATCATTGTCGGCGAGCTTGGGCGGGCCGGCGAGGAAGCCGCGGCCGAGCGGGCTGTAGGCGACGAAGCCGATGCCGAGCTCGCGGCAAACCGGCAGCACGGTCTGCTCCGGATCGCGCGACCATAAGGAATATTCGCTCTGCAGCGCGCTGACCGGCTGCACCGCATGGGCGCGGCGGATGGTCTCGGGCCCGGCTTCGGAAAGACCGAAATAGCGCACCTTTCCTTCGCGGATGAGGTCGGCAACCGTGCCGGCGACATCCTCGATCGGCACGTTCGGATCGACGCGGTGCTGATAGAGCAGGTCGATGGTCTCGATGCCGAGCCGCTGCAGCGAGGCATCGCACACTCGGCGGATGTGCTCGGGCCTGCTGTCGACGCCGCGGGGGCGGCCGCCGCCGGGGGGCACGTCGAAGCCGAATTTGGTGGCGATCACTACCTGGTCGCGCAGTGGACGCAGCGCCTTGCCGACCAGCAGTTCGTTATGGAACGGCCCGTAGATTTCGGCGGTGTCGAAGAAAGTGATGCCGAGTTCGACGGCACGGCTCAGCAGCTGCAGGGACTGAGCCTCTTCGGGCGCGGTGCCGTAGGCATAGCTCAGCCCCATGCAGCCGAGCCCCAACGCCGAGACGGTGAGTCCTTCCGAGCCCAGTTTGCGCGCTTCCATGGCACCTTTCCTTCCAACAAGAAACGACCGCCCGGAGTGATCCGGGCGGTCGCATTCAACGGCGCTCGGGCGGCTTTTTCAAGCCCCCTCCGAACCCTGGCCTAGCGGCAGCGAACGTTCGAGCTGCGATCGATCTCGCGGCCCGCAATCGCGCCCAGCGCGCCGCCAATCAGCGTACCTGCGACGCGGTTGCCACCGCCATCGATCAGATTGCCGAGGACGCCGCCGGCGAGGCCGCCGACGATCAGGCCGGTGGTGCCGTCGTCGCGCTTGCAATAATAGCGCCCGTCCGAACCGCGATAGACATAGTCGTTCGAGGTCAGATAGCGCTCCTGATACTGCGGCCCGTTCCGATAGTAACGGGACGCATCATAATCAGTGGCCCAACGATCGCGGCCGACGTCGCCGCGATTAGACCAGTTGCCGCGCGCCCAGCGCAGGTTGCGGCTGAGATTGTCCAGCCGGTCGTCGAGGATGCGCACTTCCTGCCGGTTGAAGCCGTTGCGGCGATAGACGCTCGCGGTCGCGCGGATGCGGTTCAGCTCGTTCTGCGCGCGGCGATATTCGCGCCGGTCCAGCGAGCCGTCGCGCACGCCCTGGTCGATGCGGCGCTGCAGGAACTGGATGCGCTCGTACGGAGTGTCGGGCGCGCCGCGCCAGAACTCATTACGGTCCCACCCGCCACGGTTATAGGGGCCCGGCTGTGCCACGACCGGCGCGGCGGCAATAACGGATGCAAGGATTGCAGCACTGACAAATACGCGTTTCATACGAATCCCTTTCGTTCAGGGGGCAAGCGAGTTGACCCTGTCGGCCGATCAACTCGCTACAGGCCGGTAAGTGCCCATTTTCAGCCCGAAATATTGGGATTTTATCGCAGGCACGGCGCGACCTCCTCAATAACCCATTGAGCATGTTCGAGATATTCCGACATGTCTCGTAACGGCGGAATTGGCACGCTGCTGATGGTGACGCCCAGGTCTTTCAGCCTGCCGAGACCGTCGACGATTTCCTGCAGGCCCATGCCCGGCCGGCCGAATGGATTTTCGAGAGGGACATGGCCTTCTCCGACCCGATTTGCGGCGAGGCCGACCATCACCTCGAAGGGACCGCCGCGGAAATCCGGTTGCGACTTGATATAGTCGAGCTTGGCCGGAAGCTCCTCGGGACGCGCGAGAAAGGGGATCCAGCCCGAGGCGAAGCGGGCGGTGCGGCGCAGCGCAGCGTCGGAATCGCCGCCCATCCAGATCGGCAGATGGGGCTTCTGGACAGGCTTGGGTTCGAACGCGACGTCGCGAAAGCGAACATATTTGCCCTCGAAGACGGGATCATCTTTGGTCCACAGCTCGATGATCGCGGCGACATATTCGTCGGCCATCGCACCGCGTTCGTGGAAGGGCACGCCCAGCTGGTCGAACTCGCCTTCCAGCCAGCCAACGCCGAAGGTGACGGTGATCCGTCCGCTGCTCATCCAGTCGATCGTCGACAGCGCCTTCGCCAGCGCGATCGGATGGTGGAGGGGCAGGATGGTCAGCGCGGAATTGATCCGGATCCGCTGCGTGGCGCCGGCGAGATAGGCCTGTGCCGCCGCGGCGTGGAAATAATGCGGCCCGGACAGCGGCACATGCTCTTTCGGGACGATCAGATGCTCGGGAACGGCGACCATCGCATAGCCGAGTTCGTCGGCGCGCCGGACCATCTTCGTCTGGTCCGCGCCGGTGACCTCGGTCTCCCAAGGCTGCATCATTGCGGTAAGTCGCATGCAATGCGGCAGCGGAAAGGAGAGCTGCATGGTTCGTGCTCCTACTGGGGCCGCCGCACCGAGGCGGTGAAGCTGTCGATATTGGTTTGCGGCGCGGGCTCGGCCGCAGCAGGCGGGACAGCGGCGGGGGCCGGCGCGGCGACGGCCATGCCATTGCGGGCAGCCGGAATGAGGTCGTCGGACGAAGGTTTCGGAGCGCGTGCGAGCTCTGCGGCCACCTGCTTCAGCTCCTCCGGCGTGGCGCACCAGCGCACCCAGGCGTCGGCGAGGAAGTCGGACGGATCGTTGAACTTTATGGCGGGCGTCGCGCCGACGATCGCCACCGCTTCCGGCGTCACCACGAAAGGGCGGAAGGGCGCATTTTTCGAGTCGGCGGCCACTTCGCCGCAAGCTGCGCCGCCTACGCCTGCGCGAATGTTGCGATATCGCGCGGTGGCGGCATTCGGCACCGCACTTGCCATGGCTCGTTCGATCAGAGCCTTGATGCGTGTCTCGTCTTGCGCCGCGCTGTTCGACTGCAGCCCGGCGAGCAGATCTTCCTCGATCGCGGCAGTCTGTTCGTTTCCCTGGTCTGTCTGCGGTCCGCATCCGGCGGCCAGCAATAGCGACAGCGATACAAGCCTTTTCATGCCCGGGACTGTGCAGCCTTCATCGGCTTATTGAAAGTGGGCAATGCGGGTCCTAGTAAACTTCCGAACGGCAAGGATAGCGATGTTGCGGATCACCTCAGGCCTGATAGCAACTGTTCTGCTCGCCGGCTGCGCGGGCTATGTGGCCGACCGGATCAAGCCCAAATCCGCGCTCGTCACGCCGCAGCTCGGCCGATACGGCATTTCCGGCCCCCACGCGGCGTGCGTCGAGAAGCGGCTGACGAAAGACCTCAGCACCTGGCAGCTTCGCCAGCTCTACAATCTCGCGAGCCGCCTCACGGTCGGCGGAGACGGTAACCCAACTTCGCTCCGCCCTTCGGACTTCGGCTATGTGGCGGGCCTGGTGAAGGACGCGGAGGTTGGGACGCAGGTTCGCGCCGCCCTGCAAGGCTGCAATCTAGACAATAGGGCAGTGCAGATCGCGGCTTCGCCGCCGCCGCCGCTCTCAGCACCGGAAGAGGCCATTTCGCAGTCCGCGCCTGCTGCCCCGGCGACACCGTCCATCCCCCCGGCCAGCCTGCCGCCCGAAGCGGAGCCGGCCGCGCTCTGGGTCAATCTCGGCGCGGCGGCGAGCGGGCAGGGGATCGCGGTCGATGCGCGCAGCGTCACTCGTGTCCAGGGACTTCGCCAGGCTTGGTTCCGGCTGCTTCGCATCGACGGCAATGCGATCGTCGGTGAAACCGGCTATCTTTTGCGCGTGGACTGCGCGGCCAGGACGATCACCGCGCATGCGGGCCGCACCTATGGCCGCGGCGGTGCACTGCTGCAGCAGAAGGACTATGACAAGCCGGAAGGGCCGCTGGCGATCGAATCCGGCACGGTGATCGAGGTCGCCTACCACGCGCTCTGCGACGACGCCGGCTAGAGAAAAGACCGCTAGTCCCTGAACACCACGGTCTTGCCTCCGTTGAGCAGGACCCTGTCCTCCAGGTGATAATGGACGGCGCGGGCGAGAACGCGCCGCTCGATGTCGCGCCCCTTGCGGATCAGGTCGTCGGGACTGTCGGCATGGCTGATATGCTCGATGTCCTGGACGATGATCGGTCCCTCATCGAGTTGCGCGGTCACATAATGGGCGGTCGCGCCGATGATCTTCACGCCATGCGCATGCGCCTGGTGATAGGGCTTGGCGCCCTTGAAGCCGGGCAGGAAGCTGTGATGGATGTTGATGCAGCGGCCGGAAAGATAGGCGCTCATGTCGTCCGACAGGATCTGCATGTAGCGGGCAAGGACGATGAGCTCGGCGCCGCTTTGCTCGATGATGGCCTTTATCGCGGCTTCCTGCTGCGCCTTGGTCGCCGCTTCGACCGGCAGATAGTGGAACGGGATATCGCCGATCGTGGTGTGGCTCAGCGCCTCGCGGGGATGGTTGGATACGATGCCGGCCACGTCCATGCCCAATTCGCCGATCCGTGCGCGATAGAGCAGGTCGCCGAGGCAATGGTCGAATTTCGAGACGAGCAGCAGCGTCTTGCGCTTGTAGCTCCGGGGGCGAAGGCGCCACTCCATTCGGAACCGGCCTGCCATGCCGGCGACCGCTTCCGTCAACGCGGGAAGCGACTGCGCCTCGGCGAGCCGTTCGAATACCAGGCGCATGAAGAAGCGGCGCGTTTCCTGATCGTTGAACTGCTGCGCGTCGAGGATGTTGCAACCATGCTCAGCCAGCATGCCAGCGACGGCCGCAACCAGCCCCGGGCGGTCGTCGCACGACAATGTCAGAATGTGATCGTCCACGCTTGCGCCCTCTCGCGAGCTAGGCTGTAGGATGGCGCGCGTCCCGCCGCAACGCAGGAGGAATCAGGCATGGCTTTCGAGCTCGACGACAAGACCGCCGCGGCGGCGTTCCGGAGGCTGCTCGATCATCTGCGTCATCGCGCGGACGTTCAGAATGTCGACTTGATGGGCACTGCCGGCTTCTGCCGGAATTGCCTCGCCGACTGGGTGGCGGAAGCGGCCGCGGACGATGGAAGGCCCATCGGCCGCGACGATGCGCGAGAGGCGGTCTACGGGATGACCTACGACGAATGGAAAAGCCGCCATCAGACGCCTGCGACGTCCGAGCAACTTGCGCGCATGGATGCCAGCCTCGCGATGAACAGGAAATCCTAGGCGACGGCTTTTAGGGCGCTGACCTTGTCGGCGATCCACAGCGTGACGGTCAGCTCGCTGCCGGCCAGATGCTCGGCTACGCGACCCGAGAGACCGGACGATTGCAGCCAGGCCAGCACCACCTCGTCGGCGAAACCGAGCCGGGCATGGGCATCGCGGTCGCGCAGCTCTTCGCGGTCGTGCGGCGCGAAATCGACGATCAGCAGCCGGCCGCCTGGGGCGAGTACACGCGCCGCTTCGCCGATCGCGGTCTGGGGCTGCTGCGAATAGTGCAGCACCTGGTGCAGGACGATCGTGTCCGCGGCATCGTCGGGAAGCGACAGCGCATACATGTCGCCCTGCCTGAAATCGGCGGCGATGCCGGTTGCTGCAAGATTCTCCCGCGCCACACGCAGCATTTCGAGCGACTTGTCGATGCCCAGCGATTGCGTCGCCCTGCCACCTAGCAGCGCGATCATCCGACCCGTGCCTGTGCCGATATCAAGCAGCCGGCCGAGCGGCCGGTCGCCGAGCGCGCGGCAGATCGCGGTCTCGACCTCGCTTTCGCCGACATGCAACGAGCGAAGCTCATCCCATTGCGCAGCGTGCCGGGCAAAATAGCGCTCGGCGGCAGCCGCCCGTTCCGCGCGCACCGCAGCCAGCCGCTCGGCGTCGGCTGCAGCTACCACTTTGTCCTGCGCATCGTCCGACCAGCTGTCAAACAAGGCAAAGAGCGATTCCAGCAAGCTGGGATCGCCCGGGCTCAAGAATACCCAGCTGCCTTCCTTACGACGTAACGCAAGCCCGGCGTCGATGAGGATCTTGATATGGCGGGAAACGCGCGGCTGGCTCTGGCCAAGCACCAGCGCGAGCTCGCCGACCGAAAGCTCCATCGTTCGAAGCAGCATCAGAATCCGAAGCCGGGTCGGATCGGCGAGCGCCCGAAACCTCTCGGTTCGTTTGGACATATCAGGATATAACGATATCCTTATGTCCCGGTCAACGCGAGGGGCTCAATCCTCCGGCGCGATCTGCACCCGCAGACCATCGATCTCCGGCGTGCATTTGACCTGGCAGGACAGGCGCGAACGCTCGATGCGGTGATCCGAACTGTCGAGCAGGTCGCTCTCGTCCTGCGACATCGGCGTCAGCTTGTCGGCGAATTCAGGGTCGACGAAGACATGGCAGGTCGCGCAGGAGCAACAACCGCCGCACAAGGCGAGCAGCTCGTCGAAACCATTCTCCCGGATTACTTCCATCACGGTCAGGCCGGGGGTTCCCTCGACCGTCTTTTCCGTACCGTCCCGCGTGGTCACATGGATCGTCACCATTCGGCGAAGTCCTTCCTCTAAAGCATAACATGCCGGATCGGCGCCCGCCTGCCCGAAAGCTAGCCTGAGGGCAAGTGCGCGCTTGCCTGTTTGAGCATGCTTTCTGCCGCAGCCAATTGCTCGGGACTGTTGATATTGAAGAAGGAATCCCGCGTTTCGTCGCGCCAGACGACGGTGCTGAAACCGACAGTTTCGGCAAATCCGTGCAGAGATCGCCGTCCCGATGCGGCAAAGTCGGCCACGAGCGCCGCGACCGAGGTCCGCCAAAGGCCGCACGCGGGCTGCAGGCGGCCGCGGCTCGATGGGATTGCGGCATTGCACGTGGAGTCGAGCGCTCGGCTCAACCGCGCGACGAGATCGCTGGGCAGGAAGGGACTGTCGCAGGGCAGGGTAAGGAGAAGATCGCAGGCCCTTTCCTGCGCGAACTCAAGGCCGGCGGCGAGGCCTGCCAGCGGCCCCCAGTCAGGTTTCTTGTCGATGAGATGGGGGATGCCGTCCTGGCCGAGACAATCGCTTGCGCCGACTGAAATGGCGATATCGGGTGAAAAGGCGCGACCGAGGTCGATCGCTCGTTCGATGAGAGATCGGCCGGCGAGCAGCCTTAGCGGCTTGTCGCCGCCGATCCGGCGCCCTTCGCCCCCCGCAAGAATGATTGCTGCCATGCGCATCGGCATTTCCTAGAGCCGGAGGAAAAATCTGGCAAAGTCGGCCAATCATTGCCACATTGGTACCATGCAGAGCGCGGCGCCTGAACGGACGTTGATCGACGGTTTCGGCCGCCGGATCGACTATGTGCGCCTGTCGATCACCGATCGTTGCGACCTGCGCTGCCGTTATTGCATGGCTGAGAAGATGGAGTTCCTGCCGCGCAGCGAGCTGCTGACCATCGAGGAATTGTCGCAGATCGCCGATTTGCTGGTTGCACGAGGGGTGCGGCGTATCAGGCTCACCGGCGGCGAGCCGCTGGTGCGCAAGGGCGTGCTCGATCTGGTGCGGCTGATCGGCGACCATCTCGGGCACGGCCTCGAAGAGGTCACCATGACGACGAACGGCACCCAGCTTGCCGGAGCCGCGGAGCAGCTGTTCGAAGCTGGCATGCGGCGCATCAACGTCAGTCTCGACAGCCGCGATCCCGAACGATTCCGCTCGATCACGCGCCGCGGCGAACTCGACAAGGTGCTCGGCGGCCTCGCCGCCGCGAAGGCGGCAGGCCTTTCGATCAAGATCAATATGGTCGGGCTCAAGGGCCTGAACGAGGACGAAATCGGCGACATGCTGGCCTGGTGCGGCGCGGAGGGCTTCGGCCTGACCCTGATAGAGACCATGCCGCTCGGCGCGGTGGAGGAAGACCGAACCGACCATTATCTCCCTCTCGATGCTGTGAAGGCGCAGCTGGAAGCGCGCTTCACGCTAGTGCCGACGCTCGCGCGCACCGGCGGTCCGGCGCGTTATTTCGACGTGGTGGAGACGGGTGGGCGGATCGGCTTCATTACGCCGCTGTCGAACAATTTCTGCGCCGGCTGCAATCGCGTGCGCATCACCGCCACCGGAACCATCTACGGCTGCCTCGGCCACGACCAGAAGCTCGAACTGCGCGATATGCTCCGCGCCGACGGACCCGCGGCGGTGAGTGCGGCGCTCGACCGACTTGTTGCCGGCAAGCCGAAGCGCCACGATTTTGACATACAGCGCGCCGAACCGGCGGTCGCTCGGCACATGAGCGTCACCGGCGGCTGACCGCCGGCTCCGGCCCGCTCAATTCGAAGTAACGCGACAGCTCTCGCAGCGACTCCTCCGCGCTGCGGTGGTGGATGAAGATTCCGCCGGCCTCTTCCCAGCGATGCCGGTGCTTTAATGTATCGTCGACCAGGATATCGCCGTGGCGGCAATGGTCGCGCTTGTCGACGGCCATACAGGTGATGATGCGGATGCCGGGGAAATGCTCGGCCGCCCAGCGCACCTTCTGGTCGGCCGCCCAATTGCCGCGTGGAAGGCCGGTGAGGATGATCGGGTCGAGATGCCGGACCCCCTCGAACAGCTGCATCGCGTCAGGCATCAAACGCAGGCGAGCGTAGAAATCCGGCGCCCGCGCGAGTTCCTGCCAGAAGCGGCTCATGCCGTGGCGCGCGGCATATCGGTCCGACGATGTGCCGAGAATGGCCTGGGCACCTCGATCGAAGTCGGCAAGGACGCCGTCGCAGTCAAGGTAGAGCTGGCGCATCAAAAGCGCTCGGGTCGGAGGGTAATCGGAACCGGGTCGATCGGCGTCCAGCCATGACGCGCAATGACCTCGTTGCTTTCCTTGGCGCGGCGGCCCGGCCCAAGGGACCAGGTGATGTGATAGGTGCTGCCGTCCGGCCGATCGGTGGTGCCGCCAAGTCGCACCACCATCGCCTCCACGCCCCTGCCATCGTCGCTGCGTCCAACGATTTCCCCCTGCTGCTCCTCGGGCAGGACCGTATCCGCGGAGACGCGCGGTGCCAGCGTAACGTGATCGGCTACCGTCTCGGCATAGGTCGGGGGGAAGCGCTCCAGCAGCTCACCCCGCTGCGGACCCTCGAACTTCCAACCGATTACATCGCTGCCGGGCTTTGCCTGCTCATAAGCTTCGCGTGCGCTCACCATGGGGGGTTCAACCTCATGTTTCCATTCGGGTTCCTGCTTCACCATCGGAATGGCGGATGACGGGTTATTAAGGCTTGCCCGCTATTATCCGGCCATGGTCCAGATCGTACATCTGATAGCGGCCGCGCGCCCCAATTTCATGAAGGTGGCGCCGCTCTGGCACGCGCTTGCGGACGCACCCGACTTCAACCCGGTGCTGATCCATACCGGCCAGCATTACGATCCGAACATGTCGGACCTGATCTTCGACGATCTCAAGTTGCCGAAACCAGACCATCATCTCGGCGTCGGTTCGGGCACCCATGCCGAGCAAACCGGCGGGGTGATGATCGCCTATGAGAAGGTCGCGACCGATGCTCCCCCCGACTGGCTGGTGGTGGTCGGCGACGTAAACTCCACCGCGGCCTGCGCAATGGTCGCCGCCAAGCTGCGTTTTCCGGTGGTGCATCTCGAAGCGGGGCTGCGCAGCCGCGACCGCGACATGCCCGAGGAGATCAACCGCCTGGTCACCGACGTGATCTCGGACGTGCTGTGGACGCCCTCACCGGATGCCGACGACAATCTCGCCGCCGAAGGCGTGGCGAGCGTACGTATCACCCGCGTGGGCAACATCATGCTCGACAGCTTCGAGCTGGTCAGGCCGGCGATCGAGGCCACGAATGCGGCTGCCGATTTCGGTCTCGCCGGCAGACCCTATGGCGTCGTCACCCTGCATCGTCCCTCCAACGTCGACGATCCCGCCATCCTGAATCTCCTCGCCAACACCCTGATCGCTGCGCAGCGACGGCTGCCGCTGATCTTTCCCATCCATCCGCGCACTGCGCAGCGGCTTTCTGCGGCGGGTTTCGACCGGGTGCTGGCCGATGCCGGCGTCATCCTCGCCGAACCGATGTCCTATGTGCGTTTCATGAGCCTGGTTCTGGGCAGCGCCGCGGTGATTACCGACAGTGGCGGGATCCAGGAGGAAACCACCTATATCGGCATCCCATGCCTGACCTTGCGCGAGAACACCGAGCGGCCGATCACGATCAGCCAGGGGACCAACCAGCTGGTGACGCCCGTGGGGTTGTGTGCCGCGCTCGAAGCCGCGCTCGCCACCCCGCGCGCGCTCCAGCCCAGGCCGGATCTGTGGGATGGCCGCACGGCGCAGCGCTGTGTCGAGGATTTGCGTCGTCGATCAGGCAGCGGCGCTGAAGAGATGTTGCGCCGGGCGTCGTAGTTTCCCCACGCCGTTCGCCCTAAGCTTGTCGAAGGGCCATCCTTCTTTGCCCAAGGAATAAGGGATCGGCGTCGACAAGCTCAGCCCGAACGGTTGAGGTTATGCCGAGAGCGGCGTCCACTCCTCGCCTTCGGGAAGCGGCGCGAAGATGGTGTGAAGCATCTGGTCGGTGACCGCGTCGGGAGTTGCGGGATTCCAGCTCGGCTTATTGTCCTTTTCGACAAGTACGGCGCGAATGCCCTCGGCGAAGTCCGGCCGCTGCACGACGCGCGCCGCGACCGCATATTCCTGCCGCATCTCGTCGGCGAAGCTCTGCATGCCGGCGCCCTGCGCAAGCAGGCGCAGCGAGACCTTGCAGGCCTGCGGGCTCTTCGCCGAGAGCGTGGCAAGTTCCGTCGTCGCCCAGTCGCTCCCGTCCGCCTCCAGCGTGGCCAATATGTCCTCCAGCCGGTCGGATGCGAACGCCTTGTTGAGGTGAACGAGATTATCGGCAATGCGCGCGGCCGGCGGGGTCACGCTTGCTTTGCCCAATATGCCCGCGATCCGCTCCGGCCGGGCGGCGATCTCTTCCTTCACCTCGGCCAGAGATTCGTGCGGGATATAATGGGTTGCGAGACCGAGATAATGGCATTCAGCCCCGTCCAGCCTTGCTCCGGTGAGCGCCAGAAACTGGCCGACGCGGCCCGGCAGCCGCGGGAGATACCAGCCGCCGCCAACGTCGGGGAACAGCCCGATCGCGGTTTCCGGCATCGCGAAGCGCGTGTTCTCGGTCGCGATGCGATATTTGCAGGGCATCGCGATCCCCACGCCGCCGCCCATGGTGATCCCGTCCATGAAGGCCGCGGTCTTCTTGCGGTAAGTGAACAGCAGATGGTTCAGCCGATATTCCTCGTGGAAGAAGGCGCGCGCCTTCTCACCGTCGGCGGTGCCGCTTTCGGCTAGCGTCCGTACGTCCCCACCCGCGCAAAAGCCGCGTCCCTCGGCATGATCGATCATCACCACCCGCACCGCCGGATCGCCCGTCCATGCGACCAGCGCGTCGATCATTGCGCTGCACATGTCGTGGCTCAGGGCATGGATGGCTTCCGGGCGGTTGAGCCGCAGCCGGCCCGCCTTGCCGTCGATTTGTGCGATGAGGTGGGACATCCGATGGGCTTTCATTCCACGCCGAAGTGGGCCGGGCGGGCCCTAGCGACAGGCACTGCCAATATCCAGCGCACCTTGGCCCGCCCGAACATATCGCGGGACGATTGCAATGTGCCGCGGACTTGCACGCCGCGCTGCCGGCAGCCACATCGGTAGTCATGGCGAAAAAGCAGATCCGCACCGGCCTTCCCACCCGCGAGCAGATACTCGAATTCATCCAAGCCTCGGACCAGCCGGCCGGCAAGCGCGAAATAGCGCGCGCCTTCGGTCTTTCCGGGCACGACAAGATCGCGCTCAAGCAATTGCTGCGCGACATGGGGGACGAAGGCCTGATCGACAGCGCTCCGGGCCGTGCCTTCCACAAGATGGGCGGCGTTCCGAAAGTAACCGTTCTTCGGGTCACCGACGTCGACGACAGCGGCACGGTCTGGGCGGTTCCGGAGCGCTGGGAGTCCGAAGCCCCCGAGCCGCGCCTTCGCGTCCAGGAACGGGGCAGACGCGGTGCGCTGGCTCCCGGCGATCGGGTGCTCGCGCGCACCGAGCAGCGCGGCACGGGCCATATCGCGCATGTCATGAAGAAGCTGCTCAAGGGCAGCGAACTGGTGATGGGCGTGGTCCACCGCGAGGGCGACAGTCACTGGCTGCGCCCCGTCGACAAGAAGGAGCGGCGCGAGCTGCCGATATCGGATCTCGGCAAGGCGGAACCAGGCGATCTGGTGCTTGCCGAAAAGGTGGGCCGGCCGCCGCGCATAGCCGCGCGCGTGGATGCGGTGCTCGGCGATCCCTTCGCCCCGCGCAGCTTCAGCCTGATCGCGATCCACAAGCATGGCATCCCGCATGAGTTTCCCGACCGGGTAATCGAGGAGGCCGAGCGCGTCGCAACGTCCGATCTCGGCGAGCGCGAGGATCTTACCGCTGTGCCGATCGTCGCCATCGATCCCGCCGATGCGCGCGACCATGACGATGCGGTGTGGGCGGCGCCCGACGACGATCCCGCCAATCCTGACGGCTGGCAGGCGATCGTCGCCATCGCCGACGTCAGCTTCTACGTGCGCCCCGGCTCGGCACTCGACAAGGAAGCCCGCAAGCGCGGCAATAGCGTCTATTTCCCCGACCGGGTGGTGCCGATGCTGCCCGAGACGCTCAGCGCCGACGTCTGCTCGCTCAAGGAAGGCGTCGACCGCGCGGCGCTCGCCTGCCACCTCAAAATCGGCAGGGATGGGCAGCTCAAGAGCTGGCGCTTCAGCCGGGCGCGGGTCCGGCTCGCTGCCAATATCGCCTATGAGGATGCACAGGCAGCGATCGACGCGCTCGATGCAGTGGAGGAACCCATCGAGGTAGCGTCCTCGCCATGTTCTTTCTCCGAGGCCGATCTCAACCTGCCGGCGCCTCCGGTCGAGCCGCAACTGGTGGCCGACGTGCTGGTTCCGCTGGGGGAATGCTGGCGGGCCCTATACGCCGCGCGCGAAAAGCGCGAGCCGCTGGAGCTGGACCTGCCGGAGCGCCGCGTCGTGCTGGACGAAAAGGGGCGCATCACCTCGGTCGCGCCGCGGGAGCGGCTCGATGCCCACAAGCTGATTGAGGATTATATGATCGCGGCCAATGTGGCGGCCGCCAAGGCGCTGGAGGCGAAAAAGGCGCCCGTCATGTATCGAGACCATGAGCCGCCAGCGCGTGAAAAGCTGGTCGCGCTCAAGGACTATCTGAAAACCTACGAAATCGAATTCGCGCTCGGCCAGGTAATCCGGCCGGCTACCTTCAACCGTATCATCGACCGGATTGGCGAGGCCGATTTCCGACCGCAGATCATGGAACAGATATTGCGCAGCCAGACCCAGGCCTATTACAGCCCGGAGAACCACGGCCATTTTGGTCTCGCGCTGGGCAGCTATGCGCATTTCACAAGCCCGATCCGGCGCTATTCGGACCTCGTGGTCCACCGCTCGCTGGTCCGCGCTTACGGCCTGGGAGAGGGTGGGCTCAGCGATGACGAAGCCGGCGCAATGGAAGTCACCGGCGAGCTGATCTCGCAGCTCGAGCGGCGCGCGATGGAGGCGGAGCGCGAGACGCTCGATCGCTATGTCGCGGCCTATCTGTCGGAACGTGTCGGCGAGTTGGTCGATTGCCGGATCACCGGGGTGCAACCGTTCGGTTTCTTCGCAACCGTGGAAGGGCTGGGCGGCGATGGGCTGGTGCCGGTCTCGACGCTCGGCGCCGAATATTTCCATTATGATGCTGCCAGCCAGACGCTGACCGGCGAGGAGAGCGGCGACCGGTTCGCAAGCGGGCAGCGGCTGAAACTGAGGTTGGCGGAAGCCAATCCGGTGAGCGGCGGCCTTCGTTTCGAGCTTCCCGACATGCCTGCACCAGGCCCGCAGCGCCGATCCCTACGCCGCGACGGCAAGCCTCGCCCGACAGCCCGGCGCGGCCGGCCGCCCAATATCCGTCACCGCGGCCGCCGTTAGTCCCTTGGCCCGATCAAGGCCTCAGGGGAACGCAGTGACCGGGCGACGGTTGATAGGGCGAAAGGAGGCCTCCTCACATGGCGGAAAAGCGAACCAGGCTGTCGGATGAAGGGGAGGGCCACAAGCGCCAGGACCCGACCGAGGACGAGATGGAAATCGACGCCGCGAACGACCGGATGGGCGGTCCGACCACGGAATCGCTCAGCGCCGGGCTGCCCTCGACGTTGCGTACGTCTGAGGAAACGCCGCCGCCACCGGATTGATTGCCTCACGTCCGACTCCCACCTGTACGACAGCGAACGATCCACCACGGAGGACCGCATGAAGGGATTTGCCGACGATATCGAGAAACTCACCGAGGAGAATGAGGATTTCCGGCGTGTCCTCTACACCGGCCACAATCTGCAGCTGGTACTGATGGCGATCCCGGCCGGACAGGAAATCGGCGAGGAGGTCCATGAGGATCGCGATCAGTTCTTCCGGATCGAGGCCGGTGAGGGCGAGGTCTGGATTGACGGCGTTGCCAACAAGGTGAAGGCCGACGACGCGGTGATCGTACCGCAGGGCGCACGCCACAACGTCGTCGCCACCGGCGCAGAGGCGCTCAAGCTTTATACTATCTACGGCCCGCCCGAGCATGTCGACGGGACCGTGCACAAGAGCAAGGAAGAGGCCGATTCAGCGCACGAGCATTTTGACGGGCGCACGACCGAGTAACAACTCTCGGTTTCCCATCTTTCGTTACTAACGGGCTGATAACCAGCATCTTTTTTTGATCTGCCCGGTTGTTGTCCAGCATGATGACTCGTAACCGCGTATCGAAGGGCCGTGTCAGGCCGCCGTCATTCACCCCGCAGCTCAGCCCGGTCATCCCGGAGCGACGGGAGGAACGAATCCCGATATCGGTCGAGGGCTGGGTGGAGCTGGAATCGCAACGCCATCCGGTTCAGTTCCTCGATCTCTCGACCAGCGGATTTCGGGCCAGGTCGCCCGTATCGATCCCGATAGGATCCGCCGTGTCGGTGTGGCTGCCGGCTTATGGCATCCTGCGGGTGCAGGTTCGCTGGGCGTTGTGCGGCTGTTTTGGCGGGCTGTTCATCGAGAAGCGCGTCGAAGTCGCCGGCCACGGCCTGTGATGCAACTTTTGCATCTGCGCGCGTCTTCTTCGCAGTTGCAGCAAATGACAGCGCTGTCTACTTCGGACGCGCCTTTCAGGCATCCTCTCCTAAGACTTGGGCCAGCCGGCGACGGCTGGTCCTTTTTTTATCTCCGGTCTTCTGCGGGGCACAATGATATGCCTAGGCTTGGGTGATATGCCAGAGGACACCTGCCGGATCGAAGACATAGGCGACTTCGGCTCCCCAGGGCTGACGCGCAGGGGGGCGGGGCGCAGCGACGCTGAAGCGGTCAGAGAGATCGGCGGACTCGATGTGGGCCCACCAGGCAGCAAGATCGTCGACGACTAGCTGGACCATCATATTCTCGGCCCAATCCTTCTGATAATAATTTTGCAGGATGAAGCTGGAACGCCCGATCGCGAAGATCGCGATTTCCCCGTCGAACTCCTTGGTGAAGCCAAGCGCCTCATAGAAGCTCTTGCTCAGCCTGAAGTCCTTGGCCGGCAGGAACGGCCGCGCGATCTCGCTACCCTTTGCAACTGCCATTTTCCCTCCGATCCCGCTCAGGCGGGTACGTCCGATGGGCCTTCGATCTGCAGCCTGTCGCTTTCATTATCGGTAAACTCTTCGCCGGCGCCGGCGAGCGCGGCTCGCAGCCGGTCGCGATCGAGCGTACCCTCCCAACGTGCGACGACGATGGTCGCCACTGCGTTGCCGATGAAATTGGTCAGCGAGCGGCACTCGCTCATGAACCGGTCGATGCCCAAGATCAGCGCTATGCCCGCCACCGGCACCGACTGGACGGCCGACAACGTGGCGGCGAGCACGATAAAGCCGGCGCCGGTGACGCCAGAGGCGCCTTTCGAGCTTATTATGGCCACGCCCATGAGCAGCAACTGGTCGCCGAGCGAAAGCGGCACGTTCAGCGCCTGCGCGATGAACAAGGCGGCCAGGGACATGTAGATGTTGGTACCGTCCAGGTTGAACGAATAGCCGGTCGGCACGACCAGCCCGACCACCGACTTGGGGCAGCCGGCACGCTCCATCTTCTCCATCAGCAGCGGCAGCGCGCTTTCCGAGCTGGAGGTGCCGAGCACCAGCAACAGCTCGTCCTTCAAGTAGCGGATCAGCGCGAGGATGGAGAAGCCGGCGAGACGCGCGATGATGCCGAGGACGATCAGCACGAACAGCAGCGCGGTGGTGTAGAAGGTGAGGATCAGGGCGGCGAGATTGGTCAGCGTGCCGACGCCATATTGGCCGATCGTGAATGCCATCGCGCCGAACGCGCCGATCGGCGCGAGATACATCAGCATGTGCACCATGCGGAACACCACTGCGGTCAGCGTGCGTAGCGCGCCGAGCAACCGCTCGCCTTTCTCGCCGAGATGGGCGAGCGCGATGCCGAACAGGATCGCGATCAGCAGGACCTGGAGAATCTGGCCGGAGGTAAACGCGCTGATCGCGGTGTCGGGGACGATCGAAAGCAGGAATCCCGTGACGCTCTGTTCGTGTGCGCCGGTGACGTAGCTGGCCACCTTGCTCGTATCGAGCGAGGCCGGGTCGATGTTCAGCCCATGTCCGGGCCGCGCGACATTGCCAACGATCAATCCAATCGCGAGCGCCAGCGTCGATACGGCGATAAAATAAGCGAGCGCCTTCGCGCCGACGCGGCCGAATGCCTTGAGATCGGCCATGCCCGCGATGCCGGTGACGACGGTGAGGAAGATCACAGGCGTGATGATCGTCTTCACCAGCTTGATGAAGGCGTCGCCGAGCGGCTTCAGCGCCTTGGCCTGGTCCGGCCAGAGCCATCCCACCAGCACCCCCAGCGCGATCGCGGCGAGCACCTGCACGTAGAGCGAACGCCACAAGGGCCGCCGGTCCGCCATCCAATCCCCCTTTGCCGTTTCCGCGGCCTGCCGACAGACTATAGAAGGGGGCGAGCGCTGCCAATGCGGAGGACGAAGTGCGTTTGTGCGTCTATTGTGGATCGAGCAGCGGCCGGCGGCCCCATTTCCGCAAGGCCGCCGCGTCCTTCGGCGAGCGCCTGGCCGGCGAAGGCATCGGGCTCGTCTTTGGGGGCGGTCATATCGGTCTGATGGGCGTGGTCGCCGATGCGGTGCTGGCGAATGGCGGCGAGGCGATCGGGGTGATCCCGCAGGCGCTGGTCGATCGCGAACTCGCGCATGGGTCGCTCAGCGAGCTGCACGTCGTCGGCTCGATGCACGAGCGCAAGGCGCGGATGGCCGAGCTTTCCGATGGCTTCGTCGCACTCCCCGGTGGTGCGGGCACGCTCGACGAGATGTTCGAGCAATGGACCTGGGCGCAGCTCGGCATCCACGCCAAGCCCTGCGCATTCCTCAACGTCCGCGGTTATTTCGATCCGTTGCGAGCGATGGTCGAGACCATGGTCGGCGAAGGCTTTATCAGCCGGCAGGACGCGGATATCGCGCGGTTCGACGAGGATGCGGACGCGCTGCTCCACTGGATTCGCGAACGGGCCCCCCCGGATCGGTGGACAGCGGTCAAGGCCAGGCCGCGGCCATGAGGCGATTGCCGGCCGGGGTAACGGTACCTAAATATGGGGCAGGAGGATCGATATGAAGTTTCGTGATCTGCTTCGGTCCGGGACCATCCCGCTCGGCGCGGCGGCGCTTGCCGCAGGTATCCTGCTGTCCGGCATCGCACCTATGCCATCGCTGGCGGCGGGCCAGCTGGTGCCGGCGTCACAGGCCAGCATCCCCAATGAGACAGGGCTCCAGACCGCCGTTTTCGCGGGCGGCTGCTTCTGGGGTCTGGAAGGCGTGTTCGAGCGGGTGAAGGGCGTGCGCTCGGTCGAATCCGGCTATGCCGGCGGCTCGGCCGCCGATGCGACCTATGAGCGCGTTACGACCGAGACGACCAAACATGCCGAGGCCGTGCGCATCCGTTACGATCCTGCGCAGATAAGCTATGCTACCCTGCTGCGTATCTATTTCTCGGTCACGACCGATCCCACCCAGCTGAACCGCCAAGGGCCGGACACAGGCCCGAGCTATCGGTCGGCCATCTTCCCGCAAACTCCCGCGCAAGCGCAGGTCACCCGCGCCTATATCGCGCAGCTGTCGCAAGCGCGCGTCTATTCGCGCCCGATCGTGACCAAGATCGAGCAGGGCGCTTTCTATCCTGCCGAGGGCTACCATCAGGATTTCATGCGCAAGAACCCGCAGCATCCCTACATCATGGCGCATGACGTACCGAAGGTGGAAGCGCTGAAGCGGCTCTTTCCCTCCCTGTACCGGGGTTAGGTCCGGCGCTTGGCAGGCAGCGAAGGCGATCAGGCGCTGCGCGACATGGCGAAGGCGCGCGGCTTCAGGCTTGCGAAGTCGCGACGTCGCAAGCCGGGCGGGGATTTCGGCAAATTCGGCCTGACTGACGTTAAGACCGGCAAGCCCTGTTTCGGCGTCGGCGCGCGGGGGCTCGAGGCGAGCGCGAAGGAGGTCGAAGCGTTCCTGCGCTCGCGCACGCAGGCGGATTGGAAAAGCTCGATTTCTGCTCCCGAGCCAAGGAGCGAGCCCCCGCCGAAGCGAAAGGCACCGCCTGCCAAGCCGGCCAAGCCCATGCCCAAACCTGCGGGGAAGCCCACGCCAGCGGCGCGCCGTGCTCCCCCGCCCAAGCCCAGACCAGAACCGAAACTCGTCATCCGCGAAGCGACGAATAAGGACGCCCGGGCTATCGCGGCGCTCGTCGAAGGCGATGGGCCGGACCCCAAGCACATTGCGGCGACGATGCGCGCGCTTGTTAAGGACGGCACGCCGGTACTCGTCGCCGACCGAGGCGGGCTGGTCGGCGCGGTCAGCTATGATCCGGTGCGATCGCTGCATCATTCGGCGCCGATCGGCCGCATCAGCTTCCTCGCGACCGCCGACACGGCCAGGCGTCAGGGTATTGGCGCAGCTCTGCTGGCTGAAGCTGAGCGGCGACTGCGCAAGCTCGGTTGCGACACGTTCGAGCTGGTCACCCTCATCGAGCTGTCCAATGCCAACAGCTTCCTCCGCGGCCACGGCTACAAGCGCGACGGCTATCGGTTCGCGCGCGATGCGGGAAAAGAATAGTGGCCGACGAAACCACGCGCAGCCTTATCGAGGCGCTTGCCGAGCCGGCGCTGATCGTCTCCACGGGCAAGGTGACGATGAGCAACGAGGCAGCGCGCGATCTACTCGGGCGCCACATCGACGGAGGCGACGTGCGGCTAGCGCTGCGCCATCCTGCGGCGGTCGAGCGGCTGCTCAACCCCGATCCGCCGCCAGAGGCGGTGGAACTGGTCGGCGTCGGTCTTCCCGAGCAACGTTGGTTGATGACCGTCGCGCCGATTGGCGGAGGCATGCGCATTGTGCGTTTGGCCGATCGCAGCGAATCCCATGCCGCCGAGAGGATGCGTGTCGATTTCGTCGCCAACGCCAGCCACGAACTGCGCACGCCACTCGCCACCATCCTGGGCTATTCGGAGACGCTCGCCGGCGATTCCGCCGAGCTCGACACGGCCACCCGGAACCGCTTCACCACAATAATCCATGATGAAGCGCGCAGGATGCAGCGGCTGGTCGAGGACCTGATCTCGTTGTCGCGGATCGAGGCGGAGCGCTTCAGCGTACCGAACGATGCCCTTGCCGTTCTGCCGCTTCTCGAGGAGGCTGTTTCCAACTGCCGCAACTCGGCGGATGCGCACTCTTGCGCAATCGAACTGGAGGCGTCGGCCGATTTGCCGCCCATCGCGGGAGACCGCAGCGAGATTCTCCAGCTGGTCGAAAATCTGGTCAGCAATGCGATCCGCTATGGGCGCGAGGGCCGGCCGATCTTCGTCAGGGCGGCGGCCGAGCGGGGAGCGATCCACCTCAGCGTGCGCGACGAAGGTGAGGGAATCCCAGCCGAGCACATCCCGCGCCTAACCGAGCGTTTCTACCGCGTCGATCCGGGCCGGAGCCGCGCGCAAGGCGGCACCGGCCTGGGCCTCTCCATCGTCAAGCATATCGTCGAGCGGCACCGGGGGCGCCTTCGCATCGCGAGCCGGTTGGGCGAGGGGACCACGGTGCATGTCCACCTCCCGGCGGTCCGCGTGCCGGACCCTGTGTCATGAAAGTGCAACAAAAGAGTCACAGGCGATTCCCGGAAGCCGCCTAGTGCCGGCTTCGACGGACGATTCGTTTCCTGTTGGGGAGGCTCTTTTGAAGAAGATAACGGTTGCGATTTCGCTTGGCGCACTGGCGCTGTCGGCTTGCCAACAGGGCGGCCAAAGTGGCGGCGCGGGTTCGCGCGACCAGATCCGGATCGTGGGCTCCTCCACAGTTTATCCCTTCGCGACCGCTGTCGCCGAACAATTCGCGCGCAACAACAGCGGTTTCAAGGCGCCGATCATCGAATCGACCGGTACCGGCGCGGGCATGAAATTGTTCTGCGCGGGCGTCGGCACGCAGCACCCTGACATGGAAGATGCCTCGCGCCGCATCAAATTGTCCGAGTTCGAGGACTGCGCGAAGAACGGCGTGAAGCAGGTGATCGAAGTGCCGATCGGCATCGACGGCATCGTCTTCATCGAGGCGGCCTCAAGCCCGCAATTCAAGCTGACCCTAGCCGATATCTACAAGGCGCTAGCGGCAACGCCGTTCGGCAAGCCCAACACCGCCAAGACATGGAATGACGTCAACCCGTCGCTCCCGGCCGAGGAAATCCGCGTCTACGGCCCGCCGCCTACGTCGGGTACCCGCGATGCGTTCAACGAGTTGATCATGACCAAGGGCTGCGAGAGCGATCCGGCCATGAAGGAACTCAAGAAGAGCGACGAAGCCAAGCACAAGGAAATCTGCACCAAGGTGCGCGACGGCGCCTATGTCGAAGGCGGCGAAAATGACAATCTGCTTGTCCAGAAGGTCGTCGCCAACCCAGGCAGCCTGGGCATCATGGGCTATTCCTTCCTCGAGGAGAATGCGGGTCGCGTGAAGGGCATCGAGATCGGCGGTGTCGCTCCGACCGCCGCGTCGATCGCCGATTTCAGCTATCCCGGCTCGCGTCCGCTCTACGTCTATGTGAAGGGCGACCACGTCAACGCGATCCGAGGGATCCGCGAATATATCGCCGAATTCGCCAAGGGTTTCGCACCCGGCGCCTATCTGACGCGTAGAGGCCTGATCCCGCTCCAGCCCGACAAGCTCGCCGGTGCTACTCAGCAGGCGAAGGAGCTGAAGCCGATGACCGCCGATGGGCTGAAATAGTCCGCGGCGAATAGGGATGTCGGCCCTTCTCCTTTTCGCGATCGTCGTCTCCCTCGGCCTGATCGGCTGGCTGAGCTCGCGCGCGCGCGCCATCGCCTTCTCTACGGGCTCGGGCTCGGTGGCCTCGCGCGCCCATTCGGTGCCGAACTACCACGCCTGGTACGTAGCGCTCTGGACTTTGGTTCCGGCCCTGCTGTTCTTCGCCCTCTGGCAGCTGGTCGAACCCTCGCTGGTATTGAACTCTGTCACCAGCGGACCGGCTGCCGCCTCATTGCCGGCCGACGGCATGGACCGCACTTCGCTGCTCGAAGAGGCCCGCGCGCTCGCGGCAGGCGAGATCGACGCGGCTTTCAACCCGGCGGCGAGCGATCTCGCGCCGCAATTCTCTAAAGCGGTCACACGTTACAGTACCTTCGGCACGGTGCTCACCCTGATCCTGGCCTTTGCCGGCGGCGCGTTCGCCTTCGTCCGGCTGAAGCCCAATCTACGCGCCCGAACCAAGGTCGAGCGGCTGGTCATGCTCACCCTGCTGCTCGCCTCGCTGATCGCCATCCTCACCACGCTCGGCATCGTGCTGTCGCTGGTGTTCGAGGCGTGGCGATTCTTCTCATTGGTCTCGCCGATCGAATTCCTGTTCGGCCTCGAGTGGAGTCCGCTCGGGACGCCTGGCAAATTCGGGGCGGTGCCTGTCTTCTGGGGCACCATCTTCATCGGCGCGATCATCGCGATGATCGTCGCTGTGCCGCTTGGGCTGATGAGCGCGATCTATCTTACGCAATATGCGCATCCCCGGGTGCGCGCCTGGCTGAAGCCGGCGCTGGAAATTCTCGCCGGCGTTCCAACCGTCGTCTACGGCTATTTCGCAGCGCTGACGGTGGCTCCCGCGATCCGCACGCTGGCCCTATCGGTCGGCATTCCCGCTTCGTCGGAGTCGGCACTCGCCGCCGGACTGGTCATGGGCATTATGATCATTCCGTTCGTCTCCTCGATGGCGGACGACTCTCTCGCGGCCGTTCCGCAGGCGATGCGCGACGGCTCGCTCGCGGTCGGCGCGACGCCATCCGAGACGATCCGCCGCGTCCTCGTCCCCGCAGCGCTTCCGGGCATTATCGGCGGCGTTCTGCTCGCGGTCAGCCGCGCGATCGGAGAGACCATGATCGTGGTGATGGCTGCCGGCCTTGCCGCGAACCTGACCGCGAACCCCTTCGCCAGCATCACGACAGTGACGGTCCAGATCGTGCAGCTGCTGACCGGCGACCAGGAGTTCGAGGGCGCCAAGACGCTGTCCGCCTTCGCGCTTGGCCTGGTGCTGTTCATCGTCACCTTCCTCCTCAACGTCGTCGCGCTGAGCGTGGTGCGCAAATATCGGGAAGCTTATGAGTAGGGCGCCCACCGACTGGAACGGCCAGACGATGCGGCAGCGGGTGCGCCGCCGCTATGCGAGCGAGCGCCGCTTCAAGGCGATCGGTTTCGGCGCGATCGCGCTTAGCCTCGGCTTCCTGTTGTTCCTGCTGATCACCATGGTCGGCAATGGTATCGGCGGGTTTACTGAGACGCGGATCAGGATCGCGGTGGATTTCCCGCATTCGGACCTGATCATCGATCCGGCGCTGCTCAAGGGCGGGCAGGCCGAGCAGATGCTGGCAAGTGCCGACATCGAGGGCGCGGTCGCCGCGGCGGCGGTTGCGCAATATGGCGAGCACGGAGCCGATTTGGTTTCGGAAGCCGGCTGGCTGCGCGTGCGCGATGCGATTGCCGCAGAACCCGGCATTCTCTCGGGCAAGTCCGAATTCTGGCTGCCGGCATCCTCAGCGCTCGATCTTGCTGGCAAGGGCGAAGGGGCCCCGGAGATGCTGGCCACCTATCACAAGCTGGCGCAGGCGAAGGCAGTCCGCAGCAGGCTCAGCACTCATTTCCTGACCTCGGGCGACGCCACCGATCCAGCCGCCGCCGGCATCTGGGGCGCGTTCAAGGGGTCGCTGCTGACCATGCTGGTCACGCTCGCCATCGCCTTTCCGATCGGCGTGCTGTCTGCGGTCTATCTTGAGGAATATGCGCCGCGGAGCCGCTGGGCAGCTATGATCGAGGTCTCGATCAACAATCTCGCCGCGGTCCCCTCGATCATTTTCGGGTTGCTTGGCCTCGCCGTCTTCCTCAACGTTATGCATCTACCCCGATCCGCACCGTTGGTCGGCGGCCTCACGCTCGCGCTGATGACCATGCCGGTGATCGTCATCGCGGGACGCAATGCATTGAAGGCCGTCCCACCCTCGGTACGCGATGCCGCCCTCGGCGTGGGTGCAAGCCCGGTGCAGGTGGTTTTCCATCATGTGCTGCCGCTTGCGTTGCCCGGCATATTGACCGGCACGATCATCGGCATGGCCCGCGCGCTTGGCGAAACGGCCCCGCTATTGATGATCGGCATGCGCGCCTTCATTGCCACGCCGCCGGGCGGGATAACCGATCCCTCAAGCGTCCTTCCAGTCCAGATCTTCCTGTGGTCGGACGAGGTCAGCCGCGGTTTCGTCGAGAAGACTTCGGCAGCGATCATCGTCCTTCTGCTCTTCCTGATGGCGATGAACGGCCTGGCCATTTATCTGCGCAACAAATTCGAGAGGCGCTGGTGAGAATGATGAACGATGTGGAAGCCCCTGCCGCGGAGACCGTCGAGGCTCCGCCCCAGTCGGGCATCAAGATGCGGGCGCACGACGTCAGCGTTTATTACGGCGACAAGAAAGCCGTCGACAAAGTGTCGCTGGACATGGGCACCGAGCATGTCACCGCCTTCATCGGCCCGTCGGGCTGTGGCAAGTCGACCTTCCTGCGCACGCTCAACCGTATGAACGACACGATCGCCGGCGCGCGCGTCGAAGGCCGGATCGAGCTCGACGGCGAGGACATCTACGGTGCCGGCATGGATGTGGTGCAGCTTCGCGCCCGCGTCGGCATGGTGTTCCAGAAGCCGAACCCGTTTCCCAAATCGATCTACGAGAATGTCGCTTACGGTCCGCGCATCCACGGTCTGGCGCGCAGCAAGGCCGAGCTCGACGAAACCGTCGAGCGGTCCTTGCGCCGCGCCGGCCTGTGGGAGGAAGTGAAAGACCGGCTGAGCGAAAGTGGCACCGCCTTGTCCGGCGGTCAACAGCAGCGCCTGTGCATCGCCCGCGCTATCGCGGTGGATCCTGAGGTGATCCTGATGGATGAGCCGGCCTCGGCGCTCGATCCGATCGCCACGGCGCGCATCGAGGAGCTCATCCACGAACTGCGCGGCCGCTATGCGATCGTCATCGTCACCCACAATATGCAGCAGGCCGCGCGCGTCTCGCAGCGCACCGCTTTCTTCCATCTCGGAGAGCTCATCGAATATGGCGTGACCTCCGAGATTTTCACCAATCCCAAGGTGCAGCGCACACAGGATTATATCACCGGACGCTACGGGTAAGGATCGTGACGATGGCCACATCAGGCGGGCATACGCTCAGCGCGTTCGACGAGGATATCGGGCAGCTTCGCGCACTCATCAGTCAAATGGGTGGATTGGCTGAAAACGCCATCCATGAATCGATGCGCTGTCTCACGCATCGTGATTATGAAGCGGCGCTCCAGGTGGTCGCCGACGACAAGAAGCTGGACCTTCTCGAAGCGGAGGCGGAAAATCGAGTCGTGCAGCTCATCGCGTTGCGGGCGCCGATGGCGGACGACCTTCGCGAAGCGGTGGCGGCGCTCCGCATCGTCGGTGTGCTGGAGCGAATCGGCGACTATGCCAAGAATATCGCCAAGCGCGTTCCCGCTCTCGAAGGCGGGCCGATCGAAGCCATGTCGCTGCTCATCGAGATGGGGCGGATAGCTGCGGCGATGGTGCACGACGTGCTCGACGCCTATGTCGAGCGCGATGCTGACAAGGCCCGCTCAGTGTGCGATCGCGATCGCGCCGTCGACGATTTCTATGAAAGCATCTTCCGCGCGTTGCTGACCTTCATGATGGAGGATTCGGCGGAAATCACCCGCTCCACCCATCTGCTTTTCGTCGCCAAAAACATCGAGCGGATCGGGGATCACGCCACCAATATCGCCGAGATGGTCTATTTCGCTGCAACCGGAGAGCGGCTGGCGGACCGTCCGCGTCGAAGCGACGCCACCGAGTCCGAATGACCAGCGCCAAAATGCTCCTTGTCGAGGACGACAAGGCATTGGCTGACCTGCTCGTCTGGCACTTCAGCCGGGAGAATTTTGCGGTCCAGTGCACGCCCGATGGAGACGAGGCGCTGCTGATGGCGCGTGAGACCGTGCCCGACATCGTCATCCTCGACTGGATGATTCAGGGCGTGTCGGGGATCGAGGTGTGCCGGCGGCTGCGCCGCAATAGCGAGACCGCCAATGTACCCATCATCATGCTCACCGCGCGCGGCGAGGAATCCGATCGCGTGCGTGGGCTGGAGATCGGCGCCGACGACTATCTCACCAAACCGTTCAGCCCACGTGAGCTGATCGCCCGTGTCGGCGCAGTGCTGCGTCGTGTACGACCGGCGCTGGCCGGCGAGTCGCTCAACTATGCGGATCTGGAAATGGACGTCGCCGCGCACAAGGTGCGGCGCGGCGGCAAATTGGTGCCGCTGGGTCCGACGGAGTTTCGGCTCCTGCGCCATTTTCTCGAGCATCCGGGCCGCGTCTTTTCGCGCGAGCAATTGCTGGACAACGTCTGGGCGCACGATACCGACATAGAACTTCGCACCGTCGACGTGCACGTCCGGCGATTGCGCAAGGCGATCAACGAAGGCGGACTTCCGGACCTCGTCCGCACCGTACGTTCGGCCGGCTATGCGCTCGATAGCGAGGCTTCCGGATTGTGACGGTTTGACGACAGTCCAGTCATGGAACTGTCACCCCACTTACGCACTGCTGTCACCGAATCACTCTAGTCCGCCCATGAGGCCGGACGTTTCGCCCGGTGAGATCAGGGGACAAATCCAATGAATTTCCGGAAAGCCGCCGTTGCGATCACGATTGCAACAGTCGTCGCCACGCCTGCGTTCGCGGCGCGTCGCAACATCCACATCGTCGGCTCCTCCACGGTCTATCCGTTCGCGACCGCGGTCGCCGAACGTTTCACCCGCGCCAATCCCGGCATTGCGGCTCCGGTAATCGAATCGACCGGCACGGGCGCGGGGATGAAGCTCTTCTGCGCCGGCGTGGGCGAGCGCTTTCCCGACATCACCAACGCCTCGCGCCGCATGAAGGCCTCGGAAGCCAAGACCTGCACCGCCAATGGCGTGCGCCAGATTACCGAAATCCAGGTTGGCCTGGACGGTATCGTGCTCGCCGGCAGCAAGCAGAGCCCTGCGCTCAATCTGACATCGCGCGACTTGTATCTCGCGCTGGCCGCCAATCCCTATGGCAAGCCGAACAAGGCGAAGACCTGGCGCGACGTTAACGGCAAGCTGCCCGCCATTCCGATCCGCGTCTATGGCCCGCCCCCGACGTCGGGAACGCGCGACGCCCTGGGCGAACTGTTACTCACCCCGCCTTGCGAGAAGAATGCGTCGATGGCGGCGTTGAAGAAGTCCGATGAGGCGAAGTTCAAGTCGATCTGCACGGGCATCCGGCAGGATGGCGCCTATATCGAGGCCGGAGAGAACGACAATCTGATCGTCCGCAAGCTCGAAGCCACGACCGGCTCCTATGGAATCTTCGGCTATTCCTTCCTCGAAGAGAATGCCGGCAGCCTGCAGGGGGCCGTGGTGAACGGCATTGCGCCGACCTACAACAGCATTGCCAACTTCAGCTATCCGGGTGCGCGCCCGCTCTACATCTACGTCAAGAACGCGCACGCCGGCGCCATTCCGGGCATCAAGCAATATGTCGCGGAATTCACCAAGGAATCGACCTGGGGCCGCAACGGCTATCTGGTGAAGCGAGGTATGATCGCCTCGCCCGACCAGATCCGGTCGGCGATGGCCGCAGCCGCGCGCAATCTCGCGCCGGTCGCACTCGCCAGCCTCAAGTGACCTGAACGGCCGTGGGCGATTCCTAATGCGCTCGCGGCCGGCCTTTCATCCTCAACCGATCCTGACGGCCGATCCAACGGGACGGCCCACCCGACAACACAAGCACCAGACCTAAGGGGGAAAAAATGAAATCGAAGATGCTCATCGCGGCACTACTGAGCAGCAGCATGCTGGCGTTCGCCGTTCCGGCCTTCGCGCAGGAAAATGAGGCAGACACACGCGTGCAGCCGGAGGCGCCACAGTCCAACGAAGACCTGGCGTCGCGCGCGGCTTTCCTCGAAGCGCAGGTTGTGGCCATGCAGGAACAGCTCGACGAGCTGAAGGCGCAAGTCGGCAAGAACGCGCCGAGCTGGAAGGGCGGACCTCAGTTTGAGGACAAGGACGCCGGCTTTTCCTTCAAGCCGAAAGGGTTCATGCAATTCGATGCTGGCTACGTCGGCATTCCGGGCCCTGAACGGAACGGAACCGTAGGTGGGCTGAATTACAACAACCTTGGCTGGAACACTCGGGCACGACGTCTTGTCTTCGGCGCCGAAGGCAATCTCCCAGGTGGATTTGGTTACAAGTTTGAGCTCGATTTTGCCCAGTCCACGGTCAGCTATGAGGACATCATCCTCACCTATCAGCCCGCCGGAAAGCCTTTTCAGCTGACCGTCGGTAATTTCTATCCGCTGTCCAGCCTCGATACGATGACCAGCTCGCGTGTGACGAGTTTCCTAGAGCGCGCTTCGTTCACTGATGCCTTCGGCTACAATCGCCGTCTCGGTGCCTCGCTTGCCTATGTCGATCCTGCTGATCGTTTTTCGCTGACGGCGGGCGTCTGGAGCCAGGAGATCAACAACACGAGCTTCAACCGCACCGGTTGGCAGGCGAGCGCTCGCGCCACCTACTCTCCGACGCTGGGAAGCGCCCGGCTTCACCTAGGCGCCAACTTCCAGCACCGCGTGACCCAGCGCGACGCGCAGAACATGCAATATCGCTCGCGTCCGTTCACGCAGCTTACCGATCAACGCTTCGTCGATACGGGGCTGATTGCAGCCGATGGCGACGACATTCTTGGCCTCGAGTTGGGTGCGGTTCTGAAATCGTTCCATTTCGCAGCGGAAGCGCAACAGGTCTGGGTCAGCGGCTATCGGCCTGGCGCGACGTTCGGCGCAAACAACGGTGTTGCCAGCGGAATTTTCTATGACGGAGATCCGAAGTTCAAGACCGCCTATGCCGAGATCGGCTATTTCCTCACCGGCGAGACGCGCGGCTACAAAGGCGGCAAGTGGGATCGCACCAAGGTGCTCAAGCCGTTCAATCAGGGTGGTTGGGGTGCCCTGCAGCTCAATGCCCGCGCCGACTATCTCGACCTGCGCGACCGGGTCGACTCCGGTACGAGCATCGTTGCTCCCGACTATGTGAACGGTGGCAAGCAGATCGGCTACGAGGCGAGCCTGATCTGGACCCCCATCGACTACGTGCGGTTCATGGCGCAATATGCGCATGGCTCCTACACCGGGGGGCCGCGCGCAACGACCGTCAACCCGACATCAACCGAGCCAGCGAACGAACGCAGCTTCGACCTCGATACTTTCGCTGTCCGCGCTCAACTGGACTTCTGATCTACCCAGCTTCTCCGAGAGATCAGACGAAAATGCCCCCGCCGGTCGCCCGGCGGGGGCCTCTTTTTGCGTTCAGCGGTAAGGCTTAGCCGTAGAAGATGTGCGTGCCGATGCGCGCGATCCTGGTCAGCCGCTTACCCCAGGAAGGAGACACGTAGCTGGCATGGTACCAGAGGACATTGGCCGGAATCTGGATGGCCAGCTGGTTACGCGCGATATCGGCAATGGCGAGCGCCGTGTGCCAGGCCTCGCTGTCCTGCTTTACCGCCGGGAACTTGCCGCCGCGGATGAACGAAAACTGCCAGGGCTGGGTGACCACTCCGCACAGGGTGGTCGGATAGCGGCCGGACGCGGCGCGGTTCAGCACCACCTCGGCGACGGCTACTTGCCCTTCCAGAGATTCCCCGCGCGCCTCGAAATAGACGGCCTTGGCGAGGCAAAGCTGCTCATCGTCCTGATTGTTGGAATTCACGAACGCGCCGACCAGCTCTTTCAACGGGCGGGGCACGGCAGGCGTCGTAACCTGTGCCGGGGCAGGAGCAGTCTGGACAGATGCCACGGCAGAATCCGAAATGGAAGCGGCGGGCGGGACGGACTGGAACACGGCCGACACGCGGGCATCGGCTTGCGCGGTTGCCTCGGTCGGGGAGACGAAAAGTGCAGCAAAGGCCATGATGGCCGCGGCACGACCGCCGGCCCCAAAAAAATTCAACATTCTGATCCAGTTGAAATGGCGGCCGCACGATCCCGCGGCCCCCTCGCCGCCTCATCGCCGTCCGTCTTGCGTGCTTCGGCTTTTGCCGGTCAGCCCCGCTCTCGCTCATCAATGCTGCAGTGCAATGTCGAACGCTGTCATTCGGGTCAACGCTTCAGCGGTGGGGTGGTTGAGTCGCGGGACGAGTGGTGGAACCTTCACGCTGCCTCCAAACAAACCACCGGAAGGCCCTGTGCTCGGCCGGGCCGAGGGGAGCCGGTGGCAATCCCGTCGGGATATGCTAGGCGGGCAGCGTCCGCCCCTAGCTCAACTGGATAGAGTGCTGGGCTTCGAACCCAGAGGTTGCAGGTTCGAGTCCTGCGGGGCGGGCCATTCGCATTAAGTCCGAATGCGAGACCCCGGCCGGTCTCGCTCGAATCGTGCCGAGTCGCTTCGTCGGTCGGTGTGCAAGGAACGCGGCATCGCCCTCCCAAGTGCCTGACTTCCAGCGGTTCTGAGAATTCGCTTGGCCTTTGCTTCCCTGTGGATAAGTGTGCTTGAAGCCGTATCGGCGTGGGGAAATGATAGTGATCTGTCCGTCACCGACGATGATCGTGCACGGCAGCGCGGGGAAGCCGTGCTGAGGATCACGACCGAACCTGTCAAGTCGCGCGAAATCTTCGGCCGGAGGGGCATGCCCTCGTGGAAAATGCTCGGCACCATCGCCGCAATCGCCGTCACCGCGGTGCTGATCCTCGAATTCGGCATCTGGTATTTCGCCTGCCTGATCGCGATCTACGGCCTGCTCGACGTCGCCGAGCGTCTTGAGCTTCGCCGCGAGGCGCGCAATCGCGCCGCTATCCTCGAAGCGACCGGCCGGAAGGTGCCCAGCATCGGATATGTCGGCTCGGGCAGGAACTGCCAGAAGGCGGCCTGGCTTGCCCGCAGGCTCGGCTGGATCGCTTGTCCGATGCACCGTGATGGCTTGCTGCGGCGTTCGGTGCGGTTCCGCCGGATTGCCAGCTCGCAGCCAGCCAGCGCGCTGCTTCAGGAGTTGCATGAAGCCAAGCTGGCAACACGGATTCGCTTGCCCAACCGCGCGCCCAGCTATGGCCGCCGCCTCATCGAGCAGGGACTGGGGGCCAAGCCTCTGTTCGAGGACGTCGGGCGCGACATCTGATCACCGTTGCTGCATCGCAACACGCCGGATTTTTCATTCGGAACGAAGCATTTGGACTTCATTAACCATGCCGGGCTGATAGTGTTTGCATGGCCATGCTCGACGATATCCTCATCCATCGCTTGTTCTCTCCGCTTGCCGGTTGGCTGCAGCACCGTTTCGGTCTCGACCAATGGCGTGCGTCGATGGAATGCTTGCATGGCAACGTGGCTTTCTATCTCGCCGGTGTTGCACTCAGCGTTGCCGGCAAGGGCCTCGGTGATGCGATCTTCCTCGATCTGCTGAAGGGCTCGGGGTGGCTGCTGGTGGCTGATTTCGCGCGCCGCGTCGCGATGCGCCAGTCTGCTTCCACCATCGGTGTACAGAGCGCCCGCATGGGAGAGTGGCTGATCCGCCTGATCCTGTTGGTGACGGTGCCGCTGAGCCTGGTCTATGTGCGTGGGCTCACCAGCCTCTGCTTTACCACCTCGCTGGTTCTCCTCGTGATGCACCTGTATTTCAAGGCGAGCGATACGCCACCGCCCGAGCCGCGCCGCAAGCTGGCTCGCGCCCGCTCGGCCGCCTGATCCGGGCCGCCCCACCGGCAGCATCTCCCTCTGGGAAATCACTTTCTCCTCGGAACCAGGCGCCTTCACATGCGTCTCTTTGTCGGTTCCGCCCGCGTATCGTTTGGCGGCGTGTTTCAAGGAGCAAAGCTCATGAATCTCATTCTCGCATTGATCATCGGCGGCGTTATCGGCTGGCTTGCAAGCATCGTCATGCGCACCGATGCGCAGCAAGGCATATTCTTGAACATCATCGTCGGCATCGTCGGTTCGCTGCTTGGCAGCTTCTTGCTCGGAAGCCTGTTCGGCGCCGGCGGCAACATCCTCGACAGTCCGCTGGACGGCGGTACGCTGCTCGCGGCATTCGTAGGTGCGGTGATCCTGCTGGCGGTGGTCAACCTGTTCCGTCGCGGCGCGGTCCGCTAACCTTCCTTTCGGGATCGGCAAAAACCCGCGGGCCTTAAGGTCCGCGGGTTCTTTGCTTGAATCCGAAAAGAAAGCGGCTGTCGTCCTCGCCCGTGCGGGCCAGGCCGGCCAGCGTCAGCTGCTCTTGCGGCTCCTTCCCCCAGTCTTTCGCGCCGGTTTGCGTGTCCGGGCTCGCATGAACGGCATTGCAGCCGCCGCGGCTACTCCGGCCAGCATGGCCGCCCCCGCTGCGGCAGTCGTCTTCGGATGGTCTCGCGCCATCTCAGCGAAGCGTCCGAAATGATGGCTTAGACCCGCCGATTGGTCCGCTTGCATGGTCGATGCATCACTCGCGTGTGGCATGGCGCTGTTAGGAATATGCGACATGATAATCCTCCAATACTAACAACTTGGCGGAACGACGAGAGCTGGGGCAGGTTCCCGTTCGGGACTGCAAATGGGATGGCCGGCGTCGTCAGCCTGCCAACCCGATGGGCCGCCGTTCATGACACCCGAAGGTCGCATTGATATTTGCTGAAACCTTGTCTGTCGGCGCGAAGCAAAGGCCGGGGAAGATCACTATTTATACTTGCCTGCATATGCGGATTCCGCTAATCGTGACAGCGCTGTCAGCATTGATGGCAAGGGCCTTCTCTAAGGTACCCTCTCCGAAACCTCGGGCCGGCCTTCGGGCCGGCCCTTTTTCTTTTCCCGTCGGCGCCGGCAACCATTAGGCAGGGCTGATGAAAGAAGCAGGACAATCGCATTGCGGGGCCGTTCGCCGGCAGCGATCGCTGATTTTGCTATTTCCGGCCCTGATCAATCTCGCCGCCTGCACCACAACGGGTGCACGCCCGGCCCACTTGGGCAATTCAAACGCGGCGTGGCTGGTCGGCGCCTGGGTGATCGATGGCGAGAGCTGCTCCGGAGATGCCGGCGTTCAGTATAACGCGGATGGGACCTGGGAGGCTGAGGATGTAGCTGGGCGCTGGCGATTGCGTGGCAACGCGCTCGAGCTAACCGTAACACACCGGGACGCGCCGGATCTTGAGGGTGCACCGCGCCGGATAAAAGAACGAATCGAGATGCAGAATTTGGACCGTTTCGTTGCACGGCGAGGCGATGGCTCTGGGCAGACTTTCAAGCGGTGCCGCGGCTGAGCCGCGACGCGTCCGCCGTCAGTCAGGCCGTCCTCTCGGCGCGTTCGTAGAGAGGTTCGGAAGCAATCCAGCGACCTTTCTCTTCCCGTTCGAGAGGTCGCGCACAAGATTCGCACAACCCGCCATAGCCGCGATCGCGGCGGACGATAGAAGCCAGTGAAGGCCGATGGATTCCGATCAGGCAACTCAGGCTCATGGCGAAAATATAAACTTTTTCCGCTTTGCTTCCAGTCAGTTGTTTACTTGGGAAGGTGCAGAATGAGACCAGTGTTGCATTTCTGCCGCAGGAGGAGGCCGGCGACTTGCCGCCGGCCTCTCATGCTTCCAGCTATTGGCTCTTGCCGCCGGTAGAGGGAAGGTTGACGTCGACATCGGCCTTGATTGCCTTGGTTGCCGGCTCGCCGTTGAGCAAGCCGCGTCCGAACAGCAGGAAAAGGACGACGAGCAGAACGATCACAATGGCGACGATGGCAACGGCGGATCCGCCGCCGCGACCGCCGCCGTCTGTGGTAATGATGGTTTCCCGTTCGCGCTCAGCCATTGGTCGCTACTCCACTTGTTAAGCAACGGTAACGTCCGCATCGTCCGCCCGTTCCGAAACCGCTTGGCCGCTCCGAAACTCGGCCGACCACCGGCTACTGGTTTGCACGCTGGCCGCGACATGCTGCGCCGCATGCGCGCCGCTTGCATCCGCATTGGCCGCGTTGAGCAGCTGCACCGCGAGGGCGAGCAGCAGGGCCAAAGCGGCGGTGATCAGGCTAGGCGCTCTTCCGCTTACGCTGTACCGCATCGTCTATCCCCTGCACCGGGGGCATGGCCTATCCATGCCCGACATCTGCATGATCCGATCGGCCGCGGGGCGCCCCGCGGAGTCGATCGGGGTGTTGAACGCAGCGACCAAGATGAGGCAGTGCGACGAAAATGCTTTTCGTCGATACAGAATGGACTTCGCCGTCAGCCGTGCTCGACGGCGCGATGGATACGGAAATATTCTTGCTCACCGGCTGCTCCGCCGCGCCTCTTTCGCTACGAACCAATTCGGGTTAAGGGCTCCATCATGCAGATCGTGCGGTCATTCTATTTCTTTGGGTGCCCTTCCGGCGCTCGTCGGTGCGCCGGGAGGGTGAGCTACGCGCGTAGCTGACCGACCTTCGCTTACCCGACTTGAACGACCGGAATTTTCCATGACCCATCAGATTGACGACATCCGCATCCAGGAGATTAAGGAACTTGCGCCGCCGTCCCATGTGCTGCGCGCCTTTCCCACAGACGACAAGGCCGGGGAGACGGTCTTCGCGTCGCGCAGCTCTATCCACCGCATCCTCAACGGCCAGGAGGATCGGTTGCTGGTTGTGGTTGGCCCCTGTTCGATCCACGATCCCAAGGCAGCCCGCGACTATGCCAACCGTCTGGTCGAGCAGCGCCGGCGCTTCGCCGACACGCTCGAAATCGTCATGCGCGTCTATTTCGAGAAGCCCCGCACCACGGTGGGCTGGAAGGGGCTGATCAACGATCCTGATCTCGACGGCAGCTTCCAGATCAACAAGGGCCTGCGCACGGCACGCGAGCTGTTGCTTGACATCAACAGCCTCGGCCTGCCCGCCGGCACTGAGTTCCTCGACATGATCACCCCGCAATATGTAGCGGACCTGGTCTCCTGGGGCGCGATCGGTGCGCGGACCACGGAATCGCAGGTGCACCGTGAGCTCGCCTCCGGCCTGTCCTGCCCGGTCGGCTTCAAGAACGGAACCGACGGCAACCTGCGCATCGCCCTGGATGCGGTGAAGGCAGCCTCGCAGCCGCACCATTTCCTGTCGGTTACCAAGGGCGGCCATAGCGCGATCGTCTCGACCAGCGGCAATGAGGATTGCCACGTGATCCTGCGCGGCGGCAGCAAGCCCAATTACGACCGGGAGAGCATCGCCGATGCCGCCCGGGTCAGCGAGGCGGCCGGCCTGCCGGCGCGGCTGATGGTCGATGCCAGCCATGGCAACAGCCAGAAGAAGCACGAGAACCAGATCGGTGTGATCGCCGAAATCGCCGACCAGATTGCCGAAGGCGAGCGGCGCGTGTTCGGCGTGATGATCGAGAGCAATCTCGTCGCCGGACGGCAGGACCTCGGTGCCGAACTCACTTACGGTCAGAGCGTCACCGACGCCTGCGTCGGCTGGGACGACACAATCGGGATGTTCGATCGGCTGGCGGAAGCGGTTCGCGAAAGACGTGGCGCGATCGCGGCATAAGTCCGGCTTCGCTAGGCGCGATAATTGAAGCTGATGCTGATCCGCTGGCCCCTGCCGGTGCCGGGCATTACTTCATGGCGCAGCCAGCTTTCCCACAGCAGCAGGGTGCCGGGCTTGGGCTGGATCGTGACGAAGCTGCGCAACGCCTCGGGAGCGTCCGCGCGCCGAGGCGGGGCTGCCATCATCATGCCCAGCCGCGGGTCCTCGATGCGCAACGGGCCCGATCCTTGCGGTAGGTCGATATAGAATGTGCCTGAGATGATGCTGTGCGGGTGGATGTGGGCGGCGTGGGCGCCATCCACCCTGAGGACATTCACCCACAGGCTGTCCAGCTTGGGACGGCGCTTGAGATCGAAGGCGCAATCCTCGGCAAAATGCGCGGCATGCCGGTCGATCAGCCGCGCCAGCGTGCCGAAGCGGGGATCGCGCTTCGGCAGATCGTCGAGCGAAGCGTAGGACGTATAGCCCGGATAGCGATGCTCACGGGACCAGACCCGGCCCGCCCGGTCGTCGCGCGCCAGCGCACGGCAAGCGTCCTTCAAGTCATCGAGAGAGATGTCCAGCTCGGCCTCGTAAAGCAGGGTATGGAAGAGGCTGTGCCGGATCATGGAATCCTCATGCGTCAGATCCACCGGATCTTCGAGTGAAAAGGGGGAGATTCAGCACGTTTAAAAAGCAATATTTAACGCAAGCACCTTAGTGCCGTGTGTCGGAGGCTGTTGGTGCGCGCACGTCGATTTTCAAAAGTGACGGATTTAGGCCAGGATCCCGTCACCCCATTGTCCTTGCAGGAACTGTTGGTTGTCGATCTCATCGCGACGCCCAACATAGCCGACGCGCGGATCGCGGAAGATCGCGTCCGGGGGCTGTCACATGCCGCATCCTTCCTGCTCATATCGCATATCATTTGCTCGACGCTGATGATCCTGGCCGCCGTCGGGCGGTCCGGGATCGGCCAGGAGAACGTCCTTCTGTTCGGCATTCCGTTGCTGGCGCTGCTCGGGCTGGATCTGGGCTTCTTCTGGATCACGCGACGGCAGCGCAAGCGCTTGGAACCGCGTCTAGTCGTCAAGCTCACGATGGGCTATTGCGCGATCGCTGGCGTGCTGTGCCTGTTGATCACCGCACCGGCGCTTGCCGCCGCGCAAGGGGCACCGATCGTCTATGCGGCGCTGGCCGCCCTGTTCGTGCTCAATATCCCGGCATTCCTCAGCATCCCGGTACTGGTTCTCGAAGCATATATGCTCGCGTTGGTGGAGCTGGCTCTTATGGGTCTGCCCGTCGAGCTGGTCGGGACGGCTGCAGCGCTTGGCGGCTGCCTATGGCTGTTCAGCCTGTTCAAAGCTCGCGACTATATCCTGATGATCGGGCGCCGTCTCGCCGCCGAATGGCAGTCTGAAAAGGCGCTGCGCTTCGTCTCCGAGTTCGAGCAGAGCGGGCAGGGCTGGTTCTGGGAAACCAATTCCGAAGGTCTGCTCCTTTACGTTTCCGATCAGCTTGCCGAAGATCTCAAGCGCGACTCTTCGGAGTTGGTCGGGCTGAAGTTCACCGAGCTTCTCTATCTCGACGAGGCACGTTCGACCGAAACGTCGGAACGCACGCTGGGCTTCCACCTCTCGGCGCGCTTCCCCTTCTCCGAAGTGACCGTACGCGCAAATACCGAGGAAGAGGTGTGGTGGACGATTTCGGGGTCGCCCAATTTCGACGAATATGGCAAATTTCTCGGCTTCCGGGGCATCGGCACCGACCTCACCGAAAAGAAGAAGTCCGCTGCCGAGATCAGCCGCTTGGCGCGCTACGATTCACTGACCGGCTTGCCGAACCGCAGCTTGATGCGCCAGACGCTCGAGGAGGCCGTACGCAACGGCCAGCATCGCCGTCGGGGCTGCTCGCTGTTCCTGATCGATCTCGATCGGTTCAAGAACGTGAACGATACGCTTGGCCATCCGGTGGGCGATCTGTTGCTGCGCCAGGTTGCCCAGCGCCTGACCAATGTGGTGGGCGAGAAGGGCCAGGTCGGGCGTCTCGGCGGGGACGAATTCAAGGCTATCTTCCCGGGAATGGACGAGCAGGAAGAGCTCTCCGAGATGGCCCAGCGCCTCATTGCCCAAGTGTCGATGCCCTATATGATCGAGGGCCACAACGTTTCGATCGGCGCTTCGGTCGGCATTGCCGTCGCACCGGCGAATGGCGCTTGCCTGGATTCACTCGTCCGTGACGCGGATCTGGCGCTTTATGCCGCCAAGGCAGACGGCCGCGGCACTTGGCGCTTTTTCGAACCGGAAATGCATTCGGAGGCCAAGGACCGGCAGATCCTGGAGCATGAGCTGCGCGGTGCGATCGGACGGGGCGAATTGCTCCTCCATTTTCAGCCCACCGTCAGCGCGGTTACCGAGGAGCTGGTCGGCTTCGAAGCGCTTGCCCGCTGGCAGCATCCGGTGCGCGGTTTTATCCCGCCATCGACCTTCATTCCACTGGCCGAGGAATGCGGCCTGATCCTCAGCATTGGCGAATGGGTCATGCGCAATGCCTGTTCCGAGGCAGCCAAATGGCCGAGTCACCTCAAGATTGCGGTCAACCTGTCTCCGATCCAATTTGCACATCCGTCGCTGCCGGCGCTCGTCGTCTCCGCGCTCAAATCATCGGATCTGGATCCCGAACGGCTCGAACTCGAGATCACCGAAGGCGTGTTCCTCGCCGACAACGCCTCGACCGATGAGATGTTTGCCAAGCTCAAGGCCATCGGCGTGCAGCTCGCGCTCGACGATTTTGGCACCGGCTATGCGAGCCTCGGCTATTTGCGCAAGGCTCCGTTCGACAAGATCAAGATCGACCAGAGCTTCGTGCGCGGCGCCTCGAGCCCAGGCAACCGCAATGCCGCCATCATCCGTTCGATCGTCACGCTCGCCGAATCCCTCGACATGGAGACCACCGCGGAAGGCGCCGAGACGCACGACGAGCTTGCCCTGATTCGCCAGCTTGGATGCTCGCAGGTGCAAGGCTTCATCTTTGGCCAGGGCGTGCCGGCCGAGGCTGCCCGCGAAATGGCCGGCGACAGCCGCAAGCCGATCGCAATGGGACACGAATTCAGCCGGGCACCGCGACATAGTTTGATTCGTAAGGCCGCTTTGCGCTGGGACACTGGCTCCATCGAGGTGCGACTACGAAACATCTCCACCGGTGGTGCGCTGCTCGAATGTATCCGGGGACTTCCGCCGGGCACCGCAATCACGCTGGACCTGCACGGCTGCGGTGAGCTTGGCGCGGAGGTCCGTTGGTCGGATGCGGGCCGTATGGGCATCCGCTTCGCTCAGCAATTCGATCTGGCCCGGCTTTCCGGCACCAAGAAGGTCGGCGGTCAGAGCAGCATGCTGAGACCGGATTATCTCAGCGGCGCCACTGCGGCATCTGCTTCGCCATGGGCCGCGCCCAAGCGGCGGCTGGGTGTCGGCGATCTTTAGGCACAGGTAGGCGGGTGACTCGCCCGCCGGCGGTGCAGCCCCTCAATCCTCCGCCGGCTTGGATTGCAGCTGGATATAATTCTGCAGCCCCATGCTGGCGATCATGTCGAACTGCTTCTCCAGCGTGTCGACATGCTCTTCCTCATTCTGGAGGATTTCCTCAAACAGCTCACGGCTTCCATAGTCGCGCGTCGACTCGCAATGGGCGACGGCGCCCTTGAGCTGATCGATCGCTTCCATCTCCAGGTCGAGGTCGGCCTTCAGCACCTCCTCGACGGATTCGCCGATGCGCAACCGGCCCAGCAACTGGAAGTTGGGCAGGCCTTCGAGGAAAAGGATGCGCTCGGCCAAGCGGTCGGCATGCTTCATCTCGTCGATCGACTCGCTGCGCTCGAAGGCCGCCAGGCGGTGCACGCCCCAATTATCGAGCAGCCGGTAATGCAGCCAATATTGGTTGGTTGCGGTCAGCTCGTTCTTCAGCGCTTCGTTCAGCAACTCGATGACGCGCGCGTCGCCCTTCATGCCGGGTCTCCTTGTCTGGCCAGGAGCTAGCGCACGCTAGCCGAGAAGAAAACCGCGATTAGGGGATAAGTTCGGCTGTGCCGCAGGAGGTCAGCCTGCCGCAGTGCGCTCCGCGGCGATGATCTCGCGGGCAAAGGGAAAGCATTGGCCGCAGCGCGGCCGGCAGTTTGCGCGGGCGTAGGCGCTGGTGGGACATGAAGCGCCCTGTCGCGCCGCATGGCGGACATCCGATTCGCGTAGCGCGTTGCAGACACAAACGATCATGCGAATCATATAACGCTAATGCGAATGCTTCGCAATAACTATTTGTGGAGCACTGCGCTGAGTTGCCGATGCAAAGGCGTTATGCCGCACTGCAAACATAACACTTGTCTGGACCCGTACGGCCGTCACATTCTCGGAACGGACGTAGCAGTCCGCATATAAAGAGGCAGGATCATCGCAGATCCTGCACGCGCCCCATGGGGGCAGGCAAAGCCGCCGAGACCGGGACGAACCCGGTCGAAGCGGCTTTTTTCGTATCTGGAACGCAGGGGGCCAGTAATCAACGACGGAGACATCAAGGGTTCGCAACTCAACCGTCGCGATTTCCCCAAGCTGGGAGGCGCGGCGGGCACCACAGTTTGCTGTCCGCGGCGCAGGCGGCCTGACGAAAAACGAAAAAATACTCGGACGAGGATGCCCTCCGGCAAAACAGTCAATCAGGGGGCAAGAGATGAAATTCTCAGCGTGCTTATTATTATCTGCAACGATCGCCACGCCAGCACTGGCGGAACCACTCACCTTCAAGCCGCTGTTCGACGCGCGGCTGCGCTACGAGCATGTCGACCAGGCTCCGTTCGAAGATGCCGACGCGCTCACCTTGCGCGCGCGGGTCGGCGGAGAAGTGTCCAACAAGATTTGGAGTTTCCTCGTCGAAGGGGAGGGGACGCTCGCCATCAACGAGGAGTATAACAGCGGCGTCAACGGCAAGGCGCTCTTCGCCACCGTCGCCGATCCCGAGAATATCGAGCTCAACCGCGCCCAGGTGCAGTTTCGCGGCCTTCCGAAAACGCTCGTCACCGTCGGCCGGCAGCGCATCAACCTCGACGACCAAAGGTTCGTCGGCTCGGTGGCTTGGCGACAGAATGAGCAGACCTTCGATGCCATTCGTCTCGAGAACACCAGCATCAAGAATCTGAAGGTCGATCTTACCTATGCCTGGTCGGACCGAACGATCTGGGGAATCGACGGCTTCGGCACCAACCAGCAATCGATCGAGGGCGATAATGTCTTCGCCAATGCCGGCTACAAGACCAAGATCGGCACGCTCACGGGCTTCGCCTATCTCGTCGATCAGGACGAGGCGGCAGTGTTTGCCTTCCGTCGATCCAGCCAGACCTACGGCGGCCGGTTTGCCGGCAGCTATCCGTTGAGCAAGAGCGTCAAGCTCAACTATGCGGCGAGCTACGCGCACCAGAGCGATTATCACCGCAACCCGAACGACTATGAGGCGGACTATTTCCTCGGCGAGCTTGGCCTTGGTGTGAAGGCCTTCACCATCACCGGCGGTTATGAGGTGCTGGGCGCCGACGCGGGGGCCACCCTGACCTCTTTCCAGACGCCGCTCGCCACGCTGCACAAGTTCCAGGGATGGGCCGACAAGTTCCTCACCACGCCGCCCAACGGCATCCAGGATGCTTATGGCAGCGCCGGCTACACGCTCACCAAGGTCGGGCCTTTTGCCTCGATCGCGGCGCTGGTCGCCTACCACGACTATCGCAGCGACATATTCGATCAGCATTATGGTGACGAGTGGAACCTGCAGCTCGTCGCCAAGATCGACAAGTTCACGCTGCTGCTCAAATATGCCGATTATGATGCGAAAACCTTCGTCGGCAATCCGACCACCGATACCCGAAAATTCTGGGCGTCCGTCGAGTTCGCTTATTGATGTGCCGCGGCTCTGGCCGCTGCTGATCTTCGGCCTGACCGCCGGTTGCGGGGAAAAACCTGCGGCCGGCGGCTCGGCCGAGCCGCCCGCGCTCGTCCGATCGGAACCGGGCTGCGAGGCGATTCGGTTCGAAGGCTCGGCCTTCACCGCCTGCCGGTTCGATGTCGCACGTGACGAGCTTCGCCTTGTCTGGAAAGGACGCTCAGGACAGGCGCTGCGTGGTTTCGGCGCGCTGGAGCGGGAATTGGGTGGTGATGCCAGCCGCGTCCGCTTTGCGATGAACGCCGGCATGTATGACGAAGCGGGCGCCCCGATCGGCCTCTATGTCGAGGGTGGCAAGCAGCTCAGGGCGCTCAACCGCAATCGCGGTGCCGGCAATTTCCATCTCATGCCCAACGGCGTGTTTGCGCTGGATGCGACGGATCGTGTTTCCGTCACGCGGACGGTAGACTTCGCGGCTAAGGTGAAGCATCCGCGCTGGGCGATGCAATCGGGGCCGATGCTGGTCATCGATGGCAAGCTGCATCCGCGCTTCGAGCGGGACGGCGTCTCGCGTCTCGTGCGCAACGGCGTTGGCGTGAGCGACCCGCGCATGGCCTGGTTCGCGATCAGCGAAGAGGGTGTCTCCTTCGGCAAGTTCGCGCGTTTTTTTCGGGACGCGATGGGGTGCCGCAATGCGTTGTTTCTCGATGGCAGCGTGTCGAGCCTTTGGGATCCCGGCGCCAGTCGCGCGGATTCCTATTCGCGGCTCGGCCCGATGGTTGTGGTGATGCGCCGTCCCATTTCGCAGCGTCGCACTGAGCCGGCGCCCCGCGGAGACTCAATGCGGTCCGGGCCTCGTGATTGACCAGCGAAATCCGCTGCTCGCGAACTCCATGTTGACCTGTCCGCCAAGCTCGGCGGCCAGATTGTGCTGCAGGAGCCGCGATCCGAAACCCAAGCGTTCGGGCGCCTTCACCGGTGGCCCGCCCCGTTCGACCCACTCCAGGCGAAAGCCCTCGGGTTCGATTTGCCAGTTGATTGCAACCTGCCCCTCTGGGACCGACAATGCGCCATATTTGATTGCATTGGTCGCAAGCTCGTGCAGCGCAAGGGCCAGCGAAACGGCATTTCGCGGAGCCACTGTGATCGGCGGGCCGCCGATCTTGAAACATGCACCATCGTCGAAGGCGAAGATCGACTCCCGGACGAGCTGGTCCATGGACACGGGTTGCCAGGCCGTTCCGATCAGAAGGTCGTGCGCCCGGCCAAGGGCGATAAGGCGATCGTCGAGCGTATTGCGTGCTTGCGACGTAGACTCGCTCTTGCTCAAGGTCTGCGACGCGATCGCCTGCACCGTAGCCAGCAGGTTGCTGATTCTGTGGTTGAGTTCCTCGGCGAGCATGCGGTGGCGGTTGGCCTCGACTTCTGCCCGCAACACTTGTTCGCGCCGCAGCGCCCGCTCGGTGCGCCGATAGGCTTCCGCGATCAGCAGCATCGTTCCGCCGACAAGCGCATAGAGAACTATCACGGCGTCGCTGTCCGCCGCAGGCAAGCCTGCCGAACGCAGACCAGGTCTGATCGCCAGGAAGATGATTACGAAGCCGAGCAGATAGCAGGTAAGCCCGGCCAGCCAGCGACCGAGGAAAGTCGCGAGCAGGATCATCGGCAGCAGGAGACCGAACGGCAGCGTGGTCGGCCAGACCAGGTTGAGCGCGGCACGGCCCGCCGTCCCCAAACCTGCGCACAGAATTCCGATCAACAGGCTCGTCAGCCAGGCGGGTACCCGGCGACTCCACAGCCCGGCGATATCAAGCCGGCCCAGCCAGTCCACGTCAATTTCCTTTGTTTTCTGTTACTTATAGGAAATGCTGTCAAAAGGTACCAATCACCCGCCGAATCCATCCTCTCCGTCGATGGAAACGACGCAGCACTGAAAGGGTTATGCTGGCGAACTGTCAATCGGAGAACATGATGAACGTGTCCAACAGCAAGATCGTCGAGCGTATTGCGCGCGTGCTGGCAGGGCAGCGGTACAGCGCCAATGCCGACGGCAACCAGCTATCCGCGGCGCACGAGGTGGAAGCGGAATGGCCGCATTTCGTCGACGACGCCGTGGCCGTTCTGAAGACGATGCGCGAGCCGGACGAACAGATGGCTGAAGCGGGTGACGTAGCGATTTGGGAACGAATGATCCTGGCGGCACTTCCGGAGGGCGAATTCGCCTAATCCGCCATCCGCTTTTCCAGCGCATCGATCACGGCGTCGGCGCTTGCCTGATTTGTCGCGAACAGGATGTTGCCGAGCGTTGCCAGGCGGATCAGCGCCTTTACGTCGACATCATGGGGATGCGGCGACAGCGCATCGACGAAGAAGATCAGCGCATCGATCCGCTCTTCCGCGATCATTGCGCCAAGTTGCTGGTCGCCGCCGAGCGGGCCGCTGCGCAGACGCATTATGTCGAGGCCGGCGAGCGCGTCCGCCAGCCGTCCGCCCGTCGTTCCGGTCGCAACGATCTTGCAGCGTGACAGCGTGGCGAGGCGGGTTGCCGCCCAGTCGACCATAGCCTGCTTGCGGTCGTCATGCGCGACCAATCCCACCACCGGTTTTTCGTTACTCATGTCCGCTTTCTCGTCGTGCGGTCCCGGATAGCCCGCTCTCGCGGCGTGGACCATAGCTGACGGAAGAGCGATCCGGTGCCGCAGGCGTTTCGTCGCGTTAACCACGGCCGCTAAAACTTTCTTAACATTTTTGCGATGTGATTATCGGCAGGGCGGGGTTGAGGAACCGACTATGCCCCATGCACTTTCATCGGCAGCGGAGCTTGCAGCGCTTCTTCGGTTGGAGAGCGTTCCGGCCGTTACTACCACACGATGGATACCACGACGAAAGGCGCAGGTGGTGCGAGCAATCGAGGCCGGCCTGCTCAGCTGTGAGGAAGCGCGCCGCCTCTACAGGCTGAGCGAGGAGGAGCTGGAAAGCTGGCAGCGCGCATTGCGGCAGGTCGGCGAACCCGGCCTGCGCGTCACCCGCCGCGTCGAGGATTGGGAGGCCGGACGGGATGCTGCGGCCCCAGGCCTGTGAGAAAGCGTCAGCCCAGCGGTCACCGCCCCCGTCCCCGCCTGCTGTTGATCGATGACGATTCGATGGTTGGCCGATTGCTCGGCCATGCCGCAGAGGAATGCGGCTGCGAGGCAGCCTGTACGTTCAGCATGGAAGGATTTTATCAGGCCATGGCCGAGCGGACACCGGACATCGTCGCACTCGATCTGTGGGTCCCGGGTGAGGATGGAGTCGAGCTTCTGCGTTATCTTGCCGAGCGAAAATTCGCGGGCCGGGTGCTGATCGTGAGCGGCCTGGATCAGCGGATCCTGGATGCCGCAATGCGCTTCGGTCAGGCGCTTGGGTTGAACATGGCCGAGCCGCTCCCCAAGCCGTTCCGGGTCGAGGATCTAGCGCGCCGCCTCACTGTGCTCGAGCCGGCGTAATGACCACCCTCCCGCACGCGCAGGCTATCTCCGGGGCTCTCGATCGCGCCGTCGAGCGCAAGGAACTCTTCATGGTCTACCAGCCCAAGCTGGTGCTTGGCGACGGCACGCTTGCCGGGGTCGAGGCGCTGATGCGTTGGCAGAGCGCGCAATTCGGGCTGGTGCTGCCTTCCATGTTCATTCCCATCGCGGAGCGGTCGGGCGCGATCGACGAGATCACAGAATGGGGGTTGCGCGAGGTGCTGCGTCAGTCGCTCTCCTGGACGCAGCAGGGGCTGACCGCCAATATCGCCTTCAACATCTCCGCGCTCAGCCTGCGCGACGTCCATCTGCCCGACTTCATTGAGCGGATGTGCCAGATCGAGGGCATGGCATGCGATAATCTGACCATCGAGGTCACCGAAGGCGCAACCCAGCATGTAATCAGGCTGCTGGACACCATTACTCGCTTTCGCATCAAGGGCATGGGGGTCGAGCTGGACGACTTCGGTACGGGATATTCCTCGCTCCTCCAGCTGCGCCAACTCCCCTACACAGGCGTCAAGATCGATCGCTGCTTCGTCAGGGATGTCGCCAGCGATCCGGAGGCCCGGCTGATCGTCAGCTGCGTGATCCAACTCGCACATGGTCTGGGCCTCACCGCGACCGCCGAGGGTGTCGAGGACCAGGCGACTCTGGACGTACTCATGGAACTCGGCTGTGATCGGGCGCAGGGCTTCCTGATAGCTGAGCCGATGGCCGGCCGAGATTTCGCCTACTGGCTCCTGGGTCCGGGGGCGGAGTGGCGCTGGCGGCTCGCGCCGTCCGATCAGCTCGGCACCGCGGCCTGAGCCCACCTTGTGTTGCGCGGCAAAACAAAGGGCCGGGGAGTTGCCTCCCCGGCCCCTTCTGATTCATCCTGGGGAGCCTCTATTATGGGGTTCCCATCTCAGTCCCAACCTTGTTGAAGGTGTTCGACACGGTTACGCCCAGGCTGCGCATGGCAGCGATCGCGGCAACGGCGATGAGTGCGGCGATGAGGCCATATTCGATCGCGGTGGCAGCCTTGTTGTTCTTCACGAACTTCTTGATGAATGCCATTTCCAGTCCCTTCTCTGCGCGTCCTCAGGATCCGACGTTCACGAACCCCGCGCACCCTAAGGATGAGCCCCAATTCTTAACAAATATTGGAGATCTGCTCGCCGCCTTCCACAAGCTAGGAAAATGTAGCGGAACGGGCCCTGATCATTTCTTGTACGCAACGACAATCACATTGGCCGCAAACGAAAGGGCCGGAGAGTTTCCTCCCCGGCCCCAGCGTTTTCGACTCAAAGGGCGATTATTTGCCCATTTCGGTGCCGACCTTGTTGAAGGTGTTCGACACGGTCGTGCCCAGGCTGCGCATGGCAGCGATGGCGGCAACGGCGATGAGTGCGGCGATGAGGCCATATTCGATCGCGGTGGCAGCCTTGTTGTTCTTCACGAACTTCTTGATGAAAGTCATTGCCTGTCCTTCTATATTCCGCACGTCCACATGGCCCAAAAAAGGACGGGCCTCGTGCATTCCCAAGTTTAGGCATGGAGAGTTAGCAAAGGGTTTAAGCAGGCCACCGGATCGGCCTAAAAATGCGTTTATTTCCCGATAACCCCGCAAAGGGCTGATTTTCCGCGCATTTTCTGCCTTCTAAGCCCTCCGGGAAAGCCCAAAGCAGCTGATTTCACAGCATTTCATGCTGTGGAGGGTCAAAGTTTCGGCAAGGTGACGCCGCGCTGGCCCATATATTTGCCCGCGCGATCGGCGTAGCTGGTCTCACAAGGTTCGTTGCCATGCAGGAACAGGAACTGGCAGGCCCCCTCGTTGGCGTAAACCTTCGCGGGTAGCGGCGTCGTGTTGGAGAATTCCAGCGTGACATGGCCCTCCCAGCCTGGCTCTAGCGGAGTGACATTCACGATGATGCCGCAACGCGCATAGGTAGATTTGCCGAGACAAATCACCAATATGTCGCGCGGCACACGGAAATATTCCACGGTGCGCGCGAGCGCGAAGCTGTTCGGCGGGATGATGCAGCAGTCGGTCTTGCGATCCACGAAGCTGTTCGAAGCGAAGTTCTTCGGGTCGACGATGGCATTGTCGACATTGGTGAAGATCTTGAATTCGTCGGCGACCCGCGCGTCATAGCCGTAGGACGAAAGCCCATAGCTGATCGTACCCTCGCGGCGCTGGCTGTCGACGAACGGCTCGATCATCTGGTCCTCGAGAGCGCGCTCGCGAATCCACCGGTCGGACATAATGCTCAATGGAAGGCCTTTCGCTGGGTCGTGGCGCCGGAATGGGGTGCGGGTCCGCGCTTAGTCAAGCGGCAGCCCCAGTCTATTTGATGTGCAGCACGCAGATCAAAGTGAACAGCCGGCGTGCGGTATCGAAGTCCACGTCGATCCTGTTCGCCAACACGCTTTGCAGCAGCTCGGCGGCCTCGTTGTGGATGCTGCGCCGCGCCATGTCGACGGTCTCGATACCGTGCCGCTGCTGCGCCCGCACCGCTTTGAAGTAGCTCTCGCAGATCGCGAAATAGTTGCGGATCGGGCGACGGAAGCGCGCGAGGCCGACGCGGATCGTATCCAGTGGAGACCCGTGTTCATCGTGAAGATCGAACGCGATCCGGTCTTCTTCGATCCTCAGAACGATGCGGAACGGCCCCTCATGGCCGACAGGGGCGAAATGGTTGCTCTCGAGCAGGTCGAATATGGCGACCTTACGCTCCTGCTCCACGTCCGCATTGCGGTGGACGATGCTGCGCTGGTCCAGCGTGATTTCGATGATGCGCGGTTCGCCCATGAACCCGCCTGTTAGCTGGGCGATCTGACCTTATCCACAATCTATGCACCGAAGCGCCAACGAAAAGGCGCGCGGGACAGGCCATAAACGCTTTGGATGGAGACGATTAGGGTCTAGTGCGGAGGGATGGTCACACCGCTCGCCCTCGTCGAGCCGCAGCCTGCGGGCGGCGGTTCGCTGCCCCAGAATATCGAAGCCGAAGCCGCGCTGCTGGGCGCTTTGATGATCGACAATCGTCTTGCCGAGGACATTCAGCTCAAGCTGCGTCCAGACCACTTTTTCGAACCGTTGCATGGCCGCATCTACGAGCAGGTGTTGAAACTGATCGATCGCAACATGGTGGCCAATCCGGTTACGCTGCGGCCGCACTTCGAAGCCGACGAGGAGATGAGGGAGGTTGGAGGCCCGGCCTATCTGGCGCAGCTTACCGGCAGTGGAGCCGCGATCATCGGAGCGCGTGATTTCGCCGAGCAGGTTTTTGAATTGGCGCAGTTAAGGGCGCTTATCTCCGTCGGTAGAGAAATGGTCCAAAACGCTTTGGACACGAGTGCCGAGGTCGATCCGAAGGGCCAAATTGAAATGGCCGAATCGGCATTGTACCGTGTTGCGGAGGAAGGCGGCAACGAGGGCGGAGTCCGATCGTTTGCTCAAGCGGCGAGCGAGGCTGTTAGAACTGCAGAACGGGCGCTTAATTCTGGGGGCCATATCTCAGGGGTGACAACCGGGCTGGAGAACCTAAACGCGAAGTTGGGCGGTCTGCATCACTCCGATTTGATTATTTTGGCTGGGCGACCAGGTATGGGCAAGACTGCCCTAGCAACCAATATCGCCTTCAACGCGGCGCAGCGCTGGGTTCGAGATTTGGGCGACGGTATCGATCCTACGAAGTCCGTAGGAGCCGCGGTTGCCTTCTTTTCTCTTGAGATGTCCTCCGAGCAACTCGCAAATCGAATTCTTGCAGAGCGCTCGGGGATTGTTGGAGAGAGAATTCGGACAGGTCAAATAAGCAGAGACGATTTTCAAAGTTTTGCTAGGGCTGCGACCGAATTGGAGGGGCTTCCCTTCTTTATCGACGATACCCCAGGTCTCACGATTGCTGCTCTACGAACCCGAGCTAGGCGGCTAAAGCGTCAGCGGAATATCGGCTTCATTGTCGTTGACTACCTACAGCTGCTGCAAGGAAGCGGTAGAAGCTCAAATGACAACCGCGTTCAAGAGATTTCCGAAATCAGCCGTGGTCTTAAGATGCTTGCAAAGGAGCTCCACGTGCCAGTCCTAGCACTTTCTCAGCTAAGTAGGCAGGTAGAGAGTCGCGAAGACAAGCGCCCTCAACTGTCAGACTTGAGGGAGTCGGGGTCGATTGAGCAGGACGCTGATATGGTGCTGTTTGTATATAGAGAGGAATACTACCTGCTTCCGTCCGAGCCGGAGCATCCGGTTCCTGGCGATCCACAAGATAAGTTTGATAAATACAATAATTGGGTCGGTAAGATGGATCCCGTCAAAGGTATATCGGAAGTCATCGTCGCCAAGCAGCGTCACGGTGCCACTGGCAAGGTCAAGCTGCGTTTCGAGAGTAAAATCACACGCTTCTCTGACTACAAGGACGACAGCTACCTGCCCGAGGCACGGGGTTGACTGCCATCTCACCCGGTCATTGCGAGCGCAGCGAAGCAATCCAGCTGGATTCCCGCGGAGCTCACCCCTGGCGACGACATTTTGTTGAACCCCTATTCCATCTCTGCGCGTTTTTCCTCTCAACACCGAGAGGAGAATTTCCATGGCTGACGACAAGGAATTTGGCGAAGGCAATTACAAGGCTTCGCGCGACTATGACGAAGCCGCACACCGAACTGCGCAGGACAAGGAAAAGGTCGAGGAGGCCGCACGGGACGCCGAGCAGGCGCTCGATGGTGCCGAGGCGGACGAACTTGCCCAGGCCGAGGCCGAGGGCCGCTCACACGCCCGCGAATGACCAGCGCGTGCGCAGTCAGGCGGTGACCAGCTTCCGCTCCAGGATCGGGAGCTTGGTCCAAGCGGGATCAGCCTTCTGGCGAAGGAATGTCGCTAAGGCCGATGCCGATCGAGGCGCGCACCTGCTCGGCTTCGGAGGAGACGACCGGATAGGCGCAATAATCGGCGGCATAATAAGCGCTGGGCCGGTGATTGCCGCTCAACCCGATCCCGCCGAAGGGGGCGTTGGACGGTGCGCCGTTAGTCGGCTTGTTCCAATTGACGATGCCCGCGCGGATATTGGCCCAGAATTTGTCGTAGAGTTGCGGGTTGCCGCCGACCAGCGATGCCGACAGGCCATAGCGGGTGGCATTGGCCTCGTGCAGCGCCGCGTCGAAATCGGCTACCCGGATCACTTGGAGGATCGGCCCGAACATCTCCACATCGGGCCTTTTCTCGACGCCGGTCACGTCGATGATCGCCGGCGACAGGAACGGCCGGTCGTCGCGCGGGCGGTCGAGATGCTTGATCGGGCGGCCGCCCTTCATCATCAGATCGAGAAAGCCTTCCTGCAGCCTGTCGGCCGCCTGATTGTCGATCACGGGGCCCATGTAGGGTGCCGGATTGGAGTGCGGCTCGCCGACAATTAGCCGCTCGGCAAGCTTGCATATCTGGGTGATCAGTTCCTCATGCGCGCCATCCTTGACGATCAGCCGGCGCGCGGCGGTGCAGCGCTGGCCGGCGCTGAGGAAGGCGGACTGCACTGCCAGGATCGCGGCGGCGTAAACGTCGGGCGTGTCCCAGACGATCAGCGGATTGTTGCCGCCCATCTCCAGCGCAAGGATTTTTTGCGGCGTTTCGGCGTAGAGCTTGTGCAGCTCCAGCCCGGCCCGTGCCGAGCCTGTGAAGAGCAATCCGTCGATACCCGGATGCGCAGCGAGCGCCTTGCCGGTATCCACCCCGCCCTGGACGCAGCGCACTACGTCTGTCGGCACGCCCGCCTCGTGGAACAGGCCGACCAGGCGCTCGCCGGTTGCCGGGGTCTTTTCGGATGGCTTGAACACCACCGCGTTGCCGGCGAGCAGCGCCGGGACGATATGGCCGTTGGGCAGATGCGCAGGGAAATTATACGGGCCGAGAACCGCGAGGACGCCGTGCGGCTTATGGCGCAACGCGACCCGCGCACCCATCTCGCCTTCCACGCGGCGCTGCGAGCTTCGCTCAGAATAGGCCTGAACGGAAAACTCGACCTTCTTGACCACCGACTCGACCTCGGCCGCCGCCTCCCACAGCGGCTTGCCGGTCTCGCGTGCGATCAGGTCGGCAAAGCCCTCGCCATCGCGGCGTACCATGTTGGCGAAGCGGCGTAACGTCTCGGTGCGGACGGCGAGCGGTCGCGCCGCCCAGCTTGCCCAGGAGGCGCGGGCTGTGGCGACCTCGGCATCGACGTCACCGCTAGGGCCGGTCCACAACGTGGCTCCCGTCGCAGGTTCGGTCGAGATCAAATCCGTTGCTGACACCGGCTCAAAGGTCCTGGCCATGTCCATAGCGCTATCAGGCATTGCTCCGCATAGCCTCTCCCATTCGCCTGATAGCGTTAATTTTTCCGTAAAAATCCGTCCAGTCATCGCGTTCGTCAATCGCGGACCAGATGTTTTCCACCTCGTCGATATGCATCGAACAGGGCTGTTCATCGGACCAGTACTCATGGTCGAGCCTCGCCGCCGGCCGATAGGGCTCGATCGCTGCGGCAAAAGCCCTGAAGGCTTCGGACGCATAAGCATCGTCGGCGGGGGAGGGGCCGCGCCTGCGTCCGCCTCGCCAATCGAAGAAGAATCGGTCGATGGTCACCGTCTTTTCGCCGAGAGCCGGTTCGAGCGTAGCGATCAGCGCGGCATCGCGATCCTGGTCCATCGGGGCGACGCCGAGCCTTGCCAGCAGCGCCGCACGCAATTCGGCCTGGAAGCGTTCGGGAAAGACCTCGATTGCCGGCATCAGCACGTCGGCGTCAGCCAGCAGCCGCAGCGAAGCGGCGAGTTGCACCAGGTCCCAGTGAATCGCTTCTGGCTGGCGGCCAAAGGCGTAGAGGCCGGCATGATCGAAATAGGCGGCAGTGAAGGCGCCGTCCCAGTGTGGCGCGAATCGCCACGGCCCATAGTCGAAGCTCTCCGCGGTGATCGCGATATTGTCGCTGTTCAGCACCCCATGGACGAAGCCGGCGGCGATGTAGCTTGCCGCCAGCCGCGCAGTGCCTGCGCTCACCCGGTCGAGCAGCCGCGCCGCGCCGTCCTCGCCGCCACTCTCGCCATAGAGATTCTCAAGGCAGTAGTCGGTCAGTGCCTGCATCGGCTCGGCCTGAGAGAAATAAGCGAGCCGCTGGAAGCTGCCGATGCGGATATGACCGTGCCCGAGCCGCACCAGCACCGAGGAACGTGTGGGCGAAGGCTCGTCGTTGCGCTCCAGCGCCTCGCCGGTCTCGATCAGCGAGAAGCTCTTCGAGGTCTCCATGCCGAGCGCCTCCAGCATCTCGGTCGCCAGCACCTCGCGTATCCCGCCTTTCAGCGTCAGCCGGCCGTCGCCGAAGCGGCTGTAGGGGGTCTGGCCCGATCCCTTGGTGCCAAGGTCGAGCAGCCGGCCCCGATCATCGCGCAGCTGAGCGAACAGGAAGCCGCGCCCGTCGCCGATGTCCGGATTGTACACCCTGAACTGTTGGCCGTGATAGCGCAGCGCCAGCGGCTCGGGCAGATTGTCGGGAAGCGGCCGGAAGCGTCCGAAATGCGCGAGCCACTCCTCGTCGCTCAGCGCGTCCAATCCGACCGCCGCCGCCCACCGATCGTTGCGGAACCGCAGGATCGTCTGCGGAAAATCCGCCGCTTTCACGGCATCGTAAAATTCGGCGCCCAGCGCTTCGATCGCGCGTTCGGGCCGATAGGGGCTGGGTTGCGGGTCGTGCATCATCCGTCGATATGGTGCCGCTGTTGAAGGATGTGCAGATGGTTTCCTGGGTGGACGGCTATTGGTTGTCGGACGATGGCTTGCGGCTTCATTATCGCGATTATCCCGGGCCGGAGGCTGGAGCGGACGGCCCGCCCGTAATCTGCATACCTGGCCTTACCCGTAACGCGCGCGATTTCGAAGCGGTTGCCGAGCGATTGTCCGCCCGCCGCCGACTGATCTGCGTCGAGCTGCGCGGCCGCGGCGAAAGCGCCTTTGCGCGCAATGCGATGAGCTACGCGCCGCCGGTCTATCTCGGCGACCTCGAACTGCTTCTTGCCGAGCTGAAGCTCGATCGCTTCGTCCTGTTCGGCACCTCGCTCGGCGGATTGATGGCGATGATCCTCGCGCTTCGCGACAGCGCCCGCTTCGCCGGTGCCCTGCTCAACGACATCGGGCCGGACATCGATCCGCGCGGGCTGGAGCGGATTCGCGGCTATGTCGGCCGATCGCAGAGCTGGCCGACCTGGTTGCACGCCGCGCGCTATTATGCGGGGGCTCACGGCGACGTTTATCCGGCGTGGAAGCTCAAGCAGTGGCTGGTCCACGCCAAGCGTCTGTGCCGGCTCAACGCCAACGGTCGGATCGTCCTCGATTATGACATGCGGATCGCCGAGCCGCTCAAGTCGCCATCCGAATCCGGGGCAGCGGAATTCGATCTCTGGACGGCCTTTGCCGCGCTGAAAGAGGTTCCGGCCCTGCTCGTGCACGGCGCCCGCTCCGACATCCTCACGCCCCCCACCTTGAAGCGGATGAAGGCCGAGCACCCGCTGCTCGACGTCGTCACGGTTCCACGGGTCGGCCATGCCCCGACACTGGAAGAGCCCCAGGCTGCGGAGGCAATCGACCGGCTGCTTAGCCGCGCGACCTAAACCATTGATTTGGCGAGTGTGCGAAACCGGGACAGCCAATTTTGCGCTCCGTTAGCCTGTTTCGCCCGCCCCGCACCTAAGCTATTCATGCATTATGACTTTTGGACCGGTTTTCGGTCCGGAGGTCGAGGATTGCAGCTTGGATCAGAATTGGAGTGAGGCAATGGACGTTGGCGTTCAGCAGGAAACTCTCGAAAATGCGCCGTCTTCGGTGATCGGCGCGGATATCACCGTCACGGGTGACATCGAGGCGACGGTCGATCTACTTATCGAAGGACGGGTGAACGGCAATGTGCGGTGCCAGACCCTGCTGCTCGGCGAGAGCAGCTCGATCAAGGGCAACATCTATGCCGAGCGGGTGCGCATTTCGGGTTTCGTCGAAGGATCGGTGGAAACGCGCGATCTAGCCATCGAAAGCTCGGGTAGCGTCACAGGCGACGTATCCTATGCGCGCCTCAAGGTGGCGACCGGCGGTAACATCGAGGGCACTATGAAGTGCAAGCGCGAGGGCGAGCAGAAGCTGAAGCTGGTCGAAACGCCGGCTGAGCCCGAGCCCGCCCGCATCGTCATCGAATAAGCCGGCGGCAGGGAACGCGCCGTGGCAATCAACATTGCGGAGCGGGCAGAGGCCTTGGCCGGTCTGCTGCTCTGCCGGCTAGGCAGGCACGCCGCCGGGCCGCCGTTCATGCGCAACCGCGACCATCGCTTCGCCCGCTGCTTTCGGTGCGATTGCGATCTGGTCAGGAGCGATGGGCCTTGGCATCGTCCCAAGGGCTACCGGATCGTATGGCCGGACGATTGCCATACTGCGGCCGAAATCCCGCCCGCTGCGCAGCCGCAAGCTGCCGCTGCCGATCGGAGCGACGATTGCGCGGAAACCCGCAGGGAGCAGGCGGCGCAGGCGCTACTCGCCATCCTGGACAGTCTCGGCAATGCGGAACCTGCACCGGTGCCGGCGCCGGCACCTGAAGCGAAGCCCATTGCTGCCCCCCCGGTGCCACCACCAAGGCTAGCGCCACCGACGCCCGTGCCGCTCGCGCCAGCACAACCGATTGAACATCTGGCCGACGCGGCCCCGCCTGAAGTCCCGGACCCGGAAGTCACAGCGCCTGGCCGTTCGGCTCTGCCGTCTCCGCCCGAACCTGTTCCGGTCGCCGATGCCGGTCCCGAGTTGTTAGCGCCGCACGCAGCGGCGTCGGGGCTGGACTTCATGTCCGACGACGAATCGGACCATTTCGATTGGGAAAGCAGTCCCCGCCCCGCGCCGACTGGTTCGGCAACGACCGTCCGCTCCCAACCATCGCACCGCGAGGAGGCCCCGCAAGCCAAAGCTGAGCGCCGCACTCTTCTGGCTGGCGAGGTACCGCGTGGCTGATTTCCTGTTCAGCGCCGAAGGCGAGGCGCGCGCATTCCGGATCGGCAATCTCATCTATGGAATGGATGGAGCCGCCATCGGCCAGATTTTCGCCGAGCGTGTGTATCGCCTCGATGGCGGCTTCGTCGGGTCGCTCTATCGCAACATGGTCGTCGAAAAGCCGGAAGAGGATACGTCCGATCGCCCAGCGATCCGAAGGCCGCCCGCTTTTGCCAACCCGCCAAAGTGCCGCTTCAGGAGCAAGGCGGTGGGCATCAGCTTTCCCGACGTGTTCGATCGGCTCTTTCTCACGCCCTCCGCGCCGCGCGCCGACAGGCGACCCAGCCAGCGGAGGGAGGAAGAGGATGATTTCTTTGGCTTCGCCCCGGCACGGCGAGGCGCCGCCGGCTGACGCTCTCCCCGGCTGACTTTCTCGAGTCGGCGGCGCTCCACCTCCAGCACCGGTTTATCGCCGAAAGTTCTGGGAGCCCCTCTGCGTAGGAGGCTTCCCATGCCTGAAAGGTGCTTGACCCAATCCGGAAAGTTTTGCGATACTGTGTCGCATAACTCGGGATTGGCTTTTCACCGGAAAGGAAGTTTTCGTTGATGCTTACAGTCGTGGATCGCTCCGGCCACGAGCATGTGTTGCAGCGCCGGGCCGGGCAAACGGTGATGGAAATCATCCGTGACGCGGGTCTCGACGAGCTGACCGCGCTGTGCGGAGGCTGCTGCTCCTGCGCTACTTGCCACGTCCACGTCGATCCGGTCTCCTTCGATGCACTCGCGCCGATGAGCGACGATGAGCGCGCGATGCTCGAGGACTCGGCTCACTTCAGCGAATATTCAAGATTGTCCTGTCAGCTGCGCTTGCATGAAGGAGTGTCGCAGTTGCGGGTCACCATTTCGCAGGATGATTGACGGGTGATTGCCCGTCTCATATCCCGCGCCCGGTGGGGTGCCAAAGGTCGGAGCAAGTCGATGCAGAAGCTGGAAGAACGCGATTATTTTACCGACTACGAGATCCTGAAGGATCCCTATTCCTATTTCGAGGCGGTGCGCGCGCATGGCCCGATCTATAAGAATCCGGACAGGGATTATCTGGTGGTGACGGGGTTCAAGGAAACCGTCGAAATCCTCAACAACCACCAGGATTTCTCTGCGATCATCGGAGTCGCCGGTGCCGCTGCACCTCTGCCCTTCGAACCGCAAGGCTCCGACATCACTCCACAGGTCGAGGAGCATCGGCTCGAGTTTCTTGCGGGAGACAGTTTGGTCAATCTCGACGATCTTCCGCACACTCATGCCCGCTCGCTGCTGACCAGCCTGTTCACGCCTTCGCGTCTGAAGGCGAATGAGGAATTCATCGCCGCTTATTCCGACCAGATGATCCGCAAGGTCGTCGCCAAGGGCGAGACCGAGATGATCAAGGACATCGCGACTCCGTTCGTGACGATGGTTATCGCCGACCTCCTCGGCGTCCCCGAGGGCGACCGGCAACTGTTCATGGACGTGATCGAGGCCGCGCCGCCGCCGGGAAGCCTCGACGAAAGTCAGAATAATTTCGACGACCCCAATCACCCGATGGTGGTGATGGGCACATATTTTTACGGCTACGTCACCGATCGCCGCGAAAATCCGCGGGACGACATCCTGTCCGAACTGTCCAACGCCAAATATCCCGATGGCACCACGCCGGATGCGGTCGATATCGTGCAGACGGCGACCTTCCTGTTTGGCGCCGGCCAGGACACCAGCGCGAAGTTGCTGGGCAATTGCTTGCGCCTGGCCGTCGAGGTGCCTGGCCTTCAGGACAAGATCCGCCAGGATCGATCGCTGATCCCCCAGTTCGTCGAGGAGGTTCTGCGTCTCGAAGGATCGACCAAGCAGACCGCCCGTCTGGCACGTCGCGATACCAAGATCGGCGACCTGCCAGTCCCGGCCGGCACCAAGATCCTGCTGGCGCTATCGGCTGCGAACCGCGATCCCGAGCGCTGGGAAGAGCCGCAGGCGCTGATCCTCGATCGTCCGAGGATCAAGGAGCATGTGGCATTCGGCCGCGGCAAACATGTCTGCGCGGGAGCCCCGCTCGCCCGCGTCGAGGTTCGCATACTGCTCGAAAAACTGTTCGAATATACCTCCAACATCGATTTCGATGCGGAGAAGCATGGCCCTCCGGGCAACCGCAACTTCCACTATGAGCCGAGCTTCATCATTCGCGGTCTTGAGAGCCTCTATCTGAAGCTGACACCCTCTGAGGCATTCCATGAAGCCCAGCACATGGCGCCCGTCGAGGCGGCGGCTCCTGCGGCGGAGCCCGCTCCGCAAGCGGCGGCCGGCGCCCCGCGCTTCACCGTTGGCGAAACAAAGCTCGGCGACCTGCTGAAGGACGATTCCGCGCGCGCGCTTCTCGACAAGCATTTTCCGGGCATGAGCTCGGACAAGCGGATCGGCATGGCCAAGGGCATGACGCTGAAGTCGATCCAGAAGTTCGCTGCGGGCCAGTTTCCCGACGAAACTCTGGCAGCGCTCGACGCGGATCTGGCCCAGCTCTAGGCTTCGGCCTTTCCGATCTGATCGGTTCGAAGGGCGGCAGTCGCATTCAGCGGTTGCCGCCCTTCTTGCGCGTCGGCGCGCGTCTGGACATTGGCCGCGGCTTCGCCAACAACATGTGCGCGACTCTGTCGCACAATCCGGAAAACGGGAGAGGGGCGGAATGATGCATAAGAGAGCACGCCTGTTGCTGGCGACCATGCTGACGGCATCTCTGTCCTCATTCGCGGCAGCCCAGGAATCGCAGCTCCATCGCGATTTTCTCAATCCTCCGCAGGAAGCGAAGGCGCGGGTCTGGTGGCATTGGGCGAACGGCAACGTCACGCTGGACGGTATTCAGAAAGACCTCGCCTGGATGAACCGGGTCGGCATCGGCGGTGCGCATTATTTCGATGCCGGCGGCCGCTTCATGCAGTTCAAGTTCATTGAGCCGCGCCTGGTCGTCGGGGATGCCAATTGGCGGGCCGCGGTGAAGACCGCTGCCGAAACCGCCGACCGCTACGGCATGGAACTCACCACTGCCGCCTCGCCCGGTTGGAGCGTCACAGGCGGTCCCTGGGTGAAGCCCGAACAGGCAATGAAGAAATATGTGTGGAGCGAGACGGTCGTGGATGGCGGCCGGCAGGTCCGCACCGCTTTGCCCGCGCCTCCCGGCAAGACCGGGCCTTTCCAGGGTATCGCCCTCGCCGGCGCCAATGAGGAATATTATCGCGACGCGCTGGTGTTCGCCTATCGGATGCCGCGGGTGGAACGGGATCTGGTCCCCACGAGCGTAATTGGGGAAAGCGGCCCGCTCGATGCCGCGAAGCTGCGCGACGGGGATTTCGGCGCGACGCAGACGATTACGGGCAAAGGCGTCGATCAGCCAACCTGGATCATGGCGCAATTCGATCGGCCGGTGACGGTACGCGGGCTGGAGCTGGGCATCGCTGGGAAAGGCGCGAGCGAAGGTCCCATCAAGCCGGTGCTGGAGATCAGCGACGACGGGAAGCAATGGCGCGCTGGCGCAACGCTGACCGGGCCCGCCGTCGCCGCGGTCAAAAGCTACGGCTTCACTCCGCTGACTGCGCGCTATTTCCGGCTGTCGCTTCCGGCCGAGCCGCCGGGGGTTCAGCTGCCGGGAATGAGCCAGCCGCGGCGCCCGGGTCCGACAAAAGTCGCGATCTCCGAATTCGTCCTGCGCAGCAATGGCACCGTCGATCGTTTCGCCGAGAAGGCGGGATTCGGCGAGCCGATGGATTATACCGAGGCGCCCACCGCGGCGGCGGCGGCAGACGCGGTCGTACGCCGCTCCGACGTCCTCGATCTCACCGGGAAGATGGCCGCGGATGGCGCGCTCGACTGGCGAGCGCCGGCTGGGCGCTGGCGCATCGTGCGGCTCGGCTATTCGCTGACCGGTGCAAAGAACCATCCGGCACCTCCCGAAGCGACCGGGCTGGAGGTGGACAAGTTCAGCGAACGGCATGTGCGCGCCTACATCCAGGAATATCTCAGCCGGTTCGAAAGCGCGCTTGGCAAGGATCTCATCGGCAAGCGCGGCCTCCAGAACTTGCTGGTCGACAGCTGGGAATCCGGCGTCCAGAATTGGACCGACGACATGCCGGCCGAATTCCGCAAGCGGCGCGGCTACGACATGTTGCCCTGGCTTCCGGTGCTGACCGGACAGGTGGTGGAGAGCGCGGAAGCGAGCGACCGCTTCCTCTGGGACTTCCGCCGGACGCTCCAGGATCTGCTCGCCCAGCATTATGCGGTTCTCCGCGATGAAGTCGCAAAGCGCGGCATGGGACTCTACACCGAGGCGCAGGGCGACCTTTGGCGCGCCATCGGCGACGGCATGGAGATCAAGAGCCGCGCCGATATTCCTATGGCCGAATATTGGTACCGCTACTGGACAGCGGGCCCCGGCCAGCCGGCACTCAAGGCCGACATGCGGGAATCCGCCTCGGTCGCGCACATCTATGGCAAGCGCTTCGTCGCCAATGAATCGCTCACCGTCTTCTCGATGAACGACCCTTGGTCTTTCTCGCCCGCCATGCTGAAGCCGGTGGTCGACGAGATTTTCGCGCAGGGCATCAACAGGTTCGTTGTGCACACCTCGACACACCAGCCGCTAGACAAGAAGCCGGGCGTGACGACCGGCCCGTTCGGGCAATATATCAACCGCAACGAGACCTGGGCGGAACAGGCCGGGCCCTTCTTCTCCTATATCGCGCGGACCTCCTATCTGCTGCAACAGGGGCGCTATGTCGCCGACGTCGCCTATTTCTATGGCGAGGAATTGCCGCTCGTGGAGCAGTTCGAAGGCCAGAATGACGCTGCGGCGGATCGCCTGAAGACCGAGGTGCCCGAAGGCTACGGCTACGACTTCATCAACGGGGAGGCACTGCGCAACGAAACGCTGGTGCGCGACGGCCAATTGGCGACGCGTGCGGGCATGCGTTACCGCCTGCTTTTCATGCCGAAGCGTGTCACCGCGATGACAGTGCCGACACTCAGAAAGCTTGTCGCACTGGTCGAATCGGGAGCGACGCTGGTTGGCGATCCTCCCCGCGAGGCGCTCGGGCTGTCTTCCACGCAGGCCGAGTTCGCCCAGCTCGCGAATCGCTTGTGGGGAGGGCAGGCGGGCGCTCTCGGTGTCCGCCGGGTCGGCATGGGCAAAGTCTATTCGTCTACCAGCCTCGCCGATGCGCTGAAGGCGGAGCAGGTGGCGCCCGATGTCGTCGTTTCCGGAGCGGGCACCAATGTTGTGCAACTGCACCGCCGCCTGGACGATGGCACCGATATCTACTTCCTCGCCAATCGATTTGCCAAGCCCGCGAACGTCAGCGCCAGCTTCCGCGCGGTCGGACGCGAGCCCCGGCTATGGCATTCGGACAGCGGCCTTAGTGAAGCGGTGAGCTACCGCATCGCCGGCGCACGCACGGACGTTCCGCTCTCGCTCGATCCCAACGAGGCCGTATTCGTCGTCTTCGACAAGCCCGCGCAGTCGCAGGCTGCCACGGTCGCGCCCAAAATGAGGCGGCCCGTAGGAGAGCTGGCCGGGCCCTGGTCGGTCGCGTTCCCGCCCAATCTCGGCGCTCCGGCTTCCACCACGCTTCCCGGCCTCGTTTCCTGGACGGAGAGCAGCGATCAGGGAGTCAAATATTTCTCCGGCACCGCGACCTACAGCCGGACCATGAATGTCGATCCGCGCTGGGTCGGCGAAGGCCGCAGGCTGTTGCTCGACCTCGGGCAGGTGCACGAGCTGGCCGAAGTCGTGATCAACGGCCGCTCGGCAGGCATCGCCTGGAAGCCTCCCTTTGCCGTCGACATCACCGATTTGGTGAAGCCCGGAGCCAACCGGCTTGAAATCAAGGTCACCAATCTCTGGCCCAATCGGATCATCGGCGACGCGAAAACCGGGCAGAAGATCACCTGGACTCCTCCCGGTGCGATGGGCGGCTACAATGCGAATGGCAGGCTGTTGCCGTCAGGCCTGCTGGGGCCGGCCCGGCTGCTGGTGGAGGAAACCGCCCGGGCTCCAACGGCGTCGCTTGTGGCCAACTGAAGGTCGGCCTCATTCCCACCGTCCGAGTTGATCTGGGCAGGTTGCTGTCCCATGAAATGAAAACCGTCTCGAAGAAGGCGGGCCAGCTTGAATGAGAGGCGCTTGAACCATGGCAATTCGGGGGAATGAAGGACGCGGTGGATTTCGCCGGACCGCGATCGCTGTAGCCGGGATCCTGCTTGCGGCGACGCCACTGCAATGGTTGGCGGCCCAGCGCGGCGATGGACTGGTGGCCGGCTTCGTCGATCCCCCGCAGAGCGCTCGCCCGCGGGTGTGGTGGCACTGGATGAACGGCAACATCTCGCGCGACGGCATCGCCAAGGACCTCGCCTGGATGAAGCGCGCCGGGATCGGCGGCATGCAGAATTTCGACGCCGGCCTGGCGACCCCGCAGGTGGTCGACAAGCGCGTGCCCTACATGACCCCGGAATGGCAGGAGCTGTTCCGTTTCGCCGCGCAGACCTCCCGCCAGCTCGGCCTCGAATTCACCATCGCCTCCTCGGCGGGATGGAGCGAAACCGGCGGACCCTGGGTGAAGCCGGAAAACGGCATGAAGAAGCTGGTGTGGAGCGAAACCACGCTGACCGGAGGCCGCCCTGTCGAGCTGAAGCTGCCGCTGCCCCCCTCTGCGCCGGGCCCGTTCCAGGATATCTCGATCGCCGGCGGTGCGGGCGAGCGCGATCATGAAACCTTGCCTCCGGCCTATTCGCTTGCCTCGCTGTCTTACTACCGTGACGCGATGGTCCTGGCGTTTCCCGATCATAGCGGTCCGCCGATCGCCCAACCCGCCCAGGCCCTGGCGAATGGAAAGCCAGTCGCCGCCGATGCCATAGTGGATCAGAGTCTCGCCACCGGCATTCCGCTTCCGCAGGCGGCGGGGCGCGAGCCGGGGACGGTCGAATATGTCTTCGCCAGTCCGCAGACCGTAGCCAGCGCATCCGCTTTCATTGCCGGTCCGACGGCCTCCGCGCTTGGCGGCGGCTTGCTGCCCAGGATCGAAGCGAGCGACGATGGGCGCCAGTGGCGCAAGGTCGCCGAGTTTCGGCCCGGCGCGGTGCCGAGCACGATAAGCTTCCCCGCCATAACGGCGACACGCTTCCGCATCGTCTTTGCCAGTGCGCCTGCCCCGGCCGGCGGGGGCGCCGGCGCCGGCTTCGCCATCGCGCCCGGCGTGGATGTCTCCGCCATGGGGGGCATGGGCGGCGGCGGTGGCGGACGCGCCCAGACCAAGCTTGCGGAATTCACGCTAAGTTCCACGCCGCGAGTGAATGCGTTCGAGCTGAAAGCGGGCTATGCGATAGCTGACGATTATTATGCGCTCGATCCGCAGTGCCTCGATCCGCAATGCCTCGGCCCTGGGGACGGGATCCACCCCAACTCGGTCGTCAATCTCACCGGCAGGATGGCCCCGGACGGGACCCTCCGCTGGACCCCTCCGCCGGGTCGATGGAAGGTGCTGCGGTTCGGCTACTCGCTGACCGGCAAGATGAATGCGCCGGCCTCGCGCGAGGCGACGGGGCTGGAAGTCGACAAATATGATGCCGATGCCGTCCGGGGCTACCTTGACACCTATTTGAGTAAATATTCGAAGGCGCTTGGCGGGGCCGCCGCGGAGAAGGGGCTCAATGCCCTTCTCAACGACAGTATCGAGACCGGCCCATCGAACTGGACGCCGCGCATGGTCGAGAAGTTCCGCACCTTGCGGGGCTACGATCCGACCCCATGGCTGCCGACGCTGGCGGGCGTCGTCGTCGGTCATCGCTGGCAGAGCGATGCCTTCCTCTACGATTTTCGCCGGACTCTCGGCGATCTGATGACCCAGGAGCATTACGGCGCGATCGCCGCCTTCGCGCATCGCAACGGGCTGCGCGTCTACGGTGAATCCCTGGAAGGCACCCGCAACGTGCTTGGCGATGACATCGAGATGCGCAAATTCGCCGACATTCCAATGGCGGCGCTGTGGACCTTCCCCAAGGGAGGGCAGCCGCGGCAGCAATATATCACCGACATCAGAGGCGCGGCTTCGGCTGCCCACCTGTACGGCAAGACCGTCGTCGCGGCGGAATCGCTTACCTCGATCCTGGTGCCATGGGGACATGCGCCGGCGGACCTGCGGCCGATGATCGACATGATCTTCGTCAACGGCGTCAATCGCCCGGTGATCCACACTTCGGTACATCAGCCCGTCGATCGTCCGCCCGGCTTGTCGCTTGGCGTGTTCGGCCAATTTTTCACACGGCACGAAACCTGGGCCGAGCAGGCCCGTGCGTGGACCGACTATATGGCGCGGACGAGCTTCCTGCTGCAGCAGGGCCGCAACGTCGCCGACGTCGGCTATTTCTACGGCGAAGAGGGGCCCGTGGGCGAGATGGCCTCGCGCGCCCTTTCCGACGCGCCGTCAAACTATGCCTACGACTTCATTCCGCCCGACGCGCTGCTCAGCCAGTTGTCGGTTCAGAACGGTGATCTCGTTGCGCGGAGCGGGGCGCGTTATCGCGTGCTCTATCTGGGCGGCACCAGCGACCGCATGACTTTGCCGGTGCTGCGGCGGATCGTGCGCTTCGTTGAGGAGGGCGCAACCATCATCGTCGGCCGTCCGCTCGATGACTCGCCGAGCCTGGCTGACGATCGGGCCGAATTTGCGCGGCTCCGGCAGCGGCTGTGGGATGGCGCCCCGGTGACTCGCGTCGGCCGGGGCCGGGTGATTCGGAGCCGCGATATCGAAGCCGCGTTGCGCTCGATCGGCGTTGCACCGGATTTCGCCGTCACAGGTGAATCTGCCGGCACGGTTCCGTTCGTCCATCGTGCGCTCGCCGATGGCGACGCTTATTTCGTCGTCAACCGGCGCAACAAGGCCGGCCCCATCGAGGCGCGCTTCCGGGTGACGGGCAGGCAGCCGGAGATTTGGCATGCCGACACCGGCAGGCGCGAAGCGGTATCCTATCGAACCGAGGGCGAGCAGACGGTCGTCACGCTTCCGATGGAAAGCGAGGAGTCGGTCTTCGTCCTGTTCCGCAAACCGACCGCTGCCCGCGCCGCCACGATTGCGCCAAAACGCACGGTCAAGGTGGCGAGCCTCGACGGCCCCTGGCAGGTGAGCTTCCAGCCGGGGCGCGGCGCGCCCGCTTCCGTCCAGCTTCCGAACCTGCGATCGCTCAGCGAGAACCAGGATCCGGGCATCAAATATTTCTCGGGCGTTGCCACCTACCGGACGAGCTTCACCCTTCCCCAGGGGGTTGGACCGCGCGAGGAGCTGAGGCTCGATTTGGGCAAGGTCGGCGATCTGGCCGAAGTCTGGCTGAATGGCCGCAAGGTCGGAACTGCCTGGCACGCGCCCTATGTCGTGATCCTCGGGCCGGGCCTTCGCAGCGGCACCAACCAGCTCGACATCCGCGTGGCGAACCTCTGGGTCAACCGCTTGATCGGTGACCGGCAACCCGGTGCTACCAAGATCGGCTTCACGGTCATTCCGACCTACATGGCGAGCGCGCCGCTGCGGGCTTCGGGGCTAATCGGTCCCGTGACGCTCGCAACGAACAGGCCCTAGGAGAAGCACCACCCGCACGCCATAAGGGACGAATGGCGGTCCGCATCCTTCATTGCCATTCCACTTTCTCGCTCGGCGGAAAGGAAGCGCGGGGCGTGCGGCTGATGAATGCGTTCGGCGATCGCGCCGAGCATGTCGTGCTGAGCGGCATGCCCGGCCAGCTCGGCGCACGGGCGCGGATCGACAAGGCGATCAAGGTGGATTTCCCCGCCGACGCACCCCCGCTTTCCGGCCGCACCGGCCTGGCGCGTCTGTTCCGGCTGTCGCGCTACATGCGCGGCTTCGATCTCGTGCTCACCTATAATTGGGGCGCCTTCGATGCGGTGATGGCGCGGCATCTCTTCGGCGGACCGCCGCTCGTCCACCATGAAGACGGCTTCAACGAGGACGAGGCCGAGCGGCTCAAGACGCGCCGTAACCTGTATCGCCGGCTCGGCCTGTCCGCCGCGCATCGCCTGGTCGTGCCATCGCAGCGCCTCGAAACCATCGCCCGCATCGCCTGGGGGCAGCCGGCCGCCAAGGTCGAGCGGATCGCCAATGGTATCGCGGTCGAGCGCTTCGGGCAGGCGCCGGCGCCCGATGCGATACCCGGTCTGGTCAAGCGCCAGGGCGAGTTGGTGATCGGCACGCTCGCCGGCCTGCGCGCAGTCAAGAATCTGCCGCGTCTGGTGCGTGCGGTCGGTGCCATGCACAACAGCAACGTGCGGCTGGTGATCGTCGGCGAGGGTCCGGAGAACGAGCGGATCGCCGCCGAGGCACGGCGCTGCGGCATCGCCGACCGGCTGCTGATGCCCGGCCTGCTCGCCGATCCCGCGGCCGTTACCGCCGCCTTCGACATATTCGCGCTCTCCTCGGACAGCGAGCAATTCCCGATCTCGCTGGTCGAGGCGATGGCCGCCGGCCTGCCGGCGGTGGCCACTGACGTGGGGGACGTCGGCGCGATGGTCTCGTCCGACAATCGCCCGCTGATCGTCGCGCCAGACGACGAAGCCGCATTCGCCGCCGCGCTCGACAGCCTCGTCGAACGCGCCGACCTTCGCCACGGCATCGGCAGGGCCAACCGCGAAAAGGCGCAGACGGAATATAATGAAAAGCGTATGATTGCGCGTTACGCAGCGGTCTACGAGGAGGCGATAGGCGCGCTGCAGGCTTTCGGCATTTAGGTAGCGTCTCGGGATTACGCAGACTATAGGCGCCCGCGACGGTCTCGGAGGTATGATGTTCCAGTCGGTTCGGCCGATCCTTTATGGTGGACGTGAGGTTCTGCCGCTCATCGAGGGCGGGAAGGGCGTTGCGGCGACCAATCATGCCAGCTCGGGCGCCTGGGCGGCGGCCGGCGGAATCGGTACCGTCTCGGCGGTCAATGCCGACAGCTACGATCCGGAAGGCCGCATCATTCCGCAGGTCTATCATGCGCTCACCCGGCGCGACCGGCATGAGGAGCTGATCCGCTACGCCATCGACGGCGCGGTCGACCAGGTCCGCCGCGCCTATGACATCGCCAGCGGCAAGGGTGCGATCAACATCAACGTCCTGTGGGAAATGGGCGGTGCGCAGCGCGTCCTGCACGGCGTGCTCGAAAAGACCAAGGGCCTGGTGACCGGCGTCACCTGCGGCGCCGGCATGCCCTACAAGCTGTCCGAGATCGCCGCCTCCTACGGCGTCAGCTATTTGCCGATCATCAGCTCGGCCCGCGCCTTCAACGCGCTGTGGAAGCGAGCCTATTCCAAAGCTGCGGAATGGCTGGCCGCGGTCGTCTATGAAGATCCCTGGCTCGCCGGTGGCCACAACGGCCTGTCCAACGCCGAAAACCCGCTCGAGCCGCAGAATCCCTATCCGCGGGTCAAGGCATTGCGCGAGACGATGCGCGAGGGCGGCATCTCCGACGATCTGCCGATCATCATGGCCGGCGGCGTCTGGAACCTCAAGGAATGGGAGCATTGGATCGACAATCCGGAGCTCGGGCAGATCGCCTTTCAGTTCGGCACCCGGCCCTTGCTCACCCGCGAAAGCCCTATCCCCGAGGAATGGAAGTCGCGGCTGATGACGCTGGAGGAGGGCGACATCCTTCTCCATCGCTTTTCGCCCACCGGATTTTACAGCTCGGCGGTCCGCAATCCCTTCCTGCGCAATCTCGAAGCGCGCTCGCACCGCCAGATTGCCTTCACCAAGGAAAAGCTCGGCGATCATTGCTTCGAGCTCGATGTCGGCGTCGCCGGCAAGAAAAATGTCTGGGTGACCCGCGGCGATTTGCTTCACGCGCGCGAATGGTATGGCCAGGGTTTCACCGAAGCGCTCAAGACGCCTGACGAGACTCTGGTCTTCGTCACCCCCGAGGACAAGGCGATCATCCGCAAAGATCAGGCCGATTGCATGGGCTGCCTCAGCCAGTGCGGCTTCTCGTCCTGGGCGGACAATGAGAAGAACAGCACCGGCCGTCTCGCCGATCCGCGCAGCTTCTGCATCCAGAAGACCCTGCAGGATATCGCTCACGGCGGCCCGGTGGAGCAAAACCTCATGTTCGCCGGCCACTCGGCGTTCCGCTTCAAGAGCGACCCCTTCTACTCGAACGGCTTCGTTCCCACCGTGAAGCAGCTCGTCGATCGGATCATGACCGGCGATTGATTTCTCGATCGTCAATTCCGAGCGAAGCGAAGCAATCGAGCGTCAAACATTCTTCAATCGTCACCCGGCGCAGGCCGGGGTCCGTGAAGTCCACGAGCCCTCTGGATCCTTCCCGGAGATCCTCTGGATTCCGGCCTCCGCCGGAATGACGCTAGGCGTGTGTTTCAACCTATCCCCCCAACTTCAGTCCCGCTTTGGGCCAGTCCGAATATCGCTGTTGATGCGGCCTATTAACCAAGCCTAAGAGAAGCGACTTCGGTGGGAGAGGAACGATGCTTCGCGCACTCGCACTCGCATTGCTTCTGTTGCTGACCCCGGCGGCGCAAGCGCAGACTCGCAAGCCGCCTTATTGGGCGTCGATCGCCGCGAGCAAGGCAATGATGCGCACCGGCCCGGGCAAGGAATATCCCGCCACCTGGCAATATCAGCGTGCCGATCTGCCGATCCGCGTCGTCGAAATCTACAAGAACTGGCGCAAGATCCAGGATCCGGACGGCACCACCGGCTGGATGCAGGTCAATTTGCTCAGCGACCAGCGCACGGCCATCGTCATCGGCACCGACAACCAGCCGCTCCACGAAAAGCCGGACGCCGCTTCGGCTGTGCGCTACATGGCTCAGCCCAATGTCGTCGGCCGCCTTTCCGATTGCGGCGCGCAATGGTGTCACTTCCAGGTCGGCAGCCGCGAAGGCTATATTCCGGTCGGCTCGATCTACGGCCTCGATCCGGGCGAGAGTTTCTAGCCCAACCCTATCGTGTCGGTGAGGAGGGCAGTCCTCAATCCTTCCCTGTCCCCGGTTCCGCTTCCCTGCGGTGCATTTCCGCCGAGACGCCGCCGCCAAGCATCTTCGCGCCCGCCACCTGCACCTTGTTCATCAGGCCGTGCACGACGCTGCGCTTGCCGTCCTTCATCGCCTCCCAGCCAGTCTTTGCGACGTCGGCCGGATCGTCCTTCTTCATCGTGCCGACCTTGGTATCCATCAGGTCGGCGCGTTCGAAGAACTCGCTCTCGGTGACGCCGGGCTTGAGGCAGGTCACCGTCACCTCGGTATCCTTCAGCTCGTTGCCGAGCGCATCCGCGAAATTGTCGATGAACGCCTTGCTGCCGTTGTAGACCGCCTGGAACGCGCCGCCGACATAGCCGGCGATCGAGCCGGTGACCAGAATCCGCCCTTCATTGCGTGCCACCATCTCACGCGCGACCTTCTGGATCAGATAGAGGGTACCGGTGATGTTGGTGTCGATCACATGCCGCCATTCGGCCGGATCCTGCTCGAGGAACGCATGACCCAGGCCGTGGCCGGCATTGGCGACGAGCACGTCCACCTTGCGACCGCCGGCAGCCGCGAGCAGCCGCTCGACCCCCTCGAAGGTCGACAGGTCGGTTTCGACGTTGCGCACCTCGACTCCGAAACCCTGGAGCTGGCTCGAGGCGTCGACCAGCGGCGTATCGGCCGCGACCAGCAGGTCGTAGCCGTCCTGCGCCGCCAGCCGGGCGATCTCCAGGCCGATGCCGCTCGACGCGCCAGTTACGATGGCGAACTTACGCTGGCTCATATTGCTCCTCCTGCGCGGCCTGCGCCTGGCCTTTTTCCAGGCCGGGTTTCAGGATGATCTTGGTGTATTCGTCCTGCTCGTCGTGCCAGTGGCGATACATGTCAGGCCCATCCTCCAGGCTGGCACGGTGCGAGATGAACCAGGTCGTATCGAGCGTCCCGTCCTCCACCATCGAGAGAAGCATTTGCGAATATTTCTGGACGTGCGTCTGGCCGGTCTTGAGCGTCAGGCCCTTCTCCATGAAAGCGCCGATCGGGAATTTGTCCATCATCCCGCCGTAGACGCCGGGAACGGAGACGCGACCGCCCTTGCGCGCCGCCAATATCGCCTGCCGGAAGGCTGCTGGCCGATCGGTGCCGAGCTTGGTCCACACCTTGGCGTGGTCGGCGAGATTGTCGATGCCGAAGCCGTGCGCCTCCATGCCGACGCAGTCGATGCATGCGTCCGGTCCGATGCCGCCTGTCATGTCGTAGAGTGCGTCGCGCACATCGACATCGCGGAAATCCAGCACCTCGGCGCCGCGCGACCGGGCGAGCTCCAGCCGCCGCGGATAATGGTCGATCGCGATCACCCGGTGCGCGCCCATCAGGAAAGCGGATTGGATAGCGAACAGCCCAACTGGCCCGCATCCCCAGACCGCGACCGTGTCTCCAGGCTCGATCTCGGCATTCTCCGCGGCCATCCAGCCTGTGGGCAGGATGTCGGAGAGGAACAGCACCTTGTCGTCGTCGAGCCCGTCTGGGACCACGATCGGCCCGACATCGGAATAAGGCACGCGCAGATATTCGGCCTGCCCCCCGGCATATCCTCCGGTGAGGTGCGCGTAGCCGAATGCGCCGCCCATCGGATAGCCGTAGAGGGCGCGCGACATGTCCGATGTGGTTGCCGGATTGCTGTTGTCGCAAGCCGAAAACTGCTGCTTCGAGCAGTGGAAGCAGCTGCCGCACGAGACGGTGAAGGGAATCACCACCCGCTGGCCCTTTTTCAGCGGGCTCGCGCTGCCGACCTCGACGACTTCTCCCATATTCTCATGGCCCAATATGTCGCCGGCGCGCATCGTCGGGATATATTTGTCGTAGAGGTGCAGGTCCGATCCGCAGATCGCGGTCGAGGTGATCTTGATGATCGCGTCGCGCGGATTGACGATCTCGGGGTCGGGGACGGTTTCGACCCGGACGTCGTGGCGTCCGTGCCAGGTAAGTGCGCGCATGATCAGGCCTCCTAGAGATACTGGCGGGTCGGTTGTTCGGACCGGCGGGCGGACGGGCTGGCGGAGCTGGTCACTTCGCCGGTTTCCATCAGTTGCTTGAAGCGGCGCAGGTCGCGGCGCGCCTGCACGTTCGGCTCGCGCTGCAGCAGCTTGGCCGCAGCGCGGCCGAGCGCTCCGCCCGGCGCGTCATAGGAAAAGATCGCGCGCACCACGGTGCCGCGCCCGGGCGCCGCATCCTCAAACGTCACGCTGCCTCTGCTCTGCACGTCTGAATCCGCTTCCGTTTCCCAGCCGATCCGGCTGCCGGCTACATCTTCGGTCACGCGGCTCGTGAACGAAACTTCGGTTCCGGCCGGCGCTTTCACGGTCCAGCGCGATCTCTCGGCATCCAGCCTCTCGATCGACGCGACATTGTCCATGAAGCGGGCGAGATTGGGAAACTCGCGCCAGAAGGCGTAGAGTTCTTCGCGCGGCTTGTTGATCGTCACGCTCTGCCGCGTCGGCGCCGCCCGTCCCGCCTTGCCGCGCAGCGTGGATGCCGGCGCATCGCTGATCAGATGCTCTTCCGAATCCTCGATGAACCTGCGGCCCAGGAAATAGGCCATTCCCGCGGCCGCGCCGACCGCCGCAGCACCGACCAGCACGCGCTGAATGCCGCCGACTACTCCGTCTTGCTCTCTCTCCACCTGGTCCTCCGATCCGACTGCGACAGTTTGTCGGAAGTCCCCCGTGAGACACAGGTGAGGGCTGGACGCAACGCCCTCGGCGAAGCGGCCTGATCCGGCAAATTTGACGCTTAACCTGTTCGAAAACCTATAAATCCCGGCGCAAGCGCCTGTTCCATCCGGCCATCCCTAAATCGGCCCCGCCCGCCGACACAACCTGCGGTTGAAGCCATTTGAGTTATAGCATAGGACATAAAACAGAAGATGGCGCTGTTCCGGGGAGAAGTAGGATGCTGCACGATTTCAGGAGCGGGCTGAAGGTCTCCGTGCTCGCCATTATCTTTTCGGCACTGGGGGCGGCTGCGCCCGCTCCCTCTGCGTCGGTTGCAGGCCGATGCACGCTCGAAGCGATCAATGCCCTCGTGCCCGGCATCCCCGCCGATCGCTCGGTCCGGGAAGTCGCGATCGACTCGGTGAAGCATGTTGCTGGGGAGGCGCCCCATTGCGAGGTGATCGGCCACACGATCACGCAGAATCCGGGGCCCAACAAGGTCGGCTGGTCGGTGCTGCTTCCCGACGCATTTGCCGGCCGCTACCTCGTGCAAGGCCAGGGCGGGCAGGGCGGCAAGATCCTCGTCGCCAGTAATCCTGCGACGCGGCGCGTCCTGGCGCAGGGGATCGTCTTTTCGAGTTCCGACACCGGGGCGAGCGGCGCCGAAGGACGCTGGGCCGTCGAGAGCAACGAGGCCAAGGCGCTAGACCGCGATCATCGCGGCGCGCATGTTTCGGTGCTCGCCACCAAGGCTCTGGCCCGCGCTTACTATCGCATGACGCCTCGCCAGCGGCTGTACAGCTACCACACCGGCTGCTCGGCGGGCGGCGCGATGGTGATGGGCGCGCTCCGCAACTATCCGCGCGATTTCAATGCGGCGGTCGCGGGTACGGCCACGACCGGCGGCTCCAACTGGTCGCCCTACATATTGCAATATCTGCTGCAGTGGCCCGAATCCTGGATTTCGCCGGCCAAGCTCCGGACACTCGAGAATGCGGTAACCAAGGCGTGCGCCGGACCCGACGGGCTGGTCCGCGATCCGCATGCCTGCGGCTTCAAGCCCGAGAGCCTGCAGTGCACGGGCGCCGAAACCGATCAATGTCTCACGCCGGCCCAGATCGGGCTGGTGAAGCGCGTGACCGGGCCTTATCCTGTCGCGCTCAACAGCACCCGCGCGGGCTTCACCATGCTGATGCCGACCGGCTGGTCGGTGCTGATCGGCTCGACGCGCCCCACGCTCGCCAGCGCCGAAAATCCCTGGGCGCCGGCCGCGCCGCCGATTTCCTACGTGATTACCAATTCGGTCTTCCGCAGCACGCTCGTCCGGGACGCAAAATTCGATTTCATGAAGGACGTCCGCTTCGACGACCCGGCCTTCTGGCAACGCATCGGCGGCGGCATGTCGGACGACATCACGAAGGATCCGGTCTGGGCCTTCCGCCGCGCTGGCGGGAAGATGCTCACTTATTCGGGACTGGGCGAGAATATGGCGCCGCCGTTCGCCGAGATCGAATATTATGAGGCGATGAAGAAGGTTGATCCGAAGGTCGACTCCTTCATGCGCTATTACGCACTGCCGGGCGTAGCGCATTGCGGCGGCGGCAACGGCCCGCAGGACGGCCCCGATCGCTTGCTCGACGCGATGATCGACTGGGTCGAACGTGGTAAGACTCCGGGGCCGGTCGTCGCTCGGCAAAGTCCGTCCAGCCCAGGCCGCACGACCTTGCTCTGCCCCTATCCGCAGCGCGCGATCTTCTCGGGCCGCGCCGGTGCTTCGCCGATGGATGCCGCCAATTGGAGTTGCCAACGCCCGGGCTGATCGGGTCTAGACTATCGCAATGCCAATGCAGCTTGCCATCGCGCTGCCGCAGCTCGGCCGGGCTTCGAGCGCCCGGAGCATCATGGACAGCGCGAAGCTCGCCGAGGAGCTTGGCTACAGCGATGTATGGGCGAACGATCATATCGGTTTCGCGCCGAGCACTGACCATCCCTCGCCCCGCATGCACGATCCCTTGTTATGCCTCGCGACCGCCGCCGCCGTCACCTCGCGCATCGGGCTCGGCAGCCACGTCAACGCGGCATATTATCCACCGGTCTGGCTCGCCCGCACGCTTGCCAGCCTGAATTCGCTGAGCGGCTCGCGTCTCAAGGTCGCGATCGGCGTCGGCTGGCAGCCCGAGGAGTTCGCCGCCATGGGCAGTGACTTCGCGAACCGCGGTCGCCGCACCGACGAGATCGTCGCTATCCTGCGTTCCGCCTGGGAGTCGGGCAGCAGCGCATTCGAAGGGGAGCATTACAGCTTCCCGGATCTCAGGATTGCCCCGCCCCCGCCGGTGCGCAGCCTTCCGATCTGGATCGCCGGATCCTCTCCCGCAGCGCTCGATCGCGCCGCCCGGATCGGCGACGGCTATCAGGGCCTGCCCACCCGCCGCGAGCCGGTCACTTACAGTCTCCAGACGGGAGTTTCGCAGCTTCCCGATCTGGTAAGCCGCCTGCGCGAGCGCCGGCCCGATCCGGCGGATTTCACCGTCTCCATGTACACCCACGACTGGGATCCGGCCGAAAGCGACCCCGATCTGATACGGCGCGAATGGCATGCCTATGAAGCCGCGGGCGTCCAGCATGTCGTCGCAGCCCTGGCCCGCCGCGACGGCGCCGCCTGGATGCATTCGATGGAGGAGCTGGCGCGGATCGTCGGGCTCTGAACGACCCGGCGGTCAGTCGGCGAGGCTGAGCCTGTTCATTCCGGGGCGCAGGGCTTTCCGCTGGCCTTTCCAGACGAATTCGCCCTCGATACCTGCGGGCAGGCTGATCGTGGCAGCGAGCTTGCGATCCGTGCGACGATAGCGCACGCCAATCGTCTGGCCGCGCGGATGAGCCAGCGCGGCGTCGAGGCTGGTGAGCGTCCCGAGGTGCGGCTCGATCCGCACCCGCGCGAAGCCCGGTGCCGCGGGCCGGATTCCCGCTACCAGCGTGAGCAGGTCCAGCGTCGGGTGAGCGCTCCACGCATGGGTGTCCGAGCGGGTTGGGTCGGGCGTTTCCGGCCAGGTCGTGAAATGCTGGGCGAGCATGGCTCGCCAGGTACGCAACATGTCAAAGTAACGGTCGCTGAGCCCGGCATGCTCAAGCGCCCGGGCGAGATAGAAAGCGAAATAATAGGTCGTTCCCGTGATGCCCTGGGGTGCGTCGATGCCGCCACCGCGCACAGTGATCCGGTTCAGGATATCTTCGCGCTCCTCGGGTCGCGCCACATCGTAGAGGATGGCCAGGACATTGGCATGCTGGCTGAACGTTTCTTTCTCGGGACGGTCCGCGAACAGTCCGCGTTCGGCCGACCAGCAATGCTCGCGGACAGCGGCCGAAAGGCGCGCCCCATCCGCCCTGGCCACCGCGCCGCGTGCGGCGTCGCCGAGCGCATCCTCCAGATCCGCCGCCTGTCGCAGCGCTCCGATGTACATCAGGCTGATGATGCACTGCTCCGTATTCTTGGGATTGGATGTGCTCGGATAATTGTCGAGGCCGGGCCGCCAGTCGATGAATTCCCAGCCGGGCGTCGTGCCGACAAGCCCGTTCTTGCCGACATATTTGCGGTACCATTCGAGCACCGAGCGCATCAGCGGCAGGCTGGAGCGGACCGGCGCCGGGTCTGGCTGCCACATCCAGTAATCGTGCAGCATCCCGATCCACAGCAGCGAGAAGGGCGGGATCGATTGCGGTTCGTTTGAAGGATAGCGCGACCGGGTCAAGCCCTCCGCGGCGCTATGATCGAAGGCTTCGACCGCCTGCGCGCCGAGCCGGGCGTCGCCGCCTACCGCATAGCTGACCAGTGCCTCGATGCGGGTGTCGCCGACATATTGAAGCTGCTCCCAATAGGCGCTGTCCATGAAGGTCTCGTGCGCGTCGAGCTTCACCGTGTCCCAGCCGATCTGCCAGATCCGGTTCAACTCGGCATCGCTGCTCGCGAAATGTGCTTTGGTGATGAAGGGATAGCCGGTGACATGGCGCGCGAAGCTTTCCAGCCGCAGCGGCTCATTTCCCGTCGTGATGCGAAGCTCGGCGAAGCGCCAGACCCGCCACCAATAAGGCTGGAAGACGGTGCGGGTGCCCCCGTCGGGCCGAAAGCTGTCGGTCAGTCCCAGCGCCCTGCCGCCCTCGACCTGGCCGCGGTCGCGTAGATAATCGGTGCCGGTCCCGTACATGGCTTCGGCGTAGGTGATTCCGATCTGCGCCCCTTTGCCGCCGCTTACGATCAATTCTGGATAGGCGGCCTGCACGCGGCCGGCATCAATCAGGAGGGTCACGGTCGAACGCGCTGGGATGGTGAGGGGGCGTGTCGGGAAGCGCGCGCCGCTCAGGCCTTGGGCGCGCACCAGCCGTCCTCCCGGCTGGCGATCGTAGCGCATCGGCGGAAGCCGGTCCTCCACCAGCGTCCTGGCTGATTGGCCTGCTCTCGCCGCGATCGCCGATCTCCAGTCGCCTCCGGCGGGCTCTGCGCCCAGCCAGTCGACACGGCGGCTCGCATCATGCTGTTCGGGCGGCCCTGCCGCATAATATTTGCTGGGCCCCAATGTTCTCGCCATCTGGGCAGGTCCGCTCGTTACCGCGCGCGATCCATCAACCCGAACGCGCCAGCGGGGCCCGCTGTCCAGCGCGTCCATACCTTCGGCGTCGAACAGGAAGCCGGTGCCCGCCGACATTTGCGCCAGCGCGGCGAACGAACCGTCGTTCCAGACTTGGGCCGCAATGACGTTGCGGCCCCGGCGCAGGTAAGGCGCGATGTCGATGCGTCGGTAGCGCCAGTGGGCAACGTCGCCGCGCGATGGTCCGGCATCGACACGGCGGCCATTTACATAAAGAATATAGCGATTGTCGGCGCTGACCCGGGCAATCAGCCTTCGCGGCACTCTTTCCAGCGAGAGATCGTTGCGGAACTGCAGCGCGATCGGCTTGCGACCTTCCTCCGCGCCGGGATGGGATATCCATTGTGCCGCTTCCGCCGCCGTCCCTGCGAAGAGCAGGCCGGCCAACATAAATCTGACAAGAGTAAAAAACGACATACCGTAGCGTTTAGAGCAGGTCCGCGCCAAATGCCAATAGCTGTCGCGGATCACACCATGGGCGGATTGAGCAGCCGGAAGCCCCCTGGCTGCCAGTAGAGCGAATGCGGGTAGGGCGGCTGTTTGGCGCTTGCTTCATCCAGCTTACTCATCTGCGCCGGGGTGAGTTCCCAGCCGACCGCGCCCAGATTGTCGCGCAATTGTTCCTCGTTGCGCGCGCCGATGATAACCGAGGCGACGGTCGGCCGCTGCAGCAGCCAGCGCAGCGCCACCTGCGGGATCGATCGGCCTGTCTCTTCGGCAACCGCATCCAGCGCATCGACCACACGAAACAGCAGCTCATCCTCGACGCTCGGCCCGAACGCCGCCGTCGTATGCAGCCGGCTCGTCTCGGGAAGTGGTGCGTTGCGACGAATCTTGCCGGTCAGCCGGCCCCAGCCGAGCGGGCTCCAGATCAGCGCGCCGACGCCCTGCTCGGCGCCGAGCGGCATCAGCTCGGCCTCATAGGTGCGGTCGATCAGCGAATAATAGACCTGGTGGGCGGCAAATCGCGGCAGGCCCTCGCGGTCCGCCGCCGTCAGTGCCTTCATCAGCTGCCACGCCGGATAGTTGGAGACGCCGATGTGACGCACCTTGCCGGCGCGGATCAGCTCGTCGAGCGTGGCCAGCAATTCCTCGGGGGGAACGGAAGCGTCGAAGGCGTGCAGCTGGAGCAGGTCGAGATAGTCGGTGCCCAGTCGGCGCAGCGACGCCTCCACCGCGCGGATCAGCCGCTCGCGCGACACGCCCATGTCGTCGGCCGCCAGCGGAAGCCCGGTCTTGGTGGCGATCAGCACCGCGTCCCGCCGCCCGCGGATCGCCTCGCCCAGCACCTGTTCGGAGGCGCCGCCGGAATAGGCATCGGCCGTGTCGAACAAAGTCACGCCAGCATCGAGGCAGATATCCACCAGCCGCCGCGCTTCTGCGGCGTCGCTATTCCCCCATGCCCCGAACAGCGGTCCGCTGCCGCCGAACGTCCCCGTGCCGAAGCTGAGGACAGGGACGCTCAGGCCCGATCCAAGCTGACGATAGTCCATGAATTCCCTTTTCTGCTGGCCCGCCTGCAGGGCCGATAGCCGCCGATAGTGGACCGCAGTCGTGAAGCACAGCGGAGTCTTAAGCGAACCTGGCCGAGCGGAAGGGGTACCTCCCCGGGCCTTGCTCTATGTGCGGAAACTTCTCCTTGTCAGCAGGCCGAATCGAAGGAATAGTTACCTTGGGAAGGGAATCCATGGACCACTACCGGATCAACAAGCTGACCAAGCCGGACGGGGTAATCGTCAAGACCAAGGACGTGCTTGCCTCCAGCGATAAACAGGCCGTCGAGAAAGCCCGCGACGACGACGACTGCCCGGTCTGCGAAGTGCTGCGTGCCGGCAAGAAGGTCGGCTCGATCACCTGAGCAGGCTATTCTTCCACCCGCCGGGCCGCGATTTGCGCCTTGCTGGGTTGCCGCTCGGACTTGATGTTGACAGCCTCTGCAAATGTGAGCGTGAACAGCAACTTGCGCTGCTCGTCCTCGACTTCGATGAATGATGCCAGGTCCAGTTGACCGTCGCGCACATCGTTGCTCATCACGTCCCGAGCCGACAGAATCGCAACCCGCCGGGCGTCGTCGTTGTCAGCGAGCGTGCACCCTTCCTCGTCTTCCGTGAAGCCAGACCCATTGCAGATATGGAAGAAGTAGAGAGGCATAGCGCACAAAGCGCTGATCCGCGGCGTCAGTTCCCATCCACGGCCGAAGCTTCGAGGAAGCACGGAGGGAAGTTCAGTTGCCTCTTTGCCAGGCAGTCGTGCGATTTCGGTCGCGGATCCCGCTGGTAAATGCTTAATGAGCGCTGTGATCATTAAAGCTCGGTCTGTCTGAATGAACGACCCGTCAGGCTTAGTGGGTGGCTCCGGTCCCGGCGAGTCCGACCGGTCGTTTGAAAATGGAGCAGTTATGAAGTCATTGCGCGGCTACCGGTTCATCCTGGCGCTTTCGACCGCGCTCGCGGCCGTGCCTGTCGTGGCGGATGCGCAGCGGCCGGCGACGCTTGAACAGCAGTTTCGGGTTCCGCCCTCTACTGCCCGCCCCCGTGTATGGTGGCACTGGATGAACGGCAATGTCACCAAGGACGGCATTGCCAAGGACATGGCCTGGATGAAGCGCGTCGGCATTGGCGGACTGCAGAATTTCGACGCCAACATCGCGACGCCGCAGATCGTCGACAAGCGGCTGACCTATATGAGTCCGGAGTGGAAGGATGCGTTCCGGTTCGCCGCGCGTGAAGCCGACCGGCTTGGCCTGGAACTTACCATCGCCTCTTCGCCGGGCTGGTCGGAAACCGGCGGCCCCTGGGTCAAGCCGGAAGATGGCCTGAAAAAGCTCGTGTGGAGCGAGGCCATGGTGAGCGGGGGAGGGCGAGTCTTCGCCAGGCTGCCGCAGCCGCCTTCGATTGTCGGCCCGTTCGGAACGCTGAAGTCCGAGGCCGGCATCGCCGCATTGCTCAACGCCGGCGACATTCCGCCACCGCCACCGCCTTATTATGCAGACGTGGCCGTGTTCGCCGTTCCCGATGGAGACGCGGAGCCGCGCGCAACCCCTGCTTACACCGATGCCTCCGGCAAGCCGATCGACGGTGCGGCAGCCATGGACCGCGACTTCGAAACGGCCATCGAGATACCGCGATCCGGCAGCAATCCGCCGGCGGTTCATGTCAGCTATGGATCCCCCCAGACCATCCGCTCCGCCACTCTGTTCATGCCCGGATCGGCATCGATCCTCGGCGGCTCTGTCGTTCCCCGGCTGGATGCAAGCGAGGATGGCAAGACGTGGCGGCCGGTGGCGGAGCTGCCGGCCGCGCCGGTTCCTACGACAGCAGCTTTTGCCCCGGTGACGGCGCGCTATTTTCGACTGGTTTTCAACCCTCCGATGTCGGGCGCCGTCAACTTCGCGCCTCCAGCCCCGGGCGTCGATGCGGGCGCCATGGGAGCCATGTTCGCCATGACGGCACCAGCGGCCTTGAAGCTTGGATACCTGCGCCTGTCGCCCGTGGATCGCATCGACCGTGCGGAAATGAAGGCCGGATTTTCGGTTGTGCTCGATTATTACGCGCTCAGCCAGGGCCTGCCCGACACGCGCGGGATCGCGCCTTCGGACGTGATCGATCTCACCGGCCGCATGCGTCCGGACGGAACGCTCGAGTGGGTTGCTCCAAAAGGAAAATGGCGGATCCTAAGGCTGGGATACTCGCTCACCGGCACGATGAACCATCCGGCGGCGCGCGAAGCCACGGGGCTCGAGGTAGACAAGTTCGACGCTGCGGCCGTGCGCCGCTATCTCGGTCATTATATCGGCATGTACAAGGACGCTGCCGGCGCCGATTTCGTCGGCCGCAACGGCGTCCGGGCGATCCTGAACGACAGTATCGAGGTGGGCGCGGCAAACTGGACGCCGGATTTAATCGCCCAGTTCACACGGCTGCGCGGTTACGATCCGCGGCCGTGGTTTCCCGCACTGACCGGCATCATCATCGGCTCGCGAAGCCAGAGCGACAAGTTCCTCTACGATTTCCGGCGGACGCTGGGCGACCTTATGGCATCGGAGCATTACGGCACGATCGCCAAGGTGGCGCATGAGAACGGGCTGAAGGTTTATGGCGAAGCGCTTGAATCGCTTCGGGCCAACCTCGGCGACGATATGGCGATACGGCGCCACGCCGATATTCCGATGGCGGCGATGTGGACTTTTCCCCGGCAAGGCAATCCTGTGCCGGCCTACCTGGCCGACATCAAGGGGGCCGCTTCGGTTGCGCACATTTACGGCCAGAATCTCGTCGCCGCGGAATCGATGACGTCGCTGCTCGCGCCCTGGGCCTTCGGCCCGAATGACCTCAAGGAGATTATCGATCTGGAGTTCGTCACGGGCGTCAACAGGCCGGTGGTGCATACGTCCGTTCATGTCCCGGTCGACGGCAAGAAGCCCGGCCTCACCCTCTCGGTGTTCGGCCAGTATTTCAATCGCAACGAAAGCTGGGCCGAGCTGGCGACGCCCTGGGTGGACTATATGGCGCGCAATTCGCTGCTGCTGCAGCAGGGCCGCAACGTCGCCGACATCGCTTATTTCTATGGCGAAGAGGCGCCGTTGACCGCGCTTTACCTCGAAAAGCGGGTGCCCGACGCGCCAAGGAGCGTTGCCTACGATTTTATCAATGCCGATGCGCTCATGGGCGCAGTTTCGAATGATGGGAGCGAGCTCGTCACTCCGGGGGGAGCGCGCTACCGCGCACTCTATCTCGGCGGCTCGTCGCGCATGATGACTCTGGAGACGCTGCGCAAGCTGGCCACCCTGGTCGAAGGCGGGGCCACGGTGATCGGCGCCAAGCCGGTCGGCAACCCTAGCCTCGTCGGCGACGCGAACGAATTTGCGGCATTGACCGGGAAGCTTTGGGGCGGAGGGCCGGAAACGCGGGTCGGCAAGGGGCGGGTCCTGGTTGCGGCCGACGCTGAGGCGGCCCTTGCCCAGGCGGGAATCGCGCCGGACTTCGGCTTCACCGGCGGTCAGCCGGACAGCGACATTCCTTTCCTCCACCGCAAGCTCGACGACGGCGACAGCTATTTCCTCGTCAATCGCAAGGCGCGCGCCGAGACGATCGAGGCGCGTTTCCGCGTGACCGGCAAGGCACCGGAACTGTGGCATGCCGAGACCGGCACGAGCGAGCCGATCAGTTATCGCATCGAAAATGGGGAGACGATCGTGCCGCTCGCGCTCGATCCGCTGCAGTCGGTGCACGTCGTATTTCGCAAACCAGCGCAGGCGCAAAGTCTGAGAGTCGCGAAACCTCTTTTGGTGGAAATCGGCCGGATCGCGGGCCCCTGGAAGGTCGCGTTCGAGGCGAATCGCGGCGCGCCGGCGGCCGCGACGTTCGAAAGCCTCGCGCCGCTGGATAAGAATGCCGACGCCGGGATCAAATATTTCTCCGGTATCGCGACCTACGCCGCCAGCTTCCTCGTCCCCAAAAGCTGGAAGCGCGGACAGCCGCTGTGGCTTGATCTCGGCGAAGCGAAGGAGGTGGCCGAGGTGACGGTCAACGGCCGGCTTGCCGGCTATGCCTGGCATGCTCCCTATCGCATCGACGTCGGCAAGGTGGCCAGGCCCGGCCGGAATTCCCTCGGCATTCGCGTGGCGAATCTGTGGGTCAATCGTCTGGTCGGCGACAGACAGCCGGGTGCGACCAAGGTCGCCTGGATCGGAGGTCCGGGCTATACGGAAAAGGCGCCCTTGCGGCGCTCGGGCCTGATCGGTCCGGTGACCTTGATGAGCAGCCGTTGATCGGGGAGCCGCGGGTTTTCTGCGCCCGGGTTATTGGGCGGCACAGCCCCGGACGACGAGCTCGACCGCCGCATGCGCGAAGCCGGTCAGCTCGGCATCGTCTATGTCCGGTCGCTGGCCCGTCGTATCCATCCACCCGGTGAGGATCGACATAAGCGCAGTGGCGACGAAGCGGGGGTTTACGATCTCTTGGCCGCCAGTTTGCGCGATCTGCTGCGCTATCTGATCGACTGCACGATCATAGCCCAGGATGTTTCGGCGGAACTCGAGTCCCTCATGTCCTGGCCAAGCGGATTCGGCCAGGCGGGTCCAGGCGCGTACATCCGATGAAGTTGCCTGCCGCAATATACCTGCCGCGGCGGCCTTCAGTATGTCCTCTAGGTTGCCGACCGGATCCCAGGCGGGGCCCTCGCCAACCCGTCTTGCAAGCCGCTCGCTCAGAACCGCCCGCAACACAGCCCTCTTGTCGGGAAATCGCTTGTAAATCGTATTCTTCTTCACCCCCGCAAGAGCGGCAATGGCTTCGATCGAAACCTCGCCGAATGGCTTTTCCAGGAATATCCGGCTCGCAGCCACCAGGATCTGGGACGAGATGAATGCGATCTCGTCCGCAGAGGGCCGGCCGCGCTTCCTGGTCGAAACATCGGGTCCGGTGCCTCTGGGAGACAGCTCAAGTTTCGCCGATGTTGGCTGGTTCGTCATCGCCGGCAAGCCTAGCCGAGTGGCTGTTACGAATGAAGCCGAAGGTGCCGACGAAGACCATTGCACGGCGGATGCTTGCGCCGGCGCGCGTGGGCCTCAGATCCGCACCTGGCTGCCGAGTTCGATCACGCGGTTGGTCGGCAACTTGAAGAATTCCATCGCGCTTTCCGAGCTTTTCAGCATCCAGGCGAACAGCCGCTCTCGCCAGAGCGCCATGCCCGGCCGTTCCTTCATCGCGATCAGCTTCTGGCGGCCGAGGAAGAAACTCGTGTGCATCATGTTGAAGCTGCCGCCGCATTCTTCGATGCGCGCGAGATCTGCGGGAACGTCGACTTCGTCCATGAACCCATAATGCAGGATCACACGGTGGAAACCCTGTTCCACATCGTGCACTTCCAGTCGCTGCGCCGGAGCGACATGCGGCACGTCCTCCACCTTCACGTTCAGGATCAGCACGCGCTCGTGCAGCACCTGGTTGTGCTTGAGATTGTGGAGCAACGCCGCTGGCACCGCGTCGGCCGAGGTGGACAGGAATACCGCGGTCCCGCGCACCCGATGGACGTTCGCGGATGACTTTACGAACACCTCGAGCGGCAGCGCGTCCGCCTCGAGCGTGCGGCGCATCAGCGCCCGGCCGGTTGCCCAGGTGGTGAGCACGGTGAAGGCGATCGTCGCGACGACCAGCGGGAACCAGCCGCCGTCGGCGATCTTGGTGACGTTTGAGGCAAAGAACAGGCCGTCAACGGCCAGGAACAGGCCGACGGTGAGCATGGCCGGCAGCCGCTTCCACTTCCATACCTGGAAGATCAGCACGGCCAGCATCAGCGTCGTGATGACCATCGTTCCGCTCACCGAAATGCCATAGGCAGCCGCCAGCCTCGTCGATTCCCCAAAACCGAGCACGAGCAGCACGACCAGTACCAGCAGCGTCCAGTTGACCGCAGGAATGTAGATCTGGCCCACGGCCCTCGCGCTGGTATGCTCGGTGCGCAGGCGCGGCAGGAAGCCAAGTTGGATCGCCTGGTGCGTCACCGAGAAAGCGCCTGAGATCACTGCCTGGCTGGCGATGATCGTCGCCGCCGTGGCGATGAGCACCATCGGAAGCCGTGCCCACTCCGGGGCCATCAGGAAGAAGGGATTCTCGGCGGCAGCCGGATTGGCGAGCAGCAGTGCGCCCTGTCCCATATAGTTGAGTATCAGGCAGGGGTAGACCAGGATCAGCCACGAAAAGCCGATCGCCCTGCGTCCGAAATGCCCCATGTCGGCGTACAGCGTCTCCGCGCCGGTGACCGCGAGGAAGACGGAACCCATCGCCAGGAAGGCAAGCTTGGGATCGGCGATGAAGAAGGCGAATGCCCAGTGGGGGCTGAGCATCTGCAATATGTCGGGATGGTTGGCGATGTTGGAAACGCCCAGCGCCGCCAGCGCCGCGAAATAGACAAGCACGATCGGCCCGAAGATCGCTCCCACGCGTGCGGTGCCCCTCGATTGCACCAGGAACAGGGCAATCAGGATCACGATCGCGATCGGCAGCACCAGCGGCTCCAGGTTTGACTGCACGACGGTGAGTCCCTCGACGGCGGAAAGCACCGAAATGGCCGGGGTGATGATCGCATCCCCATAGAATAGCGCTGTCGCGAGCACGCCCAGCGTGACCAGCCCGCCGGTCCATCTGTTCTCGCCCAGGCTGCGCGCAATCAATGAAAGCAGAGCGAAGGAGCCGCCTTCGCCCTTGTTGTCGGCGCGCATCGCCACGAATACATATTTGAGCGTGACGATCAGCATCAGGGACCAGAAGATCAGGCTGAGCACGCCGAAGATATGCAGCCGGTCTACCACCAGCGGATGCGCGCCGACGAAAGTTTCTTTCATTGCATAAAGCGGCGAGGTTCCAATGTCCCCATAGACCACGCCGACCGCACCCAGCATCAGGGCGGGAAACGAGTGGCGGTCGGTTGGATCGGGGGCGGGGCCCACTACGGGGAGGGTGGTTGCCATATATTGGGGGGAAGTGGCCTCGGACTGCATTAAGATTCCATGTGGATTCCATGGATTCTGCGTGAAGATTCCCTTGCATTCGTTGGCTGCCACTCGACCTTTGCCGTGTGCGGGTCCACTTACACGTGATGGTCCGGTCATTGGCAGGCGATCGCTCGCCGTCACCACTGCTGCTCGGCTATGTCGAAGCCTTGGTCATGGTGGCCGCCTCCACCCTCGCCGGGCTGCTCGTCGCGCCGCGCTGGGGCAATGCCGCGGTCGATCTGCTCTACCTGCCGGCAGTGCTGGCGGCAGCCGTGTTTGCGGGTCTTGGCCCCGCGCTGGTCGCCGCGATAGCCTCGGCGCTGGCTTATAATTTCTATTTCACGGCCCCGCGCCACACCTTGCGCATCGCTGAACCCAACGATCTCGTCACCGTCATCGTGCTTTTTGTAGTGGCTGTCGTTGCGAGCCATCTTGCGGCCGCGATCCGGCGCGAAGCGCGCCTTGCCCGGCGGCACGCCGCGCGCAATGCCACTATTGCCGGCCTCGCGCGGCGGCTGTTGAGCTGCACGAGCGCACCCGACATCGCCCGGGTAGCAAGCGGCGAGCTTGCCGAGATCTTCGAATGCAATGCCATGCTGATCGAAAACAACGGGGACCTGAAGCCGATTGGCGGCGTGGCTGGTGCGATGTCGCTCGCGCCCAGCGATGCTGCCGCAGCGGCGCTGGCGCTGACCTCCGGGGAACGGACCGGGCGTGGCCTGAAGCGGGCCGTGCCGACCGAATGGCAATTTCATCCCGTCAAGGTAGGAAGCAAGGTTCTTGCTGTAATGGGGGTCGCGCGCGACGATGGCACGCCGCCGGTCCTGCCCGATCGCACGCAGCTCCTCGACAGCTTGCTCGATCAGGTTGCGCTGGCGCTCGATCGCGTCCGGCTGGAAGGCGAGACGCGCGAATTCGCCCGGTTGCGCGAGCGCGATCACGTCCGATCGACCTTGGTCGCTACCATCGGCGAAGATCTGAAGCCAGTGCTCGAGACCCTTGGCGGAGCGACGCGGGCGCTGCGACGCGGCGGCTCGGGCGATCGCGAAATGGTGTCGCTGATTGGAAGCGAAGTGGCGAAGCTCGATCGCTACCTCGCGAACCTCGCCGATCTCGGACTGGACAGCGAACGCGAGCCGATAAGGGCTGGCTCAGTATCAATCGACCTGTTCCAGCGCAGCGTCACGCGCGATGGATCGGACGTACATCTGACTCCCAAGGAATTCGCAGTCTTGGCGGAGCTTGCCCGTCACCCCGGTCGCGTCCTCACCCACGCTCAGCTCCTGCGAACCGCTTGGGGGCCTGCTCAGGAGGCGCAGACGGACTATCTGCGCGTGGCCATCCGTGGTCTGAGGCAAAAGCTCGAACGAAATCCTTCGGTGCCCGAGATCATCCTCAACGAGCCCGCGATCGGTTATCGGCTCAGTGTGACGGCGAATGCATGAACAATGATGACGGACAAACCCGTCATAATTCTTGACATTTGGAGAGCCATCTGCTAGGGAATGAGCGCCGCAACGCTTATTTCCTTCCGAAAATGTCAGGAAGCATCCTGTGACTTGCCATGCCGACATCCAACCCGCTCCGGATGCGACAGCGTCGCCCGCTCTTGGAGTGCGCGCGTCATTCCCGTCAACTTCGTCGATCCGCAGAACGCCATGGCACCTGTGCACTTTGTGTACTTTGGACGTTTCGCGACTATCCTTGCTACGCCTGACATGATGCCGGAGACTGTGACCATGGACCAAGGCCCTTGCGAGGTCGCCGAAGCGATCCGCGAGACGACTCGCCGCTTCGCGCAGGAGCGGATCGCGCCGCGAGCCGCGTCCATCGATGCCGACAATATCTTTCCGCGCGATCTGTGGCCGGAGCTCGGCGCGCTCGGCCTGCACGGCATCACCGTCGAGGAAGACTTCGGCGGCCTCGGCCTGGGCTATTTCGAACATTGCATAGCGATGGAGGAGATCAGCCGCGCATCCGCTTCGGTGGGTTTGAGCTACGGCGCCCATTCGAACCTCTGCATCAATCAGCTTCGCCGCTGGGGCAGCGACGCGCAGAAGCGCCGCTTTCTCCCCAGGCTGATCTCGGGCGAGCATGTCGGTGCGCTCGCCATGTCGGAGGCAGGTGCCGGCTCGGACGTGATGGCGATGCGCACCCGGGAAAG
>JADMIO011624563.1_pt1 | contig 107930 bp, 102 predicted proteins | sample 8958161 | NCBI WGS metagenome assembly JADMIO01 (sample SAMN16585339, study PRJNA669376) | soil metagenome | isolation source: Crop rotation soil | place: USA: Cullars Rotation, Alabama | collected 2011
CGCGACAACTTGTCCACGTGGAATTCTAAGCTTAGGATCCCAATGTGCTGGAAAGGCGCTCTAGCCAGCTGAGCTAATTCCCCATAAAAGAACGAACGCGAATATAATAATTAAAAATCAACCTGCGAGATTGAAAATTATTGTAGCGGCTTTTGCCGAAGCACCGGGCTCTCCTATCTGCTGATAAAGATCAGCGTACATATTTGAGTGATCGCTTGCTAGTATTTTTTTCAGCTCTTCCGAAATTCTATCTGCCGTACAATCGTGCTGGATCAGTTCTTCCACGATCTTTTTACCGGCAATTAAATTGGGTAGTGAAATAAAATTCACTTTTGCCAATCTCTTTCCTATTTGATAATTCAGAAACCCTGTCTTATAAATAACTATTTGAGGAATATTCAGCAGCGCGGTTTCTAAAGTCGCCGTTCCGCTGCAAACAACCGCTGCTTTTGCGTTGCGGTCAATCTCATAAGATAATCGAACGTTCGATGGAAGTGTTTGCGGATAATACGCATCCATCTTGTGCAAACCGCCGATGGAAAATTGTTCCTGCGGAAAACGCTGCGCTACTTCCAGCATAATAGGAAGCAATCGCGTAATCTCTTGTTTACGGCTGCCGGGTAAGAGCAACACACCCCGTCCGCCAGCTGGCGGACCACCTCTCTCGAGAGGGGAAGTTTGATCCAGTAAAGGATGGCCGACGAATTCCATTTTTACCTGATGCTTTGCGTAAAAATCTTTTTCAAACGGCAGCACACCGATCAATTGATCACAATTTTCTTTTAGTTTATAAATCCTGTTTTCTTTCCAGGCCCACACTTGCGGCAAAATATAATACACGACTTTAAATCCGTGATCCTTACACCATTTTGCCATGCGCATATTAAAACCCGGGTAATCGACAGCGATGACGACATCCGGTTGAAATTGCAAAATTGATTCTTTAGCTATTTTAAAATTTTGCCGGATGGTTCGCAGGTTCTTGATCACTTCCCAAAATCCCATAAACGACAAGCGATCCAATCCGCAGACAATATCAATTCCCTGTTGCTGCATGTTGTCGCCGCCAAAACCTTTCGCCGAAAAGTCAGTATCGAGTTTTTTTAATTCCGCAGCCAGATTTGCCGCATGCATATCACCCGAGGGTTCGCCGACTAAAAAAAAATACTTCATGGATCAAAAAACAAAACGAACGGCCAGCATCACGAGAATATATAAAATAGTAGCTCCAAAAATTCCCATACAAAAATCGAATCGCTTCAACACATTAAACAATAGAAAAAATGGCAGGTTGCCAAACACACAAAACTTTATAATGATCGGCAAGGAATTATAACTCATACTGCGATGAAAATATTCATGGAAGCTCATATCCGGGTAACGGATCAAATACAAACCGATAAACACGATCCACGGAACAATCAACCCGAACATAAAACCGTTAAAGGACTGCTTATTTATTAATTCACTTATTCTCATGATTCCATGCTCCAGTTCTTGTTAAGATAAGATATTCCCTGGTGATTCGTCAGATCGAATTGTACCGGAACGATCGACACATACCCGTTATCCAACGCCCAGATGTCCGTATCTTTTCCGTGATCGTTGTTCACAAAATTTCCGGTGAGCCAGTAATATTCTTTTCCATTCGGATCGATGCGTTTATCGAATTCTTCTTCCCATTTCGCTACCGCCTGCCGGCAAACGCGCATGCCCTGTATTTCTTCCAAAGGCAAACGCGGAATATTTACATTCAATAAACAGTCGCGCGGAATACCATAATTCATAATGTTCCGTACAATTTTTTCCGCATACACTTTCGACGCCTTGAAATCCGCATCAAAAGAAAAATCCAGCAAAGAAAAACCAATGGCGGGAATTCCATCGATCGCTGCTTCCATTGCTGCCGACATCGTTCCCGAATAAATTACATTGATCGACGCATTCGATCCGTGATTAATTCCCGAAACGCACAGGTCGGGTTTGCGGTGTAAAATTTTATCGATCGCGATCTTCACGCAATCAACAGGCGTACCGCTGCATTGATATGCCGGCGTACTTCCGAAAACATTTACTTTTTGCAGACGCAATGGATCATGAATCGTGATCGCGTGGCCCATCGCCGATTGCGGGCTATCCGGCGCGACCACTACCACATCACCGAATTTTTGCACCACTTCTACCAGCGCCCGGATCCCCGGCGAAACTATACTATCATCATTCGTAACTAATATAACGGGTTTCTCCATGCGCCAAAAATACAAAATTTAGCGCATCGCTCCTTATCAAACTTATGACGATTTACTATATTTGACCATGGAGCCTGCTCTGATCATCACCATTGGCATTATTTTATTGTTAGTTGGCCTGGTGAGTTGCGTTTTACCGCCGCTGCCTGGTCCGCCTATTGCTTATGTATCTTTAGTACTCGCGTATTATGCGCTCGATAAAAAAGAAGAATTGCCGTCATGGCTGCTGATTACCTTAGCTGTTATCATCTTGGTCATTACTGTTATCGATAATTTTATTCCGCTGTGGAGCACGCAAAAATTTGGCGGCACCAAATCGGGAGTGCGTGGCAGCTTCATCGGAATTTTAGTTGGCATCTTGTTTATTCCATTTGGCGGCTGGTCCATTTTATTGTGTCCTTTTTTAGGCGCGATCATCGGCGAATTGATCAGCGGGCAAACATTTAGCGTAGCCATCAAATCAGGCGTTGCTTCTTTCATCGGATTTTTATTGACCAGCGGCATCAAGATCATATTGGTCGTGATCATGGGCATTTTTTATTTTAAAGCCGTACTCTGATGTGGCAGAATTTGTATCTCGTCCGCGTTTGGAAACAAAGTAAGCTGGTCTTTCTCTTCATCCTCCTCTTCGCATCGCTGCAATTATTTTTCAATATTAAGCGCGAGTACAACTTTCCGTTTATCGTGTGGGATATGTATTCGCGGCACCAGGAAGTGCCGGAAGTAAGCAGCCTGTTTGTTTTTTATCTCGACGGAAAATTATATAACCATACGCAATTGCCGATCTGGAAAGAAGAAACATCGATGAAAACATTTCGCATGTACAACTGGCAAAAGATGAATAATGATCACGACCCGATGGATGGTTCTGTGCAATACCGTACACGCTATTTGCCGCAGTGGTTTTATCATTATGCAGCATCAAAAATTGACAATCACCCGGAGGAATATCAGAATTATCCAGACTGGTTGTTTTATTATTTGCGCAAAGCCACGCAAACGTATTTCAAAAAGCTGGAAGTGAAAGAGCTGAAATATTATTATAAAAACGGAAAGTATGTCCCGACCGGCGAAGAATATACATATTTAACTGTCGAGCACGAATGAACCTGCGTTTACATATTAAAGACCGGGAACAGTATGCGCGCTGGGTATTGTTTTATTTTGCGGTGATGCTGGCTGTGCGCTTCTGGAGCGGCCGTTATCTCACGTATATTTTCGATCAGCCTATGAAAGGCCCGGATTTAGATTATACATTTTGGGTAACGTATTTAACCGGAATTCCGCAATTCATTATTCATCATTTGTGGGCTTGTAAACTGGTGGATGGATTGGTTGTTGTAATTTTATTTATCTCTTTCTTTTTCCCGAAGCCGAACAAATTATTTATCGCATTAGTAATTGTTTTTTTCTTCGAACATATCACTGTTGAATCTTTTTCAGACAATCATTCAAAAAACGCTGTCTGTATTTTTATGGCTTTACTGCCGCTTTGTTTCAACGAGAAGTATTTTGAGATCATGGTCGAATTCGTTCGCTATTTCTTGATCTTCATTTTAGTTTCCGCAGCCTATCACAAATTTCACAACGGCGCCGTCACCGACATGGATCATTTTCAAAAAATACAGATCCAGCAACATTTAGATCTCGCCATTTTAAATCCCAATCATCCCAGCTATATTATCAGCAAATTTTTAATCGATCATGCATTTATCGCATATCTGTTTTTCTTAGGATTAGTACTGATGCAACTCGCTTTTGTCGCCGGTATTTTCACTAAACGATTTGATGGATTTTTATTTTTCCTCTTGTTTGTTTTCGTACTTTCGACATATGTTTTGATGCGGATCTATATCTGGGAAATGCTAACCGCAGGCTTCGTTTTCTTCTACGATTATCGCAATCGCCAAACCTCCTGAGTTTTAATTATCGCTTAACATAAATTAGCAGCGAATTGCCGTCAAAAAAATTACTTTTGTTTACACAACAATTTCTGACCATGGCCATTCTCGACTTCGACCGTTTTAAAGAAGATTTCAGTTTACACAATCACCGCCCGCGCGTGCTGACCTGGCCTATTTTCGGCACCTTATTATTTTCCCTGATCCTGTTTACCGTTTACAAATTCAATCAATATATTTCTCCGTGGCTGACCTGGAGACAAGCCACCGGCAATGCCACCAACTTTTGTGAACTCAACCGCTTCGATCAGCTGATCGTGCAGCCGGCCAATACCTGGTCGAACCTCGGTTTTATTATCGTCGCGCTAATCATCATCAGCATTGCCAAAAACGATCATAAATATTTTGAACGCAGCCAGGTCAATAATTTGCTGGCCCGTTACCCAGGTTTTACTTTCTTGACTGGCTTTGCAACTTTATATATGGGGCTGGGCAGTTTCTTGTATCACGGAACATTGACGTACGCATTCCAGAAAATGGATCAAACGGGCATGTATTTTGTTTTGATCGCTGCCATCGCTTATAATGTTTACAAACTCGCGCCACGCATCCGCTACAAAGGTGTCATTTACAGCTCGCATAAATTCATCATCGGTTGTGCTATCGCGCTGATGTTTGCTTTTTACGTCGTTCTTTGGAAATTGCCGATCAATGTAACTTTCCCTGTTTTGGTCATTTCATTTTTCATCAGCAATTTTGTGGTTTTGAAAAAGATCAATCATTCCATCCCGGTAAAAGCATTTTTGAAAGCATCGTCTTTAACCATGCTCGTCTCTTACGGCGTATGGATCCTCGACATCACCAATAAATTGTGCTCGCCTACCAGTATTTTCCAGGGCCATGCACTCTGGCACCTGCTCAACGCGGTCAGTATTTTCCTGATGTATCTCTACTATCGCAGCGAAGATTATTTGCCAGAAGAATTACAGGCAGAACAGGATACTTTGGCATAATTTTGGGTATATTTGCCCAAACTTCAAGGATGAAAATCACCAGGATCCTTCAACCGCTAACTATTATTTTGTTAGCGTTCACCATCAACGGTTGCACTCCCGCCCAGTTAGCCCAGATTCAGAAATCCATCAACAAAAAAAATGCGCAACAGCATCCGGGGCAACAACCGGGAGCCGGACAGCAGCAGCAAACCGCAGCGCGCAAAAACCAGGTAACTTATCCGCCTAACGGAGACCGCATTAAAGTAACGACGTATACGCCGGCTCCGGGTTTGACGGTCAACTATAATCCATACGGTACGCGTTACAAAGATTTTGTTTTCCAGAATTTTGATGTGAAGACAGAATATTTTCAACGCAACGTCACCAACTTCAACGGCACGAATAAAAATCTGATCGTCGATATTTTTACACCGCAAGGCGACAACGTGAAAAATCGCCCTTGCATCGTTTACATCTTCGGTGGCGGATTTTATATGAAAGTCGATGACGGTATCCAGGAAATGTGCAAAGGCATGGCGCTGAAAGGTTATGTAGTTGCCTGTATTGATTACCGTATCGGTTTTAAAAATTCGAACATGTCGGCACTATGCGTAGGTGATTATTATGCAGATGGCGGCATGTACGAAGCCGAGATGCGTGCTACACAAGATGCCCGCGCTGCTATCCGTTATGTGAAAGGAAATGCGCAACGCCTCGGCGTCGATCCGAATATGATCATTGTGGGCGGACAAAGCGCCGGCGCTATAACTGCGATCGATGCATTGTTGTATACGGATGCCGATGTAAAACCGAATGTATTGCAAAAACTCGGCGGCAGCCTCGACAATGAAGGCGATTATAAAGTGATGGACAATGATGTTGCGGGTGTTTTCCAGTTGTCCGGCGCTGTGTTGAACGAAAGCATTTTACGCCCGACGAAAACACCGATCTATATGCTGTTCGGCACCTGCGATGAAATCCTGCACCTCGACAAAGGTTATTGCTATCACTGCGACGGCAAAAGCACGAGCGTTGCTTATACGTGGGGCGGCCGCTATATCTACAATGCATTAAAAGCTACATCACCAATACGTCTTGACATGGTTTGCAAAGGCGGGCATGGGCCCGGCGGTTGGGGCTATAACAACATGGTGGATTGGGTGACGACTTTTACCTACAGCATTGTGACCAACACGTTCAAGACTACGGAAGGAACGGTGTACCCGGATAAACCGGTGTGCGCGAATTCGCCGGTATGTCAATAGAACTTAAGTTTGTTCGCGATATCCGCTTTTTTTCATAAATTTCAACAAGTGAAATGGAATTGGATAGTATTCATCTGGCTTTTAGCCTGCGGCAATGCCATGAATGCCGGGGAATATTCCATCACGAATAACAAGAACACCTGTTATATTCCTTTCAAAACATTTAATGACCTTATTATCGTTGAGCTGACGATCAACAATCAACGTCCCCTTAAATTTATTTTCGATTCGGGCTGTAAAAACGCGATCATCATCAAACCTTCCCTCGTCGATTCTTTCGCCACCAAACAAAATACGCGTTTGTATTTTTCGGGAATGGGCAGCAACGATTCGGTAGAAGTAGTGAAGTACAACAATTGCACGATAAAGCTCGGCACCATTACGGGTAAAAATCTTTCCGTCTATAACCTCAGCGAAGATTACCTGAATTTTGAAAGTTATCTCGGCGTTGATGTCGACGGTATTTTCGGCGCTGAGTTATTTGAGAAATTTTATGTGCACATCAATTACAAAACGCATTTCCTGGAGCTATCGAAACAAAAGCCGAAGAAGTTAAGCACGTTTCAGCAATTAAATGTCAGTGTGCGCGGCAGCAAAGGTTATCTGAAATCATTTATCACCTCGCACGAAGGACATACTTTTTTGATCGACTTATTGCTGGACACGGGAGCTAATTTACCGTTGATCATAAAAAATGAAGATCCGGAATTGCTGGAAGTAAACCATTATATCGAAGCGGAAGTGGGCGAAGGTTTATCGGGTTCTATTTATGCTAAAGTGGGAAGAGTTCAGCATCTGTTTATCAGTGCGTTTCGTTTCGACAGTATTGTCTGCGCATTCCACGAAAACGCTGCGTATGCTAAAGAGCTCGATCCGAATATGATCAATGGCAACATCGGCAACGAATTACTGAACCGTTTTGACATCTATTTCGCTTATCCCGACAGTTGCATTTATATCCGGCCTTTATCTACGATTTCCAAGCCTTTTGAGTTTCACTTGATCAATATCATCTTAAACGAAGACAAAACCAAAGAAGGGTATTTCGTCATCAAAAGCGTAGCTACGAATACAGCACCGTATGATGCGGGTTTACGGGATGAAGACAAGATCGTCGCAATTGACCGCTACGACAGCGACGACCTGAAGCTGGAAGATGCCATTAATTTATTGAATAAGCGCATCGGAAAAAAGATCAAAATAAAATACATCCGCGATAACAAACCTTATATTTGCACCTATATTGTTCAACCGATAATTTAAAAAATGAAAGCAATTTATTTAGTGAAGAACGGAAAACCCCGCGATGCTTTTGAATTTCGAGATATAGAGATCAGGCTGCCGCAAGACGATGAAGTGGGTATTCGCGTGGAAGCGTCGGGCATCAATTTCGCTGATGTGGTCGCGCGACTGGGCGATTACCGCGATTGTCCGTCCCTTCCAACGATCATCGGCTACGAAGCGGTGGGTATTGTAGATCAGATGGGGGAAAATTGCAGCAAATTTCAGAAAGGCGACCGCGTGCTGGTGTTTACACGATTCGGCGGTTACAGTCAATATGTTTACCAGAGAGAAAATGCGATCGCGAAGATCGACAACCTCGATGCGGGAAAAGCGTTGGCATTAGCCACGCAATACAGCACCGCTTATTTTTCCTGCGCGGTTGCTACGAATGTTTTGCCGGGCGAAAAAGTTTTGGTGCATGCAGGCGCCGGCGGCGTTGGTACAGCGTTAATACAATTATGCAAGTTGAAAAAAGCTAAAATTTATGCGACGGCAGGCAGCGATGCCAAGTTGGATTATATGCGTAAACAAGGGGCCGATGTGGTGATCAATTATTCGAAAGAAGATTTCAGTACAGCGATCACGGAACCGATCGATGTGGCATTTGACAGCGTGGGCGCAGAAAATTTCCGCAAAAGTTATAAGTTATTGCAACGCGGTGGACGCATAATTGGCTATGGCGCTTCAGCCATGACCGACGCTAAAAATATTTTATCAAAAGCGAAGATGGGCATGGCATTCGGTATTTATCATCCGGCACAATTGCTGATGGAATGCCGTTCTATCATCGGCGTAAATATGCTGCGCATAGCAGACTACAAACCGGAAACGCTGCAATACTGCATGGAAAACGTGATTCAATTATTGCATGAAGGAAAGATCGATCCGCACGTCGGCAATATGTATAAAGCGGAAGATATTTACCAGGCGCATGAAGACATGGAAACACGCAAAACGATCGGTAAGATCGGTTTTGTGTGGTAAATTAAAATTTCCAGGTATCGAATAATTCTGTCAGTGGATGCCAGGTCGTAGTACGTAAATTATGACGGCCGGAATCACCTCCTGCGAGATCATCTTCGCGCGTCAGCTCCACATACTTCATTTCATCGTAGTCGATAAAAATAATAGCATTGGCATCTGCATAACGCGGATCTACAAATGCAAACGCAGCATCCGCTTTCGTCCAATCGATCGGATCGGTAGCCTGGTTGCCATTCGGTGTTTTAACTAAGTCGGTGATATTTCCCGTAACATAACCCGTTCCTCCATGTGCAAACAAATAAGTGCCGGTTGGAAAATCAAAATATAATTGCGAATAGGCATTGGATGCACCATACAATTCATAAAAAATGCAATAAGCGTCTACTTTGTTAGCGCCTTCCCAGGTCGAAGGAAAACCAGGATAATCATCGGTCTGCGTACTGGTCACCAATGGGCTACCGTAACTAAGCAGATAGGTCGTGCTGCCATTGGAACGATCTAAAAAGTGAGAACTATAACCGGCTCCTACGGGATCCGTAACGCCTGCAGGCCATAGTTTTAACTCCTTATATCCTGTTGTATCAATCGTTTGATAGTAGACAAATTTATTCAGTATATTATCCCAGGCGTAGTCATATCTTTTTACATTACTCATGTCGCGTGTATCGTAAATAATGCAATTCGACGTATAGGCATCTATAAAATGTGGAACGTATGACAGGCCATTGGAATCTTTTTTGCAGGATCCGATAACTAATGTCATCAATATTAAAGCGGGAAGAACGATCTTTTTCATAGCAGAATTTTTCCCTAATTTAGAGAATCTTTTGAAAGAACACATACCAAATAATACAATATTTATTAAGACCCGTGCAAAAGAGCTGGGTTTTGATTTCGTGGGGATTTCCAAAGCTGGATTTTTAGAAAAAGAAGCAACACACCTGGAAGCCTGGCTGCAAAAGGATTATCATGGCCAGATGCAGTACATGGAAAATCATTTCGACAAGCGTTTGGACCCGCGATTATTAGTGGAGAATGCCAAATCTGTTATTTCTTTTTTATACAATTATCATACGGATAAAAAACAAGTGGAAGATGCGCCGAAACTGGCGACATATGCATACGGCGAAGATTACCACGATGTCATTAAAGACAAACTGAAAATTTTACTCCAGGAAATTTGCGAAAAGATTGGCGATGTCAATGGTCGCGCGTTTGTCGACAGCGGGCCGGTGCTGGAGCGAGCGTGGGCGGAGCGCGCGGGACTGGGCTGGAACGGCAAGCATACCTTGCTGATCAACAAAGAACGCGGTTCTTATTTTTTTCTTGCTGAATTGATTTTGGATATCGAACTCGAATACGATGTGCCATTCCCGACGGATCATTGCGGCACTTGCACGCGTTGCATGGATGCCTGCCCGACCGGCGCGATCGTCGCCGAAAATTTACTGGATGCGAGCAAATGTATTTCGTATGCGACCATTGAATTAAAAGAAAGTGTTTTGCCGGATGAATTCAAAGGTAAAATGGAAAACTGGATGTTCGGTTGCGACATCTGCCAGGATGTTTGTCCCTGGAACCGTTTTGCCTTGACCCATAATGAACCGCGGTTTGAACCGAAGCCGGAACTATTGAACTTATCCAAAAAAGAATGGGAAGAATTGAACAAAGATGCTTTCCAGGAATTATTTAAATATTCGGCCGTTAAGCGCACTAAATTTGAAGGATTGAAACGCAACATCCGTTTTTTGTATAATGAATCGTAAAACATGAATAAAATAAAATTCAGCTATGCGTTGCTCGCGATTTTTATCCTCGTAAAATTTATTTTGCAGTACAGCGCAATCAATGCAGCATATGATCTGCATCGCGATGAATACCTTCATCTCGACATGGCAAATCATTTAGCCTGGGGCTACCAATCGGTACCACCACTCACAGCTGTTGTTTCACTCATCATAAAATTTTTAGGCAACGGCGTTTTCTGGGTGAAATTTTTTCCGGCACTTTTTGGTTCCCTCGTCATTATTCTCTGTTGGAGATTGATCGAAAAACTGAACGGTGGCTTATACGCGCAAATTTTAATGGCTGCTACGCTCCTGTTTTCCGTTTTATTGCGCATCAATACGCTGTATCAACCCAATTCTATTGATATTTTATTCTGGACCATCTGTAACTACCTGGTTGTCGAATATATTCGCACCAAAGAAAATAAATTGCTCTTGTGGCTCGGCATAGCTTTCGGCGTTGGCGTTTTGGGGAAATATAATATTGCATTCTGGTTATTGGGTTTATTGCCGGCGCTTTTATTCAGCGAGCATAAAAATTTATTATTAAACCGATATTTCGGTTATGCTGTTTTGATTGCATTGCTGATCGTCACGCCCAATTTGTATTGGCAGTTTACACATCAATTCCCCGTGATCCATCACATGCAAGACTTAACTGCTACGCAATTGGTGAACGATTCGCGCTTTAATTTCATCAAAGAACAATTTTTATTTTTCATCGGAGGATTTTATTTGGTCATCTTAGCCTTACTCGCTTTCTGGATCTATTCCCCATTCAAAACATATCGCATTTTATTCTGGAGCTTTTTATTTTCCATCGCTCTTTTTATGTATTTCCGTGCTAAAGGCTATTACGCACTGGGCTTGTACCCGGTAATCATCGTCTTCGGAAGCATTTACACGGAATATCTTTTGACAGGAGGTTGGAAAGAAAAAATACGATACGTTTTAATAGCATTGGCTGTTATTATTTTCATCCCGTTTTGTAATGTCGCTTTTCCTGTTTTAAAACCGGAAGACATCCAACTAAAAGCAGCGAAGTTCAAAAAATTTGATCTCTTGCGTTGGGAAGACGGCAAAGATCACGAGTTGCCGCAGGATTTTGCCGACATGCTTGGATGGAGCGAGCTGGCTAAAAAAGTAGATAAATTGTATGCCACCATTCCCAACAAAGAAAATACGCTGGTATTGTGCGATAATTACGGAGAAGCCGGTTCGATTAATTATTATTCAAAAAATAAAAACATACAAGCCGTGTCTTTCAATGCCGATTATATCGATTGGTTTCCGCTGGAACGGCACATCAAAAACATCATTCTCATAAAACAACAGGGAGATTCGGACATAACGTATTTACCGCGTTTCCGATCCACCTTTTTATACGACAGCATCAGCAACTCATTTGCGCGCGAGCTCGGAACACGCATTTATTACCTGGAAGGCGCGCAGGTGAATATGAATGAACGATTGAAAATTTATATCGCCGCGATTAAAAAAGAACATAAAGGATATTAAATTTATAGCTGATGAAATATTGCTTCGCGCTGACTTTATTGATATTTTCTGTTTCAGCACGCGCTGCTGATACAATTCCATTACCTTTTATGCCGCAGATTTTCGGGCAATTCCCTAATGTGCGCGACTTTGCTTTGTCGAATAACGGCGATGAAATTTATTTTACGGTAGAGAGTTACAAAAAAGAATTTTCAGCGATACTTTTCATCAAAAGAATTAAGGATACCTGGTCAGCGCCTGAAGTAGCTACTTTCTCCGGGCAATACCGTGACCTCGAACCGTTTTTCTCTTCAGATGGGCTAACGATGTATTTTGTATCGACCCGGCCGGTGAATGCCAGCACGACTAAAGACGACGCAGATATCTGGTACGTAAAACGCGCCACTTTACAGGCAGCGTGGTCTGCCCCGGTTAATCTCGGCTCGCCGGTAAACACATTGAAAGATGAATACTATCCTTCGCTGGCAAAAAACGGGAACATTTATTTCACCCGCGAATCTGCCGATGAAAACCGCAAAGAAGATATTTTCCGGAGTGTTTATTCCAATGGAAAATATGCAGAACCGGTGGCGCTTAGCGACAGCGTCAATTCCACGACCTATGAATTCAATGCTTTTGTGACGCCGGATGAGCAGTATTTACTGTTCTCTTCGTACGGAAGGCCCGATGATATGGGTGGCAGCGATCTGTACATCAGCCACAAAAATAAATCCGGCGAATGGTCGGCAGCCCGCAACCTCGGTCCTGCCATCAACTCTAAACGAATAGATTTTTGTCCTTTCTACGATGCAAGAGATCACATACTGTATTTTACCAGCGAGCGCAACACGCTTCCGCTGCAATATCCTGCCCCGCAAAATTGGGAACAGCTGAAAAAAGAGATGAACCGTTACTCCAACGGGCAAAGCCGCTTGTATATTGTCCCTTTATTTGACGCCTACAATGTTTTCAACGAAAATTAGGCGGCTAACAAAATATAACAACTTTTTATATTTCAAATGATATAATTTTGGTTGCTATGATTACCATGTATAAAGAATTAAAAGCCCAGAACAAGCTTCCACTTACTTTGCTGTTGTTAGGCATGAGCATTTTATGTTTCCTGCTCTCGCTGTTGCGTTGCGCCTATTCCGACAACATCGCTTATTTATTTCTGAACTGGAATTTATTTCTCGCGTTTGTTCCCTGGGCGTTCAGTACTTTCCTGCTGGTCAAACCAAATTTACATCAGAATAAATTTTTAGTTTTTACGTTGTTGTCTTGCTGGTTGTTATTTTTTCCGAACGCACCGTATATCTTAACCGATCTGTATCACTTACATTCCCGCGCTTCGGCACCGGTCTGGTTTGATTTAGTATTGATCCTTGCTTTTGCGTGGACAGGTTTATTATTCGGCTTTACGAGTTTGTTCGACATAGAAGGCTTGCTGCAAAAATTTATGAATAAAAAATGGATCCCGGTTCTATCCGTTTTTTTATTGTTCGTAGGAAGTTTTGGAATTTATCTCGGGCGTTTTCAAAGATGGAACAGCTGGGATGTTCTAAATGAACCACGAACACTTGTAATGAGTATAGTTGATCGCTTCACCGATCCGCATGCACATCCGCGCACGTGGGGCGTCACCATTTTTATGGGCGTTCTGTTGAATATGATCTACTGGTCATTTCGCTTCATCCGCAATTCATCCGCTAAATAGCTTCTTTTTTCACAGCATTCATCACGGCGTGATACGGGCAACTTTTCTTGAGTTTTTCCGGGCCGAGATCTTCTAATTCATAGCCTTTCGGATAAGCACGATGTTTGAACATAGATGTTCGTAAAAATGGTGTTGACCTGGGAAACAGACCTGCAATTTTTCCGCGCAACTTCAATGTATTATTCGCGAGGAAACGAAAAATAACCGGCGAGTTTTTATAGCCGAATGCTTTTAATAAATGTTCATCCATGATCGCATGCAAAAACGGCCGTGCTATTTCCCAAAACAACTTCGGCAAATACCAGCTCAGCATCAGGTTTTCCGTTGCCTGTGCCACGCGACGGTTTGCATCCGAATAAACGAAATGTTCTTTTTCGTAATTAATATTAAATGCGCGCAATTTTTCCAGTGTATCCGGAATATCTTTAATGCCCATCGCTTCACCGATCTCCACCCATACTTTATAACCGGCTTGCTCTTCGTTATCGGTTAATTTTCGATACGAATATTTGTTGATCCATCTCCCCGAATCAAAAACAAACGTACTCAGCACATACAAATAATCATTGTTGGTAATGGAGTAATTGGAATGTATCCAGTTCAGGCGATTCACCGCTTCCCTCCCGCGCTCACTGTCCAATCCATGTTCTATGATCTCGCTTAAAATGATATCGGTATCGTCATAGCGTTTCTGCGCATGGTTTTCAAATTCACCGGTGCCCGATAAAATTTTGGCAATAGACGGCACGGCAAATGTCTTATACAAGGCTAATTCCAGGGAGCGGTTGAAATCCCAGGGAAATTCATAAAAAACAGAAAGGCGTACAATTTCCCAATGATCTTTTTCGGGAACCAACTCTTCAATCTTCCGAAGAATTTTGTTTTTGTACATACCTTCTGTTTTCTATGTTAAGGTAGCGGAAATCGGTTGGAAAGTCAAATTTAGCAGGCGCCAAATACTTTACATTAGTTCAGAATTTTGAACGTCAGCTCTTTGAGCAGATCGCCGTTGCTCATATTGTTTGTTGCATACAGGCCTTTAGCTTTCGCATCGTATTCATTCAACACAGAAATGATCTTTTCCGTTTTCGGCAGATTATAAAATTTTGATCCTGTTTTATAATCGTTCACATAATACAAACCTATCGACTTCAATTCGCCATCGGTTTTGTTTTTGTTGTAATGATAGATAAATAAACGGCTGAAATACTGGAATAAAAAAGCGATGATCTGGATGATGTTGCCGGCTTTAGGATTTTTATCGAAATACATCACCATTTTGATCGCTTGGGAAAAATCGTGGCGAATGATGGCTTTGTTGAATTCCGTTACATTGTATTCTTTGGAAATGCCGATCCATTTTTCGATGATCTCGGGTGTGATCTCCGCTCCGTCTGCCAATATTAGTTTCAGTTTTTCAATTTCATTCGTGATACGCGAGAGGTCATTGCCCAAATTTTCCGCCAGTAAAACAGAAGCTTCCCCGGATATTTTTAATTGCTGTTCTTTGGTAAACTGCGCGATCCACGAAGGCAGGTCTTCATCTTTAATTTTATTCGATTCAAAAAAGACGCTGTTCTTTTCAATCGTCTTCGCCACTTTGGTGCGTTTGTCGAGTGTTTTATGTTTATGGCAAAACAACAGGATTGTCGATTCAGCAGGTTTCAGAAAATATTTTTCGAGATATTCCCAATCTTTGGCTTTGAAGTCCTGCGCTTCGCGAACGATCACCACGCGCTTTTCTGCAAACGACGGATATTGCATCGCACTGTTCAAAACGGTTTGGGGCTCGGTGTCTTTCGCGTAAAATAATTCATAATTGAAATCGCGCTCGAAGTCCTGCAAAATTTTAGTCGAAATAAATTCGTCGATCTTATCGATGTAATAAGGCTCTTCTCCGCACAAAAAATAGATGGGATGAAATTTACGGCTATGCAGCTCTTTATTTAAGGTTTCGAAGGTCATGATGAATAGCGGAACTTTATTAGCTTTGCGAAAGTATCAAAATTTGCAGACTTGGCGGCGAAAGCTATGGCAGAGAATATCAACATTAAAAAAGAAAACGGGAAAACCTTTATTTTATGCCTGGTCCGGCGCAAATGGGTTGTACTCACACCCGAAGAAAAAGCCCGGCAATTCACGCTGAAAAAATTGCTCGAACTCTATCATTATCCATTAAAATATATTTCTGTCGAGAAAATGCTGGTCGTACATGATCTCAAAAAACGATACGATATTGTGGTATACTCAAAAGATTTACAACCAAAAATTCTTATCGAGTGCAAAAAACCGGAAATTATACTGGATGAAAAAACGCTGAAGCAAATTGCCATTTACAATTTAAAACTGCAGGTTCCGTATTTGATGGTGACAAATGGGAATCATGAATATTTTTTTGAAGTGAAAGATGATGAAGTGAAGCAGATTAAAGATTTGCCAGACCTGGCAAGTCTTTAAAAGCTTGCCAGGTCTAGTCCAACGCAAAACCCTTTGTATACTTTTCCCATTTATCCAGCAATTGCTGAAAATTATCGGGCAGCGGCATTTCGAAATACATTTTTTCGCCGGTGCGCGGGTGCACGAATCCCAAACTCTTTGCGTGCAGCGCATGATGCGGCATGATCTCAAAACTATTTTCGATGAATTGCTTGTATTTCGTATAAACGGTTCCGGCTAAAATCCGGTCGCCGCCATAGGTAAAATCATTGAACAGCGTATGGCCGATGTGTTTCATGTGCACGCGTATCTGGTGCGTGCGGCCGGTTTCCAGTTTGCATTTCACCAAAGTCACATAACCGTAGCGCTTCATCACTTCGTAATTGGTGGCAGCCCACTTCCCTGCTGAACCATCTTCCACCGCCATAAAAACTTTCCGGTTATTCGGGTTGCGCGCAATATTACATTCCACCCGACCTTTTTCTTCTTTCAGATCGCCCCATACTAAAGCAATATAATATCTGTCAATCGTGCGATCGAAAAATTGTTTCGCTAAATTATTCAATGCTTGTTCCGTTTTTCCCACGATCAGCAAGCCCGAAGTGTTTTTATCGATGCGATGTACCAAACCGGGACGCGTTTCACCATTGATATCCGGCAGGTCTTTACAATGATACAATAACGCATTCACCAACGTTCCTGTATAGTTGCCGTGGCCGGGATGGCAAACCATACCCGCTTTTTTATTGATCAGCAACACATCGTCATCTTCATAAACAATATCGAGCGGGATATTCTCCGGTTCTACCGTATGTTCATAAATGGGTTGCGGCAAAACAATGCGGATGAGATCATGCCCGCGGACTTTATAGCTCGACTTTACCGGTTTTTCATTTACCAAAATATTCCCGGACTCGGCTGCATTTTGAATGCGGTTGCGTGAAATGGACGGCAATCGTTCCGAAATAAATTTATCGATGCGCAAAGGCGATTGACCTTTGTCGACTTCGAAGCGAAAATGTTCGATGAGTTCGTCTTCTTCCTGGATGATATCGTTTTCTTCGGGATTCATTTGATGAGCACGCCTTTTTTTTGCAGCACGGGAATTTCGGTCAGGTTTTCTTCCACGATGCTTTCGGGCACAAAAATAAATTTCTTTTCAAAAATTTCTTTCCCGATATAAAACGTCACGAAAAATTCGTTGGTCAGCGGCAAAACATCCGGCTGCAGCTCTTCCACTTTACTGAATGATTTTCCTTCCAGGTCGCCGATAAACCAGCGCAGCTCGGAAGTCTTGAAAGGTTTTTCATTGATCTCACCATAACCCGACGAATTGACCAGTACATTTTCTTTTTTCGTATCGCCAAAATTGACGAGATAGGAAACCCAGGTCATGGTGCCTTCCACATCTTCATACACAATGGCCATTCCAACGTCTTCTACTTTTTTAAATTCAATATCTTTAAGCATATTTTAATTATGAGTTTAGAATTGAGAATTAAGAATTGCGGATTGCTTTATTAACCATTGAACATTAAATACAGCCGCAAATTTTTCTGTCAAAACTTTCTTTACATCTTCCATCTCCAATTCATAATTTTTAATTTTTAATTCATAATTCATAGACGTTACTCCTTTGTCTGCAATACCGCAGGGAACAATGTAATTAAAATACGACAGATCGGTGTTTACATTCAACGCGAAACCGTGCATCGTAACCCATCGGCTCATCTTCACACCAAATGCCGCGATCTTTTTTTCTTGTCCGTCGATGTTAGATTTCACCCAAACACCTGTCGCGTCATCAATTCGGAAGCCTTCCAATCCATAATGTGCGATCGTTTGTATGATCACTTCTTCCAGCAGGCGCATATATTTTTTGATGTCTGTAAAAAACAATTCGAGATCCATCACCGGGTATCCTACAATTTGTCCGGGTCCGTGAAAAGTAATATCGCCGCCACGATTCGTATGAAAAAAGTCAACACCGTTTTCTTTTAAAAAACTTTCGTCCATCAACAAATGTTGCTCTTCCCCGCTTTTCCCTATCGTGATCACCGGGTGATGTTCGCACAGAAATAAAAAATGGGAATCCTTGTTAGAAATTCCCTGCAATTTATTTTGTGTTAGTTGTTCCAGCTTTTCCTGTTGTACCTGCAGCACTTCTGCATAACGGGTCAAACCCAAATCCGACAACGTTACTTTCTCTCCCATTACATAGGACTGTGTGCCAGTTTATCTTTTAGTTTATCGATCACATCCACTTCTACTGCATTCACACCTTTTAACCCCGCCAAATATAAAGAGGCCCAGTCGGTGAGATGTATCATATACAAACTGCGTTCGATGTCGTGCTCTCCTTTGGAATAAATTTCTACGACTTCCTTCACATATCCTTTCACCACTTCTTTGGTAAACTCCATACGTTCCTGGTTGCGTGGGTAATCGTCGTTGTTGCGCAGGAACACTACCGCCATATGGCTTTCTTTGGTGCGCCAACCAACGAGTTCATTGTGGTTCATCTCCGGAATTACATTATGCCACACCAGCGTTTTGGCATTCTCATTTATTTGCTGGCGGAAACGAACCGATACGCCTTCGAATTTCGCGTCGGAATAGATCACCGGAATTTTTCCGTTCAAATGTTCTGCCACGTCTTTTGCCTTTTTCTGGATGTCGTCTTCTTCCGCATCCAGCAACGCGATCGCATTGGCGAGATAATTTTTGAATTCCCCTTCCAGTACTCCGACGTAATGCAAAATGTATAACAATTGCACGAAGGATTGTCCGAATGCTGCGCGCGGAGGTGATCCACCATCTATCTGTATATAATCGATGTCATTGGTTTCGGCATATTCTTTTACCAAACCGCCGGATGTGATACAAACGATCTGCGCCGATTTCTTAAACGCCTGCATCAGCGCGCTCAGCGTTTCTTCCGTGTTGCCGGAATACGACGAAATGATAACGAGTGTATTTTCATTGACGAATGCCGGGATCTGGTATTCTTTATTAACAAGGATCGGAACCTGCACATCGTCGCGCAAAATATTGGAAATAATAGTACCGCCAATTCCCGAACCGCCGAGGCCGGAGATCAGGAATTGCGTATCGGAAATTTGTTCTTGCCAATTTTAGCGCGTTCGCCAATCTCTATTGCGCGGGTTAATTGCTTCGTAAAATCGTGTATCAGATCGTCCATCTTCATCGCTTACTATTTTGTGTGTAAAAAAACGAAAAAATCGCCATAACTCATAAAAGCTTATCTTAACAGACGCAAAAATTATGCAAAAGACTGCACAAACCGGAAAATATGGCGAGGAATTGGCCAGGAAACACCTCGAAACCAAGGGTTTTGTAATTCTGGAAAATAACTGGCGCCACAAACGGTCCGAGATCGATCTCATTTGCCTGAAAGATAGTGTGATCGTTTTTGTAGAAGTGAAAGTGCGAACAAACCCATTATATGGTATGCCTGAAACATTTGTCGACGATAACAAGATCCGGAAAATGCACGAAGCAGCCGAAGAATACATCATACAAAAAGACTGGAAAGGCGAATTGCGTTTCGACATCATCGCCATCGAAAAAGATGACGCGCTTACGCATTTTGAAGACGCGTTCTATTAAAAGTTTGCAGTTTGCAATTTTTTAGTTTGCAAATTGCTATCTTTGCCAACTGCAAATTGATTTTATGACTAACGAACAATACAAAACGGTTCAGGAAAGAGTAGTAACTCTTAGGAGGTATCTTTGACGTTGCTGTCAGGATAGAACAAATAAAAGACGACGAAGCCAAAACCCTGGCGCCCAATTTCTGGGACGACCAACTGAAAGCACAAGCTATACTGAAAGAAATTAAGCAGAACAAACACTGGGTCGAACTCTATCGCCATATCGAAAAGATATTTGACGATCTTACCGTTTTGCGCGAATTCAACGAACAAGGTGAAGCCACCGACGACGAAGTGGAAGCGCAATACGATCTTTTGGGGAATGAACTCGATGATGCGGAGTTCCGTTCCACCTTGCGCAACGAAGAAGATGTACTCGGCGCTATTTTGGAAATTAATGCGGGCGCGGGCGGCACGGAAGCATGCGACTGGAGCCAGATGCTGCACCGCATGTATATTATGTGGGGGGAAAAGAACGGCTATAAAGTAAAAGAACTCGATTTCCAGGCGGGCGAAGTGGCCGGTATCAAATCCGTGACGCTGGAATTTTCCGGCGATTATGCATACGGCATGCTCAAAGGCGAAAATGGCGTACATCGTCTGGTGCGCGTATCGCCATTCAATTCGCAGGGCAAACGCATGACGTCTTTCTCTTCGGTTTTCGTACACCCGATGGTCGATGATTCCATCGAAATAAATATTAATCCTGCTGATCTGGAATGGGATGTTTTCCGGGCGAGCGGCGCGGGCGGACAACACGTCAACCGGACGGAATCGGCCGTGCGTGTGCGGCACATGCCTACGGGTTTAGTGTGCGAATGCCAGCAGGAACGTTCACAGATCCAGAACCGCGAAACGGCGCTGAAAATGCTGAAGTCTAAATTGTATGAGCTGGAAATGCAAAAAAAACTGGAAGCACGCGATGCCGTGGAAGCACAGAAAATGAAAAATGAGTGGGGCTCACAGATCAGAAGCTACGTGTTAGATGATCGCTGGGTAAAAGATCTGCGCAGCGGCTATAAATCCACAAATCCTGATAATGTCCTGGACGGCGATCTGAACCCGTTCATTAAGGCTTATCTTATCCACAAGAATTAATTTAAGATTTCAGATTAATGATTTAGGATTTACATCTTCGGATTCAGATTTTCATTAACTTCAATACATGAAAAGACCGGTGTATTTTTTGATGATCGCATTTACTATGTTTTCCTGCAGTTCACAAACACTCGAACTCAACAAACCCGAAAGTATTGCGGCTACCGGAGATTTTTTGTATGTCTCGAATGTGAATGGCGATCCCGGTGAAAAAGACGGCAACGGTTATATTTCCAAATTGTATAAAGACGGAAAAGTCTGCAACAACAAATTCATCACCGGCCTGGATGCGCCCAAAGGAATAGTCATTGTTCATGACACCTTGTATGTTACGGATATCGACAAAGTATTAGGCTTCGAACTGATCCATGGCAAAAAAGTTTTTGAATGCAGCATCATTAATAAAGCACATTTTTTAAATGACATCTGCTACGATGATAACGGACACTTATATGTTTCCTCAACGGATATCAATGAAATTTTCGAGATCAACATCGACAATAAAAGCCTGCGTTTACTGGGATTGGCAGATCGCCTGAACGGTCCAAATGGCCTGGTTTATCACAACGGGTTATTGTATGTTTGCGAATCTAACCGCAGCGACACGCCGTTGGGAACAGTAAAATCCATAGAGATCGGCAAAGACAGTATAATAGTCACTCCGCTCATGGAATACAAAGGCTATCTCGACGGATTGGCTTTTTATGACAACAAATTGTATTTCTCCGATTGGGTGAGCCATACGGAAAATGGCAAATCAAAAATTATGGTATTTGATTTGGATACCAAACAATGTGTGCCGGTGAAAACGAATGAAAACATGACGGGTTGTGCGGATATCTTTTTAGATGAGAAAAATAAGGTGATCATCGCGCCGCTGATGATGGAAAATAAAATTCTGTTTGTTTCTCTATGAAAATTATTGCTAAAGTTTTCCTGGCTTTTACGCTTCCCTATTTATTCGCTGACATCTATATTATCGCCTTCCGTATTTTCCATTTCAACAGCTTAGGGGAATTTTTAGATACGATATATGGATATCTTTTTGTGTACTGCCTGTTTTTTATTCCTGTTTATCTCGTATTCCTGATCTATTTTATGCTCCGCGAAGAAAGAAGAAAATTCGGATGGTTTTTCTTTTTTACATTTTTAATTTACGTAATTTCTTTATCGAGAACTTTTCTTGTTTAAGAATTCCTAAAAAAAGAAACCGCAAGCACGCTAAGATGCGCCAAGCCTTTTTTTGCGTTCTTTGCGGTCAAATCAACCAAACTCTTAACCAATTCTTGAACTGAAAATCGACCGAAAAATTCATACATTTGTCCCTAATCGATTATGAGTATTAAAATCACCTTTCCTGATGGCGCGTCCCGCGAATTTAACGAGGGCGTTAGCGCTATGGATATTGCCGCGCAACTAAGCAACAGCTTACCTAAAAAAGTATTGGCCGCCGAAGTAAACGGCGAAGTGTGGGATGCCACGCGCCCCATCACGCAAGACAGCACGTTGAAATTGCTGACCTGGAACGACACAAGTGGAAAATCGACGTTCTGGCACTCTTCTGCTCACTTGATGGCGGAAGCACTAGAAGCATTATACTCCGGTATTAAGTTTGGCATCGGTCCGCCCATTGAACACGGTTTTTATTACGACATCGATACCAACGGTGTACAGCTTTCCGTAACCGATCTGCCTAAGATCGAAAAGAAAATGCAGGAGCTCGCCGCGCAGAAAAATGAATATAAACGCAGCGATATTTCCAAAGCAGATGCGATCGCTTACTTCCAGGAAAAAGGTGACGAATATAAATTGGAATTGCTGGAAGGTTTGGAAGACGGTCAGATCACGTTTTATTCGCAGGGAAAATTTACCGACTTGTGCCGCGGCCCGCATATTCCGAATACCGGCCATATCAAAGCAGTGAAATTAATGAAACTCGCAGGCGCGTATTGGCGAGGTGATGAAAAACGCAAACAGCTGACGCGCATTTACGGTATCACGTTTCCGAATCAACAGGAACTCGATGATTATTTAAAAATGCTGGAAGAAGCCGAGAAACGCGATCACCGCAAACTCGGGCAGCAACTGGAAATTTATACATTCGATGATGAAGTCGGACCGGGCTTGCCTTTGTGGATGCCGAACGGCGGTTTCCTCATCGAGAAAATAGAAGAGCTCGCAAAAAAAACAGAAGACGAAGCCGGTTATTTCCGGGTACGCACACCGCACATCGCGAAAGATGCTTTATACATTCGCAGCGGTCATCTTCCTTATTATGCTGAAAGTATGTTCCCGCCGATGGAACTGGATAATGTAAAATATTATCTCAAGGCAATGAACTGTCCGCATCACCATAAAATTTTTGGTGCGATGCCGAAGTCATACAAAGATCTGCCGATCCGTTTGGCGGAATACGGCACTTGCTATCGCTATGAAGATTCCGGGAGTTTATTTGGATTGATGCGTGTACGTTCTTTACAAATGAACGACGCGCATATTTATTGCACACGCGAACAATTCGAATCGGAGTTTCGTGCGGTGAATGAAATGTACCTGAAGTATTTCAAAATTTTCGGCATCGATAAATACAAAATGCGCTTGAGTTTGCACGAGCCATCGAAGCTCGGGCAGAAATATATTGATGATGCGGTGCTGTGGCAGGAAACAGAAAAAATGGTACGCGATGTACTGATCAGTTCCGGCATTCCGTTCGATGAAGTACAGGACGAAGCAGCGTTCTACGGACCGAAAATTGACATACAAATTTATTCTGCTATCGGGCGCGAGTTTACGCTGGCTACGAATCAAGTGGATTTCGCGCAAGGCAAACGCTTCAATTTAAAATACGTCAACAAAGACAACCAGGAAGAATTTCCGATCATCATTCACCGCGCGCCATTGAGTACGCATGAACGGTTTATCGGATTTTTACTGGAGCACTACGCCGGCAATTTCCCGTTGTGGTTATCGCCGAAACAAGTAGCAGTGCTGCCGATCAGCGATAAATTCTTAGAATATTCGGAGAAAGTTACTGCCGACCTGAAAAACCGCGGCTTCCGGGTAAAACTGGACGAACGGGCGGAAAAGATCGGCAAGAAGATCCGCGACGCCGAGATGATGAAAATACCGTATATGGTGATCATCGGGGAAAAAGAAGCCGAATCCGGTCAAATTTCTGCGAGAAAACACGGGAAAGGGGACCTCGGTGCTTTCACGATTGAAGATTTTGCTGTACTTTTGCAGAATGAAAATAGTTGGTACGCCTAAACGCATCAACTCATAATTGATAAACTAAACAAAAAAAATTTGATACCAAAAAGAAGAGTCTTCACTCCCAAAAAGAAGGAAACCGAACACCGACTGAACCGCGACATCCGAGTACCGAAAGTACGTTTAGTCGGCGAAAATATTGAACCGGGCATTTTTAATACGGAAGATGCCCTGCGCTTAGCCCAGGAACAAGAACTAGATCTGGTCGAGATATCACCGAATGCTGATCCACCCGTGTGCCGCATTACGGATTACAATAAATTTTTGTACGATAAGAAGAAGAAGGATAAAGAGATCAAGGCAAAACAGAAAAAGACGGAAGTAAAAGAGATCCGTTTTACGCCGAATACCGACGACCATGACCTCGACTTCAAGATGAAACATGCCATTAAGTTTCTGCAGGAAGGATCGAAAGTAAAAATTTACGTGCAATTCCGTGGCCGTGCCATCCAGTTTAAGGACCGTGGCGAGTTGCTGCTGCTCAAATTTGCCGAAGGTCTCGCCGAACATGGCGGACTGGAAGCGATGCCCAACCTCGAAGGCAAAAAGATGATCGCCTACGTAGCTCCGAAGAAAAAGTAGGCAGTACACAGTCAAATAGCCGTTTAACCTATTATTTACACTCGTTTTCTCGGGAAATTAAGGGGAAATCCCTATCTTTGCACGCGCTTTTGTGTTTTAGTCTGATTTTCAGCCGATTAAACAATGAAAAAGTAGTCGTTTCAATTAATAAAATTTGCGTCATGCCAAAGCAAAAAACAAACTCCAGCGCTAAAAAGCGCTTTAAAGTTACAGGTTCCGGAAAAATCAAAAGGGCAAGAGCCTTTAAAAGACATATTCTGACTAAGAAAACAAAGAAGCAGAAAAAAAGATTATCTCATGCAGGCCTAGTGCATACGTCTGACATGAACAACGCCAAAAGATTACTGGCGTTGAATTAATTATTCACCTTAAAAATTACAAGTTATGCCACGTTCAGTCAACGCAGTTGCTGCGAAAGAGAGAAAGAAAAAGGTGTACAAACTCGCCAAAGGGTATTTCGGCCGTCGTAAAAACGTTTGGACCGTTACCAAAAATGCCGTTGAAAAAGGCTTGGGTTACGCGTTTGTAGGCCGTAAATTAAAAAAGAGAGATTACAGAAGTTTATGGATCGTGCGGATCAATGCCGCAGTACGTCCTTACGGATTATCGTATTCTGTATTCATGAACAAACTCAAAGTTGCCGGTATCGATATCAACCGTAAAGTGTTGGCAGAACTCGCACTCAACGATCCGAAAGCATTCGAAGCGATCGTAAACCAGGTGAAGTAAAAAAATTATCTTCATAGTTATAAAGCCACTGAATTTTCAGTGGCTTTTTTGTTTTTCAATATCCTATTACACAATTTCAATAATCATTCTTTACTAATTTTCAATTATCCATTTATTCAATTTTCAACTATTTACATAATTTCCATCTCTTGTTCTAACACTCATTTGCATCTCTGCTAAATTGCTGTTAAAAACCCCTATCCTATCAAAATATTCTGAAATGGCACGCTTCGGCAGGCACAGAAATTGCGCGGCTGTTATCGATAATAATTCTATCATTTAAATTAAAATCTGATGAGGAAATTATTTTTGATATGGTTTACAGCAGCAGGGCTGATTGTAGGCTGCCGCTCTCAAAGCGAAAAAATTGAAGACGCTAAAGAAGATGTACAAGAAGCAAAAGAAGATCTACGGGATGCAGAAAAAACTGATGTAAGTCCGTATGAACAATTTAAAACCGAAACGCAGCAACAGATCGATGAAAACGATAAAAAGATTGCTGACTTCGAACAAAAACTAGCCAAGAAAGACAGGCCAAGATTTGAAAAAAGAATCGCTGAGCTGCGCAAAGAAAACAGCGACCTGCGAACACGCTTGAATCAATACCAGGATGATCAGTCTACCTGGGAGTCATTCAAAGCCGAGTTTAAGCATGATATGGACGAACTGGCGAAAGCATTGGAAGATCTTACGGTCGACAATAAATAGCTTAGTTTATCCGGGCAAGCGGATTGCAGCCTCCGCTTGCTTTTATTTTTTGAAACACATTTCTAACAACTAAAAATATTTGCCATGGGAAATTTGTTATATGGAATCGCAGTTATCCTCATCGTTGCATGGGCGATCGGATTCCTCGGGTACCACTTCGGTGGCCTGATACACCTTTTATTAGTCATCGCTTTGATCGCTATTTTACTTCGATTGATTCGCGGTAAAGACCCGATCAGCGGCTAATACTCGTCTTCTAAAGACAGAGGCCTTTTTGCCAAGGTGGCAGAAAGGCCTTTTATTTTTTGGTATGACTTACCAGGCTTTTGAAGGCCCGGCAAGCCTACGGTAAACGCTTGGCAAGTCTATTTCACTAACTCATTATTGATTCTCTTCAGCTCGATCTCTGCGAGCTTAGCATTGTAGCGCGCCAAAATAACGGCATACAAAGCATCGGTGTAACTACCTTGCGCTTCGCGCAGATCCAAAGAATTAGATTGATTTAAGCGATAACGTTCCAACGTAATATTGACATTCTCCTGTGCCGCACCGACATTATCTTCATTCAGCTTTAAAATTTCCATAGCGTTCTGATAATTGTGATAAGCCGTCAGCAAGCGGTTGTCCAGATCGTTTTGCAATTGCAGCAAAATAATTTCCTGCTCCGCGATATTCACCGCTGCAGCTTCTTCCTGCTTTTTGATCGCGCCTCCATTATAAATTGGAATTACTGCGTTGACGCCTACAGTCGGGCCATAAGAACGGTTGAATAATTGCAAGCCTGCTTTACTGTTGTTTTGCGTGAACCCATATCCCGTCGCGAAATTAATAGAAGGCAATCGCTGGGCTTTGATCTCTTTCTTTTGGAATTTGGCCACCTCAATATTTTTCTGCGCTGCCTGTATGGAAAAGTTTTTCGTGAGCGCCGAATCTTTTAAGGATTGTAACACCGGAATATAATCGACTGCAATCGTATCGATCACATCGTAATCTTCAGCAGGATCGCGGCCGATCAATTGATTGAGCGCTGACTTCGCATTCTCCAAATCGATTTGTTGTTGCAGGATGTCCGTTTGTTGCGCAGCCAGATCTACTTTTGCCTGTAGCAGCGGCGTTTTATCAGCATAGCCTACATCTAATTTTTTTTGCGATAAGTTGACGCGCTCGGTAGAAATATTAAACGTTTCATTCAAAGCTTTGACTTGTTGTTTCTGCCTTACTACATTATAATAAGCATTCAATACATCGGCAACCGTATTTTGAATTTGTTGCTGAAGCTGCAATTCTCCTATCGCCTGCAGTGCTTCCAATCTGTCTTTGGTCGCAAACATTTTCAATCCGTCAAAAACAGTCCAGTTTAAATTGGCGGATGCATTGAAACTATTGATCGGCACCCAGTTCTTTTTTACAACTTGCCCCGTTGTAAATTTCTGGTTGATGTTATTCAAATTAAAAACATCACCGGTAGTTACGTTTATCTTAGGCAACATGCCTGCGGCGCCTTTGTTATTATTGATCTCAGCAATTTCGGCTTCGCTGTGCGCGATCTGTATGTCGAAATTTTTAGACAACGCTAATGCTACCGCATTTTCAGGAGTCAGCAATTCCTGCGAAAAAACAGGAAGCGACAACATCCACAAAACGAAATATAAAATACGTTTATTCATTTTCTACAGTTGGTTTTGTCAGCGACATCATGGAATACATCGCCGGGATAACAAATAAAGTAAGTATTAACGAGAATAGCACACCACCAATGATCACAATCCCTAACGGAACACGGCTTTGGGATCCCTCACCTAACGCAAACGCGATCGGCACTGCACCAAACGACATCGCCAAACTGGTCATCAAAATAGGACGCAAACGCATGGCAGCGGCGGATGTTGCTGCTTCAACAGAGCTCAAGCCGCTCTTGCGTTGCTTATTCGCAAAATCCACGATCAAAATTCCATTCTTCGTCACCAGACCAATGAGCATGATCATACCGATCTGGCTGAAAATATTAATGGTCTGGCCGAAAATCCAAAGCGACAATAAGGCTCCTGCCAAACCTAATGGAACCGTTAAGATAATTATAATAGGATCTATAAAACTTTCAAACTGTGCAGCCAATACTAAAAAGATCAATACTAAGGCAATCAGAAATGCGAATGTTGTATTGGAAGAGCTTTCCGCAAAATCGCGTGAAGGCCCGGCCAGTGAAGTAGAAAAAGTATCATCCAACACATCTTTTGCAATGCGCTGCATTTCTTTGATGCCGTCACCCATGGCTTTCCCGGGAGCTAATCCTGCAGAGACCGTCGCTGATTTAAAACGATTGTAATGATACAACTGCGGCGGATTGGATTGTTCTTCTACATCCACTAAATTATCCAACTGTATCAGCGTGCCCTGGTTATTACGAACAAAGATCGATTTCAGATCCGTCGGTTCTTCGCGTTCGTTGCGTTCAACCTGACCTATCACCTGGTATTGTTTTCCATTCATAATAAAATAGGCAAAGCGACGCCCGCTCAATGCAAATTGTAAGGTCTGCGCAATGTCACTCACCGAAACGCCCAACGTATTTGCTTTGTCGCGATTGATAACGACATTGAGTTCGGGTTTATTGAATTTCAGGTTGACATCAAATCCCTGGAACACCGGGCTTTTCTGCACTTCATCCATAAACTTCGGCAAGGCTTCGCGGATCTTATCGAAATCGAAATTCTGAATGACAAACTGTACGGGCAAACCAAAACGGCCCGAACCAACAGAAATTGTTTGTTCCTGTAAAGCAATCGCTTTTCCCATATTGAACTTCGCGAGATTTTTATTCAGGTATTGCGCAATATCATCCTGCGATCGTTTCCGTTCTTTAGGCTCCGATAAACGAATACGCATAAAACCGGTATTCACCGCGCCGGAACCTGTAAAACCCGGCGACGTCACACTCAATACGATCTCATTTTCGGGAACAGAATCCATGACAAATTTCGTGAGGTTGTCGACGTAGTGTTGCATGTAATCATACGACGTTCCTTCCGGAGCACTGAGCGCCAAACGCAAAACGGAACGGTCTTCCATCGGTGCTAATTCGGACGGCAATGATTTAAGTATCAGATATCCCATCAGCGAACATCCGATAAGAATCAATATGGCAACCCAACGCATTTTCATAAAACTGTCGAGTTTTTCCCGATACGATTCATCCAGCCATTTAAAGAACGGTTCTGTTTTTCTATAAAACCAGGATTGATGATGGACATCTTTCGCCAGCTTTAAATTCAATACCGGCGTTAAGGTCAACGACACAAAACAAGAGATCAACACGGCACCGGCTACTACTATACCGAACTCGCGGAATAAGCTTCCTACAAATCCCTGTAAAAATAAAATAGGTAAGAAAACAATAGCCAGTGTTATGGAAGTTGCCAATACCGCGAAGAAAATTTCTTCCGAGCCTTCGCGTGCCGCTTTCATTTTCGGAACGCCTGCCTCGAGTTTTTTGAAAATATTTTCCGTTACGACTATACCATCGTCTACCACTAAACCCGTCGCCAAAACAATTCCCAGTAAAGTCAATACATTGATCGTATATCCGAAAATGTACATGATAAAAAACGCACCGATCAAGGAAACCGGGATATCGATTAAAGGACGCAGGGCAATGATCCAATCGCGGAAAAATAAATAGACGATCAATACTACGAGAGAAATTGCAATGAGCAATGTTTCTTTAACTTCGCTCACCGACTTGCGTACAAATTTGGTAGAATCCAGTGCGATGTTCAGCTTAATATCTTTCGGAACTTCTTTTTGAATTTCTGCGTAGCGTTTATAGAATTCATCGGAGATCGCGATGTAATTGGAACCGGGCTGCGGAACCAATGCCAGCGCCACCATCGAGATCGCACTTTCTTTTAAACTCGTTTCGTCGTTATCGGAACCCAAAATCGCATAACCGATATCGCTGAAGCGCACCACTTTGCCGTCTTCATCTTTGATGACCATATTATTGAAATCCTCTTCCGTCGTTAAACGCCCCAGGGTTTTTACAGTGAGATCGGTATTATCGCCGGTAATTTTTCCGGAAGGCAATTCCACATTTTCTTTGTCGAGTGCAGCTTGAATATCCAACGGCGACAACTGATACGCCGCTAATTTTTTCGGATCGATCCACAAACGCATCGAATAATTTTTCTGTCCCCATATCTGCACACCACTCACACCGGGAATTGTTTGCAAGCGTTCCTGCAATACATTCACCGCATAATCATTCAGCTCTAAAATATTGCGCGTGTCACTTTGAACCGTCATCGAAATGATCGCATCGGAATTCGCATCGGCTTTGGAAACCACCGGCGCTGCATCGATATCCTGCGGCAATTGCCGGACAGCCTGCGACACTTTATCGCGTACATCATTCGCCGCGCGTTCCAAATCGGCAGACAAATCAAATTCCACCGTAATTACCGAAGAGCCTTGATTGCTCGATGAAGAAACTGTGCGTATACCTTCTACTCCATTGATCGCTTTTTCCAATGGCTCGGTGATCTGCGTTTCGATGATATCAGCATTCGCACCAGTATAACTCGTGCGCACCGTAATCACCGGCGGGTCGATGGATGGATATTCGCGTATACCTAAAAATTTATAACCGATCGCTCCAAACAATATGATAATAATATTGAGAACAATAGCAAAAACAGGACGGCGAAGGCTAAATGATGGTAAACCCATTTTGATTTATGATTTACGATTTAAGATTTATGAATCACACTTTATCTTTTAATTTTTAATAAACACCGGGTTTGCTGCTGACCTTCGTGATCTTGATCTGCGAACCTGGCTTCAACTGCAATAAACCGGAAGTCACTACCGTATCGCCCGGTTTTAAACCGCTGGTGATCTGCACCTGGTCTTCCGTGCGTATTCCCGTTTCTACCACGATGAAATTTGCTTTGCCGCTGTCGTCCACCACTATTTTTTTAGCTTTGGCTTCGGGAATGATCGCATTGCTCGGTACCATGATCGCATCCGGAATATCTTTTAATTTCAATTGCACTTTAGCAAACGCGCCCGGCACCAACTGCGAAGAACTGCCTTGTATCATAGCGCGGATCTTTATGTTGCGGGTGGCTTCATCGATGTCCGGTTCTATTGCAGAAACTTTTGCCGACAACGGATTAGTAATTCCTTCCACCGTAAATTGCAGTACATCGCCGATATGAATAGCGTCAGCATATTTTTCCGGAACGGTGATATCAATTTTTAATTGACCGGCAGTTTGCAACGTAGTCAACACAGTAGACGGTGAAACATAAGCGCCTAAACTGATATTGCGCAAACCCAGTTTACCACTGAAAGGAGCGCGAATGGCTGTTTTGTCGATCTGCGCTTTCAGTAATTCTATATCGGCGTTGATATTATTCAGGTTGTTCAACGCTTCGTCATATTCCATTTGTGAAACGCCGCTGATCGTCAGCAATTGTTTCAACCGTCCTTCATTCGTTTTAGCGATGGCAAGTTGTGCCTGCAGTTTTTTGAGTTGTGCCTGTAGTTCGATGTCGTTTAATTTGGCGAGCAAGGTTCCTTTCGAAACAAAACTTCCTTCTTTAATATTGAGGGATGTGATCCGGCCGGAAACTTCAGGCTGTATCTGCACTTCATCCATCGCGAGCACGGTACCTGTGGTGCTGATATTATTCGATAACTTAGAGTATTCCGTCACGAAGCCTGTTACGCCGATAATTTGCGGGCCGCTTTTCCCTTTTGGCGCCGTTTTTTCGGCACTCTCTTTTACATTTTTATATTTGATCCAGGCTAATCCGCCAATCACGAGCAGGACGAGCGACCATCCTATCAATTTTCCTTTGGACATATTGTATCGTTTATGGATTGAATGTATCGTTGTAATGCATTTTTAAAAACTGTTTTGGCATTATCCTGCCCCGAGCGGATCTTGTTGACCATATAAATGGAAATAAATCCATGGATCAGGCATCCGAAATTGTCGTACAGTTCCCACATATATTTTTCAGAACGGCGGGCTTTAGAATTTATAGCCATTAAGGATTCGCGGTAATGCTGCCGTATATTTTCCAGGTAATGCGGTTTACCTTCTTCCGGGCACATGACACCTTGTAAATTATAAATGACCTGGTATAATTCAGGGTTGGTATCCGCAAAATTCCACCAGATCAATCCGTATTCCATCATCAACTTAGCCGGATCATTTGTTTTTTTATGTAATTTTTCAAAATCCTGGTAAGCCAACCCGATGGCTTCCATGCGCAGTGCCAGCAGGATCATGTCTTTACTTTCAAAATATTGATAGATAACGGGAGCCGTATAATGTATCTCGTCGCAGATCTTGCGGATGGTGAGGTTCTGCCAACCATCACGGGCGGCAATATCGCGGGCTACCTGGAGAATAGCATTTTTCATCTCCCGTTTTTCCCGGTTTCTTCGATCGATAACGGCCATTTGGTTAACTTAGTTAGAAATTCTAACAAAGGTAAACATCGAAACCAAAAAAAGGTTGTCGCTAAAAAAAATTAATATTAATTAATTGTCTTCCCTCCGTGACGATTCCGATTCCAACAGTTCAATAAATTTATCCACCAAAGGCAACACGAGATTGTCTACCTGTTTGCGCAAGATGGAATTCGGGATCAGTTTAAAAATGCTCAGGTTGCCTTCGATGCGCAGCGTACACAAACAACCGTCCTCTTCTTCCTTTAAAAATATATCTACCACCGGATAGAACGGCATCATATTGCATTTGCTGCTCATCTGTTCATATTCTTTCCACGCAGTAACTTCATAATTTATGTTTAGAGGGATTCCCAAAAACACTTCCTTCTCCTGGTAACGCGAACCGACCATACCGGGTTTCTTTTCTGTCCAGTAACATTTTTCCATAAAATGTATCCAATCCGGCCGGCGTTCTATGTTGATGACAAAAGCCCACGCTTCTTCCCTCGTACATTTCACCAAATTGGAATATTCAAACAGCATAGCGGGCTAAAATAAAGGTTTATTGTCAATCTGCGAGGTCGGACGATGCCGCCACGCATAAACCAGCAATACCATTTTATCGTAACTGCGGGTACCTTCGGGAATGCCCATTAATTTCAGGTACGTATTGTTGATCGCTTCGCCGATGACCGACGTTTTAAAGGAATGTTGCAATGCATGTTTTTTCAGCAAGTCGAGATCGTAGCGCAACACGGGCGGGAAATTTTTGCGGATCTGTAAACAAGTAACAGAATCGGTTTCATATAGATCGCTGAGTAAATATTTCAGGTAATTGATCTGCGCGCTGTATTGAAAACCGGTGTTACTAAAATTAAATGCCGTTGCATACGACATAAAATTACAGGTAGCCTCATCACAAAAACCATTGGCGTGACACATCTCGTGTATCATATAATACGGTTTACTGTAATAATGCACACCTTTGTCGATGTTCGCTTCACCGGTGTATGGCATGTATTGACCGCCCACATCAAACCGCAATAAAAGGTCTTCTTTCAACTCCCGTCCACGGACTCGAAAAGCATCGTATTTCCATTGATTCAACGTATACGCCAGTTTATCGTTGGCAGAATTTTCATATTGAAAAAATGTTTCCGGGATGGGCACGGTATCTTCTTCCATTCGTTCCCGGATATTGACCGCATCTTTAGCCACTACATCAATTTCAGTAATTATTTCCTGTTGAGTTAACGGCCGGATATTCAATGCGAGTTTTTTTTCCAACGGAATTCGTCCGTAATTAAATCCCCATAAAATAAAATACCAAATCACCCATTTACAGAGCTGCCCGCTGATGCGGATGATCTTCTCACCCATTGTCCGGTCTGAGAAAAGTGTTTTGATCCATTTGACAATATATAATAAAGCGACAGCCAGCACCAGGTAAAATCCGGGAAAGGGCAAATACCCGAAGATCAAATAAAGTGTTGAATGAATTTTTGGATACAGCCAATTTGAATACGCTATTTCAATAAATGAAGCCGGCAAGAATTTAAACAAGAGCAGGATAACGAGCAAAGTAATATGTGGGCGGAAGCGATTCATAGTTTATTCAAAACGGATGGCTTTAATAGGTGAAATGCGGCTGATCAACGCAGCCGGCAACAACATCACCAGCGAACAGATCAGCAGCGTTCCTGCATTGATCGCTAAAATATAAAACACATTAAAATGAATGGGCGCTACCGATAACAAATAATTCTCTTCATTCAGATGAATAAAACTAAATTGCTTTTGCAATAAACAAAGCGTGCAACCCAAAAGATTGCCCCAGAATAATCCGTTCGCGACGATGTAGGTCATTTTATAAATAAATATTTGCCGGATGCTGCCATTCTCAGCTCCCAACGCTTTTAAAATACCGATCATTTGCGTACGATCCAGTATTAAAATGATCAGTGCTGTCACCATATTCAACACCGCAACGACAATCATGATAATCAAAATAACGTATTCATTGACCTGTTGCAAATTCAGCCATTCAAAAATATTCGGATAAATATCGTGGATCGTCTCCGAATACAAAGTATTGTCGATAATGGAATAATAAATTTTATTGTTGACGGTATCCATATCATCGACATTATGCAAGCGCACTTCCCATCCGCCAATCTGCATCGGACCCCACTGATTGATCTGCCGCAGCATTTCGAGATCAACGATACCAAATTTGCTGTCGTATTCTTCTAAACCAGTATTGTAGATGCCCGAAATTTCCAGTTTTCGTCCCAGCGGTACGGGCGAATCCTTACGAATAAAATAAGCGATGACCTTATCGCCGGTCTTTAAATGCAGTTTTTTTGCTTTGCTCTGCGAGATTAAAATCTGCTTGGAAAAACCCGAATCATTAAAACTTAAAATTTTTCCCGAAACGAGGTATTGCTGAATAAAATTCCAGTCGTAATTTTTATCCACGCCTTTCAGTACAATGCCGTCGATATCGGTTTTAGTTTTTAAAATTCCGGCTTTTGTAATAAACGGCGACACATTTTTCACCTGCCGTAATTTTTTTATCGCTTCTACATATTTCTGATTATTGTCGATCGGAATTTCTTCGAAGGAATTGTTGTTGTCCTGGTTGTGAATATGGATCTCTCCCCAGAAACCAAAAACTTTTTCTTTTACTTCGTGCGTAAACCCGTTGATCATACAGGTCGTGATGATCATCACCGAAACACTCAGCGCGATGGCAATAACGGCGATGCGGATGATAAACCGCGAAAAAGAGCCTTTATCCTGCCAGGACAACCGTTTCGATATAAAATGCTCCAGGTTCAAAATAAACAGGTGTTTGAAAATCGGAGATAAAAGTACACATTAGCGCCTTAACTTTAGCACAGATTTTGTTACAAAGATGGCTATGTTCAAAAACACCTTTTTCCTCTTCGCTTTCCTGCTGGTTTCCCTAGTCCGCGCTAACGACGTGATCGTCGGTGCTGCGCGGCTTGATCAGTATTTGCCTTTGCTGAAAGGAAAATCGGTGGGCCTGGTCGTCAATCAAACTTCGATGGTCGGCAATACGCATTTGGTCGACACATTACTCAGTTTAGGCATACATGTTCAGCGTGTGTTTGCACCCGAGCATGGTTTTCGCGGCACGGCGGATGCCGATGAAAAAATTTCGAATACTGTTGATCCGGTAACAAAAGTTTCCATTGCATCCTTGTATGGCGATCACCGAAAACCGACTCCCGACGAGATGAAAGATCTCGATGTTTTAATTTTTGATATACAGGATGTCGGCGTTCGTTTTTATACGTATATATCGACGTTACATTATTTGATGGAAGCTTGCGCGGAACAAAAGAAACCATTAATTGTATTAGATCGGCCGAATCCGAATGGACATTATGTTGACGGCCCTGTTTTAGAAAAGCAGTACAGCTCTTTTGTGGGCATGGACCCGGTACCCATTGTGCATGGCATGACCGTGGGAGAATATGCGAAAATGCTGAACGGGCAAAAATGGCTGAAAAATAAAGAGCAATGCAAGCTCACGGTTATCCCCTGTTTGAATTACGATCATAAAACATTTTATTCGCTGCCGGTAAAACCTTCGCCGAATTTGCCCAACATGACGGCAATCTATTTGTACCCAAGTTTATGTTTTTTTGAACGCTGTAAAAATATGAGCGTCGGCCGCGGGACCGACAAGCAGTTTCAATTGTATGGCAGCGATGTATTTCCGGATTCATTGTTTTCTTTTTATATAGAAAGTAAACCGGGAGCGACCAATCCGCCGCTGCTCGAAAAAAAATGTCACGGGTATGATCTTTCATCGATACCATTGGAAACGTTGCGACAACAAAAATTTACACTGCAATACCTGATCAAAGCTTACGAGTTATTTCCAAAGAAAGAAATCTTCTTCTTTGATTCCTTCGCCAATTTCGCCGGTTATGCAAATATGACGGATCAAATTAAAATGGGCATGAGCGAAACACTGATCCGCAAAAGCTGGCAACCAGCCCTCAACAAATTTAAAGCGATCCGGAAAAAATATTTGCTGTATAAAGACTTTGAATAGGTGAAAATTGATAGTTAAAAGTTGAAAGCTATTGAGTAACGCTTTCAACTTTCCATTTTTAATTTTCAACTAAAGATGAAGTTTTTCTTTCCGTTCGAGTAAAAACTCTTTTGATTCCACGTGATCCGGATCGGGTACGCAACAGTCGACCGGGCAAACAGCCGCGCACTGTGGTTCTTCGTGAAAACCGGTACACTCGGTGCATTTATCCGTTACTATAAAATAGAGGTCATTAGAAACAGGTTTATTTTTTGTTGCCGCATCTACCAGCACGCCATCGAGCAACTCATACGAGCCTTTCACACTCGTTCCATCCGCAATCGCCCACTCCATTCCGCCTTCATAGATGGCGTTGTTCGGACATTCCGGCTCGCAAGCTCCGCAATTAATACATTCTTCTGTTATTTTGATTGCCATCTCAGATTCCTTACTTTTGTAACAAAGATAACCCTTGTGAAGGTATTCTAAAATTCAACAGGTCAAGATTTAACGTTAAATATACATGAAGGTTCAACAACGCATAACAGCGCTGGCAAAATTAGGTGAAGAACTGCAAAACCTGCGCAATGCCTGGAATGATGTAGTGGCACAGGCTGCATTGATCAATCCGTGGTTTGCACCCGAAAGCTCTATTGCAGCTATTCATGCGATTGCGACTAATTATTTATCGTTTGATAAATTACAGCAATGGATAGCGAAATATGACGGGCAAAAATTCGATCAGCAAAAAACAATAGGCGTAGTTACTGCCGGAAATATTCCGCTCGTCGGCTTGCATGATATATTATCGGTTTTGATAACGGGTAATATTTGCCAGATCAAATTATCCGATAAAGACAATGTGCTGTTGATGCATTTTATTGAGCGGTTGATCGCAATAGAACCCGAATTTCAATCTCAGATTCAAATTAAATTCAAACTCGAAAATTTTGACGGCATTATTTGCACAGGCAGTAATAACACGGCAAGATACTTTGAATATTATTTTGGAAAATATCAACACATCATCCGTAAGAATAGAAATTCCGTCGCTGTTTTGCATGGTGATGAAAGCGATGAAGAACTGATGAAACTCGGTGTCGATGTGTTTACGCATTTCGGATTAGGCTGCCGCAACGTGTCGAAAATTTTTGTACCGGAAGATTTTGATCTGCTGAAACTGAAAAAAGCGTGGGACGAACCATACGGCGATGTGATGTTGCATCATAAATACAAAAACAACCTCGATTACCAGCGTACGGTCTACCTGATGAACCAAATTCCTATGGTCGACATCGACTTCATTAATGTTGTAGAAAATCCGACACTTAGTTCTCCAATTTCCTGTTTGTATTATGAACTATATAAAACATTGGATGCGGTCAACCAAAAACTGGAGCAGGACGCGGAGCATATTCAATGCGTCGTGAGCAAGGAACAAATTCCATTCGGAAAAACGCAGGAACCGGAGTTGTGGGATTATGCCGACCGGGTGGACACAATAAAATTTATCTTACATTTATAAGATGGGAACCAATACTATTAATTGTCCGAAATGCGGCAGTTCAAATTTTTACTCGGTTAGCGATAATGTGATCCGCTGCCAGTATTGCGGTTCCAATATTTTTATCGAGCAGCAACCCGGCCCTTCCCAGGTACAACAAAAAAATCCGTATATAACGTTGTCGGATGATATGGATGTTCTCGATACGCAGGGGAAAGATTACCAACTCGCCAGCAATGGACAGCGTTTCGTCAATTTTATTGTCGATCGCATCACTTCTTATTTCTTATTATTCCTCGTCATCGGCCTGGCCGGAGATGGACCTAATGGCGGCGAATATTTAATTTTACTGGCTTTCCTGATGATCCCGCTCTATTATATTTTGCTGGAAGGATACAGCGGAAAAACATTGGGCAAGCTGATCAGCCGCACGAGAGCCGTGAACGAAGACGGCAGTAAATTGGGTTACGGAACAGCTTTTGTGCGAACGATCTGCCGCATTATTCCTTTTGAGCCTTTCAGCATATTATTCAGCAACGGTGTTTGCTGGCACGATTCGATTCCTAAAACGCGTGTAATACAAGACAAATAATGACGATACGCATTTTCATCACCGGTGGAACTTTTGATAAAGCTTACAATGAGCTGAGTGGAAAATTATTTTTCGGCGATTCACACTTGCCGGAGATGCTGGAACTGGGCAGATGTAAACTCGATGTGGAAGTGCGGACATTAATGATGGTCGATAGTTTGGAAATGACCGACGACGACCGCCAGATCATCATCACCAATTGCCAAAAAAGCGAAGAAGACAAAATTGTCATCACCCATGGAACCGACACGATGGTAGAAACCGCGAAAGCTATTGCCGCCAGAGTGAAAAACAAAACCATTATCATCACTGGCGCTATGGTGCCTTATAAATTTGGCAGTTCCGATGGTTTGTTCAATTTGGGTAGCGCTTTGGCTTTTGTGCAAACGCTTCCCCCCGGCGTTTATATTTCTATGAACGGCAAATGTTTTCACGCCGATAATGTACGGAAGAATAAAGAATTGGGTTTGTTTGAAGAGTTGGGGTAAATAGATATATTGGTTATATTTATTTAATGAAGGCATATCATTTATACTTCGTATTGATTTTCTTTTTTGTAAATGGATGTTCAAGCAATGCTGTTTGGAAAGATGATCACATTAGGAAATCACAAAGAACAGACATCAATGGATTAAATGCACAAATCATTGATGGATTTGACCAAAAAAATCCTAAATTAATTTTACCGCTATTTAGTGCTGCATTATTAGCGAAAAGCAAAAACGATTTGGATAATATTATAGCCCAGGCTGGTTCTACTATAAACAATGACAATTATAGGTTGATAAATCAGTTCTACGTTAAAAGCTCAAAGCCTCTTTCTTTAATACAGGTAATGTCTGGAGATGGCGACGAAAAAGATTACACGATCAGCTACCAGATTGCACCAAATGAAACTTTCATAACAACTGCTTATTTCAAGGATATTGATCATGAAATCTCTCTTTTGACCGTTTTCGGCAAGTATAAAGACACCTGGAAGCTTGACATCCTGAATATTAGCCAGATAACACTAAAAGAGAAAGACGCTATAGATTGGTATGAAATGGCCAAAAAGAATTATGATAAAGGCTATTTGATTAATGCAGCAAATGATATGACCATTGCTTTGCAATTGCTTAATCCCGGTGGAGAATATTGGCACTATCAAAAAGAAAATGAAATAAATAATTTTGCGACTATAATAAGCGGACAAATTAACAGCACATATAGATTTCCGAAAATATTAAGCCAACTGAAAACTGAACCAGTAATTTTCAGAATCACGCCGGAAATTGTTAATGAAGGCGTTTTCCCGTGCATTTCATACATCTCCAGGATTAGTCTGAAAGAAAAATCAGCCTTAACTAATGAGTGTGAGGAAATAAATGAAATTATAGCTGCTATTTATCCCGGAATAAAACAAACAAACAAATTCATATTTTACCGTGTTTATGAGAAAATTCCAACTGCTGGAGAAACTGCAGATCATTATACAATAGTAAAAAAGACAAATGACGAACATGAAACAATACCTGCTCGAAACGTTTCGCTTTAACGACCTGGCGAACCGCCGCATGCTGGAGAAAATAAAAACATTGCCCGACAAAACGGAGAGCATCAAATATCTCAGCCATCTCATCAACTCCCAAAACAAATGGCTGACACGTATCAAAGAAAATGAGAAATCGCCGGAGATGGATTGGTGGCTGCCGGTATATGAGCTGGACGAACTGGAAAACAAATGGACGGAATCTATCAACGCCTGGCTGGAATTTTTAGAAGGTAAAACAGAAGAACAAGTTTTTGAAGTGATTCTTTTTATCGGCTGGGACGGACACGACTGGGAAGTTCCGTTGAAAGATATTGCCCTGCAATTGAATTATCATTCCATTCATCATCGCGCCCAGATCCAAACACTCATCCGCGCGCAAGGTATAGAACCGGATTTCATCGACTACATCGGCACGAAATATAAACGGATCAGGTAATTAATAATTGAGGATTAAATGATTGATGATTGCTTCATTCTTAATCATCCATCATAAAATCAAAAAATTCTTTTCTACAGCATTTCAGGTCTGACCTTGTTTTAATCGGCAATCGGATAATCGAAAATCGAATCATCGATAATCATTCTTTCTTTTTCTTCTTCCCCACACCAGGCAGCATTTTTTTCAGCATATTGCCTGACACATTTCGCGCGCCGTCGCGGCCGAGAACTCTTGTCTGCAAAAATATCTGCGCTTTGTTGATGAAGCCCGGAACGGTGTACGCTTTATGGCCTAAACTGTCGAGCGCCTGTTTTACTACCGGTTCCGCTTCCATCAAAAACGGACTGTCTTTCAAACCGCGCGTCATCTCCGACTTCGTAAAACCGGGGCAAACCGCCAGCACGTCCACGTTTTTATCTTTGAATTCGAAGTTCATGCTTTCCGCCAGCGATAAAATATACGCTTTCGTGGCGCCGTAGTGCGACAAATACGGATTGGCATTGAACGCACTGATCGACGAAGTAAAAATAATTCCGCCTTTCCCTTTCTCTAAAAACTTTTTACCGAACTCGTACGCCAAAATAAACGGCGCTTTCATATTCAGCTGTATCATTTTCAAATTCCGGTCGAGATCGCCGCGGTAAAACCAGCCTTCGCAGTTCATGCCGGCATTGTTCACCAGCATCCCAACATCAATATCTTTCGTTCCGTCAAAGATCGCAGCCTGGAAGCCTTCTTGTGATAAGTCGCACTCGATAATGCGGCACTCCACGCCAAAATCCTGCGTGATCTTTGCAGCTACGTCTTCCAGCATGTTTTTTCGCCGCGCCACCAATACCACGTTCAGGCCTTTCGCTGCCAGTTGCCGGGCAAACTCTACGCCGATGCCGCTGGAGGAACCGGTGACAACCGCCCAGCTTCCATATTTTTCTAGGAATTTCGCGTCCATAAAATAAATTTATACTTTTCCAAAATACGGAAAAAATCTGCTACGTTATATAGCTACACATCCCGAAATATATCATAAAAAATATTTTGCTGAGTTGCGGAACTATTGAATCAAATTCTTTGTACTTTCATTAAACAATCACCATTTATGAAAAACCATATGCGATACTTGCCTCTCCTGATGGCAAGTTTTCTTTTTTATAACTGCCAGAGAACCCCAGCAAATGCTGTACGTTGCGTGGATACCAACTTCAAAGACGAGATTGAATCCAACCAAAACCTGGAGTTTACTTTCAACAAAGACCTGTTGTCTTCCGATTCGCTGGTCAATGTCTGGCTCGATGACAACCCGGTCAGTATTTCGCCGGCCGTTAAAGGAAAATGCAAATGGGTAAGCCGTCGCGTACTGGTTTTTTCGCCGCTGGAAGAATTTCCGATGGCCAGTGATTTCAAAATTACCTTAACCGACAAAGTAACGTCGAATGCGCCGAAGCAACTTTCACTCATCGGCGAGATTGAATATAAAGTTCATACTGCTTACCTCGATCTGATCGGTTCAAACACGCGCTGGATAGCCGATCCCGACGATCCAACCAAGATCCAGCTCCGCACGGATATCAAATTCAATATGGTCGTGAATCCACAGAAAGCCCAGGAAATGCTGGAAGCGACGATCAATGGCAAGAAAACGGAATTTAAAATAGTAAATACCAAACCTTCCAAAACTTTGTCGCTGGTTTTTGCATCGCCGCCAACTACTACTGAAAAAGCAGTCGTGAAAGTGATCGTTAAAAAATTTGCGAAGAGCATGCAGGAAGATGAATTCGCGACCAAGTCATCGGTTGTCGGCACGAACGAATTAAAACTGACCAATCTTGAAACCGCGCACAGCGGGTTGGAAGGCAGCGTTTTCATCCACACGTCTCAACCTGTGAATGAAAACTCCGCAAAGACAGCCGTCACCATAGAACCGAAAGTGAGTTTTTCAGTGAATGTCGACGATCAGGGTATCACGATTTCCAGTGAGGAATTCGATCCGGAAGAAACGTATACGATTCATGTTTCGCAGGAAATGATCGGGATCTTTGGCGGAAGGATGGATGGCAGCTACAATGAAGACATCGAGTTTGGCGATATACAACCGGCCGTACATTTCGAAAATACTAAAGCCGAATTCCTTGGCAGCAAAGGCAGCCGCAACGTGGCGATCACCTTAACCAAAGTCGACAAGATAAAAGTGACGGTGTACAAGGTGTTCCAGAATAATATCATGTCGTTTATGCGGCAAGAAAAAGACTGGAACTATTTCGATGAATACAACCAGGACGAAAACGATTACATGTATCACGAATACCAGGGGTATACGACGGATGATGTCGCGGAAAAGATCTGGGAAAAAGAATACAAAGCCGACAACCTGAAAGATTACGGCTACGCGAAATTATTAAAACTCGATATACAGGATAAATACAAACAGTTCAAAGGTATTTATGTCGTAAAAGTGGAAGACGAAGATCGCGCCTGGAACCAGGATTCGAAGATCGTGACTGTTTCTGATATCGGCTTGATCGTAAAACAAGACAAAGATCAGGTACATATTTTCGCGAATTCGATCTTAAATACGGAGCCGCTGAAAAATGTGGAAGTGACTGTTATCAGTACGACCAACCAGGAACTCGGCAAAGTGAAAACCGATAAAGAAGGTTACGCTTCTCTTCCGATTGCCGATGCGACAAAATTATTCCGCGTGGGTATGGTGACAGCGGTTTCAGAAGACAGCGATTTTAATTATGTGCTGTTCAACAAAACGCAAGTGAACACGGCCCGATATGATGTGGGCGGAAAATATTTATTGGCTTACGGTTACGACGCTTATATCTATGGTGAACGCGATATCTATCGTCCCGGCGAAACAGTTCACCTGAATACGATCATCCGCACCAACGATTGGACGTTGCCGGGAGAAATGCCGGTGAAAGCAAAACTCATTATGCCGAACGGAAAAGAATTTCAAACCGTAAAAAATTATCTCGACAAACAAGGAGCATTCGAATGTTCGTTTGATATGCCGCCATCTGCGATAACAGGGACGTATAACTTCCAGGTTTTTTCGGGAGATGATCAGTTGCTCGGTACAAAAAATATCATGGTCGAAGAATTTATGCCTGACCGTATTAAAGTGGACCTGAAAACGGACACGACAGCTTATGCGCCGAACAGACCGGTGACAGCGATGTTTACCGCTACCAATTATTTTGGTCCGCCGGCAGCGAACAGAAATTACGAAGTGACATTCACCATCGATCGCAAATATGATATCTTCCCCGACTTTCCGGATTACACATTCAGCGGAAGTAAGAACGCCAATTTTTCGACGAATACTAAAAATGGTATGACAGACGCAAATGGTAACGGCGCCGAAACTTTTGAAATTCCAAATGATTATAAAGAGACAGGCATCCTCGAAGGAACAGTGTTTACTACTGTTTTCGATGAAACAGGACGCCCGGTGAACCGCCAGAAAAAAGTGGACATCTATACACAGGATGTTTTTTACGGCATTCGTTTCGTCGATGATTTCTTCAGTACCCGTACGCCTATTAAAATTCCGGTGATCGCGCTGAACAAAGAAGGTAAGCCGTTGAACTTACAAAAAGCGAATCTCAAGATCATACACAAAACATGGGAAACGATTTTGAAAAGAGTGGATGGACAGCTGCGTTATGAATCGCAGGAGAAAGATGAAGTGGTCGACAACAAAAATATTACGATCAACGGAAAAAACAGCGTATATACGTATTATGCGAAAGAATCCGGCGATTACGAAGTGCGTTTGTCTGCCATCAACAGCGAGAATTATGTTTCCTTCAATTTCTATGCGTATGGATGGAGCGACACGTATAATTCTTCTTTCGAAGTGAGTACGGAAGGAAAGATCGACATTGAAACCGACAAGAAAAATTATAAAGTGGGCGAAGACGCGAAAGTGTTATTGAAACTGCCGTTCGACGGAAAAGTATTGGTGACGCTGGAACGCGAACGAGTCATCGATCATTTTTATATCAATTCTAAAAATAAAGCGGCAAGCTTCAACATCGACCTCGACGATAAACACGTGCCGAATATTTATGTGTCCGCTACGCTGATCAAACCGAATGTCGAAGACGGCATGCCGTTGACAGTAGCGTATGGCTTCCAGCCAATTTTGGTGGAGAATCCGGATAATAAAATTAATGTAGCAATACAAGCCGTAGAAACCACGCGGTCCAAAACGAAGCAAACGATCAAGTTCAAAACAAAATCGAATACAGAAATGACGGTTGCCGTGGTCGACGAAGGAATTCTCGCCCTGAAAGATCAGCAAGCTGCAAATCCATACGATTATTTTTATGCTAAGCGCGCACTGTCTGTCGACATGTACAATATTTATCCGTTCTTATTTCCTGAAGTCACAGCATTGGGCGGTGGTTTCGACGATATCAGCAAACGCGTGAATCCGTTGACGAATAAACGCGTGAAGCTCGTTTCATTCTGGAGCGGTATCATCAAATCCGATATGCTGGGCAATGCGAGTTTCACCATCGATATTCCGCAGTTTTCCGGCAACCTACGCGTGATGGCGGTAGCGTATGACGGTAAGCGTTTTGGTGCGGGACAAAAAAATATGCGCGTCGCAGATCCGATCGTCATCAGTTCCGGCATTCCGCGATTTGTTGCACCAAACGATTTAGTGACGATACCGGTGAATATCAGCAATACGACGAATAAACCGGTCAGCGGCGTAGTAACTATTCAAGCTGATGGCGCATTGCAGCCGGATAACGCAGCGCCTGTAAACATTACTATTCCGGCAAACACCGAGCAAAATGTCGACTTTGCCGTGAAAGCAAAAATGGCAGTCGGACAAGGAAAAATTACGGTGAATGTAAAAGCGCTGAATGAAACGTTTTCAGAAGTAACAGACATCACGTGCCGGCCGAATGCATCGCTGACAAAATATTCCGGAACGGGCATTGTAAAAAATGGCAGTAGCACTTCTCTCGACTTAAATAAAGCGGGACAACTAGCAAGCAGTTCAAAAAGTGTGATCATCAGCAATTCTCCGCTGGTGCAGTTCTCTAAGAATTTAGATTATCTCATCAATTATCCGTACGGCTGCGTCGAGCAAACCGTGTCGGCTGTTTTCCCGCAGTTGTATTACAATGATCTCACTAAACTGATGACGAATAAAAACAAAAGCAGTTTGCAGGCAAACAACAACATACAAGCTGCCATCGCGAAGCTGCAATCCATGCAATTGTCGAATGGTGCTTTATCATACTGGCCGAATTACGGCAGTGAGTCTTGGTGGGGAACGGCGTATGCATTGCATTTCCTGATCGAAGCGGACAAAGCAGGCTATGTCGTTAATGAATCCTTCAAAAAGAAAATGGAAAATTATTTGACAAACCGATTGAAAACGCGATCCACCGAATGGCTGTATTATGGCAATGGCAAAAAGAAAGAAGTGATCAGCGAAGAAGTCGCGTACAGTTTATATGTATTAGCGCTCGATGGTGAAGGAAAAATTTCATCGCTCAACTATTATAAATCCAATCCCGAAATGCTGACGATGAGCAGCAAATATTTGATCGCCTGTTCGTATGCATTGATGGGCGAGAAAAAGAAATTCCAGGAAATGTTGCCGAAAGCATACGAAGATGAAAAAGCAGAACCTATGTTTGGCGGCAGCTTCTACTCCGATCTGCGCAACATGGCATTAACTTTAAATACGTTACTCGAAACCGATCCGGGAAATTCGCAGATCTCCTATCTCGCTAAACATGTGGCCGACGCGATGCGCATGCAATATTATCTCAACACGCAGGAAACGGCATTCGGATTTTTAGCGATGGGAAAGATTGCACAGAAAGCAAATAAAACCAACCCGACTGCAACGATTATGAGCAATGGAAAAGTGATCGGCAATTATGCAGGAAAAGATCTGGTCATCACCGGCGATAAGATCGCCAATAATCAATTCTCTGTTTCGGCAAAAAGCGGCGACATCTATTATTTCTGGTCGATGGAAGGCATACCGATGGATGGCAAGGTGAAAGAAGAAGATAATTTCCTGCAAGTGCGCAGAAGATATTTGAATCGATATGGCGTGGCGCTCGGCAATACGATAGATCAGAATGAAATGGTTGTTGTGGAGATCAGCATTCGCAGCACGGCGGGCATGAGCATTCCGAATGTAGCAATCACAGACTTGTTACCGGCAGGATTTGAAATTGAAAATACACGACTGACTGAATTGCCGCAGCTCGACTGGATCAAAGACGCTACGACGCCGGATTACCAGGACGTGCGCGACGACCGGATGAATTTAATCGTAACAGCAAACACTTCGATCAACAAATATTATTACGTATGCCGCGCGGTATCTTTGGGAACGTTTAATGTAGGGCCGGTTTGCGCCGACGCTATGTATCGCGGGGAATATCACTCGTACAATGGCGCGAAGGCGATCACAGTGGCGCGCAAAAAAACAGCTTAATATGGAGGGAGAAATTGTGGTAACAGGTGGAACAGGCAGATTGGGGAAATTATTTTCTGAAGTGCTGATCAAAAATAATATTATACATACATTGACGAGCCGCACGCAACCACCCGGCGTCAGCAACTGGATGCCGATGGATATCGGAAATGGAAAAGGCATACCTGAAGCGTTGAAAGGGAAAAAGATTTTAGTTCATTTGGCTTCCGGAACAAAAAAGTTTGATAAAAATATTGACGTCAACGGAACGCAACGATTGCTCGATGCAGCTAAAGCAAACGGCATCGAACATTTCATCTATATTTCTATTGTCGGCATTGATCGCGTACCGGTCGGTTATTATAAATACAAACTGGAAGCGGAAGAGCTGATTAAAAAATCGGACGTACCTTATACCATTTTGCGTGCTACGCAATTTCATGAATTTTTAGATCAAATGTTCCATCGATTTTTATTTTTCCCGGTTCTCATGTTGCCTACGAAAGCAAAATTCCAACCGATCGATACGATATTAGTTGCGGAAGATATGTATCGCTTAATGCAATTGCAGCCGGAAAATAAAACCTACGATCTCGGCGGGCCGGAAGTGCTGGAGTTGGGTAAGATCTTGCAAGGATGGAAAACAGCGCAGCATAAACATAAATGGATATTGCATCTGCCGACTTTTGGAAAAACGTTGAAGTCGCTCAACAACGGCGGTCTCACCTGCCCTGATCAGCGTTCGGGCGGCATTACCTGGCAACAATGGCTGAATTCTACCTATGCTCGCTGAACGATTGAAAAAAATACCTGTCAGCGTTGGCAATTTTCTACTCAAACATGAAAAAAAGTTTTTCATTCTTTTTTCGCTAATACTTTTCTTTCAATTGGCTGATGTTATTTTCCCATTACACTATCAGAAAAATTATTCGACGACGGTAGAAGCGGAAGACGGAACGGTGCTCTATGCTTTTTTATCGAATGATGACAAATGGCGCATGTTCACCAAGCTCGACGAGATCACGCCGCGACTGCAAAAAACGATCATCTATAAAGAAGACCGTTGGTTTTACTGGCATTTTGGCTTCAACCCTGTCGCGATAGGCCGTGCTCTCATCAACAATACGATCAAACATCACCGGACTTCCGGCGCATCTACCATTACCATGCAGGTAGCACGTTTGCTGGAACCGAAGCAGCGTACGTATGGCTCAAAACTCATCGAGTTGTTTCGCGCGGTGCAGCTGGAATGGCATTTCAGCAAAAAAGAAATTCTGCAGTTGTATTTGAATCTCGTTCCGTACGGCAGCAATATTGAAGGTATTAAATCCGCTTCGTATTTATATTTCGGGAAAAATCCTTCGCAATTGAGTTTGGCTGAAGTCACTGCGCTTTCCATTATCCCCAATCGTCCTACTTCTCTCGCGCTCGGAAAAAATAACGATTACATTCAGCATGAACGCAACCGCTGGTTAAAGCGTTTTCAGAAAGATCATTTATTCCCGGACGAAGTCATACGCGACGCACTGGATGAACCGTTGCTCGCCTTTCGTCACGAAGCGCCAAAATATGCACCGCATTTTTGTTTGCGCCTGAAAATGAAATATCCAACGCAACCCATCATCGCCACGCATTTACATTACAACATGCAACTCGACGTGGAAGACATGGTGAAAAATTACGCGCAGACTTTAGCTTTTAAAGACATTCACAATATTTCTGTCATCGTGCTCGACAATCGCAACCATGAAGTGGTCGCCTACGTCGGCTCGCCTGATTTCAATAACAACACGATCGCCGGGCAAGTTGATGGCGTGAAATCCGTCCGCTCACCGGGAAGTACGCTAAAGCCTTTAATTTATGGATTGGCTTTTGATAAAGGTATTTGTACTCCGAAAACAATTCTGACAGATGTTCCGGTAAACTTCGCCGGTTATGCGCCGGAAAATTACGATGAAAATTACCGCGGAAAAGTAACCGTTGCTGATGCTTTAGCGCAATCGCTGAATATTCCTGCCGTAAAAACCTTAGATGCCGTGCAGGTTCCTGATTTTACGGATGCGCTGGAAGACATGAATTTCGCGCAGATCAAAAAAGATAAAAACAAATTGGGTTTGTCGGCCGCTCTGGGTGGTTGCGGTGTGCGGCTGGAAGAACTCGCCGGCATGTATTCCATTTTTGCGAATGAAGGAAAATTTTTCGCGCCTTCCTATTTAAAAACAGATACGCCTACCAAACCGGTAAAAATTTTATCGCCGGAAGCAACGTATATGATCGCGGAAATTCTGACCAAGCTGCGCCGTTACGATCTGCCGAATCGTGCAGAGAGTGTTTTGAATTTACCAAAGATCGCGTGGAAAACGGGAACCTCGTATGGACGAAGAGATGCGTGGAGTATAGGGTTTAACGGCAATTACACCGTCGGCGTGTGGACGGGCAACTTCGACGGCAAAGGTGTTCCCGAATTAACGGGCGCTGATATTGCCACGCCGCTGTTACTGCAAATTTTTAATACGATCGATAAAAAAACAAATTCCGACTGGATCAAAAAACCAAAAGGTATGTTGTATCGTTTGGTGTGTTCGGAGAGCGGGATGATACCGCAGGATTTTTGCGACAGCAAAGTGATCGACGAATATATTCCGGGCGTTAGCCAGTATAAGCCTTGTCAGCATATGAAAAAAGTCTGGGTAAGCGCCGACAGCTCCATTTCGTATTGCAGTTTTTGTTTGCCGGAAAGCAGATACATCGAAAAATATTATCCCAACTATGCACCGGAGTTGCTCGCGTATTTTGAGAACAACCATATCCCTTATCCAAAAATTCCGCCACACAACCCGGCCTGTAAACGCGTGTGGCAGGATGAAGCCTTGCATATCGTTAAACCTACTGATGGATTAACGTATTATGTCGACACCAAAAATAAACAACAATTGGAATTGTTATCGCAGGCATCCGGTGATGTGGCCACCGTTTCCTGGTTTGTGAACGGGCAGTTTATGGGCACTACAGACAAAACCCAGGCGTTATTTATTACACCACAAGCAGGAGATCTGAAAATTACCTGCACGGATGATAAAGGCAGATCTGTGAAAGTGACGATAACGTGTAAATCTTTGTAAATTAAAAAATGAAAAGATTAAAGGATTAAAAAATTAGAATTCAAGAAATCGAATAATCGACAATTGAATCGTACATTGTAATTCGTAAATTGCAAATCCAAAATCATACTTCATAAATCTTAAATCACCACCATGTTCTCTACTAAAGGCTACGCCGTTCACTCTCCTACCGATAAACTCGCCCCGTGGAATTTTGAGCGCCGCGAACTTCGTCCGAATGATATACTCATCGAAATTTTATATTGCGGCATCTGCCATTCCGATATTCACCAGGTGCGCAGCGAATGGCGCGATTCTTTTTACCCGATGGTTCCCGGTCACGAAATCGTCGGGCGCATTACACAAGTGGGCAGCGATGTAAAAAAATTCAGCGTAGGCGATCTGGCAGGCGTCGGTTGTATGGTCGACTCCTGCCGGGAATGTAATCAATGTCAAAGCGGACACGAACAGTTCTGCGAAAAAGGACAAACGGTCTGGACGTACAATTCACTGGAACGCGATGGCGTAACGTTAGCGCAAGGCGGTTACTCCAATAAAATAGTCGTCGATGAAAGTTTTACGCTGAAAGTTTCAGAGAAATTGCCGTTACATGCTGTAGCGCCGTTATTGTGCGCGGGCATCACCACATATTCGCCGTTACGTAAATGGAAGATCGGCAAGGGACATAAAGTCGGCATTGTGGGTTTAGGCGGACTCGGACATATGGCTGTGAAATTTGCAGTTTCTTTCGGAGCAGAAGTCACGGTGTTGAGTACATCGCCCAGCAAAGAAGCTGACGCCTATCAGCTCGGCGCACATAAATTTTGTCTCACGAAAGATAAAGAGCAAACGAAAGCGTTGAAAGACCATTTCGATTTTATTGTCGACACCGTTTCCGCTTCACATAATTACGATCTCTATCTCGCGATGCTAAAACCGAACGGCGCACATATTTGCGTAGGCATTCCCGTAGAAAATATTCAATTCAAAAGTTTCGCTATCATCCCCAATAAATACATCGGGGGTTCTTCGATTGGCGGCATCCCGGAAACCCAGGAAATGCTCGATTATTGCTCGGAAAATAATATCGTTTCCGAAGTGGAAGTGATCCCGATCGATTATGTGAATGAGGCTTTTGAACGCGTCATCAAAAGCGATGTCAAATACCGCTTCGTGATCGATTTAGCCACGCTTTAAGATCTCACTTGATATATTGCAGGGCTTTGTATAATTTTAAGCGCCTCAAACGGCAGAAATCATAGGAAACAAAGACCAGGTTATCTCTATAACCCTGTCAATTTGAATTAGTTAAAAAACTCAATGGCCCGTAACCGTCCCATACGCTATTTTATTTTCTTAATGGCAATTTTGCTATCCGGTAATATTTTTGCACAGGAAATTGCCGTTAAAGGAACAGTGTACGATGCCAAAAAAAAAGAACCGCTGGGCTATTGTTCTGTTGTGATCATGAATACGTATTTCGGCGCGCATACTGATGAAGACGGAAATTTCGTGGTCATGATCACCAAAGAATTGAGCGACGCAAAACTCATCTTCAGTTATGTTGGCTATGACTCCGATACACTTCAATTGCAACCCGGAAAAACAGCATACACTATTTTCTTAAATCCATCGCATAGTTCTTTGAATGAAGTCGTCGTCACCGGTGAATCGAAAACATCTGAAGTGTCCGAAAGCCCGATCCTCATAAAAGTTATTTCAGCTAAAGAGATAGAACAAACGACGGAAAGCAATGTCGTAGATGTGCTCGCGAAAAATGTTCCGGGTATGAATGCGATCAAAACAGGTCCGAATGTTTCCAAACCTTTTATCCGCGGCCTGGGATATAATCGCGTGCTCACTTTGTATGATGGCATCCCGCAGGAAGCGCAGCAGTTTGAAGATGAAGAAGTGCTGGCGGTAGATATGTACAACATCGAAAATGCGGAAGTGATCTTAGGCCCGGCTACTTTACAATACGGACCGGAAGCATTGGCCGGCGTGATCGATTTAGTGCTGTCCACGCCATTGGAAAACGATAAAAAAATACACGGACGCTTTTTCTCCGAATATCAAAGCAATAATGGCTTGATCGGAAATGGCCTGCGGCTGAATTATGGAAATAATCATTGGTCGTTTGTTGGACGCGGCACGTATCGCATCGCCGGAAATTTCAGCAACCATATCGACGGAAAAGTATACAATACGGGTTTTCGCGAATTAAATGTTTCCGGAAGCATCGTGCACAAAAGCTCCAAAGGTTATTCAAGTTTGAATTTCGCAACATACGACAATCACCAGGGAATTCCGGATGGCAGCCGCGATTCTTTAACGCGACAATTTACCAAAGCTATTTACGACGATCCGGATGATGATCTCACGACGCGCCCTGTTGTTTCGGAAGATGAACTGAACTCTTACAAATTGAGCCCCATCTATCAGAACATTCGTCACTTTCGCGTGTACACCAAAAATCAATACGAATTAAAAAACGGGGACAATGTATATGGCATGTTTTCTTTCCAGCAAAATCAACGTAAAGAACACGACTTTCCTATTCAGAAAAGTTTGCTGGGCGTTTCGATGTACCTGAACACGTACAATTATGATCTGCAGTATAACTATCATCAATTAAAAAACACCGATCTCACTTTCGGCGTCAACGGCGCTTATCAAACCAATAAAAATGTGATCGCGCACGATATTCCCATTCCGGATTATCATATGCTCGACATTGGCTCGTTTGTGACGGCGAAATGGAAAAAAGATAACTGGACCGTGAACAGCGGACTTCGTTTCGACATGCGCTATGTCACCGGCCATGATTTTTATACGCGCGAAGATTCCGCAACAGAATTGCTCAGCCAGGTTTTTGTGCCTGATACTGCTGGCGCGGAATTGTTGTTCCCTGCCTTTCGGAAAATTTACGGCGGCGTCTCTTCCAATATCGGTGCGTCTTATCAATTTAAAAACGTTATCGTAAAAGCGAATGTATCGCAGGGATTTCGCCCGCCGCATGTGTCGGAGTTTGGTTCGAATGGTTTAGACGGTAGTGCACATTCTTACTTTATCGGCAAAGAAGACCTGAGATCGGAATTTAACTGGCAAGTTGATTTGGGTGCGCATCTCAATTATAAAAATATCAGCGCCGGTGTTAGCGTATTTACCAATTATATCAAAAATTACATTTACCTCGTTCAGCTTGTCGATAATAATGGCAACCCGATCGAATTGATCCCGGATAACAAAACATTTCAATTTCAGCAAACCAATGCAGTACTGACGGGCATGGAAGCTACAGTAGATGTACATCCTGTGGCGGTAAAAGGATTCAGCTTTGTTTCGAATCTTTCGATGGTGTATGGTTTTAATCTCGATGATCGCTTTAAAGGAAAAGGCAATGATGGCGCTTATCTCCCATCCATTCCACCTTGGCGTTTATTAAATGTATTGAATGAAGATATCGCTTTAAAATGCAAAGCAATGCCGGTGATTTCGCTGCGTACGGAAGTTGATTTCAACGCCGCGCAAAAACGTTTCCTCGCGTTGAACAGCACCGAAACAGAGACGCCTGCTTATACCTTGTGGAACACGTCGATCAATTTCAGTTTTCAATACACTAAAAAATCGGTGATGCAACTGCAGTTCCAGGTCAATAATCTGCTCGATAAAGCTTATCAATCCAATATGAGCCGTCTCAAATATTTCGAGTATTATGCCGACTCACCGAACGGGCATTTTGGCATTTACAATATGGGGCGCAATTTCTGCCTGAAAATGATCCTGCCTTTTTAATTGACTATTTGCATGTATTAATCAAATAAGTATTTACCGATTAATACCGGTATCTTTGCCCCATGGAATTAGGTAAAGAATTAAAATTGGCCGTTCTCATCGACGCAGACAATGTACCATCATCGAATATAAAAGGGATGCTTGAGGAAATTGCTAAATACGGCACTCCCACGTTTAAACGAATTTATGGCGACTGGACCAAACCGCATTTATCCGGCTGGAAAAATGTGTTGCTGGAAAATGCCATCACGCCCATTCAGCAATACAGCTACACGATCGGAAAAAATTCTTCTGACTCTGCACTGATCATCGACGCGATGGATATTTTATATACCGGCGGCGTGGATGGCTTTTGCATTGTATCCAGCGACAGCGATTTTACACGCCTGGCTACCCGGTTGCGGGAAGCAGGCATGAAAGTATTCGGCATAGGTGAGCGCAAAACACCCGCACCGTTTATCGCCTCCTGCAATAAATTTATCTATATCGAAATTTTAAAAAAGGAATTCAAAGAAAATAAATCGCCGCTGCAGCCACGCACCAAATCGAAAACAAACACCAAGCCGCCTAAAAAACAGGAAGAAAGCCTTTCGAAGATCGATCAGAACCTGGCCAAACTGATTGCAGACAGCATTAATGATATCGCGGAAGAAGACGGCTGGGTTTTTCTCGGCGTTCTCGGCAACCTGATCCTGAAAAGACAGCCCGATTTCGATCCGCGGAATTATGGCCATAAAAAACTGATCGACCTGATCAAATCCATTCCTTCTATGGAAATTGATGAAAAACAGACTGGTAAGAATAACATTTCTCACTTCTATGTCCGCAACAAATAAGCTAGCAAAATCCGGTCATTTTTTATCGGGTCAATGAACTTTATGACTTATTGATAAATAGTTGACAACCAGTTTATTATTCCTTTAGCTTCTTTAACAAAAAGTGGCACAATTTTGTAGCGTAATATTTTTAACTTTGCGCCTACTAATTAATAAACATCATTTATTTATGAAGAGAATAGCTATAACAAGCATAGCAGCTTTACTGACTTCGTTTTCCGCTTTAGCCGGTGGCGATATCAAGAACATCAAAACTCCTGTCCAAAAACCGATCAACACCAGCGACTTTGATCCTTCCATCGTTCCGGGAAACGATTTTTTCGATTATGTGAACAGCAAATGGATCAAAAGTAACCCGATCCCAAGCGATAAAACGAGCTGGGGCGCGTTCGATATTTTACAGGATCAAAGTACAGATGCTGTAAAAAAGATCATGGACCATGCAGCCGCTAATAAGACAGCACCGAAAGGAAGTAATGAACAACTACTCGGCGATTTTTACCGCAGTGCCATGGATACAGTGACCATTAATAAAGCAGGCGCTAAACCGCTGGAAGGCTGGGAAGAGCAGATCAAAAACGCTCAGACCAAAGAACAGCAAGCCGTGTTGCTCGCAAAATTACAAACGATGGATGTGAAAACACCATTTGGTTATTACGTACAACAGGATGCAAAAAATACTTCGAGATATATTTTGTACCTCGTGCAGGACGGTTTGGGTTTGCCCGACCGCGACTATTATTTCCGCGCAGACGCACATTCACAAAAAGTAATTGAAGAATACAAAAAATATGTGACTAATACATTTAAATTGGCGGGCCTGCCTAATGCAGATCAGCAAATGCAGAACGTGTGGGAGATTGAAACTCTCCTGGCAAAAGCATCGATGACAAAAGTCGAACTGCGCGACCCGGAAAAAACCTACAACTTATTTACTGTAGATCAATTGAAGAAAACATATCCGAATATCGATTGGGATGCGTTCTTCAAAACTTTAAATACGAAACCATTTAATGAAGTGGTGATCGGTCAACCGGAATTTTTCCGCGTGTATGACAGTATCATCCCTACTATCTCTCATGACAAATGGGTTTCTTATCAAACGTATCATCTGATCGGTTCTAACGCCCGCTACTTAAGCGCTGATTTCGTAAACAACCGTTTTGATTTCTTCGGAAAAACATTATCGGGTGTAACTGTTTTGGAGCCACGCTGGAAACGCGTTTCGTATGTTGCCGGAAATTACCTGAGAGATTTGATCGGACAAGAATATGTAAAAACCAATTTCAGCCCGAATGCAAAAACTCGCGCATTGGAACTGGTAGAAAATATCCGCAAGACATTAAGCGAACGCATCAACCAACTGACCTGGATGAGTGACACAACTAAAGTTAAAGCGCAGGATAAACTGAGCAAGATCATGGTGAAAGTGGGATATCCTGATATCTGGAGAAGCTATGCAGGGCTGGATCTGAAAAGCCAACCGTATGTATTGAACGTACTGGCTTGCACAGAAAAAGAAAACCGCCGCATGCTGGATAAAATTGGTGCTCCTATCGACCGCACGGAATGGGATATGGGCCCGCAAACAGTGAATGCTTATTACAATCCGTTAATGAACGAGATTGTATTCCCTGCGGCTATTTTACAACCGCCTTTCTTCTACGAATTCGGTGACGATGCAGTGAACTATGGCGGTATCGGTATGGTGATCGGACACGAGATCACACATGGCTTTGATGATGAAGGCAGCCAGTATGACGCACAAGGAAATTTGTCGAACTGGTGGACAGAAACAGACCGCAAAAATTACGAAGCGCTGACCGATAAATTTGTAAAACAATACAACGGTTACAAACCATTAGATGATTCATTAACCATCAACGGCGAATTGACTTTAGGTGAAAACATCGCTGACCTTGGGGGTATGACGATCACCTACAACGCGATGGAAAGAGCAATGGCCGGCAAAAAAGTGCCGTTGATCGATGGACTGACTCCGGAGCAGCGTTTGTTCATCAACTACGCAATTATCTGGAGAGACAACATGCGTCCTGAGTTCCTGAAGCAGTTGATCTATACTAACCCGCACTCTCCTGCTAAGTTCCGTGTGAACGGCGTGTTGAGTAACTTCCCGGAATTCTATAAAGCATTTAATATTACACCGGACAATAAAATGTTCACAGCCGATGACGTTCGTTCTAAGCTGTGGTAATTTTTTTCATAATTCAATGGATCCCCTGATTTTTCGGGGGATTTTTTTTGTCTATACATATAGGTGATTAATCATATCTAAAACAATATTATTTCCCGCTTGTTTTATAAAAAAGTGCAATATGGAAAAGCGTGTTTTAGGAATTGTATTATCCGCATTAGGCATCCTCGGTTTGATCTATGCCGGGGTATCGTATATAAATGCAGGTGCTGCAGGCCGTGATTTCAGAGTACTGATTGCAGCCGGCGGATTGGGATTGATTTTCTTTTTAGGCGGGATCACCCTCGTGATGAATACCAAAGACAAACCGACGTAAACCTATCGTCATCATTACCTCACCGTCATTTAGACGAGAGAGGGACGAGCGAGGAGAAATCCGTCAATAACAAAAATGCATTGCGGCTTATCTTATTATGTTGCATTTTTTGCTTAATGTCTATTTGGAAAATCCAATGGCTTTGCCGAAATTTATAGGACTGAACGTTGCCTATGAATCTCTTTACTACCCGGAAATCTTTTTTCCGCTCTATTCGCTTATCTCTCCTGCTGCTTTGCCTCCCGGTTTGCACGGCCATTTTTGCCAATCCTCCTGATTATGAGGCCCGGCGAGAAGCCTTTATTCAAACGGCGCTGACCCACTTCAACGGCGATGCGATTACGCTCCAGGCTTATAAAGGCATTCCCGTTGATCCGCAAACATTGACAGACCTTTTAAACGATGTGCAAACCAATACGGTCGCCGATTTTGGTATCGTCAAACTGATTCGCGTGTTGTATTTATCGAATGGCGAATATGATTCGCAAATATTACCCGTTTTGCAAAACATTCCGTTCTGGCTCACTCCCAACGAACCCAATAAAGTGTATTGGTCGGAGAACCACATGATCATGTGGATGTCGTCGGATTATTTGTTGCATCAGAAATATAACTTTCCTGTCGACAGCACACTGGACAAACGCCTGCGTCACTATTTACATTTAAAAGTCGATTATGGATTTTACGAATTTTTCTCGTCGGTATACGCGCCATATTGTTTGTCGGGTTTATTAAACCTCGCCGATTTTTCAGATGATGCGGAAATTAAATCGCTGGCTACACAAGCTGCGCAACGCTTATTGAAAGATTTGTTATTGCTCACCAATGACCAAGGCGCTTTTTTTCCGGCAGCCGGCCGCAATTATTATGGCAAGTACAAAAAACCTTACGGCGATAACCACAGTTATTTGATTTATTTGCTGACCGGTTTCGGGCCCACACCTTACGATGGTTCGCACGCTTCCGATTTTTTAGCTTCTTCTACTTTGCCTGTCGATGATATCATTAATTCCTGGCGGCCTAATGTCGACACGACCTATCATTTCGGCCATGCTTCGCTGCAAGAAGAAATTTCGTTGAACCAGGATATGTCGAAACTGGATAAAGTAATTTTTCAATGGAGCTCGGGCGCATACTTTCATCCGCTCGTCGCTTATCAAAGCGCACAACTCATACAGAGTTATAATTTATGGAACCATACCGAGTTTGCCGACTTCGCGCAGTTCCAGGGTTTACCGTTAGGATTGGCTACACCGCTGGCGAATTTTGCTTCCTCCATTTCAGAGAGCTCCGGAATTTTCGGACAAGACGTTGTCATCTATAAAAATAAATCTATCTCTTTATCGAGCATTCACGATTTCTGGAAAGGAAAAGTCGGCTACCAGGAACATCCCTGCGTAGCAAATGTTGGCGGTACTGCGGTATTGACAGTTTCGGGTCCGGTGCCGAACGATTGGGAAGAAAAACCCGAAGCGCATGCGAATGAAAGTCTGCCGTACGTTGGACAAAAACAAAATGTGGCATTGATCATGTATCGCCCGGAAAAATTATTGCCGCTCTTTGGTTACGATCATCCAGACGTTGCGCTACATTGGTTCGATAATGATTTCGATGAGATCAGCGAGGATGGAATGTGGTTACTCGGCAGAAGAGGCGACAGCTATGTGGCGGTGCGCAGAAATTGTATCGGTGAGATGAACGGACATTGGGCCTGCGAAAATCCCGATGGACAAACCTGGGTGATCGTGGTCGGCAATTCCGATTTGCATGGCAGCTTCGACAATTTCAAAAATATCATTCATAATGCGCAATTCGAAGAGCGCTGGTACCAGCAGGGATTGAATTGGGTGTATTATGCAAAAGTAGTCGTGGATGGAAAAACGGTGGAATATGCCTGGAACGGCGATCTGTTATCCGGTCCAACACTACCGACTGCTGTTTTCAATCATCAAAAAAATACAACACAACTCACGATCTTTCCAAACCCGGTACAATCGCAACTCGATGTTGATCTCAGCGCTTTTGAAAATCATCCGGCAACTATTCGTGTGATGAATTTGATGGGGCAAGTTATCTACACAAAAACATCGCAAAAAATAATTCAAACCATAGAAAAAATAAATACGGACAACTGGAGTAACGGCCTGTATATCCTTTCGATAGAAAGCGATACGATGCAGGGCACGGGAAAATTTTCCGTCAACCATTAAACTATGATCAAAAAGTTTTTTTTATTCCTGTTGATAGCCGTACTGCTGTTAGCAGCAGTTGTTGCGTATAGAACTATCACCGTTCCCAATAAACAACATCCGGGCGCTGCACTGCCTGCTCCGCCTCTCTCCGATTCAGCGTTGTTGCATTTCCAAAATGCTATACATTTTCAAACGGTTTCTTTTGGTGATTCTTCTCAATGGGATTCTGTGCCGTTTATTGAGTTCCATCATTACCTCGAAAAAACATTTCCGCTGGTACATGCGCATTTGTCGAGAGAAATCGTTGACGGCTATAGTCTTTTATATAAATGGGAAGGAAAAAATCCGAAGCTCGCTCCTTTTATACTGATGGCGCACCAGGATGTCGTTCCGATTGAAGAAGAAACGAAGAAATTATGGACCGTCGATCCCTTCGGCGCCGTAGTAAAAGATGGTTATATCTGGGGACGAGGAACCACCGACGACAAAATAAACCTGATGGGCATTTTAGAAGCGGCGGAAAAATTATTACAGGAAAATTATCAGCCGGAACGAACAATCTATTTTGTTTTCGGCCACGACGAAGAAATTGGCGGCAAAGGCGCGAGTGCCATTGCGCAGTTACTGGAATCGAGGCATATAAAAGCAGCTCTGATTTTGGACGAAGGCGGCATCGTTACCCGCGAAAAAGTTCCGGGCGTCACTAAACCTGTTGCACTATTAGGTACAGCAGAAAAAGGTTATATGACACTGGAATTTTCTGTCACCAAAAAAGGCGGCCACTCTTCCATGCCGGAAGCGGAAACGGCTGTCGATATTCTGAATAAAGCGCTCGTCAAATTACACGACCATCCTTTCCCGGACCGCCTGGAAAAACCGTCGCGCGCGATGTTGGCTTATCTCGCTACCGAATCGAAGTTTCCTAACAACATGGCGTTTGCGAATACGTGGTTATTCAATCGCCTGATCCTGCATAATTATGAGAAATCGAATTCGGGCAATGCAATTGTTAGAACAACAAGTGCAGTAACCATTGTACGATCCGGTATTAAAGATAATGTTATTCCATCCGTAGCAACAGCCATCGTCAATTTCCGTTTATTGCCGAATGATTCTACATCGTGGGTGCTACAACACGTAAAAGAAATTATCGGCGATGATCGTGTTGTCATCAAAAAATACGGGCAAACGGTTTCGGAAGCTTCGCCGATCGCCGATGAGAATGGCTTTGGATTTCAGAAAGTCGACGCCATCGTGCATAAAAGTTTTGACAGCATTATCATCGCGCCGTTTTTGTTAGTGGGCGCCACCGATTCCAGGCATTTTGATAAAGTGTCGGATAACGTGATCAAGTTCAGCCCGATGGTAGATCCGATCGGTTTTCATGGTATCGACGAACGTGTAAGCTTAGACAGTTATCGCCATACGATTTGGTTTTTTGAGCAACTGATGCGGAATGCAGGCCCATAATACTTATTATTATTAACTTACTTTGATGATTCGCAGTATTAACATACTTATGCTCTTTCTACTTTTTAATAGTATACAAGCACAAGATACCGGATACATAAAAGAGATTGTAAATTACCAGTATGATAAAACAGATCCTGGAGATCGGTATATTAAACCCGATGTTATACCTGGGAAAGAAATTCTTGTTTTCTTTGATTGCTGTTTTAATGATAGTGTCCAAATTTTCAAAAACGGTCAACTGATCTTATCCAAATTCTTAAAAACTGATCCATCTTTAAGCTTTACCGGGTTAGCTATTAAGATAAAATTCGAAAAACCTAAAACCATATTAAAAATAATATTGCCAGGCAAAAAAGTATTTTGCGAAATAACACTAAACAATAAATATTATACTGTACTTAATATAAATAGAATGGAAGACCGGAATCCGATATGGTGGATTACCTTTAGAAATTATGTTGTATATTATGAATAAGCCCTTAACATCATTGAAACACGCGCAAACTCTGTGTAACGCTGCCGTAGCCGCCCCATATACCGATACCACCATTGATATTCGATTTCACGTACGTAAACGAACCAAAAGGATTGCCCTGGTTGTTGCGCTCCGTTTCCAAAGTTCGCCAGAAATCGTAATGCGGCTTATCGATCATACACAAACGAACGTATAAAGTAGAATCATCGATGTTCCAGTAGCCAGTGGTGTTATCAAACTCCGCATTGTTTTCACCGATGGGATGGCCTTTAGGAATAAATATTTTGAAGCGCTTGCCATTGAAAAATGCGTCGTCGAAAACAGACGTGTTCGATACCAGCCACGATTCATTATCAACTCGTGTAAAATAACGGTAATAATTTCCGGGCGTTGGAGGATCCTGCAGAAAACCATACAACTGGAAAAAAGAATCCGCTAGTTCCGGATCGGGATGCCCTTCTATCCATAAAGAATCAAAAGGCTGCGGAAACGGAATGGTTGTAGTCGATGTGAGTGTTTGTCCGTCGACTTCAATGCGCAAGTCGTACGCTTTTCCTAATTCCCCGAGATAAATATTATTGAAAGGAATCGTATAGACACTGATCGGCGGCAGATCGGTTAAGCTGTCTAAATTAATTCCTAATTGCACGGCCAAAGCTTGTACTACCGAATCCGGTAAAGTATTAATAATGTCCGGAGTATATTCCACGAGCTCAACAGAATCGTTGCCGCTTTTCACCCAGATATCCGCGCCATGAATAAAATAATCTTCGATGTTATTCAGATTCAACCCTCCGAAGAAAGAAGAATTTTTCGTCAGCAAAACATACGGCGGAACACCATTTTCAATATGGCCTTCCACGACAATCGCATTTTCAGGCGGCGGCAAATTGATATCGATCGGTTTTTCGCAAGCGATGATCAACGCGATACCCAACACAAAATATATAAACGGCTTCAATTGCATGTTTAAAATTTAAAGTTCCAGGTGAACGACGGAATGACGGGGAAGAGCGAAACTTTTACCGGCGTCGTTTTCAAATTGCCAGTCACCAGGTCTCCTTCCACTTTGTAATAAATAAAATAAACGTTCATGCGGTTGTACACATTATAGATCGACAAATTGTAACTCGATTGGAAACGTCGATTTGGCCGTCTCTTCGGGATCGGCGAATACGTCAATGCCAGGTCCAAACGATGATACGAAGGAACGCGATACGAGTTGCGTGCTCCATAACCCGTTACCAAACCAAACTCGATGAAGTAACGTTCAGTTGGCAAGGTAAACGCATTGCCCGTTGCAAAAACAAATGTTGAACCGATGCTCCATGCTTTATTGAAATCATAGGAAATATTTACCGACAGATCGTGCGTGCGATCGAATTTTGCCGGAAACACTTTACCTTTATTGAGTTGCGTGAATTTACGATCGCTGCGCGCCAGCGTATAACCGATCCAACCGTTCAGCTTGCCTTTATTTTTCTTTACAAAAAATTCGATGCCATACGCTTTGCCTTTTCCAAAAACATAACCGCTTTCCGGATCGACGTTCAGTTCCTGCACATAATATTCCGAATATTCGATTTGGTTCCAGAGATGTTTGAAATACACTTCTACCGAAGTTTCGAACATATTGTCTTTGAAGTTGCGGAAATATCCAAACGAATACAGTAATGATTGCTGTGGTTTCACAATTTTCGTGCTCTGCACCCAAACATCTGTCGGCAACGTACTGTTGGAGTTCGACACTAAATGGATGTACTGATAATTGAGCGCAATGCCTGCTTTGATGGAGCTTTTATCATCGAGGTTGTAACGCAACGCCAAACGCGGTTCGGGGCCAACATATGTTTTGATCGGCTTCCAGCGTTTATAAAGCACGGTGTCGGCGCCAAATTGATTGCCATTAATTTCTTTATACGGCCCGATGAACTGGAACAAACTCAACCGGAATCCTACATCGATTTTTAATTTGGGATTCACGTCCCATTCTTCCTGCGCATACCACGCCATCTCATGCGAATATTTTTTAGAGATATTATCCGTACTGAAAACCGTTTCACCGGAATGCGCGGTCGCTAATGTCGGCGTCATGCGGTGATAGGTATAATTATAACCGAATTTTAATTTATTTTTTGCATTCAGGAAATAATCCAAATCTGTTTTAAACGTATAATCGCGCACGCCGGAATTTACCTGGAAAGAAAAATCGAGCTGTGAACCGTAAAACGAAAATTTATAATCATTAAAAATAAACGACATGTTCATGAACAGCTTATCGTTGAACAAGTGATTGTATCGGATCGTCGCGGTCGCATTTCCCCACGGAATTTTTACATAGGTTTGATTTTTCTGCGAATTGTAAACAAACACATCGCGGCCGAAATAACCGCTCACATATAAACGGTCTTTATCCGAAAAAGCATAATTGGCTTTGACATTGAGGTCATAGAAATAATAATTGGTTCCGGCAAAATCTGTTTTCTTGATAAACGGCTGTGCGATGTCGAACGCATAGGTTCTTCGCGCAGAAATCAAAAACGAACTTTTATTTTTTTGCAAAGGTCCCTGCAATGTCAACCGCGAGCTGATGATACCGATACCGCCGTCCATTTGGAAACGCTTGTTGTTTCCTTCTTTCATCTGTATATCGATCACGGAAGATAAACGCCCGCCGTAATTTGCCGGCTTTGCCCCTTTAATGAGCGTTGTATTTTTGATCGCATCGGCATTAAAGATCGAAAAGAAACCAAACAAATGGCCCGTGTTGTATACGATGGCGTCATCCAATAAAACCAAATTCTGATCGGGGCCGCCCCCGCGCACATAAATGCCCGAATTGCCTTCACCAGCTGCCTGCACGCCAGGCAACAACTGTATCGCTTTAATAATGTCGACTTCTCCCATCAGCGCCGGAATCGATTTGATACGGTCTGTAGAAAGTTCTACCGTGCCCATTTCTGTGCTTGTTACATTCTCATCTTTGCGTTCATCGGTGACAACAACCTCTTGTATAATTTTTGTCTCGTCGTTGAGTTTTACATTCAAACGCAAATCAGCATGCAGATCCAAAGAATCGATCTGCGAAATATATCCCAAATAAGAAAAACCAATTTTATAGTTTCCGGACGGAAGCGTTAAGGAATAAAATCCGTAAAGATTCGTAGTTGCTCCCTGTGCGACATCACCTACCACGTACACGTTGGCGCCGATGAGCGCTTCACCGTTGGAAGAATCTTTTACGTAACCGCTAATGGTATACGTTTCCTGTGCACGCGCAGCACAAAAAAGAAAACACAGGAGCAAAAAGATTCCGTTTCGCATGTCAGTCTAAAAGTAGAAAGGAAGTATAAACATCCGCGATGTAAAAAGGTTAATCCTTTATTATTTTTTTCAGGATAATGCCTTCGTCGCATTCCAGTTGAACGAGATAAACACCGTTTGGCAAGGCAGACAAACCGTTTGCATTGACCACATAATCTTCGTTGGCACCAGCCTGCAGTTTCTCATTCAAAATGGTCTGGCCGATCAAATTCACCACCGACAAACGCACATTGGATAATTGCTTATTGAAATGCAGAACCAGTTGATTGGCGAATGGATTCGGATAAATGCTCACGTCATCTTCGCGCACATTATATTGATGCACGGCGTTGGGCGATAATGCTGTATAGGCTTTACTAAAATCCGGGATACCGTAACCGATGCGTTTATCCGGCGTTGGATACTGGCTGGCACTTTGCTCGATCGCTGTTTTAATTTCCCAGTTTGTTTTAGCCGGAAATGCCTGCCATAAACAGGCAGTCAATCCCGCAAGCAATGGCGTTGCATAAGATGTTCCGCTGCCATATACCACTTGATCCGAAGTATTGATCACGGGATTGTTTTGTCCTCTTGCACCGAGGTTTGGTTTAACGCGCGGATCGGAATCAAAACCGTAAGAACTGAAAGATGCCGGCGTGCTGTCTGATTTCACGGCAGCAACCGTAATGACGCTGTCCGCATCGGCAGGTGTAGAAATATAATGCCAGGAGTTCGTGCCTTCATTGCCGGCAGCCACCAACACGATCATGCCTTTACTTACTGCTTTATCGCAGGCATTGGCAGCAACAGTCGTATTACCATCGAGATCGGCATATGTATGATTTTCAGAAACGCTGTCGAATTCGGTGTAACCTAAAGAGATCGTCGCCACATCCACGCCCAACTGATCGCAACGCTCCAATCCTTCCGACAAATTATATTCTTCGGAGATCAATTCGCTGTTGACGTTTTCCGTTTTGAATAAATAGAACGATGCATCCATCGCAGAGCCTTTATAGACATTCGGCTTGTACGCAGCTATCAATCCAAAACAATTTAAACCATGCGAAGAAGATTCGTACACATTGGAATCGCGCTGCACATAATCATAGGTTCCCAAAACACGATTGGAACTAAACACCGGCTGCAAACTGCCCACATTATTGGCATTGCTGAAACCGGCATCGAGGATCGCGATCACCACGCCTTGTCCTTTGTAACCAAGATCGTGCAGGTAATCGCCGTTCATTTGGTGCACTTGTGAATACGTCACCGTTCCATCATCGGTCTGCACGTCTTCTGCATCCGCTGTTTGCTGGTCAGCCATATCATCGTCGCAGGATTGAGTGCCTTTGAATTTTGATTTTTTTGTTTTGCCATCGACATCACCCACCAAAATTATATTTGTAACAAACGGTAATGCTTTTATTTTATCGATGATATTCAGATCGCTGATATTTACCTGCACTGCATTAAACCAGCGCGAAGAACCTTGCACGGCTGCGCCCAATAAACCGATCTGGTTCATGTAATCTGCACTGCAGGGAATGTCGTATTGATCGAAAGGAATATTAAAATGCTGGCGTTTTTCCAAAGCTTTCTTGGAATAAAAAGTTGTCGGATCGAATTGCGAGGGTTTGTCTTTGAGAAATACCAGCAACCGGTAAGTGGTCGTTTTCGCAAAAACAACCGGGCTCAAAAACAGTAATGTGATGAGTAAAAATTTATTCCGTGCCACTTTCTATTGCTTGTAAGGTTAAGATAAATCCTTTTTCCGCGCGGTCGATCCATGGATCACCGATATTGGTTTGTCCTTTTACCACCCACAGTTCCTTATAGCTCAAACCTACATTGCGCGAATATTTTTCCAAAGAATATGTTTTGTTGATGGCCGTAGAATCACTCACCTGTAAAACAGTGATCGTCGAATCGAAAGTAGCATAGGAATTCGTATAAGGCTCATCTTTGGAAAGTATTTTGTATTTCCACGGAAAATAAAATTGCGGTTCGATATACGGGATCTGTGTCGTTATAAATTTATTGCCGTACCACTCCTGTCCCACTACCTGCGGGAAAACCATTTTCACATAACGCAGGTTATCTTCCACGCGTTCCGCCGATGTAGCGCCCACGACCTGGTACCACACATTGAGCAGTTCCCACGGATCGCCTGGCGTATTTCTGACATAACGTTCAATTCTATCCGCAGGGCGGCCGAGATTATCGGTAAAATGCGATTGTATTTTTTCTTTCAGGTAAAAAGAAATATGCTTTACTAAAACCGGGTTGAAAAAATCGTCGTAGGTGATCGAGTCGGCTTTGTAAATAACGTAATGACCGGAGTCGGTCGGAAAATAGTTGTAGCCGAAATCGAGCACGACATGATCCGTCTCATTTTTACAGGAAAAAATGAGGGATGAGCAAGCAATAAGTAGAACGAATCGCAGGGATTTTTGCATATTCAAATATAAGCAAAGATGCGATAATCAGCAAATTAGTTGTATCCGGCAATATAATTAATTATCAGTCAGTTAGGAATTCAACCTCATAGGTTGTATTTTAGTCATATGAATACTATTGGCAATTATTTCCGTACGCTCGGCATCCTGCATGCTGCGCTGTGCTCGGGCGCGGGCGTTTGCATACTTATGCTGCGATTTATGGGCAAGGACCATACCCCGGGCGACGACGCTCAGATTTTTCTGATCGTGGGCGGCGCGATAGCCGTAGCCAACGTGATTATGTCGCGTGTACTATTATTCAAAATAGTATCGCCGGCTCAACAGCAAAGCGATTTAGGCACCAAACTCGCTTTATTCCGTTCCGGTTTTGTGGTGCAGATGGCGTTGCTGGAAAGCGTCGTGATCATTAATATCATTTTGTGGTTCATTGCTGCGAATACGTATAATTTAGGAATTGCGTTGGTAGCATTATTCCTGATGATCTATAGAAGGCCGGCACGGACTTTTGTACGCGATATGATCTTCAACCCGAATGAAGACGGAAAAATTATTTTTAATGATGATGTGGAGTATTGAATAGAGAGTAATTAGTAATTAGATTTGAGATATGAGATTTTTTACTCTATTAATCTGCGTTGTGATTTTAGTTTCCTGCAAGCAGAAAGAAAAAACAAATAATGCTCAGCTTGTAGATAAAACATCCACTTCCCAAGATAAGGGCTTCAAAAATGTTATGGATTTAGTCATAAAAGAGAAAAATAATTTTCCTGTTGAATTTCCTGATCTATACGATTCATCAGCGCATATGCTTCCACCTGATAGTTCTGAAAAACTGATACTTGGAAATTATTTAAAAAGCAAAGGATTTAAAGTAATCAATTGGGGCCGAGGAAATTTTTATCCTTTGGGCCCAAGAATTTTTGTACTCGACTTTGAAAAAGACGATTGCATCTGCAGCGTTCATAAGATGTACTATAACTCACCGGATTCAACCTGCTACGAAATGCGCGAAAGTATATCCTGCGAGGATACATCTGTTTATTACGAAACTGAACGTTTGGCGAAGCAGCATATTACTTTTTAATTTATTGTCTGAATGTTTCTTAGAACAGAAATTTTACCGCTAAAAAAACTCCTCGGCATGCGTTTGCCTATGTCGTTTACTAATATCAAAACATTTGAGCTCTGGCGAAGCTTTATGCCGCGGCGGAAAGAAATTCAACATATAGTTGGAACCGAATTATATTCTGCGGAAGTTTATGAACCAGGCTTCTTCGACCGCTTCAACCCTGCTGCAACATTCGACAAATGGGCTGCTGTAGAAGTGAGCGATTGGAATAATATTCCCGAAGGCATGGAAACACTGACTTTCGAAGGTTTGTACGCCGTTTTTCTGCATAGAGGCCCGGCTTCGGCAGCAGAAAAAACCTATCGCTATATTTTTACTGAATGGCTGCCGCAATCAGAATTTATTTTAGATGATCGGCCGCATTTTGCCGTCATGGGCGCTCAATACAAAAAAGACGATCCGGATTCGGAAGAGGAAATTTGGATGCCTGTTAAAGCAAAAATATGATCACAGAAATTGCAGTCTTGTATATTATTCCCGGTAAAGAAAAAAACTTTTGAATTTGATTTTCAAACTGCCGGACAATATATCAGCTCGGTAAAAGGTTATCGCAATCACAGCTTACTCAAATGCATCGAACAAGACAACAAATATATTTTGCGGGTGGAGTGGGATTCTTTGGAAGATCATACGATCGGGTTCAGACAGTCGGAACAATATATCGAATGGAAAAATCTGCTGCATCATTATTACGATCCATTCCCGGTAGTGGAACATTATGAAACTATCATCGAACAGGAAACAAAAAAAATATAAGCTTACTTACAAAGGGGAAATTATTTCCTGCAATTGATAAAAAGCAAAAATGCAGCAAAGATTCCCCGTTTCTCTTTAACATAGCATAACTTCGGGGTGCGAATAATTTTATAGTTATTTGCTTACGCTGCATCATGGATATTCTCAAAAACACCTGGAAAATAGTTGCTGACCTGTTTAATTTTCTCTTCCACAATAAAAATCTGAAAAGAAATATTGCTAATGCTTTGCCCTACTGGACAGGCGCATTCATTATCGGCCTTGTGGCTGCGGGGTACGCTAAACTTTTTTCTTTGGCCGAACATGAAACCTTAGTTGTTTATCATCATTTTGGCTGGAGTTTATTCATCCTCACTCCTGTTTGTTTTTTGGTTTCCTGGTGGATGGTAAAACACTTTGCACCTTATTCAGCCGGCAGCGGCATTCCACAAGTCAGCGCCGCCATCGAACTCACACATCCCAAACATTATTACAAGGTGAGTTCCTTGCTGAGCATCCGCATCATTATAGTCAAAATCGTATCGAATATTATCATGGTGTTCGGCGGTGGAGTAACCGGTCGCGAAGGCCCGACCATACAGATCTCAGCATCCATCTTTAAAAAGATCAACGATTTTCTTCCATCCTGGTATCCGAAAATTTCCAAGCGGAATATGATCGTCACCGGTGCGGCAGCAGGTTTAGCAGCTGCATTTAATACGCCATTGGGTGGAATCGTTTTTGCTATCGAAGAACTGACTAAAATACATTTCAACTTTTTTAAATCCGCTCTGCTGACCGGTGTCATTATTTCAGGATTAACCGCACTGAATTTCTTCGGGCCTTATCTGTACCTCGGTTACCCGGTAATCGGGAAAATTTCAAAATGGGGTATTGTAGTTATTCTTTTGTTATCCGTCGTTTCTGGGTTGGCGGGCAGTATTACGGGAAAAATAATTCTCTTTGCACTTGGATTTAAAAATTCAATTCGAAAAAATTATCAAACGGTTTTTTACATTTTACTGTGCGGTTTAGCTATTGCGACGATGGCTTATTTTATAGATTTCAGGATAACCGGTTCGGGCAAAGATGTTATGATCACGACCTTATTCACCAACCAGAAGCACGTCGAATGGTATTTACCGTTGATGCGTACGGTTGGACTGGCTTTATCGTTTTCGGTTGGCGCTTCCGGCGGTATATTCGCGCCTTCACTCAGCATCGGCGCTGCATTAGGCGGTGTATTTGCCAGCCTCTTTCATCTCTCGCTCGAAGAAACAAACCTTATTATCCTGTGCGGCATGACGGGTTTTCTCACCGGCATTACAAGAAGCCCGTTCACTTCTTCCATACTCGTTTTAGAAATGACCAATAGCCATAGTGTAATATTTTATATCATGCTGACAGCTTTATTAGCGAATATTTTTGCCAACCTGGTTAGCCGGCATTCCTTTTACGATCACCTCAAGGATTTTTACATCCATGAAATTCATAAATCGACGCCACAAACTTCTGAAGTTTCTGAAATTCGACCAGGATAATTATCTTTAAACTCAAATCAAAAAAAAATGGAAAACATCACTGTCACTGCTACCGTAAATGCCCCGATTGAAAAAGTATGGAAATACTGGACAGAACCGGATCACATCACTAAATGGAACAACGCCTCCGAAGACTGGCACTCTCCCCGCGCTGAAAATAATCTCGAAGTCGGCGGCACGTTCAATTTCCGCATGGAAGCCAAAGACGGCAGCTTCGGTTTTGATTTCGGCGGTGTGTATGATGCGATTGATATACAATCATACATTGCTTATACCATTGGCGACGGCCGAAAAGTGGAAGTAAAATTCGACAGCGTGGATAACGGTACGCTGGTGACGGAAGCTTTTGAAGCGGAAGGTACCAACCCGGTTGAAATGCAGCGCGGCGGCTGGCAGGCCATCTTAAACAATTTTAAAAAATACACCGAAGAAAATTAACGCTGCGTTGACGTAAACCAATCGCACGTTTATTATTTTTGATGCATGGATTTGCACGATTTTCTGTTTCATTGGAAGGGTGAATTGATTCATACCAGCACGCGTTATTTTATAGCCGCCGGAACGATCTTCCTCTTATTCTATGTAGTGCTGCGCAAATTCCTGTTGCACCGGAAAATACAGGCTAATTTCCCCAGACTGAAAGATTATCGCCGTGATATTTTTTATTCGGCTATTTCCATGTGCATTTTCGCTACGATCGGTGTGCTCACATTTACCATCCTCGAGCCTTACACTAATATGTATTACAACATAAACGAACACAGCAAAATTTATTATGCGTTCACTTTTGTCTGGATGTTCTTTTTGCACGATGCTTATTTTTACTGGTCGCATCGTTTTATGCATTTACCCAAAGTTTATAAACACGTTCATTTGATTCATCATAAATCCACGAATCCGTCACCATGGACTGCCTACGCATTTCATCCGCTGGAGGCTGTCATGGAAGCGCTCATCATTCCGCTCATCGCTTTCTCTATTCCCGTTCACCATATGGCACTCACCTATTATTTCCTGTTCCAGATCATCTACAATGTATATGGACATTTAGGTTTTGAAATTTTACCAAAAAACACGAGCAAACATTGGTTGGGTAAATGGATGAATACCTCTGTTGCACATAATATGCATCACAAATATTTCGTGAAAAACTATGGCTTGTGGACGACGCTCTGGGACCGTGCTATGGGGACGATGCATCCGAAGTATGAAGAGCTATACGAACAAACCACCGGCAAGCAAGAAGAAATTCCTGCAACAGAAATAACTCCTGAGCCTTCTGCTGTTTTATCTTCCATTGACTGAAAAGTCAACAACAATTAATACTTCTACAGGTATTTTCAATATATTCGTTGTAAACTTTCCAGCATGAAACATACGCTTTGGATCAAGATCGCGGCTGCTTTGCAATTGCTAACCGCTGCATTTCATTCATTAAGTTTTATAGCACCCATAAAAGGTACGAATACCATAGAAAATCAAACGTTGGAATTGATGCGAACGCCTTCTACCGATACGATGATGGGATCGACCACCAGTATGATGAATTTATTTACGTCGATGAGCGCGGCTTTTGCTCTATTGCTGATATTCGGCGGGCTGCTTAATTTTTATCTTCTCAAAAAAGCAGATGCCGTTGTTTTGAAAGGCGTCCTAAGCCTGCAAGTATTGATCTTCGGTATTTTATTTGCCGTATGCGCCGATCTAACTTTTTTGATCCCGATCGTATGCACAGGTCTCGTATTTATCGCATTGCTGGTTGCACGATTGACGTTTCCAAAACAAACAGCATAAAAATGAAACAGTGGGGCATGCCCCACTGTCATTATACATTTCAGGTCCGACCCTTTTATAATTTAAACGCTTTCTTCACAACATCGATCGCATTCAGGTCTTCCCACGGGAATAATTTCACTTTTACTTTCAGTTCGTTATCTCTACCTTTATTGAATGTTTTTTCGACCGTTTTGCTTTCGCGGCCCATGTGTCCGTACGCTGCCGTTTCTGAATAGATCGGCGTACGCAAACTAAAACGCTGCTCAATGAAATACGGACGCATATCAAACTCTTTCAGCTTGCCGATCGTCTGCGCAATTTGTCCGTCGCTTAGCTGAACTTTCGAAGTTCCGTACGTGTTTACATACAAACCTACAGGCTGCGCTACGCCAATCGCATAAGCTACCTGCACCAGCACTTCGTCGCACACGCCTGCTGCCACCAAATGTTTCGCAATATGACGTGTTGCATACGCTGCAGAACGGTCAACTTTGCTCGGATCTTTACCGGAGAAAGCACCACCGCCGTGCGCACCTTTACCGCCGTATGTATCCACGATAATTTTTCTTCCGGTTAAGCCGGTATCGCCATGCGGACCGCCGATCACAAACTTGCCGGTCGGATTGACGTGGTATTTAATTTTATCGTTGAACAAAGCCTGTACACGTTTCGGCAATTTTTTCAGCACGCGCGGAACGAGAATATTGATCACATCTTGTTTTATCTGTTTCAGCATCGCCGCTTCTTTTCCGAAATCATCGTGTTGCGTAGAAATTACGATCGCGTCGATGCGGGTTGGTTTGTTGTCGTCGCTGTATTCTATCGTCACCTGCGATTTTGCATCGGGACGTAGATATTTCATCACTTTATTTTCGCGGCGTATCACTGCCAGTTCTCGCAGTAACAAATGCGCGAGTTCCAGCGGCAACGGCATATAATTATCCGTTTCGTTGGTCGCGTAACCGAACATCATACCCTGGTCGCCTGCCCCCTGATCTTCCGGTTTCTTGCGCTCTACGCCCTGGTTGATATCCGGAGATTGCTCATGGATCGCCGATAAAATTCCGCAGGAGTTCGCTTCGAACATGTATTCGGATTTTGTGTAGCCGATCTTCTTGATCACATCGCGCGCAATATCCTGCACATCTAAATAAGCTTTTGATTTTACTTCGCCGGCTAATACCACCTGTCCGGTAGTTACCAGTGTTTCGCACGCTACTTTTGATTGCGGGTCGTAGGCTAAGAAATGATCGATCAAGGCATCGGAGATCTGGTCGGCAACTTTATCGGGGTGTCCTTCGGAAACCGATTCGGACGTAAATAAATAAGGCATTTTTAATTAATTTTGAAATTGAGAGTTCAAAAATAGATAAACTTACAGTCATATCAAAATCTGCTATTATTATGGAATTATTGCCTAACAGACACGTGAGATACCGCTATTTCGAATTTATTTTTACACTATATAAGCAGCATTTTATCTGATGAAAATCTTTTCCAATTATCGTGCGAAAAACTGGGCTAAGAATGTGGGATTTCTATGTCCGCACTTTGTGCAACCTACGACTGAAATGGAAATTATAGCGCTGGTTAAAAAGCACCAGAAAATCAGGGTTATAGGAACCGGACACTCATGGTCCGCTTTATGCCAGAGCGAGGAACTGCTGCTTAATCTCGATAGGATGGACCAGGTTATCTCGATTGATAAAGCTAATAAGATCGCTACGGTACAGGCGGGCATCAAACTCAAAAAACTGAATCGCATCCTCGATAAAGAAGGATTGGCGATTATCAATCTCGGATCGATCTCAGAACAATCGCTGGCTGGCGCCATTGCTACCGGAACGCATGGCAGCGGCATACAATTTCAATGCCTCGCATCACAGGTACTTTCTTTCACCCTCATCAAATCGAATGGAGAAAAAATAGTCTGTAAAAAAGGTGATGATCTGTTTGATGCCGCGATTATTAGTTTGGGTTGTTTAGGCATCATTACCGAAATGACTTTACAGGTTACCGGCGCATTTAACCTGCACGACAAAACGTACACTAAAAAATTTACAGAAGTAATCGAACAGTTGGATGATTTTATCGACGGCAACGATCATTTTAAATTATGGTGGCTGCCCTGCAGCGAAGATGTCGTGGTATACACCTATAAAAGAACTCAGGAACCGCGCAATGATAGTTGGCTTCGTCAATTCTTTAATGATTATGTATTGTCTGTTATCGGATATCGCTTGTTTGTGCGAATCGGCAACCTAATCAATAAATGGCGCAATCCTATTAACCGATTTTTGACCAGCCAGATGAAAGGTCCGCTCGACCGCATCGAAAAAAGCTATAAAGTATTTAATGTTCCCGAACCGCCATTCCATCGCGAGACAGAATGGGCTTTCGATCGCAAAGATGCGAAGCTAATGCTGACAGAATACCGAAATTTATTTTTGTCGAATACGTTTACCTACAACTTCATCCAGGAGATCCGTTTCACCAAAGGCGATTCGTTCTGGCTGAGTGAATGCTATGGACGCGACAGCATCTGGATCGGTGCGTATAATCATTTGGATAAACAGTGGGATGGAATTTTAGATAGTTTCGAAAAATTTGCGATGCAGTACGATGGCCGTCCGCATTGGGGCAAAGAATTCAATGTGCGCAAAAAATATTTAGCGTCGCAGTATCCGAAATATGCCGACTTTATAAAACTCCGGAAAGAAATGGATCCGGAAAATAAATTTTCGAATCAACTGACGGAGGAATTATTTGACTTCGCAGCTCACGACTAATTGTTCGCCGACAAATCCTTCCAACACATCGCCGATTTGCATGGGCCCTACGCCTTGTGGTGTTCCCGTGTAGATCAGGTCGCCTTGTTGTAGTGTAAAAAATTGAGAGATATACGAGATGACTTGTGGAAACGGGAAGATCAGATCAGCAGTATCGCCTTGCTGTACGATCTCTTTATTTTTTTTGATAGTGAATTGTATATTTTGTTCCGGATCAAATGGCAAAAAATCGCCGACAAACCCCGAACCGTCGAAACTCTTCGCAATTTCCCATGGCCAGCCTTTCTTTTTCAGATCGGCCTGAAGGTCGCGCGCTGTAATGTCAAATCCCAGCGTAAACTGATCGATATATTTCAACGCAAATTTCGGATCGATCTTTTTGCCGTTCTTGCAAACGCGCAATACCACCTCGCCTTCGTAATGTACATCCTTAGAAAACGCCGGATAATAAAACGGCTGCCCGTTTTTCAATAAGGCCGTCGGCGGCTTCATAAAGATCACGGGATTATCGGGGTAATTAAAATGCTTCATCTCCGTGATATGATCTTTGTAATTTAAACCGATGCAGAAAATTTTCATAGAGTTGAAAATTGAAAGTTAAAAGTTGAAAGCGTAATCATCAATTATTAATCACTTATTATTAATCACTTATTATTAAAACTATTCATCGTGTTATCCAAACCGATCATACAAAATGATTTCGTGATCTCTACTGCTAAATCAATTCTCGATTGTAACGTGCTCTCCTGCTCTTTGCTCCATTTTCCCAGCACATAATCGATCTGGTGTCCTCGTGGAAAATCATTGCCGATGCCGAAGCGCAAACGCGCATAATCTCTCGTCTGCAATTCTTCTTCAATATTTTTTAAACCGTTGTGTCCCGCAGAAGAACCTTTGCCGCGCAACCGCAGCGAACCGAACGGCAGCGCTACTTCGTCCACGATCACAAAAACATTTTCAACGGGGATCTTCAGTTCATTCATCCAATACTTAATGGCTTTCCCGCTCAGGTTCATAAAAGTTGTTGGCTTGATGATATGCACCTGCTTGCCTTTGAGCGTACCTTTTCCATAAGCAGCTAAGCGGCCGGCTTCAAATTTAATATCGAGTTCTTTGGCAAGCGCATCTGCTACATCAAAGCCGATGTTGTGACGCGTGTGTTCGTATTCTTTCCCGATATTGCCTAAACCTGCGATCAAAAATTTCATCGGAGCTAATATCGGAACAAAAGTTCTTTATTGTATCACCAGGTTTTTCACCGCTGTGCCTTCATCGCTGATCAACGAAATAAAGTACACGCCTTTATCCCAGTTGTCTGTTGAATAATGCTTCACGGTCAGCCCTTGCGGTGCATTAAACGATTCTTTCGCGATAACCTGACCGGTTATGTTGTAGATCGACAAATCATATTTAGCGCTCTTATTGGAAGAGAGATGGATCTCAAATTGTTCGCGTGCCGGGTTCGGTAAAATATCAAACAATAGTTCACTCACATGATTGCGAATACCCGTAATCACAAACGCACCCGACGTAGCCGACGAACAACCGTCGCTGCTTACCACTACTACTGTCCAGCTTCCTTGTGCTGTCGGTTTGAAATTCGGAACATTTGTATTCGCCTGGAACGCGTTATTCAAATACCATTTGTACTGAACACCTGTACTGCCAGTCGCCACTAATGAATCGTTGCGCAGGATCAGCGTTGCTGTTGCCGGTAACGGATTCACGGTTACGATTATATCAGTTGTATCCTTACATCCATTAGCATCTACTCCATATACAGAGTAAGTTGTTGTCGTGTTTAAGTTAGGCGTGGTAACAGTTTGACCGCTTGCTAAACCGCCCGACCAGGTATAGGTCAATGCTCCTCCACCGCTTAAGGTAGCTGAAGTACTTGCACAGATCTCCAGTGGAGTTACAGTAGCTGTAACATTTGGTTTTGGATTTACCGTCAAAGTTAAATTGACGATACTGTCGCAACCTTTGGATGTTTGCAACACTACGGTATGAATTCCATTAGTTGTAAATGATTGTCCGCCCGCAGATGCACTTTCACCCTGGCAAATCGTTTGAGAAAGATTCGTCGTTTTTACCGGGTTCACGGTCAATGTCAGGTTAACGGTGCTATCACAACTTAAAGAAGTTTGCAAAACAACGGTATGCAAACCGGAAGTTTTAAATACCTGTCCGCCCACAACTACGCTGTCATCAGAACAAATCGTTTGCGAGAAACTTGTTGTTTTCTTCGGATTCACTTTTACTAACACCGAATCTTTTTTCGTGCAACCGGCGGTATTTGTAACTGTCAGGGAATAATATGTATTGCTGTTCGGCGCTACTTTAATAGAATTGCCGCTGGCACCTGTGCTCCACGATGAAGTAGACCCAACCGGGAAATTAGCAACGATCGTGATAGAATCGCCGGCACAAGTAACCGGTGTAGTTGGTGCGAAATTGATGGTTGGCAGTGCATTCACATGGATCGTGCGGAAAAATATCGGGCTGCCTACCCCTGCTTTGTACGCCACTAAATTCACGTTATAGGTTCCGGCTGTATTGAACGCAGCAGTAACAGTAGAAGTAGAATTGGAAGTCGATGGTGTTCCGCCGTTGATCGTCCAGCGTACAGAATCCGGGCTGCCAGTTGATGTATTGGTGAATGTCAGGCTGGAACCTACGCAAACCATCGTATCGCTCGCTGTGAAAGAAGCAGCTACTGATGCTACGCCTTTGTTGATCTTGATCCATCCGTTATTCAGATCGAAAAAGATATTGCCGTGGCCTTTTACTTTTATGCGTGCAGAAAAATTCGTCGTAAACACATCCGGTATCGTCACCGTTTCGCTGCCATCGTTCGCAACGTTGCTTGCTAATGTATACGGGAAAGTTCTCGCACTATCTAAGGATAAATAAATATCTACAGTCGAACAAGAGATCGGCACATCGGTAGTTTGCGCTACATCCCAATCAATATTTTGAGTTGTATTTCCGGTGATCGTAGTCGCTGTCAACTGGCTATTTACACGAAACAAAGAAGTCGTTGTCACCGCTTTCACCGTCAGGTCGGCATCCGGCGCGTTGAATGCACCGTAACCATTATGCTGGTCTCTTACTGTGCATCTGAATTTTACATCACGCGTAACTTCCGGCAATACTTCTCCTCTGTATTTAATGGAGTTGACGATCAAACTATCCCAGGTCGGGAATACGCGGGTTCCGGATGTAGTTGGATTGAATGAACGGAAGATCGGCGCTTTCGTGTTGTTCGCCGCGTTCCAATTCCCGGAAGGGCCGAGGTCATACTCTTCCCAGCAATATTTGATCGGGTCGCTGTTCGCATCCGATGCACCGGCCGTAATTTCAAAACTGGTTTTATAGGGAACATAAAAAGTGGACGTATAACTGTTCACTGTTGGCGTCGTGTTACCGGAGTTCGTCAACACGCCACACGTAGTACCGCTGATGTAAGTAAAAATTTCATTGATACTTACGCGATGGAAATAATCATCGGAGTGCAACTGGATATCGTTAGCATCGCAAATACCAGCATAACCCATAATCGTTGTCGCACTGCCCGGCTCATAAGCCGCAGTCGATTCGCGGTTACCGGAACAAGATCCTGTCGTTGCATTGAACGTATGGTTCGCGCCGTATTGATGTCCCATTTCGTGTGCTACATAATCGATATCAAAACCATCTCCTACCGGGTTATCAGAACCGGTTACGCCTTCTGCTTTTGATGATGTACAAACAACACCTAAACCGGCAATACCTCCACCGCCGGTGCTGAACACGTGGCCGATGTCGTAGTTGGCAGAACCAATACGGTTATTACAAACGGTAGTGTTCTGGCTGAGCATAGCGCCGCCGTCATCGTTGGTGTAGCTGTCGCTGTTGATGAAGATCAGTGTATCGTCTTTTGCAACGAGGTTCATGTGTATCGCCAGGTCTTTTTCATAAACGCCGTTCACACGGTTTAAAGATGTTACCATCGCAGCCATCACTAATTGCTTGGTTGGAGATTGCGGAGCGCAAACAGCAGCAGAATATTCTACCGTACAAGCCAGCGCCAAACGGAAGGTGCGGATCTTTCCGTCCGTCACTACATCAGTTCTGTTCGCAGTAGGATTGTCGTCTGTAGAAACCGGTGCAAAATTCGAAGAGCTCTCCGGCGTTTTGCTCGGCGTTTGACAAGTTGGATAGGTTTGTCCCGCCGGGCGCTGGTAATCTTTTTTATAGTAAGAGTTATAATAACCCGTATTGGCATTGCTATATGGATCGATAAACGAGATACCTTCCTGGTTGAAGATCATCGCGTGAAATCCATAAACAGTATAATCGAGTTTAGCAGTAACGAATGCATCATTCAACGCGATCGCTTCGTACGTTTTGAGCTCTGGATATTTTGCCGCGAGTTCCGGTTCCATACAAGTGCGTTCAAACACTTTGAATGTTTTCAGGCTTCCGTCCGGCATCGGCAGATCGAGCAAAACAAAATTTCCGCTTTCTTCTGTCGGAATACTTTGCTGAAATGCGCGGAAGGCAGCATCGTCGAGTTTGACGAGGTTGGTTTTTTGCGGGATGATCTTTTGAACGCCCGGGACTGTCAGATTTTTGGTGGAAATTTTTTGCCAGAAATTATTAACGGCAAATGTGTTCAGCAATACCATGCTAAACAAAATGGTAAAAACTCTTTTCATTGGTTGGTTTAGATTCGTTGTTGTATGGACCTAACAAATATACAAATTAGCCTGTTACGCTGTTGCAGGAGCTACATTGATCTACGTTAAAGAATTTACAAAAAAAGTGGAGCACCAAGGCTCCACTTTCGCATATCTTCAGAAGAAAGATTATTACTTCTTCTTGTCGTCTTTTTTAGCCGGTGCTGCCGGAGTTTTTCCTGCAGGCGCTGCTGTCGTAGCTGCCGGTGTAGCCGTAGCTCCTGCCGCTTCTTTAGCTGCTTCCGCTGTTTCACTCTTCAGTACTCTTGGAATTTCCACCGATGCGATAGGAATAGATTCTGAGTTGAGAATTTCGAACTCATCGTTTTCGTTGATGATGTCGCGGATCTTGATGGATTGGCCGAGTTTCAGTTTAGATACATCTACATCGATGGTGTCCATCAGGTTTTCCGGTGTAGCTTTCACTCTCAGCTTTCTTACTTTCACTAACAATTTACCGCCTTCACGCACGCCTTCGGCAACGCCAACAATGTGCACCGGTACATCTACCAGTACTGCATTGCCCGGAACTAATTCCTGGAAGTCTACGTGTAAAACTGCTTCCGTTACAGGATGCACCTGTACATCTTTCAATAATGCTTCGCGAGTAGTTCCGTCAATATCCACGATCGCTTTATACAAGTGCGGCGTATAGATGATGCCGCGCAGTGAGCTAACCGTTGATGTGAAGTGAACCACCTCGTTTCCCGCATACAGAACACATGGGATAAGGCCGTTGTTTCTGTCGTCCTTCGTGGCGCGTTTGCCTAACCCTGTTCTTGCTTGTCCGCTAATGGTTATCGTTTTCATATAAAAAAAATTGGTTTATTTCTTCGGTACAAATAATGAATTGATCGATTTGTATTCATGTGCGTTGCGGATCGCTTTGGCAAATAAGCCTGCTACCGACAACACTTTTATTTTGGTGGATGGCTGGCGCAATGGAATGGTATCGCACACGACCAACTCCGATAACGCTGACGCTTCTATTTTCTCATACGCCTTGCCCGATAAAACCGGGTGCGTGATTAGCGCGCGGACGCTCTTCGCTCCTTTCTCCATGATCAGGTTCGCTGCTGTTGTCAGCGTGCCGCCTGTATCGATGAGGTCGTCGACCAAAATCACATTTTTTCCCGTCACATCCCCGATCAAACGCATCGATTCAATTTCGTTGTGTTTGGTCCGGAACTTATCGCAGATCACCAGGTCGCCATTGAAATGCACGGCATAGCTTCTCGCGCGTTTCGTGCTGCCCACATCCGGCGATGCAAAAACCAGGTCGTCTAAACCCAGGCTTTTTACATACGGGAGGAAGATAGCGGTAGCGTCTAAGTGATCCACCGGAATATCAAAGAACCCTTGAATTTGCGGCGCGTGCAGGTCCATCGTCATGATGCGCTGAGCTCCTGCAGCCGTCAGCAAATTCGCCACGAGTTTAGCGCCTATTGCTACCCGGGGCTTGTCCTTGCGGTCTTGGCGGGCCAAGCCGAAGTACGGAATCACGGCTGTTACATAACCTGCTGATGCTCTTTTGCATGCATCCAGCAATAGCAACAATTCCATGAGGTTTTCAAACGGGGTAAAAGTACTCTGCACACAAAATACGAATGATCCTCTCACTGAATCCTGGATCACAGGTTCAAATTCTCCGTCGCTGAACTGCATCACCTCCACCGGCGTCAATTCCTGGCCATAGGTTTCTGCCATTTTTTGAGCTAAATATTGCGTAGCCCGGCCGGAGATCAATTTTACGTCAGGAAGTACCACTTTTACCCGAAAATTTGAGGTGCGAAAATACGTATTAATTTTTGATTTTTCAGGCCGCTTGATGATTTATTAACCTGCCTGCCTTAAACCTCGTAGGTTTTGTTTTTCAACCTGCGAGGTTTACCCTTGACCCGCTAAACCTTCGAGGTTTCCTGACATCATCCCGGAAACCTCGAGGGGTTTATATCATCCTTATTTTTGGTTATTTTTTTGAATTTGAACATTCTCTAAACAAGATGTATATATTTTTTACAGATATTCAGGCACAATTAAACCTACTTTTAGTAGATTTCTAAAACCAAAACCGAACTTATGAAAAGAGTAATCCCGGCCATTATTGTCTTCCTGCTATTACCGCTCTGCGCATTCACCGAAGACTTCACCTATTCCGGTAAAGTAAAAGACAACACCGGCGAACCTGTCATCGGCGCGTCTGTTACCGTACAGGGCACAACTGTCGGCATCACCACCGATGTCAATGGCGACTTCAGTTTAGTGTACGACAAGACCAACGTCGTACTCGAAATTTCTTATCTCGGTTTTACGACCAAACAAATAGACGCCAAGGCCGGCGAAGCCATCGACGCATCGCTGGAACAGGAAGCGATTGACGTAGGTAACGTAACCGTTGTCGGTACGCGGAGCCTGAAACGCACCGCGACTGAAACACCCGTTGCGGTGGATATCATTCCAATCAAACAACTCACACGCAATAACGGGCAAACCGATCTCAACCAGATCCTGCATTACCTCGCTCCTTCTTTCAACTCGAATAAACAATCGGGGGCAGACGGCGCCGATCATATCGATCCGGCAACATTGCGCGGTTTAGGACCTGATCAGACTTTAGTGTTGATCAACGGCAAGCGCTTGCATCAATCATCGCTCATCAATATTTACGGAACACGCGGCCGCGGAAACACCGGAACGGATTTGAATACGATTCCTGCTTCGGCCATTGAACGCATAGAAATTTTGCGCGACGGTGCGAGCGCGCAGTACGGATCCGACGCGATCGCAGGCGTGATCAATATCGTTCTGAAAAATTCGACGGATGAACTGAGCGCGGGCATTACCGTTGGCGGAAACGTTACCGGTTACGGCCCGCCGTTGAAATACAACGGAACAAAACTGTTAGACCTTCACACCGATGGATTAACCATCAATCCTTATTTCAATTACGGATGGAAAACCTGCCACAATGGTTTTATGAATCTTACAGTCGACCTGTTGACGAAGCGTCACACGTATAGACAAAACAATGAAACGGTTTGGCCGGGAGAAAATTTCCGCAACCGTTTCGGCGAAGCGTCACTCGTTAGTCCCAGCATTTATATCAACACCGGAATCGGTTTGGGAAAAACCTGGAGAGCTTACGCATTCGGCGGTTACAACACTCGTTTCACCGATGCGTACGCTTTCTCGCGCGACGCAGGTAGTGCACGCAATGTCATTTCCATTTATCCGAATGGTTTTGATCCTATTATTCAAACACGATTGAACGACATGAATTTCACGGCCGGAACTTCCGGCAATATCAAAACATGGAACTTGGATATTTCAAATACGGTCGGAACAAACCGCCTGATGTATTTCGGAGATTCTACGCTGAACGCGAGTTTAGAGAGCCAATCTCCGACTTCCTTCCGCGACGGCGGTTTCCAGTTTTTACAAAACACGGTGAACGTAGGCGTAACAAAAAATTTTGAGAAAGTTTTGAAAGGCCTGAACTTCGCTGCGGGCGTGGAATACCGTTTTGAAAATTATCGCATCATCGCCGGCGAAGAAGCATCGTGGAAGACGTATGGCCCGGTGATCTTTAGTGTTGATTCTTTATTCGACGATCAGACCAACGCATTCATCGGCCTCGATACGACTTATCGTCCCGGTGGCGCGCAGGGATTTCCCGGTTTCCGCCCTTCCGATGAGTTATCCAAAAACCGCCACGCATTCGGTTTGTATGCCGATGTGGAATTGGACGTAACGAAAGCGTTTTTAGTGACCGCTGCTTTGCGTTATGAATATTTCAACGACTTCGGCAGCACGGTGAATTTCAAATTCTCTACGCGCTATAAAGTGAACGATAAATTCAGCATACGCGCTTCGGTGAGCTCCGGTTTCCGCGCTCCTTCCCTCGCACAAATTTATTTCCGGTCGACATATACTGATGTTGTCGCGGGGCAAGTGATCGATAAAGTCATCGCCAATAATCAAAGTGATATTGTAAAAGCGCTGGGCATTCCTTCGCTCAAGCAGGAAAAATCCATCAACGCTGCATTAGGTTTTACCACGCGTCCTATCGACGGCTTGAGTATGACTGTCGACGCGTATTATATCCGCGTGAAAGACCGCATCGTACTGACGGGAACATTCAGTGCAGATGATCCGGATATCGGTGCTGATCTGCAGGCGTTAAATGTCGGCGGTGCGCAATTTTTTACCAATGCACTTAGCACACATACAGCCGGCGTCGATTTCGTGATGACGTATAACCACGTTTGGGGCAAACATTCACTGACAGCTTCGTTGGCTGCGAATTACAATTGGATGAAGCTGAGTAAAATTAATACCAACGCGAAACTGGCCGGCAAAGAAGAAACCTATTTCGGTGCCCGCGAGAAAGGATTTTTGCTGGCTTCCGCGCCGCGTTCTAAAATAAATCTGACGCTGGAATACCGTTGCGGAAAACTGATGATACAGCCGCGCGTGAGTTTCTTCGATAAAGTTGACCTCATTAACTGGCGTGCTTATGGTGACGGCGATATTGCCGATGCTGCCTTAGCTGCCGGCGATATGGATGCGTATAACAAATCGATCACCGATGTATACAAAGCAAAAGTCACGTTGGATTTCGCTGTTGGCGTTGACATCACCAAAAATGTAAGCATCGTCGTAGGCGCCAATAACCTGCTGGATATTTACCCGACTGCGCACGATCCGGGATGGAGCGAAAGCGGCGGTATGTGGGATGCCGTGCAAATGGGTTTCAGCGGCGCGTTTTATTACGGTAAATTGATACTGAATTTTAAGAATAAGTAAAACGTAGTGCGTATGGAGTAATGCGTATTGCGATTCTTACAAATTGACTTCTATGCGTTATGACGTACTAGCGGTTAAATAAGCGTAGGTTTCTTAACCACAGAGGACACAAAGTATATTGCACAGAGTTCACAGAGTAAAAAATGTCCTCAGTGAACTCTGTGTAAGTCTCTCTGTGCCCTCCCTCTGTTGTTAAATAGCTGCTGTATTTGCTCTCCTCGCATTACGTAATACGCTTTACGCAATACGTTGTTTCCCCGCAATTATGTCTTAAAAACACATTAAAAATTACCTCAAATATGACATCCGATCATATTGATTCATAGACGAATACAACTTTTCTGTCAATCTGTCATTTCTACGCCCCATGGCATAATGATTGTCAAATCTGGGCAGAAATAATAATTATGAGCAAAATAATCGGAATTGACTTAGGAACTACCAACTCATGTGTTGCCGTGATGGAAGGCAACGAGCCGGTGGTTATTACAACGGACGAAGGCAGAAGAACCCTTCCCTCTATCGTAGGATTTCTGGACAATGGCGAGCGCAAAGTGGGCGACCCCGCAAAACGCCAGGCCATCACCAACCCAAAAAACACGGTTTCATCCATCAAGCGTTTTATGGGAAAACATTTCAGCGAGATCACGAAAGAAAAAAGTTACGTGGCGTATGACGTAGAAAAAGGCGAAAACGATACCGTGCGCGTGAAAATTCACGACCGTCTCTACACACCGCAAGAGATCTCCGCGATCATCCTGCAAAAATGTAAGAAGATGGCGGAAGACTATCTCGGCCACGAGATCAAAGAAGCAGTAATTACCGTTCCCGCATACTTTAACGACTCTGAGAGACAAGCTACCAAAGAAGCCGGTTTGATCGCCGGTTTAGATGTGAAACGCATCATCAACGAACCGACCGCAGCAGCGTTGGCCTATGGCCTCGACAAAGGCGGTAAGGATATGAAAGTAGCCGTGTACGATTTGGGTGGTGGAACGTTTGATATTTCCATCCTCGAGTTGGGCGACGGCGTGTTTGAAGTAAAATCCACCAACGGTGATGTGCATCTCGGTGGTGACGACTTCGACCAGATGATAATCGACTGGCTGGCGACAGAGTTCCAGAACGAAAACCGTATGGACCTGCGCAAAGACCCGATGGCGCTGCAGCGTTTGAAAGAAGCTGCGGAGAAAGCAAAAATAGAATTGTCGTCTTCTGCGGAAACGGAAATCAACTTACCGTATATCACTGCGGTGGATGGCGTGCCTAAACACTTAGTGAAAAAATTATCGCGCGCTAAATTCGAGCAACTGAGCGAAAACTTAGTGGCGCGCACACTCGGCCCTTGCGAGAAAGCGTTGAAAGATGCCGGCTACTCTCCTTCTCAAATTGATGAAGTGATCTTAGTCGGTGGTTCTACGCGTATCCCGAAGATCCAGGAGACCGTCGAAAAATTCTTCGGCAAAAAACCGAGCAAAGGCGTAAACCCGGATGAAGTGGTGGCCGTGGGCGCTGCGATACAAGGCGGCGTGTTGACCGGGCAAGTGAAAGACGTGTTGCTGTTAGACGTAACACCGTTGTCATTGGGAATTGAAACCTACGGCGGCGTGTTCACAAAACTGATAGAAGCAAACACGACGATCCCGACGAAAAAATCGGAGATATTTTCTACGGCGAGCGACAGCCAGCCATCTGTGGAGTTGAATGTATTGCAGGGCGAACGTTCTATGGCGAAAGACAACAAGAGCCTCGGACGATTCCACCTCGACGGCATTCCGCCTGCACCGCGCGGGGTTCCGCAAATTGAAGTGACCTTCGACATCGACGCGAACGGTATCTTACACGTAACGGCGAAAGACAAAGGCACGAACAAAGAACAGAACATCCGCATTACGGCCAGCAGCGGTTTGAGCAAGGAAGAAATTGAAAAAATGAAAGCCGAAGCCAAAGCCAACGAAGCAGCCGACAAAGAAGCGAAAGAAAAAGTGGAGAAGCTGAATGCGGCCGACAGCCTCGTATTCCAGACCGAAAAACAATTGACAGAATTCGGTGATAAAATTCCGGCTGATAAAAAAGCGGCGATAGAAAGTGCGGCAGAGAAAGTGAAGGAAGCGCACAAGAACCAGGACATTGCAGCATTAGACACCGCGATGGCGGAACTGAACAATGCCTGGCAGGCAGCTTCCCAGGATCTGTACAATGCCACGCAGCAAGCGCAAGGCGGAGGTGATGGAAGTGAACAGCAAAACACCAATACCGGGAATGCCGGAGATGGTGTGGAGGATATTGAGCACGAAGAAGTGAAGTAAGAATGATACGACAAGCCCCCTTAATTGGGGGTTTGTCGTTTTTAAACCATAAAGCAAAAGATTGTATAATGAATTTAAAACAACACCTAAAAGAGAAAAACTTTTTTTTAAGGAATGCTTATGAAGAAGCTTATGACTATGATTCTTCAAACCCATTGTCTGTTAGCTTAGACCCATTGGAATTTGGAAAATCTATTGGCTATGACGAAACAACAACAGAACGTATAATGATGGAACTTGTTAACGATGGATATGTTACTTCTTCTTTGGGTATGGGAATGCTTATGGTAACCAATTTAGGGCTTGAATACTTGAGAGCGATAGAAGATGAACCAATGTCCGCATCTCCCTTCAATGATACTATAAATCACACTGCAATAGAAAACAATTCAAAATTTATGAAACAATCTGAAAAACTTGACTTAATTCTTCGTGAACTATACAAGTATAAAAACAATGGAAAATATTATTCAATAAATGTAATTTGCCAGGCATTGAATATTCCTATTGATTCTTCACTTGAACTCAATAAGATTGCCCATCGTCTTAAAGACGATGGATTTATTAACCCAATTTTTACACACAATGACTGTAGTGCAGAATTGACGTCCTATGGTATTGAATACTGTGAAGAAAATTCTTATTCTTATTCAGGAAATTCAATTATTAGCAACAATTATAGCATTTCAATAGTAAATAGTCCAAATTCGAATATTGTTAACCAATCAAGCAATGTCACGATTAATCAAAACATAAGTGCAGCAAGCCAAGCAGTTGAAAAAATTAGAGATACTATTTCTACCGATACAACTATTGACAAACAAAAAGCTAGTGAAATTTTAGAATGCTTAAATGAAATTCAGGACAACTTAAAAAATAATCAAAAACCGAAATTTGCAATAAAATCATTAATAGATTTAGCAGGTGGTATTTCTTCAATCGCAAGTTGGGTAACTATATTAGGGCAATTCGCTGGAATAATACCAATACCGGGATAATGGATAATGAAATCCAATAATTTAGAACCTTTAAAACAAATCTCATTTCATGGAAAATATAGAAATTAATGGAGATTTTATTACAATCCGGGAAACAACTTTTAATTTAACTGACCTTATTTCAATTAAACCTCAATCTATTGTCACCTATTGGATTCCCAAATACGGCAATGGCCTTCCTAAAGAAACCGGGCGAGATTTTCCAAAAATTATCGTGCAAACTAAAAATGAACGATTAGAATTTGCCTATAATACTGAGGAAGAACGAGACGAAGCATTACGTGAGTTAAATGAAAAAATAAAAATGAACCAAGCAAGTAAATCAACAAAATTAGAAGCTCCAGGGAACATCTCAATAAATATTGCTGACAGTTCAAATGTAAATATAGTTCATCAATCTAGCTCTATTAATATTACGAATCAACAAATTGATGACGCAAAAAATATTATTAGGCAAATAAAGGAAGAACTTAATAATGCAATTGAAGATCAAGTGCAAGCTGATGAAATTTTAGAATCGCTTGCTGATATCGAATTAAAGATTGAGAAAAAGGAACGCATACCAAGATTAACTTTCAAATCATTCCTTGAAACATCTTCTAATATTGCAAGCATTGCAAGTTTAGCAATTAATTTAGGTCAAATAATCGGCATGCTACCATTACCTAAATAAATAACCTTCAACTCATCCTCGTGTTCTTCCACGTCAGCCGAAAGATCAATTAAAAAAATGAGAGGTGCTTATAACATATGATTACTTTAATTGCTACTGGTCATTATGAAAAAGGTATTTGCACCTCAGATGAATTAGGCAAAATCATTGAACAAATTTCGCCAGATGTAATTTTCGAAGAAGTTCCCCCAAATATATTTCAAGATCTTCATAAAGGATTACTTTGTGATTCGCTAGAAACGAAAGCCATAAAAATGTACTTACAAATACATCCTATAGATCATTTTCCGGTGGATTTGAATAGAGAAAGTATAACTTATGATTTTTTTACGAGCGACTATAACGCAATGTCTAGCATATTTAAGTATCACAGTTCTGAATATAGTAATTTATCAAATCACTGGGGATATTTACCAGGACAATTTGGCTTTCCATATCTGAATAGTAGGCAATGTAAAGAATTTTTAGAACGCAAACGTTTTTTAGAAAATGTATTAGTACAAACTCTTAATCATGAAAAATTGTCAAATAGACACAAAGATTGGACAAATTTTAATGATGAGCGCGAAAGCGAGATGATTAGGAATATTTATAATTATTGTAAACTTGATAAATATAAAAACGCATTATTTCTTGTTGGAGCAGAACACAAAAAACCAATAATGGATAAAATACCGGAGTTTGAGAAAAAGAATCAAGTGCAGCTGGATTGGAATTTTAATTATTTCAAATAATCATCTTTCTCATTATCGAGTTTCAATCCAGGAAGGCCTTCATAAAAAACTATTTTTTTAAACGTTTATATAGTTGGCTATTTAACTCAACAACATGTAAATCTTTACGCATTAAATCGTTCACTTTATCTGCACTTTCATTCAGTTTATCTAGAATACGATTTACAATATTGTAAAAATCTTCGTCTATAACAGAATTTTCCTCTATAGAACGTATATCATACATCATATCGCTAAAATTATCAAGCTCATCAATTATAGTTTGCGGCAATATTAATGAGTTCGTGATAATAAGATCGTCAAATGCAAAAATTAAATCATCCACTTTATCAGATTCTAACAGAACATTTTCTTTAGTTGCCAAAGTAGTATCTCTATTATGTATTTTGATAATAGCTTTATAGTCTTCGACCTTATTTAGGAAAGAATTTAATTCAGACAAAAATTTGGAATAAATTTCTATTTTCAGTCTATAAATATGGTTTTCATTTTCAAAACGCCTATTTCGTAAAAAAGCTAATAAAGAAATTATTAGTGCCCCTAATGCCATTAATATTGAACCCCACGATTGAAAACTCATTAAATGTAATTTTGCTTCATATATTTTACCAATATTATAACTGCATAATTGATAATCAATATAAAACTAATCAATTAAATTTATTTTCGGGTTTTTGATAGTTTATATATTAATTTCCGTTACATTTATATAGGCTTCAATTCCTATGGCGGGATCAAACACCAATAGACTAATAGTTGTACTAATTGTAATTGTTCTTTCGGTTTTTGGTTATCTAATCTACACTAATATTCAGCTAAAGAAACAAATTAAAGTCGTTCATAAGGAAGTACAGAGAGCAAGGAGTGATGCTGATGATGCTTATTCAAGAGCAGACGAAGCTAACGACAGAGCAGATGATATTGAAAGCGATTTGGACGATGCTAACGACAAGATAGATGATTTAGAATCAGAAAGGGATTATTAATACAAACAGCCAATATGAAAAAGACAATTTTAATCGCCTTAATCTCTTTTATGGGATTATTAAGCATTTCAGCTACCTCAAGTGACATTAAGGTAAAATCGGGAGATGATTGCTATTGTAATTATGGCAGATGTTCCTATATTAAATCAAACGGCGAACAATGTAAAAATTGCGCGCAAGAAGGTAGTTATTACTGTTGGACGCATAACAATATGCACTAATCATTGTCATCATTGGATAAATCCAAAGTTAGTGTATCTCCGTAACAAGGATATACCTTATTGACCATTTCCATGTATTTTCTCCCTGCACTCGGGTAGAATACTCTACACCTTTATATCACTAACATTCATTAATACCGGAAAATGTACAAGCGTATAAAAATCTACGCTTAGTTGTGAGATGACTACCGGTGGATAAAAAAATTTAGTGGAAATCAGACACCCAATAACGAGGACTCGTAAGATGTCGGTGGCTCGCGATAAAACATCTTTCACTTATCTTTATCTAATAGTTTCTTCAATAACTCTATCTGTTCCTTTTGATTTTTGATAATATCATTAATATCAAAATACCATGTAGCAATTATTTTTCCTATAAAGAAAACAACTAACCCTACAACAAGATAAATTAATGCTTCATTTCCATCCATGTGATTATTTTTTATTATCAAACCTTCACTCGTTCCGTGTTATAACGTCGCCTGTACGGCTTTTGCAGCCATCTTGCAATCTACTTTACCCCATCCAAATATGGGATCTCTATGGCCGGTAGAGTTATAAAACGTGGAAGACTTTATGAAGATATCGGTTATTTGTGCCGCCGATAAATTCGGGTTAATACCCCAAACCAGTCCAAACATGGCTGCCGTTGCGGATACCGTTTCAGAACTGGCACTGGAATAATCAATAACAAAATCCGTTTCCGGTCCGCTCGTGGATGTTTCTCCTAACACAAAAGCGCCATTGGTGGATTTGGTATCTTCTATTCCTGTGGTAGCAATGGTTTCCGGCATATTAGCAGGAAATACAACGCCTATTAAATTTTTAATGGCAGGTATATCCAGGAAAGTGCCGGCAGCACTGACAAAAATCTTATCCTTTGACGTAAAATACTGGATCGCTCTTTTCATCTCGTTGCAAACAAAAATAGTTCCCATCGACATGCTGATCACTTTTACATTGGGATCATCCGCCATGGCCATGATGGATCTTGTGGTGCTGACGAAATCATTGGGGGATATAAAAAATACAAACTGCGAAGCACGGACCGTTGTGAATTTGCCTTTCGGGATAATTTCATAAACGATGTTTGTCTGTTCGGTACCATGACTGAATAGTCCGGCTATCATCATGCTCAATCCGCCCAAGTCATAATTTCTTGGATTAGGGCCGTCAAAATGAGTTCCATGTACGTTCGGACAATAATATCCTTGCGGCTGGTAAGCAGGATAACCCACTTGTACATAGGGAATATCATCTGCCAATACACCATTGTCTAATACCGCCACTTCCACTCCGTCAAATTTTTTCAAACTGTCATAGATATAGGTCAGGTTATGATTCCGCATAACGTCTCCAGATCTGCCATGAATATAATATCCTATGTATTGATCGTAAGAAATTTCACTGGTACTGGGATCAAAATTTCCGGGATTGGCACTATTCAACCGTTGCTGGGTATGATCGGTTGGATGGGCAACATTCACGGCTTCATCAGGCATAAAAAATTCCCGGTCATATTTAAAACTCGTCAATTCAATAAAATCAACTCCGGTAAAATGCCGGATGTCTTCTATGGTCTTTTTATTATGAATGCTGAATTTCAGCGTAGCCAGTTTATCGTTATCTTCTAAAAGAATATCATTCCTGCTTAAGCCTTCATCTTTTTCCACTTCTTTAATGATTGCTTCTTTGAGTGTTGCATTCGAAGATTTAAAATCAGTTTTATATCCAATGGTAATACACCGGTCATCACAAGTCTGCAATGCTTTAAAAATAAAATCAGTGGATTGATTGTTCCAATCAAAAAGCGCTTTTTGCTGTTGGATATCATTTTTTATTTCCTGGTTTATAGCATCAGTTTGCTGAAAAGTATTAACCTCTTTTTTACAGGAAAAAAGGATGAATACCAAAATTACCGGATAGAAAGATTTTTTCATATGAATGTATTTATACAAAATTTTGTGTGTTGCTACTAGTGTTAGCCACCTTACTCTCTCTTCTCTGACTATTAAAATTAGAGTATTTAAGAGATTCAAGCAAATCGTATACGTCTTTTTGTATGAACATTTGTGACTCGTTGATATCCCTCCCCGGTTCGGCATGGGGCTTTTCAAAATGAACGGTGGTTTTAACGTCAATTAACTGTCCTTTTCTCTTTAGTTGATTCTCGTCATTTTTTATAATTGTATAGACAACTATTTTTGTACTACTAAATAATCTATTAATGAAAACGCTCCACATTTTATCTATTTTCCTCTTAACGCTGGCTACAATTGCCTGCAAAAAAGACGAGGTCATTAACCCATCTGATACCGGTACTAACCTCCAATCCGGTACCTGGCACGTCACACTTTTTAGCGAAGACAGCACCATTGAAACCCATCACTTTAACGGGTATTCTTTCCAGTTCAACTCAAACGGGACGGTAAGCGCTACTAAAGACGGCAATACGGTTTCCGGAACCTGGACCGCGGGCCAGGAAGACGATGATGATGACAGCCAGTTTAAACTGATCCTATCATTCAGCACTTCGCCTTTAAACGAGCTGAATGACGATTGGGACATCCTGGAACAAACCAGTTCTAAAATCCGCTTGCAGGATATCAGCGGCGGAAATGGCGGAACCGATCTGCTGACTTTCGAAAAAAATTAAAACCCTTAGTGCGTTTTACCCTGGACTCATGATAAGGCCCCTTTATGGGGCTTTTTTATTTAATGCTGGTTCGGATCAACCGGAAATTCCCTTATCACGTCTTCTCCGCTCATTCGAAATGACGGGAGAGTTTTTTACCTTAGTACTATGAAGCAATTTATTTTATTAGCAGCTCTTCTATTTTTTCTATCACACATTTCTTTTAGCCAGGATCATCCGCAACGGTTGATCTATGCTGCGAGATTCTCGCAGGACGGTGAAGATAGGTACGACCTCTACGATGAGACCGGGAAAAAAATATTTGCCAAACCGGTGGAATGGGCGTGGTCGAACGCGTGGGACTGGATATATGTCGGGCCGCCAGACGGAGGATTGAATAAAGTGTATGATCATAATGGTGTTTTGTTACTAGACAGCGTAGAAGCCTGGCGCGCGCCTGCAGTCAACACCAACCGCATACCGCTTCGCAGAAACAAACAATGGCGCTATTATGACAAATCGGGCAAACAGGTCATCGATTCTTCTTATGAAAAAGCCAGCGTCTTTACCGACAACAAAGCCATCATAATGGAAAAAGAGATCGTGTATTTTATCGATACGAACGGAACACAACTCAACATGATCTACAAGTACAACGATCCGGTCTATACTTTCAAAGACGACGATATTGAACCGGGTATGACGGAATTTAAAAGCTCGAATTACAAGACCTTTGTAAAACTCGATAAAACAGAAATGCTCGACATGCAGAATAAAGTTATACTACCGCCTATGTACGATGACATTCTGAACATGCGGGAAAATTTTAAACAGGTAACAGTGGAACTCGACGGGAAATACGGCGTCGTCAGTTTCTCCAACCAAATTCTCATCCCGATCAAATATGAAGAGGTGTATGTGCTGAATGATTATTAGCACACTGTCATTTCGAAGGAGAATTTCATCTTCGATGAAAATCAACTGAGAAATCTTGCTGGAATCACCCTTGCATTTTTTTATAAATAGCTACCATGCAAATTTGTAATGCTGTCACTATAATTATCATCCGGGTAATTTAAGCAAGATCTCTCACTTAGCTGTTGCTCCGTTCGAGATGACATGTTGGTTCGGATCAAAAGGAAAATCATCGCTGCTGTCGGGAACACCGTCGCCGTCGCTGTCGAGTTCTCCGCTGCCGGTGTACAACAACTGGTAACTGATCGGCAAAAAAGTATTTAAAATCTCATTCGCAAATTCATCTGTCGGCGCAGCGGCTACATCCACAAAGATCTGCTCTCCGCTTACTCCGTCAACCGTTGTAATGGACACTCCTACCACGGCAGAAAAATTATCAAACGTAATGTATACAGATTGTCCGGTAGTGACGATGCCGGGAGCTCTCGGTAATGTTCCGCCGTTGGAACAGATCGTGTTCACGGTACCCGTGCTGCCTAAAAAAGAGCGCAGTGTTGATACTTCCGTATTGAGAACATAACTGGTCGTATAAGCGGTGCCCGTAAAAACTCCGGAATATCGCCAGATAGCCTGGTTATCATTGCGGATCACATTTACGCCGATCCAGCCGGAATTGTTATCGGTAAACGTCGTCCAACCCGCCGGATAAATAAAACCCAATGGCGGATAGGTTGGATGGATATAGGATCCGCCGATATTTTTAATGGTGGGCAATCCACCGGGTATGTCGGTGCGCGGAATGCCGTTCATGAGATCCCAGAAAACGGCTTCTGTTCCTTTTACATTGCTGCATATCTGCGAGGTAGCATCGGTGGCAGGGTTGTAATCTTTCTTACAACCGAAAATCAAAATACTGAGTATGAAAACAGCAACGGTATAAAAATGTCTATAGCTTTTCATATGCAAACTTTTAATGGTGAAGCAGCCTTGTTCTTTGGTATACTAAATATAGAACAATAACGAGAGAATTACAAGCGTCATATATGTCATTTCGAACGAGTAATCCGCCGGCTGGTGGAGACGAGGAGAAATCCCTTGAACATAGCAGCATGCTGAGATGTACTAAAGTGATTTTTGTTATGGACAGATTTCTCTCTCCGCTGTCGCTCTATTCGAAAATGACGGTGGAGTTTAAAATGAGTATCATTTCCTAATAATTTTGCAATAATCTTCCGGTAACGATACAAAAAACATTTACCTTCAATAATCATTATCGCAACGCTTGAACACAACTAACACACCAATTTCACCGCAGCGCTACGCCCGTATTGGCGGCATCCTGTATATTATTTTGATCCTGACCGGCATGTTCTCCGTGCTTTTTGTCAGAGGCCAATTGGTAGTTTCCTTAAACGCGGATGCTACCGCCGCAAATATTCAGAACGCCCAGTTTTTATGGCGCATCGGCATTATGTGCGACGTGCTTATGCATGTGCTGGATATTCCCATCATGCTTATTGTATACGTACTGCTGAAACCAACGAATAAAAACCTGGCTTTACTCGCGTTGCTATTCAACCTCGTGCAAACCGCAATTTTAGCGGCGAATAAACTAAACCTGGCGATGCCGCTCTTCTTTTTAGACAACGCCGGTTATTTAAAAACATTCGGCGCGCAACAATTGCATTCCTTACTCTATATTTATTTAAAAGCGCACGATTTCGGTTTCGGGCTCGGACTTATTTTCTTCGGCTTCGTGTGTCTCACAAACGGCTATTTGGTTATCCGGTCCGGTTACCTCCCAAAATTTATCGGCATACTTTTACAAGTGGCGGGCATTTGTTACCTCGTGAGTAATTTTACATTGATCCTCGCTCCTACCATAACCGCAACAATTTTTCCATTCCTGATGCTGCCTGTTTTTATCGCTGAATTTACTTTCGCCGTTTGGTTGACGATAAAAGGCGTGGATATCAGCAAATGGCAATTAAAAGCATCTCAGTAAACAGATCGCCACGCTCGTCCTCGTTCGCAAAGAGTATCCAATCCGAGTATAGGGGTTGCACTTTTTTTTTGCATGCATGAGATAGGATCAAAACATATTCATACTTTTACTATCCATGAAGTCACACGTTTATATCCTGATCATACTGATCTCTTTCTTTTCAAATCCTGTGAAAGCGCAGTTCGATCATTCCGCGTTTTACTCTAACCCGCATTTAAATATCGCAGATTCCAACAGGTTGTCGCTCTCCATCTACAATACCGATTTCATTAAGAACAATGAATATTTTTCGCCGATCGTTTCCGGCTACACACTGATCGGTTATCTTTTACAGGCGCGACTCGCTTACCAGGTTGCACCCAATGTCAAAATCGAAGCGGGTATTCATCTGCAAAAATATTCGGGGCTCGATAAATTCACCGAAGTGAAGCCTATATTCACCGTCAATTATCAGCCATTTAGCTGGGCGAATATAATTATAGGGACATTGTACGGTTCGGCTAACCATCGCATGATCGATCCGTTATTCGATATAGAACGGTATTACAAAAACAATATCGAAGACGGCGCGCAGCTGCTTATCAACCATCCGCGCATCCATGCCGATCTCTGGCTGAATTGGGAACAATTTATTATGAAACATTCTACCTTCCAGGAAAAAATTGTCGCGGGATTCTCTGCGGAAATACCATTGATCGATACTTCCAAAAGAACGATCCTGTCGATTCCGGTTCAGTGTTTACTCGCACACAAAGGCGGGCAGGATCTGAATCTTCCGGATCATGTGATCGAAACTTTGCTGAATGCTGATTATGGTTTACATGTGGGTGTTCGCTTTAGAAGTAAAGTGTTGAATCAACTAGTATTTAAAGGATACATCGTGCATTATGCGATCTGTCTACGGTAAAACGGCAGCCTTTCAATAATGGTATCGCTTATTATCCTTCCGTTTCACTGGATGCTAAATATTTCAACGTGATGGTATCGTATTGGTATGCACATCAATTTATCGCGCCACGCGGCGAAGCCATCTATCAAAGTGTTTCCGATCCCGACGATTCATTTTATGTTGCAAAAAACCGGCAACTGCTAAATGCTAAAATCGCGGCGCATTACACGATACGGCAAGACATAGAAATAGGCGCGCGATTTGAAGGTTATTATGATATTCTAATGAAGCATTTCGATTATAGCTATGGCTTGTATTTTATTTTCAACCACGATTTTAAACTGGCTACGCTGGGAAAAAAGAAACATAAGAAACAAGAGAAAGAAGAATAACATGCTTTGTGAACTTTGCGTATTTTCCTGGCGTCCTTTGCGGTTAAAAAAGCAGTACTAAATACTACAGATTAACATTCATTCCCAAAAACCAACCGAACAACATCGGGTGGCGGGTCTCTCCTTCGCGCACGGAAGTCAGGCTGCCGTGATACACCAGCCCGCTTTCAAAAGAAAGATAACGGACCACGTTTATACCTAATCCTGCGCGGCCTTCTGCCATAAACGAAACAGTCTTCACCGATGCAAACCCGTTATCGATATTGAACTGCGGGCCGATCGCCACAGAGATCAACGGATACAACCGGTGTTTTTGCGCGCCGATCTTAAGTGCGACACCGACGGGAACCGTCACGGAACGGTATTTCACATGCTGCTGGCGAATGGAATCAGAAGAAACAAAATCGCGGAAGTTTTCTTTGTCAGTGATCTCGGTATAAGAAATGCCGGAAAAAATGGATACCAGACCAAGGAAATTTTTCTCAAATAAACCGGTGAATCCATAAGCGATACTTCCCGAGTTGCCATCCGGCAAATAGGAAACGCCGATATTTCCCTGCAGGGTGATCGTCTGGTTCTTATTAAAATTATGAGCGGGACCTGATACGACTGCTTCCTGAGCAAACACATTCCCCAAATAGATCAAACAAAAAATAAAATGAATAGCTTTCATACACAAACTCTGTTATTTAGAAATAACGAATGCTTGTAAATGTTTACTGTTCGCGATGACATGCGATATATATTCTGCGGATTTTGAAAAGCGTGAAAGTTGTGAGATCATTGATAGTTGTCATCATATTTGTTCTACTTTTGCTGATCCAGATCAAGTTTTCATTAAACAAATAACTTGTTATCCAAAAACTATGTAAACTATTACAGTCAATGAAAACTATCGCGCGTATAATTTTCGTTTAACTTTGATAGTACCACGTGTTATTGCTAAAATACTTTTTGTTAACCCTTCAGGTACTTTAAAAAAAATAAACACCGGGTGATTGATCAATATTTTCAATAAATATAAAGACGTGCTGCAACGTAAAATTTCGCATGGATTCTTTCCAAAAGAATTAGCAGAAGATTCAGCTCCTCCCACCAAATCCGTACTCGAAAAACAATTGTATCACCTGCTGGAACAGGCGCCGCCCGCCATTTTGCTGCTCGACGGGCCTGACTTCATTGTAGAACTCGCCAATGAGAAAGCGCTGGAAATTATCGGCCGCACGCGCGAAGAAGCACTCGGAAAAAAACTCGGCGATGTTTTACCCGAGCTTGAACTGCAGGGTTTTAAAAAACTGATGCAAATGGTGTATTCCACCGGTCAAGGTTATACTGCCGAAGAAGCGCCGGTAACCTTCAAACGCAACGGTGAACGCATCGACACCTGGATAAAATTTGTTTTTCAGCCGTTAAAAGATGAAACAGGGCGCGTAACGGGTTTGATGATCACCGGCGACGATATCGGGACACAAATTTTAGCGCGGAAAAAAATTGAAGAGAGCGAAAACCGTTTTCGCAGCATGGCCAATGAAGCGCCTTTATTCGTTTGGGTAACGGACGAGAAACTGCAAACTACGTTCCTGAATAAAACAGGATTGGATTATTTTAACCTCGAAAGCAATACGGACATATCTGCTTTGTCGTGGAAAAAATTTATACATCCCGATGATCTGCCTATGGTAGTCAGCACGATGGAAGAGGCCGGAAGAAATCATCAACCTTACACGCTGGAGATGCGCCTGAAAGATGAAAAAACCGGGATCTACCGCTGGTTCCTCGACAAAGGAACGGGCAGGTATACAGAAGGGCAGCTTACGGGTTTCATCGGCACCAGTTTAGACATTCACGACCGCAAGGAATCGGAAAACCGCATCCGCCAAAATGAAAAGCAATTGCAGTTGCTGTCGGAAGAACTGGAACTAAAAGTGGCGCTGCGAACCCAGGAACTACAAAACCAGAATTTATTCATACAAACCCTGCTCGATTCTTCGACTGATTTTGTGATCGTGATCGATAAAGAATTGCGGCACGTTAACCTGAATAAAAAAGCGCGCGAAGCGTATAAAAAACATTTTCCGGAAGATGTGATCGGGAAACGGATCGATGAAGTCAATCCCAAACTATACGAAAGCGGCGGTTACCAGGACTTGCTGAAAACTTTTGAAGGAAACGCCATCAGTCGCGCGGAAGTGAAATCCCGGACAGAAGACATATATTACGACATCGATTATATTCCGATTTCCGATGAAAATGAAGTGTACGCTGTGATGTGTGTGGTACGCGATGTGACGCAAAACGTCCTCGCTAAAAAAGAGATCATCGAAACAAATGAGCAGTTGCGCAAACGAAATGTTTTTATTGAAACCATCATTGAATCCTCGCATGAGTGGATATCTGTTTGGGACACCAACATGCGTATTCTTTCTATCAATCAGCATGCAGCAGCAGCAGCAGGAAAAACACAGGATCAAATGATCGGGAAAAGCCTGCTGGAGTTATACCCGGATGCCATTGAAACCAAAAGCGAAACAGACTTACGTCGGGCAATAAATGGCGAATTCATAAACAACGAACCTTTTTATTCTGTCCTTTCCAAACGCTGGGTCAGAAATTATTTAACGCCGCTCCGCGACAACGACGGATCCGTTTATGCGGTATTGGCCATTGCCAACGATGTTACGGATTTTATACAGGTCAACCAGGAACTGGAACAAAGCAATAAAGAACTGGAATCATTCAATTACATCGCCAGCCATGATTTGCAGGAACCGCTGCGGAAAATTCAAACTTTCATCAGCCTGATGCAAAAAGATACCAACGGAACGGCATTGGAAAAATACGTGAACAAGATAAACGAATCTTCCCAGCGCATGTCGATGCTGATCAAAGATGTGTTGGATTATTCACGGCTCTCACAAAAAGCAGCATACTTTCAGCTTACCGATCTCAACCATATCCTCGAATTGGTGAAAGCGGACCTGGAGCTGATCATCGCAGAAAAAAATGCTGTGATCCTTAGCGATCCGTTGCCTGTAATTTATGCCGCGCCTTTGCAGATGCAGCAGTTGTTTAATAATATCATTAGCAACGCATTGAAATTTTCGGATAAACAACCGGAGATACGCATTACCGCAACAATGATCGGACCGGACCAGATCAACCAAATAACCACGAATAAAAAACAACCTTTTATCGAAATTAAATTCACAGATAATGGTATTGGCTTTGACCCGAAATATAAAGAACAGATCTTTCAGCTCTTCCAGCGCCTGCATACCAAATCACAGTACAGCGGCACCGGTGTAGGCTTGAGTATTGTCAAGAAAATCGTAGATCAGCATAAAGGATTTATCCAGGTAGATTCATCGGAAGGCAACGGAACAACTTTTACTCTTTGGTTTCCAATGGAATAAATACACCGAATTCATATTAATAATATTTTCTATGTTAAGTCGCGGAGAAATAACTGATTATAAGTATATACAACCCGGATTTAATTGTAGTATATTTAATCGAGCTGCATATTTTAAAAGAGAGAGTTTAATTCACGTGCCGGGAAAAATTACCATATTTCTCATTGATGATGATTTGGACGACCAGGAAATATTCCAGTTTGTTATGGAAGATGTTTCCCCGGATGTAGCGTGCGTATTTGCCAATGACGGCATTCGCGCACTCGATAAACTGAACAGCAACGAGAAATTCAGCCCGGATCTCATCATTATCGACATTAATATGCCGCGCATGAACGGAATACAATGTTTGCAGGAAATAAAAAAAATTAAACGATTGAAAGATATTCCCGCATACATGTACTCCACTTCCGCCGAACCCGAAATGGTAAAGCAATGTGAAAAATTAGGAGCCGCAGGGTTTATAAAAAAACATGCCAATACTTCCGACATTAAAAAAGAATTTGAAACTTTAATTGTACGGCTGAAAGCATGACAGAAGCAGTAAGAAATAAAGTACCCGAGTTCCTGACCGGTGGCGGTGAGATGGGCGAACGTATCCGGAATTTCGACTGGAAAAATTCTCCGCTGGGCGAACCGGAACATTGGGAACAAAGTTTAAAAACATGCGTACGCATTATGCTGCGCTCTTCTCAACCCATCTGGATCGGCTGGGGAAAAGAACTCATCAAATTATATAACGACGCCTATATTGATATTGTACGCGGGAAACATCCTTTCGCATTGGGGCAACCGGCTTCTGTTGTCTGGAAAGATATCTGGAACGACATTGAACCTTTGCTTACCAGCGCGATGGTACGCGATGAAGGAACGTATGTGGAATCGCAGTTGCTGATCATGGAACGCAGCGGCTTCCCGGAAGAAACCTATTACACGTTTTCCTATACACCGGTCTTGGGCGATGACGGTAAACCCGCCGGCATCATCTGTTACAACACTGCCGACACCGACCGGATCATTAACGAACGCTCGATCGACACATTAAATAAACTAAGCAGAAATACACTGGGTGTCAAAACAGAAAAAGAAATTTTTGAAACCACTGCCTCCGCATTAAGCGAAAATCAATTTGATTTTCCATTTACACTTTTTTATAAGATCAGCGACGACGCTACCGAAGCGGAACTGAATGCATACAGCGTGATCCCTCCGGGACATAAAGCCGCCCCTCTGTTGATCGATCTTCGAGTACAAGATCCCCAGGGCTGGAATATCCGGAAGATATTGGAAACGCGCGAACCGGCCATGCTCTATGATCTCAACGAACGCTTTGGATTATTGCCCACCGGAAAATGGGATATTCAACCCAGCCGCGCCATCGTTATTCCTGTTTTATTAAAAGGGAAAGAAAATCCGGCAGCTGTTTTAATCGCAGCGCTGAATCCTTTTCGCCAGCCTGATGATAAATACCTGAACTTTTTACGCCTGTTGACGGAACAATTTTCCCAGGCATTGTTCAACGTGCACGTGATGGAAGAAGAAAGAGCGCGCGCTATTGCTTTGGAAGAACTCGATAAATCAAAAACGATCTTCTTTTCCAACATCAGCCACGAGTTTCGTACGCCGCTGACGTTGATCTTAGGAACGATAGAAGAATTAATTCAGGATACGGATACGCCGAAAAACCTGGAACGCATCGAGCTGGCTCACCGCAACGCGATGCGCATGCTGAAACTCGTCAACACTCTCCTCGACTTCAGCCGCATTGAAAGCGGCCGTCAGCAAGCAGTATACGTTCCTGTCGATTTAGTGACACACACCAAAAACCTGGTATCCAATTTCCGGTCCATTACCGAAAAAGCCGGGCTGCAACTCAACATCAACACAGAATCGATTGACCAACCTGTTTTCGTCGATCGCCAGATGTGGGAAAAAATTGTATTCAACCTTTTATCCAATGCATTCAAGTATACCATGGAAGGAAGTATAACCGTTAGTATTTCTTCCACCGGCACACATGCTATATTCAGTGTGCAGGACACCGGCATCGGCATTCCGGAAAAAGAAATTCCGCATATGTTCGAACGCTTCCATCGCGTGGAACATACTACCGGCCGAACGTATGAAGGAACGGGCATCGGTTTATCTTTGATTAAAGAGCTCGTGCATTTGCATGGAGGCTCTATCAGTTTGGAAAGCAAATTAGGTAAGGGAAGTACATTCATTGTTTCTATTCCACTGGGCAAAGAACATTTACCACAGGCAAAAATATCGCTGCACCCGATGGAGCTGGCGGAAGAAATTTCCAACTTCTATATCGACGAAGCGACAGCGCTGCTCGAACCGTTGAAACCGCACGTCGCGACTGAATCCGTCAAAACATCTGCCAAGAAAGAACCATTGGTGATGATCGTAGATGATAATGCCGATATGCTGCAACACATTCAATCGTTGATCGGTAAAAAATACAAAACCGTTACAGCAGTAAATGGCCGCGAAGCGCTGGATAAAATAAAAATGCAATCGCCATCCGTGATCATCAGCGACGTGATGATGCCGGTGATGGACGGTATCCAATTATTGAAAGAAGTGCGTAAAGATCCGCAAACACAAAATATTCCGGTTATCCTCATCACTGCTCGTGCGGGAGAAGAATCAAAAATAGAAGGGTACTCTATCGGCGCCGACGATTATCTGGTAAAACCGTTTTCCGCAAAAGAGCTGATCGCGCGTATTACTTCGCAGATCAATCTCAGCAAAAAGAGAGCGACGGTAGAAAAACAATTACATTCTTTATTTGAGCAGGCGCCGTCTGCCATTCTCATTTTAAAAGGACCCGAATTTGTGCTGGAATTAGTGAATGAACGTGCGCTGCAGATCATGGGTAAAACCAAAGAAGAATCTGTAGGCCGCAAATTTGCTGATGTGCTGCCCGAACTCGAATCGCAGGGTTATTTCGATCTCATGCGTATGGTTTATAACTCGGGTGAACGGTTTACTGCTGATGAAGCACCTGTTTCTTTTTTCCAGGATGGTCAACGGGTAGACACGTTTGTAAAATATGTGTTCCAGCCCTTGCGCGATGAAGAAGATGATATCATCGGTATCATGATCGTGGGCGATGATGTGGCCGCGCAGGTGCATGCCCGAAAAAAAATTGAAGACAGTGAACATGAATTGCGGATCCTGGCGGAAACACTGCCGCAAATGGTGTGGGTCAGCGATAAAGACGGGAAAATTGATTATGCTTCTAAAGACTGGGAAGATTATTCAGGTATTTCCAATGTGAATGAAGCATGGAAAGAAATGGTACATCCCGATGAATGGGATTCGGTGATGAAATCGTGGGAGACAGATTCGAAAAAAGGAAATTCTTTTCGCTATGAAGTTCGATTAAAAAATAAAAATGGTGAATATCGCTGGCATTATGCAACGGGCGAACCGGTGAAAGATTCATCGGGGAATGTTGTGAAATGGATCGGCGCTTTGACGGACGTACATGTACAAAAAACTTTTACGGAAAAGCTGGAAGAAGAGGTCATGCAACGAACCGAAGAATTAGTTACAGCCAACAAAGAGCTCGAATCTTTCAATTACATCGCCAGCCACGATTTGCAGGAACCGCTGCGCAAGATTCAAATTTTCATCGACCGGATCAAGCATGCAAAACCGGACGAAAACCCGGGAGTATATTTCGAGAAGATAAATGGCGCAGCGATACGAATGCGTCAACTCATCGAATCTGTTTTGAGTTACAGCCGCCTGAATAAAGATACCGTGTATACTAAAGTAGATTTGAACCAGATACTTGCCGATGTGGTAGCCGATTACGAAATGATCATTAAGGAAAAAGGTGCGGTGATCATCAACGATAAGCTACCAAAAATTCACGCCAACGTGCAACAAATGAACCAGCTTTTTTCTAACCTGATCAGTAATGCCTTGAAATTTACAACAGAAAAACCGCGCATCAAGATCAGTTGCAAGCTGCAAACCCTGGAAGAGATCCGAAGAAATAAAAATACATTTCCTTCATCGTTTGAAAAAGCAACCCCCAAACAAAAGTTCATTCAACTAAGATTTGCCGACAACGGCATCGGTTTCGAGCCGCAATATAAAGAACAGATCTTCCAGCTTTTCCAGCGTTTACATTCCAAATCGGAATACAGCGGGACAGGCGTTGGGCTGAGTATCGTCAAAAAAATTGTAGAGCAGCATCATGGGCACATCTCCGCCGAATCCAAAAACAATAAAGGCGCTGTATTTACCATCTGGCTGCCGGTGTAACAACCCTAATGTCATTTCGAACGTAATAATTCCGCGTGAGCGGAAGAATGAAAAGAGAATCTTGCTAAAACTTACTTACTGATCCTTACGAATAACAACAGTTCATATTCTCTGTAACATTTCTCAGTATAAACTCCTGGTGGGTAATTGTATCGAGATCTCTCTCTTCGCGATCCCGATATTGATCGGGATTTCTTCGTTCGAGATGACAGAAGGGCTTGCGCTCTTTGTGGTTAATTAACCTACGGTGAAACCTTGATAATTTTCAGGATCTCGCTTTTCTTGAAATCCGATTGCAGGTAAAATGTTTTGGTAGATGTCGCATCCTGTATCGTAATGGCCGCTGTGTTCGGCGGTATCTTTCCTAAATTTTCCGCGAGCATCAACACCTGGTTTTGCTTGCCGGTCACCGGCAACTTAAAGATCATTTTGTCACGGCTCAATACCTGGTTGGTCAATATCCAGTCGTCATTAAACTTTATAGAAATGCTGTCACCGTCAATCACGTTATTATCCCACACGCTGATCGTAACGGTATCGCTGTGCGTCATGAATTGCGCACCTGTCACCGTAGTACGCTTATTCGAAATATCCGTTTTATTTTGTTTGACGGATAATAAAGAATCGGTTTGCCGTTCCAGCGTAACGAAGCTCGTGTCTTTAGCTTTATTGTTCAGCACTAAAAAATTAAAACACTCAAACGCCGGAACCATTTCACCGGTAACAGAATCTTCCACAAAATCCGACATCGTAGAGCGGTCGATCGGGTTGCGGTACAGATCTAAAATGCGCACGCTGTCGCTACCGATCATCATCAGTTGAAAATAACCCGTAAAACAATCTTTGATATGCGGAAACGAATGCGGGTATTCTTTCACCGGTTGAAAATTCAGCAATTCTAATTTATCGCCGCTCAAGCGCATATCCGATTTAAATTCGCCGGAATAATTGCTGTTGATGATACTGAAATCGCCTTTAAAAAACCCGGGCTGCATTTTAACGATGGTAGCACGCACAAAATAATCTTTGCTATCTGTATGGCCGATGATAGCACCGCGCCACTGGCCTGACGGCACAAATGACTGCGCCATTAAATCAGCTAAAGGAAACAAGAAAATAAGGAAAATAAATTTCCGGATCATTGCGGTTTAAACGTTCCGTCAGTAAACTCGTATAAAATTTGTTCCGAAGCCGGATCGCCCGTGTTAGGTTTGGAATACGTTTTATCCATGATCATTACATTTACCAGATCTTCCCCTCTTTCAAAACTGTATTTGGAAGTCCAGATCGGTTTCATGTTGCTGGCCGATTTATTGCGCTGTGAAATAGTCACTAATCCGGCAGCAGTAAAATCTACGATCTTATCGTTCATCACACCTACGATCGTCATATTCGTTGACTCCACTCCGTTCAATAATTTATCGGTATACGCTAATCCTGCGTAATCATCATCGGTAATTTTTACGAAATCATAGAAACCGCCTTGCCCCACATTGCCCACTTCTAAAAAATACTGGCGGGAGTCAATCACTTTCCACACACCGCCCACTTTTTTCAGGTATGCAACACCTGTCGGTACCTGGCAATCAGCATCGAGTGTATTCGGCGCAGCGGTAAAAACCAACATAGCCGGAACGCCTTTGCAACTATAGCTTTTTTTAGCCGTGATCTCGAAGGTCAGTTTTTTGTCCTTGTTGCACGTGCTGTTAAAGTCGTTCACAGTAACTGCATGCTCAGCAGTTACTTCGCTGCCGTATGCTTTGGCATTTCCATAAATTAATTTGAGGATGGCTGCGTCTGATAATTCCTGCGAGAAAGCTAATCCCGCTAAAAGGCTCAACGAAAGAGTCAAAAAATATTTCATAAGTGTCGAGTTGTCAAGTTTTATGCCAAATCATATTGTATCCAGATCTTCACTGCTTCAGCGGCTTCCTTCACATCGTGCACTCGCAAGAGCTGCGCCCCTCCCTGCAAAGCCAGCATATTAGCCGCCGTGGTTCCGTTTAAAGACTCCGCCGGCGTCGTTCCCAACGTGTTAGCTATCATTCGTTTGCGCGACAGACCGGCCAACACTGGAAACTTCAGAGCTTTAAAGATATGTATATTCTTCAATAATTTATAGTTCTGTTCCAGGGTTTTGCCAAAGCCAAAGCCGGGATCTAGGATGATATCTTTAACGCCCGCATCCAGCGCTGCCGCTATTTTCCGGGTAAAAAAGTCGAAAATATCCGTCAGCAGATCGTCGTAATTTGTTTGATGCTGCATGGTATCCGGCATGCCCGGCGTATGCATCAACACCATAGGACATTCATATTTTGCAGCAGTTGCAAACATTTGCGGATCAAAACTTCCTGCCGTGATATCGTTGATCATATGCACTCCGCGATCCAATGCTGATTGTGCCACAGATCGCCGGAAAGTATCGATAGAAAGTATGGCATCGGGGAACTCATGGACGATGGGTTCTATCGCTGAAATAACTCTTTTTAACTCCTCTTCTTCCGCAATCAGCTTTCCAGCACAGTGGGATCCGAAGCTTGGAATTCACGTGACTTGAAGTCGCGGC
>JADMIO011270849.1_pt1 | contig 107902 bp, 96 predicted proteins | sample 8958161 | NCBI WGS metagenome assembly JADMIO01 (sample SAMN16585339, study PRJNA669376) | soil metagenome | isolation source: Crop rotation soil | place: USA: Cullars Rotation, Alabama | collected 2011
GCCGCGACTTCAAGTCACGTGAATTCCAAGCTTCGGATCCCACTGTGCTGGAAAGCAGGAACCTGCTGACGGCATACTACGCCGCTCCTGCGGATCTAAATGCCAAGCCAGCCGCTCCCGGAGCAGCACCCGTCGCCGGACAGCCGGCACCGGCCGCAGCACCCGCAGCCGGAGCACCCGCTCCCGTACCCGCCGCCAAGTAGCCCCTACTACCATGCTTAACGAGACAAAAGTCATGATCAACATCAAGAGAGCACTTAGAAGGAAGACCGGTCTGGCCGCAGCGTCGCTGCTGCTCCTTTCGGCCGGCGCTGTCCACGCTCAGCGCGACCCCTTCGCAAAGCCGAGCTACCAGAGAGAGCGGAAGGCCCCGGCCGCCAATAGCGCTCCGAAGGCACCGCCCAAGGAAGTGAATTACGGACCGCCCGCGATCGAAGCCCGCATCGAGTATTTCAAGCGGCTCCGCGAACAGGCAGCGGCGAATGGAACAGCCCTTCCGAAAGTTACGAGCGTCCTGACGCTGGGCGAGATGGCGGTCACAGGTATATTCAAGACCCCACGCGGTTACGCCGCCATGGTGGAAGCCACGCCGATCAAGCTCTCGTACACGATCTATCCCGGCGAAAAGTTCTTTGACGGACAGCTCGTCGCTGTCGAGGAGAATCGCCTCGTCTTCAGAAAGGTCACAAAGACCGGCCCCGGCAAATTCGTCGCATCTGTCGAAAACAAGCCGCTTCGTCAATTCACGATGAAGAGCGAGATCGAGGGCACAGCCCCGGCGCAAGGCGACAAAGTTCCTGTCCAGGCAGCGAAGACAGAGCCCGCACAATCCGAACCCGTCCCGAGCGACCAGCCTGTACAAAAGCCCGTGACCGCCAAAGCTTCGAAACAGGCCAAGCCTGCCAAGCCGGAGGGAAATCCTTTCCTTTCGCCGCTCGACGAGATGAATAGCCAGCCTGAGAAGGCCGCCGAACCTGAAAAGGCGAATAAAGGCTCCAAGAAACCTATCAAGGTCGCCAAGAACGGCGACCCGAAATAGTCCCGCATTTTTCGGTACCCCTACCGAATGAACCACTCCACGGAGGAAACATGAACTTTCTTACCAAAACAACCGCAGCGGCCTCTAAGGTCCTTGTCGCCTTCGGCATCGTGAGCGTCCTCGCTTTCGCTGTCGCGGCACAGAGGGTAGAGCCGTCACAGCAAGGCAAAATGTATGGCGATCCCGGATTTCGCGGTGAGCCTATTAACCTGAATGTCGTCAACGCTGACATTCGTGACATCCTTTCTTACATAACTGACCAGTACGGCATCAACTTCGTCATCGACCGATCGGTGAAGGAGATCCCGGTCACGGTCAAGGTCAATGACGTTCCCTGGAATGTCGCTCTTGACTCGGTGCTTCAGGCACAGGGCATCGGCGTACAGGTTAACGGCACGATCCTTCGCGTGGCGACAAATGAAACGCTCGCGTCAGAAGGCGAGCTCTATCGGCAGCGTACAAAGTACCAGCTTGATACGGCTCCGCTTGTGACCGAGATGATCCGTTTGAGCTACGCAACCGCAGCCGGCGGCGCGCTGGCCGGTAAGACCACCGCAGGTACGGCAGCCGGATCGAGCGGCGGCAGCGGCGGCAGCTACAGCAGCATGGGCGGCGGTGGAGCGGACTTCGGTGCGTCATCCGGCGGCGACGGCCTTCTGCCTATCATTCGTCGGCGTCTGTCACGCCGCGGTTCGATCGAGATCGATTCGCGCAGCAACTCCATAGTTGTTACCGACGTCTCTCAGAATATCGCTGCGATCAAGCAGCTCATCGCTATCCTCGACCAGCCGGAACCGCAGGTCGAGATCGAAGCACGCATCGTCGTTGCATCACGTAACTTTAGTCGCGACATCGGTGTTCAGCTCGGATCGGCCCTCACGGGCGGACGTGGCAGTGCTATCGGCGGCGGCAGCCTTCCGGGTATGACGTCGGCATTGCCGGCACCTCCGGGATACCCCGTTCCGTCTGTCACCAACGACCTCGTCTCGAAGATCTCCAATACGGCGATCGGCCTCACGACCGGTGTCTTCGGTACCGCCCAGCTCAGCGCGATCATCAGTGCGGGTGAGCAGAAGGGCCAGGCCAAAGTCATCGCGACGCCTCGCGTCACCGCACTTAACAACCGTCCGGCCGAGATCAAGAGCGGCACCAAGATCCCTGTCACCACCATCCAGCCAGGATCGGTCGGCAGTAATCTCGTCGCCACGACGACATATGTGGACGTTCCCCTCAGGCTGCAGATCACTCCGCAGATCACGGATCAGGGAACTGTCATCCTCAACGTCGTCGCCGAGAACAGCTCGACGGCAACCATCGTCGGATCGGCCGCTCCCGCTATCAACTCGCAGAGCATGACGACCCAGGTCATCGTTCCCGATGGTGGAACGACGGTCGTGGGCGGCGTTCTCTTCGACGACGAGCGTGAGTCGCAGGACCGCACGCCGGGTCTTGCCAGCGTTCCTATCCTCGGAAACCTCTTCAAGCGTAAGGGCGTTCAGAGGAACACGAACGAGATCCTGTTCTTCATCACCCCGCGCATCAGCCGTCCGGACTTCGCGAACAACGCGCCGGTCCTCGGCAATCGCGGCGGCCAGATCATCCAGCCGGTTCCGATGGACAATCCTCCGTCGAACTCAGTACCGGTGGCATCGCAGCAGCCCCAGGCGCCCACGCTGACGAGGCCCGAGGGTGGTACGACCTCTGGTGCAACGCCGGACAAGCCGTAAGGCCCTTCGTCCGCATAGACTAAGTTTCCTCCAGGAAAAAGGCCGCCGGCTTAACTCGCCGGCGGCCTCTCTTATTGTGCGAGGTAAGCGCTTGCGACAGGGATGTCGCGTGCCTGCCCGAACGGAATATCGGCTGTTATCAGGTCAGAGCTCTTGAGAATATGGAACGTTCCCCCGAGGCCCCGACGTCCCGGCTGAAATCCGGCAAGGTCGGCCGACCCGTCACCATCGTAATCCGCCGGCGCCGGAATATCCGCGGACGTTCCGAAGGGGCGCACGATCGAACCGGCTGTTGACGCGTTAATGTACCAGGTAGCGTTCGACGGGCGAAAATACGCGAGGTCCGCAAGGCCATCTCCATCGTAATCGGCGACGACGGGCTTATCAGTAGAGTTCCCAAATGGTATGGTCGCCGATCCCGAGGAGCTTCGAATGAGATACCAGGTGCCGTTCGAAGGACGGAAGACCGCGACGTCCGTTTTAGCATCGCCGTCGTAGTCGGCCTGGACGGGCTTGTCGCCGGTTTGGCCGAGGGTCGCCGTCATCGTTCCGCCTGACGACTTTTGGATCGTCCACGCACCCGTCCCGGGGTGAAAGACAGCGATGTCCGTTTTTCCATCGCCGTCATAGTCGCCCTGCACCGGACTGTCGCCGGCGACACCCAACGTCACGTTGATGCTGCCGCCGGAGCTTTTTTGAACATGCCAGGCGGACGTTGACGGCGAATAGGTCGCAAGATCTGTGATCGCGTCACCGTCGTAATCCCCTGGTACCGCCCTGTCCCCGACCGAGCCGAATGTAAACGTCTGCATCGGTCCTGAGAGACTTTGGCTGTACCATTTGCCGATCCTCGGGCGAAACACGGCGATATCGCTCGCAAGGTCGCCGTCGAAGTTCGAAATAGCAGACCCGGAAAGCGTACCCGTCGTTGTCGTGTAGATCAGATCGCCGCCCGGATCGCCGCTGCTGTCCGCGGCATTGCCGGCAGCGTAGAACGAGACCTTTCCCTTTCGCAGGGCAGGTGCGGTCCATGTAAAGGTCCATGTGTTCGAGCCGAAGATATTCGGGTCGAACAGGCCCGCGGTAGTTTGCTCGACATACTCCCGGTCGCCGCTGCCTATTGTCCCGAAAACGATCTGCGTTCGCGGATTCTGCGCGGGAGGCACGGAAAAATGGCCAACCGTCGCACCGGTGCGGTCGATCGCGGTGAGTTGAAAACCGTAGATGACAGCGTCCTTTTGAGCGGTCTTTACCTGCAGCTGAATCACCTGTCCGGGAAGGTAGTCGTGAGGCAGGCCCATGATCTGTACGGAGCCGGAGCCGCTGTTGACCGGGGCGTCCGTGTGGCACTCGGTACAGTTGCTTTCACCGGGGGCGTTGGAATAACCGGGAGGCGGCCCGCTCGAAAAGGCGCCGGCGGGCTTAGCATCGTATAACCACGCCGCGCCACCAAATGAAATTACGGCGACAATGGCGAAAAGCTTGATCGCGGTGATCTTACGCATGTTCATCATCTATAAGACGCCGGGCGCCCGTTGGTTAGCCGATAGATCAGCGAACGCTTTCTCCGCCCTTTGCGAAGATCTCGATCCCGCTGACGTCGCCATCGACGATATCAACGGGCAGCGATCCGTAGACGAATCGCTTTGAGATGACCTGCAGTAGGTAATGACCGACAGCAATTCCTTCAAACCTAAAGTGTCCGCGAATTCCTGAGCGTACCGTGCGAGCGCGGCCCTTCTCGTCGGTCAACGTAACGGTCGAATTGCGGAGCCCTCGCTCGCCCACAACGACGACGCGGCCGTCTATTGACGCGGCGATCGGCACAGGAGCGCAGGAGTAGCTGCCGGAGAACTGGATGGTGTCGACGTTCCACCCGCCGCCCACAGGAGCAGTGTTGCTGTCCGCACCCATTCGCCATCTAAGCTGGATGTTCTGTCCGGCGGCCGCGACCGGCATTCTAACTACCGTGGTCAGATAGCCCGAGGAATCGCCCGTCCATCCGAACCTGTTGCCGATCGGATTTCCTCCGCTTGTAGCCATGAAGCCGTTATAGCCGTTCTGCAGGAACGTCCCGCCCGCGCCGATGATGTCCTGATAGGCACCGCCCGCGATACTGATCTCGAGAACTCCGCCGTCCCAGCCCGACTCCGTATTAAAGCGGTGCCGGAACGAGACCGTCGCTCCTTGTGCGGTGACGGGCAATACCGGCGAGATGAGCTCCGTAGAACCGCCCGTCGCTGTCGGATCGGCAGCGAACATCGAGTTCGGAGCTGAATCAGCCGAAGATGCGGTCGAGACAAAGGTCATCGCGGGCAAGCTTGACGTCACGGTCCAGCCCGACGGTACCGCCGGCGGCGTTACCGAATCGAAATTCTCGCTCATCGTCACGACAGGCGAACCGACGGCAAACGTCCGAGTGAAGGAGACCTCGGGCCCGAGACTGTCATTCAGCTTAAAGCTCAGCGTTATGACATTGCCGCAAGGCGTATTGGCCGGAACGGCGTACGAAAAGCTGCGGCTGACAGTAGCCCCATGGGCCACCGTGCCGTAGTTCTGAATTCCGCTGCCGATGAGCTCAAGATTCGTGTTCGCGGCGGCGATGCCCGTGGTGTTGGAGAGGGGAACCGTTATGGAGAGGTTCTCTCCGGGCTCGGGAATGCCATTGCTATTTCCGGCGGCGTCGGAGATCGTGATCCCAGGCGTTTGCGAAAGATTCGGAAGGTCGAACGCCTCTGTCACCCGCACCGTGCCGGTACCGCCAATGCTTCTCCCACCGATCGCCTGGATGCTTGCTCCCGCTCCCATGCCTCTCGTAGCAAAACCTGCCCAAATGTCTGCGACATCCTCGGCGGTGCCGCTCGCGAGTGCAGCCGAGATCATTGCGTCGCGTTCGCTGAGCGGTGTCGGATTCAGCGGGGCGAGCTTCATCCCGTCAATGACGAACTGCAGCATCCGCCGGTTGCCGACTTCGTTCCCAAGCCGCGTCATCATCCTTGCACGCACTTCCCAAAGCGCCGAGCACCATACTTCTCCGATATTGTGGACCTCGTCCGCATTGGAGCTTCCTACGGGGCCGCGTGCGAAGGCGCCGTCCGAGAGATCGATCTGAGTTTGGTCGATATCAGCGAAGGTAAGAGGATCATGCGGTTTGCCGTTCGCTCCGAGTGCCGACTTTACCGCGTAGGGGAATCGGCGAATGCCGTAATAATTGTTCCCGGTAAAGGTCGGCGAGCTGACGTGATGATAAGTAACGTACGTGCCGGTCGGATAGACACCATTCACCGGATCCGCCGGCGTCGTCAGCATCGAGAGTGCGAAAAAGTCGGACCACCCTTCGCCCATCCCGCGTGCGATGTCGAGGACGAGGCCGCTCGCGTTGCCGTGCAGACGGTTCGAGAGCCCGTGCGTATGCTCATGAACTACGACGTCATTATCGAGAGCTCCGTCGATGTCGGGATTCGAACCGGTAAAGATGTACATCTGCATCTTTCCGCGGGTGCCGTCGGCGGCGGTCGTAAAGTTCGCGTTGTTTACGTCGGCGTTGTCCTGCGCCTGAGCGCTGACGCGATCGCCCCCGAGGCCCTGACCTGAAAAATTCACATTCTGGAAATTCCGGGCCTCCTCGGTAAAGCCCAGCCTGTAAGTCTCGTCGTGATACCAGTTACAGACGTAGAAAAGCTGCGTTATCACGCCCTGCTGGAAGGCCGTGCCGGGGTATGTTTGCGTCGTGGGTACGGGCGCATCGCCATGGTTATTACTGGGATCGACGGGGTGATACGCAAAGCGGAATTCGCGTGTCGGGCTCACCGCCTCGCTGTTCGCGTCGATGCCGTCAACGCCATCGCGGTCGAGGCCGGCCTGGACTGCATTCCCGTCCGTCTTCGTTCCCCCGTCAGTGATCCATCCGAGCTGGTTGAATTGATATGGCGGCTCATTGCCCACGCGCTGGACCGAACGCAGCTTTATGCGTCCGCCCTGGATGCCGTTCGGCGACAGCGGATATGGAGCTACCGGAAAAGGATTGTGCGCGACATCGATCATTGCGTTCGCATTTGTGAGAACGTCATAGACCGCGGGCTGTGTTTGATCGTCCGTCAGGTCTTTGCGCCAAAGCATCGTTCCCGAGCGAGCGTCGACTATCACGTAGTACGAGTCGGTCGGCTGCCAAATAAGAACGCGCCACGCCGGCACAACGACGCCGGGCTCCGTGGGGAAGTAGATCTTCTCCGCGGTCGTAGCAAGGTCGCCGTCGCCGAAGACTGCCAGGTTAGCCGTCGATCTCGCAAAATTTTGCAACGTGTCGTATCTCGCGGCACTCTCTTGCCCCAGAAACGATCGCGCCGAAGCTACAGCAGACGTGGGATCGCCGAAGTCGTCCGATACGGTAGAACCGTCTATGCCCGGTGCAAGGTTGTTGACCACGCGGAACACGTCCCCGTCCGCGTTGAACCCCGCTTTCACCTCGCCACAGAAGACGGGGATGCCGTTCACCTCCTGATCGAGCTCGACAAACGAGAGCTTGCCGTCCGGGTTCGTGTAATCGGCAGCGGTCGTGAGCTCAGCGATCTGCGTTGGCCGAGCTCCGACGAGTTCTGCATTCTGCGAAATAAAGTTTCTGAGCGTCGCGGCCCTGCCTGCGGCGGACTCGCGGGCAAGCACTCCTTTTCCCTGCGTCACATTCGGTGCGATGACCTCGGGCACGCGGGTATCGTTGTTATATTCGACCTTAAGCGCGGCGACTCGGCGTTTTAGACGGTTCTCGCCTCGAACGAAGCTGTCACGCAGATCGGCGACGTCGACGGCGGTCTTGCCTGCCGCCTGGCGAAATGACGCGAGCTTTTCCGACGCCTCCTTGTCCGCGCGTATATCGTAGTTGGGGAATCTTGGCTCGCGAACGCGTTTCATGTCCCGAGGGCCCTGAGCATGTTGTTCGCCAAACGGCCAAAGGATGCCGACAGCCATTGCAACGGCAAAAAAGGCAGCGACGACAAGGGCACGAGGCCCGCGCGACAGATCTTTAAGGGAAAACTTCATTAATGACCGCCGAGCGGACTCCGGCCTCGAAATAGGGCGTCAAACGAATTAAGATAGAGAAAAGGCCGCCCGGGTTGTTTCAATTGCCTGAAACGTCAATTTTCCCCGATAGGCACACGGCAAGTCAACAAAATGTCTGCGCAAAAGGTGCAAGAGGCGGCCGCTGAAGACGCGGTCTTCGGCCCCGACGGGCTGATCTCGAAACATCACGACAATTACGAATACCGCGGCGGCCAGGTTCGGATGGCCGCGGCGATCGAGCGCGCCTTCGCCGAGGGGAAGCATTTGATAGTCGAGGCAGGCACCGGAACTGGCAAAACGCTCGCCTATCTCATACCCGCGATAAACGAGGTTCGTCGCACCAAGAAGCGGATACTGATCTCGACGGGCACCAAAAACCTGCAGGAGCAGCTGATGGAAAAGGACATCCCTTTCCTGCAAAAGGTCCTGCCGAAAAAGTTCACCGCCGCCTACATGAAAGGCCGTGCGAATTACGCATGTCTCTACCGGCTGCATCGGGCGGCGGATCAGCCTATCCTCGACGGGGTCGACGAGATCGACAATTTCAACGAGGTCCGCGAATGGGCACGTGCGACGAAGTCGGGCGACCGGGCAGAGCTGACCTACCTTCCCGAGAACCTCCCCTTTTGGAATCGCATAAACGCGAAAAGCGAGGCATGCATCGGGCAGAAGTGTCCCGACTTCGAGCCGTGCTTTATCACGCAGATGCGCATAGGCGCGGAGAATGCCGAGATCATCATCGTCAATCACCATCTATTTTTTGCGGACCTGAGCGTCCGGGGCAACCAGTTCGGTAAGGTGATCCCCGACTACGGCGCTGTCATTTTTGACGAAGCGCATCTCATCGAGGACATCGCGGCGGATTATTTTGGAACGCAGGTTTCGAACTTCCAGCTCGACGAGCTCGTTCACGATGCCGCGTCCCTGCCCATCGACGACGCGATCGCGAACTCGATGATCACTCGCAGTGCATCCCGGGTCGCAGGGTTCATCGAGCAATTCTGGGTGCGGTTCAAGCAGGCCCGCGATCAGGATGGACGGTATCCCCTCGTTGCGGATTCCTTTTCGCATCGCGGCAGCGACGGGGAAGAGCACTTGTCGCCGCTAGGTGAGGCGTACCATGCGCTTGACGAGAATCTTCACCGCCTTGAGACAGAGATCGACGTCTTTAGCGAAAAGCTGCCGGAAGCGGAAAGCGTTGTCCGACGTATCCGGCAGGCACGCTTCGATCTTGGTTTTATCGTAAAGCAGGCGGACACGAATTTCGTCTACTGGCTCGAACGCCGCGGCCGCGGTATTTTCCTGCAGGCATCGCCCGTCGACGTTTCGTCGATGCTAAAGGTCAAGCTTTTTGACAAGGTCGACAGCTGCATCCTCACATCCGCGACTCTTGCGACGAACGGCAGTTTCAACTTTATTCGCGACCGCCTCGGCCTCTCCGCCGCTAAGACAGACACGCTCGTAGCGCCTTCATCGTTTGATCACGAAAAGCAGTCGATCCTGTATCTCCCCAAAGCGATGCCCGATCCGCGGGCTCCCGAGTTCTCACAGATGGCAGCCAGGGAGATAGTGAAGATCACGAATGTAACTCGTGGCCATGCGTTCGTCCTTTGCACCAGCAACTCGTCAATGGCGGCACTTTTTGAGCTCGTTTCGTCTCGGACGAATTATCCGTGCTTCCTGCAGGGAACGATGTCCAAAACAGGTTTGCTGGAGAAGTTTCGCGAGACGCCTAACGCGATCCTCTTTGCGACGTCGAGTTTCTGGCAGGGCGTCGATGTTCGCGGCGAGCAGCTCTCGTGCGTGATCATCGACAAGCTCCCGTTTGCGGTCCCGACCGACCCCATCGTGCAGGCACGTGCAAAATTCATCGACGAGAACGGCGGGCGTTCGTTCTTCGACTACAGCGTCCCGCAGGCCATCATCGCCCTCAAGCAAGGTATCGGCCGTCTCATCCGCTCCTCCACCGACCGCGGCGTCATCGCGATCCTGGATCCCAGACTAAGAACGAAGGCTTATGGCCGAGATTTTTTAGCAAGCCTTCCGAGAATGAGGATCACGGCCGATCTGAACGATGTCGCGAACATATTCGATATATAATTTGGGATAATGACGTCGTTTTACGAAGTAATGATCGAACGCAACTTCTCCTCGGCACACCAGCTGCGGGGGTATAAGGGGAAGTGCGAGAACCTGCATGGGCATAATTACAAGGTCGAGATCTATGCGCGGGGTGAGGAGCTGAACAACATCGGCCTGCTGATCGATTTCGGCGACCTGAAATCGGCCGCGGATGAGATCGTGAAGTATCTCGACCACCGTAATATCAACGAGCTGCCGCCTTTCGATGAGGAGCTCAATCCCTCGGCTGAAAATCTCGCTAAATACTTTCTCGACTGCCTGAACACGCGCGTCGCCGACGATCGGGTGAAAGTTTACAAGGTCCGGTGCTTCGAAACTCCGACAAGCGTCGCGACGTATCAGGTTGAGTAGGACCCGCAATGCTCCAGGAAAAGTTTGAAAAGAACCGGTACGCATTTCCGCTGCTTCTTGTCGGCGTGTGGACGGCGTTCGGGCTTTTCTTTGGGACGCAGAATTACGTTCGCGACATTTACGTCGGAAACAAGGCGAGCCTGCCGGGCTATCTTATCGGCTGGCTGCTCTGCGGCTACTCGTGGGGGATCCTCACGGTTCCGGTCATCAAATTTGCGAGACGCTTTCCGCTTGCCGGCCTTGGCTGGTCGCGCTTCTTTCTCATCCATTTGCCAGCAGCGGCGGCCTTTGCCTCCGTCCAGCTTGGCCTCTACACGCTGATCGCGACTTTTCTGGCGCTCATATCAGGAGCGGAAACCAAGTCCTTCCTCGAGTTCTATGAGCGGTTGTTCGTTAAGGAATTCCAATCGAGCTTTCTCGTCTACCTTGCGATCGTTTCGGCGGTAACCGCATATGACAGGATCTTCGCTAAGGAAGATGAGCCCGTAAGGCAAGACGTGCTTCCCATCGTCAATGGGAATGGCAACGGAAACGGCCATCTAAAACGCATTCCCGTAAAACAAAATGGCAGGATCGTCCTGGTAGACACGGGCGATATTTCCTGGGTCGAGTCGTACGGTAATTACGTCTTTCTCCACACGTCCGGCAGGCGACACATCCATCGTGAGACGATGGCGGCGATGGAAGAGAAGCTTGATAGCGAGCAATTCGTCCGAATTCGCCGGTCAGCTATCGTTCGTGCCGATCTGATCGAAGAGCTTCATCCCGTGCAGACGGGCGTCTTTGAGATCGTCCTTAAAGATGGGACGAATCTCGTCTCCACCCGCCGCTACCGCAAAAATCTCGAGCCGCTCGTCCGCCCGTAACTTAAAAACTCGGCCGTATTTCACAGGATCCGTACCGCTTGTCACATTCGCGTCGGCAGCCGTGAAGAACTCTGTTATAAATTTGGCGTTCGAATCTTTTATGTAAACGGAGTTATCAGAAAATGAAGTTAAGTCTATTGCTCGCCCTTATTCTCGCGGTCTTTACAATTGGCGGTTATTCCCAAACTTCCACGAGTTCCGATGCGGATCGTGAGCAGATCAAGGCGACGGCGCTCGACTATATCGAGGGCTGGTACGAGGGCAACCCGGAGCGGATGGAGCGTGCCCTGCATCCCGACCTCGCAAAACGCATAGTCATGACCAACGACCAGGGCCGCAGCATGCTCCAGCAAATGAGCGCGATGGGCCTCGTCCAAGGCGTTAAACGCGGCGGCGGCAAGAACACGCCGAAGGAACGCCAGGAGAAAGAGGTGACGATACTCGATCTTTACCGCAACGCCGCGAGCGTCAAGGTCGTAGCCTCAGACTGGATAGATTACCTGCACGTGGCAAAATTCAACGGCCGGTGGGTGATCGTCAACGTACTTTGGGAGCTCAAACCCGCGACCAAGTAGATCAGGAGGAAACATGTCCCACTCGCGTAGCCGGTTGCTGGCCCTGAGCATCGTCTTCATGATTTTGGCCGCCGGGCTCAAGGCGCAGACGCCTGATCCGCTCATCGGTTTCTGGTCGAACGTGACGCGCTTTCACGACGGGGTACCAAAGGAGCTCACTGTCACCCGCGAACGCGCTCTCTGGCGAGCTGATATCGACGGTGCGTCATCGACATTTCAAGGGACGGGCGAGATCCGGCTCAACGTTGCAGGAAAAGGCGAGTTCCGCGGCAGCCTCGACGCAGAAACCGGGGCGATAAATGGGTTCTGGATAACGCCCGTTGGCTCGGTCGCGGGGCTGATCAATCCATACGATCAAAACTTCGCCTCGCCGGCGGTCCTCAAGCGTGTGAGCAAAGATCGTTGGACCGGAACCGTTCTGCCGATGGCCCAGAACATAACGACCTATCTGAAGATCTTCTCGAATCCCGATGGCACGTTGATGGCCGCCTTTCGCAATCCTGAGGCGAACATGGTCGGTAATGCCATGCAGTATCGTGTCACCCGCGAGGGCGATACAATCGTTTTCACCGCGGGAACGGATCCTGCAAAACCCACAGCCAGATTTACCGGGACCATTCTCTCGTCGCCGGAACGGCTAAAAGTTTCATGGCAGGACCTCGGCGGCAGTATCGAGCTCGAACGCCGCAAGCCGGAAGAGGTCGCCGCGTTTTTCCCGCGGCCGCCGGGTTCGCCGAAGTATGTTTACCGAAAGCCCGACTCGCTAAACGACGGCTGGCGGACCGCTCGAGCAAAAGACCTCGGTCTCGACGAGGCGGCGTTGGCTGCAGCAGTTCAGCGGATCATCGACATCGATCCGACCGTTGATCGCGGTGCGTGGATGATCCATTCGATCGCCGTCGCTTATAAGGGGAAGCTCGTCCTCGATGAATATTTCTACGGATATCGCCGTGACCACGCTCACGACACCCGGTCGGCGGCGAAGATGTTCTCGTCCGTTATACTCGGCACGCTCATCCGCGACGGCGTGAATATCTCACCGGACACAAAGGTTTATGACGTAATGGCTCCGCGCGGACCATTCGCTAATCCGGACCCGCGAAAACAAAAGATCACGCTTGAACACCTTATGTCACACAGTGCCGGGCTTGCGTGCGACGACAACTCCGGAACCTCACCGGGCGACGAGGTCAAGGTTCAGGCCGACCGTGCTCACCCCGATTGGACCAAGGTGACACTCGACTTGCCTATGGAGTACGACCCAGGCAAGCACTATGCGTACTGTTCGATGAATATCAACCTTGCAGGTGCGACGCTAAGCCAGGCGACCGGCGAATGGCTGCCCGCATTGTTCGACCGGCAGGTAGCTCGGCCGCTCAAGTTCGCGCCATATTTCTGGAACCTGCAGGGCAACGGCGATGGTTATCTCGGGGGCGGCGTCTGGATGCGCCCGCGCGATTTCTTAAAGATCGGTCAAACGTATCTCGACGGCGGTATGTGGAATGGGCAGCGGCTCGTAAATGCCGACTGGGTCAAATATTCATGGGCTCCTCACGCGCACATATCGCGTGAGACGACCGGCATCAAGGGAGACGCGTTCCTTAATTTCTATTTTGAAGGTGACGAAGGTCTGGCCTGGCACTTCGCAAATGTGAAATCCGGTGGCACATCCTATCCTGCGATGCACACGAACGGTAACGGCGGCCAGCTTCTCCTCGTAATGCCACAGTTCGACCTTGCCGTAATGTTCACCGGCGGCAATTATGGACAGGGGCTCTGGAATTACGAGCGCGACAAGATCGTCGGCGACCTGATCCTCCCCGCCATCGCCGGCAAGAAGTAATAATTCTATTTCTTTCGCTCCTTGCCGGTCGGGTATTATCTTCTAAAAAGGGAGTGAACTTGATGGAACGAAAGACCGCTGACGATTATCCGCAGGAGTTACTGGATCTTTTTCATGAATATCAACACGGTGAGATCGACCGCCGGGCCTTTCTGGAGGGAGCCGGGCGGTTCGCCGTTGGCGGGCTGACCGTCGCCGCGATCTTTCAGAGCCTGACGCCAAATTACGCGTGGGCGCAGACGGTCAAGGCTGACGACAAGGACATCAAGGTCGGCTACGAAACCGTTCAGTCACCTGACGGGAACGGCTCGATCAAGGGCTATCTGGCTAAGCCTTCGAAGGGAAAGAAGTTTCCCGCCATTCTCGTCATCCATGAAAATCGCGGCCTTAATCCATACATCGAGGACGTCGCACGCCGTCTGGCGAAGCAGGGTTACATGGCATTCGCTCCCGACGGTCTCACGAGCGTGGGCGGATATCCGGGTAATGATGAGCAGGGAGCCGTAGCTTTTCGCAAGGTGGACGGGAAGAAGATGATGGAAGATTTCGTCGCCGCGGCAAAGTGGTTGAAGGCCCGGCCGGACAGCAAAGGGAAGCTGGGTGCCATTGGCTTCTGCTTCGGCGGCGGGATCGTCAACCAGCTTGCGGTGCGTTTGGGCAAGGACCTCGACGCGGGAGTCGCCTATTACGGAAGGCAGCCCGGTGCCGAAGACGTTCCCAAGATCCAGGCTCCGCTAATGCTGCATTACGCGGGCAACGACCAGGGGACGAACGCAGGGATCGCTGGATACGAGGCTGCACTTAAAACGAACAAGAAGAAGTACGAGCTTTTCATGTACGACGGGAAGCAGCACGGTTTTCACAACGACACTACGCCCCGCTATGACGCGGAGGCCGCAAAGCTGTCGTGGGAGAGGTCCCTCGAGTTTTTCAAGAAAAATCTGAAGTAGGGAATAACTCAGTAAAGGAAAAGGCAGCGGACCGAAGTTCGCTGCCTTTTTATTTATGGTGGTCGGGGCGAGAGGATTCGAACCTCCGACCTCACGGTCCCGAACCGTGCGCTCTACCAGGCTGAGCCACGCCCCGACAAGTCAATGTATGAGTGTAGGTGAGTGACTGTGAGGTGTCAATGCGCCTCGACAGCCCCGTCCTTCTTCTTGCCGAACCGATGCCGCAGGAATTCAATGATCGGGGGCAGAATAGACAGGAAAACAACTACAATAACGACTTTTTCGATATGGTCCTCGAGCTTTATGCCAAGTGCCCGCTCGATAATATCGCCCAAAAAGTAGCCCCCTAACACCATAGTCGGTATCCACAGTAGCCCGCCAATGACGCTAAAGGGAAGGAATTGGCGATACGTCATTTCCGCGGCCCCGACCACGATCGGAGCAAACGTCCGCACTATCGGCACAAAGCGAGCGAGGATGACGGTCTTGACGCCGTACTTTTCAAAGAACGTATGAGCTTTCTGCACGCGGCTGGGCTTAAAGATCCACGAGTCCTCGCGGTTAAATAGCGTCTTCCCCATCACACGTCCGGTCCAGTACCCAGTGCTGTCGCCTATCACCGAACCGAGAAAGAACGCGAGCATCACGAGAGCGACATTCAGCTTGCCCGCCGCAGCGAACAGGCCCGAGACTACCAGCAGCGAATCGCCCGGCAGAAAGAACCCTACCGCAAGCCCCGTCTCGGCAAAGACCACGAACCACAGGCCGAAATACACATAGACGCCGAGGAGATTCAGCATGTAGTCGATCAGGAATTTTGGATTAAGGACCTCTCGGAGAGTGTGAAAAAGGTCTGTGAGCGATTCCATAGGTTACTGCCAGCCGTGCTTGCCGATCAGGGGCACAAAAGCACACGGTCCAAAGTTTTCCTGAGTGTAGCCGCCCGCCGTACGGGTTACGCGAATGAGCATCTGGGACTTTTGATCTTCCCCGATAGGAATGACAAGGCGTCCGCCGACCTTTAGCTGGGTGACGAGCGGTTCCGGCACCTCCGGCCCTCCGGCGGCGACGAGCATCGCGTCGTACGGAGCATAGGCTTCCCATCCGGCTGTGCCGTCGGCGGTGCGAATGGTCGTGTTGTCGAGGCCAAGCTGCTGCATTCGGACGCGAGCCTTTCCGGCGAGCTCGGGCAGACGCTCGATCGCAAATACGCTTCGCACGAGCGATGCGAGCACCGCCGTTTGATACCCAGATCCCGAGCCGATCTCAAGCACCCTTTCGCGTCCCTGCAGTTCGAGAAGCTCGGTCATTCGGGCCACGATAAAAGGCTGAGAGATCGTTTGGCCCCCCGAAATGGGAAGCGCATTGTCGTTATAGGCTTGTGACTTTATCGCCTCGGGAACGAACAGGTGACGCGGCAGCCGTGACATCGCATCCAGCACACGTGTATCCCCGATGTGATAATGATCCCGCAGGCGCTCGACCATTCTGAGCCGCTGCATGGTCATCTCGTCTGTGATCGTCGGTTTCACGAATTCCAGCTCTTGAGCCTTTCGATGCCGCTGTGACTGGTAAGATCGCTGCGCATGGGCGTGACGGAGACAAATCCCTCGTGGACCGCCTCGAAATCGGTGCCGCCCTCGGCGCGAAATCCCGTCCGCTCTTCACCGATCCAGTAATACGTTTTGCCGCGCGGGTCGACATGCTCGCTGATGATCGGCGTCGCATTTTTAAACCCCTGCCGCGTGACGCGTATACCGGCGGGGACGCCTTTTGGGACGTTGACGTTGAGGAGCGTAAATTTCGGCAGTCCCTCGGCAAGAGCCTTCTTGGTTACCTCAACGGCGATCTTCGCCGACTCGGTAAAGTCGAGGTCGTGATACGCCGCGAGGCTGAACGCAAGGCCCGGAACGCCGAGGATGGTCGATTCCAATGCTCCCGCGACCGTCCCCGAATATGTCGCGTCGTCGCCAAGATTCGCACCTGCGTTAATGCCGGAGCAGCAGATATGCGGCAGCTGATCGGGCGAAAGTATGCGGTTGAGGGCAAACGTGACGCAGTCCGTCGGCGTTCCGTCGACGGTCCAATGCCGTTCCTTTCGCTGGGTGATGCGTAATGGGCGGGCGAGCGTCAGACTGTGTGAAGCACCGCTTTGCTCGCTCTCGGGTGCGACGACATAGCAGTCCGCGATCTCGCTCAAGGCTTCTTCAAGAGCGACGATACCGGGAGCGTGGTAGCCGTCGTCGTTTGTTATGAGAATTCGTGGTCGTGACATAAAAAAGGTCAGAACCGCCTGCGTTAGTGGGCGGTCAGTTCGTCGGTTTTGAATTCACCTTCACAAACTGGCCGCCCGCTAACGCAGGCGGTTCTGACAAAACGAACTACCGGCTCTGGCCGCCTCCGCCCATCGGCGGACGCGATCCTCCACCTGTTCCGGTGCCGCCGCCCATCGGACGCTGCTGGCGAAAACGCCTGCGGTTACGCTTACGTGCGTTGACCGATTTGAGCTTTGCCTTCTGGCCGGGCGGAATGAAATGAGCGTGTTTCTTGAGATCCTTGATGATCTCCTCGCTGATAACTTTTCGCTTGAACCTGCGAAGTGCGGATTCGATCGACTCGCTTTGATTAACTGTAATAAATGCCATTTTGTGTGCTCACCTCCTCTCGGCCAAAGATACGCCCGATAGGGCAAACAACTATTAAACCCGATTACCGCGGCCTTGGCAAGGGTTCTGCGGCTGCTTTTGACCCGAGAGGCAGCGATAAAAGATGGCCGCGATAGACGAAATAGACCTTGTTCGCGGACTCGTCGACGTACATCGACATGCTGTTGAACTTGATCTTCGGCACCTTTAGCACGGGCCTGAATACGAAGACCTTTGTATCGTAATACCCGACCTCGGTCGCGTCCTTCTCCACATCGTAGATCGCAGCCCAGACTTCGTTCGGACGGCCGGCAGACTGCAGCGGCCGAAACGTTTGCTGGGCTAGAGGCCTGAATTCTCCCGCCACGGGCTGCAATTCGCCCGTTCCGGGGTCGAGCAGCATCAGTGAGTCCGCGGGATCGTCGTCCGGAGCGACATCTTCCGGACCCGGGTCGTATTCGCCCTCATCGTAATTCTCGTGAGAAGGCGTAAGCAGAACACGGCCGGCGGTCGGTACAAATACGGACGCCACCATGCTCATGTTGTCAGGTACGTCGACGATGTATTCCTTGTTCGTAAGCAGGTCGATACGAAAAAGATGCTGGCCGGTCTCGGTCATCGCATCACCCTTGGAAGCGACCACCCAGCGGCCGTTCGGAGTAACGACAGGGGCCTCGTAGATGCCCGAGCGGATCTTTGTTATCCGCCCCCGGGCAACCTTATAGAGGCCATCCTCAGATGAACGGATCTCGAAGCCGCTTGCGCGGGTCTTCCATTGCTCCTCACCGGCGGGTACCTTAAGGCCGTCGAAAACCGGGATGAACTCAACGCCCGCGGGCTGCGAAGCTCCGGGCTCCGCCCCATTTGTACTGACACGATACCAACCGTAGCCGTCGAACTCGTGCTTGTTACGGTAGTCCTCCTGCCGGTTAGCGATCTCCTCGAGGCCGTTCGACGTGTCGCCCTCGGCTGAGATCTTCTCGATCTCTTCGTCTATCTTCTTCCGGACGGCGGTCTGGGTCGCGGCGATCTTAAGCTCGGCCCCATCCTTCCAAACGGTCTCCGCGTGGAGGTCGTCCGACGCGAGGAGTATCTCAAGGCCCGGAAGCTGGCGGCTGAGGGCGTAGCGCAGCGTGGCGGGAGGTTTCTTCATGCCCTCGAACACTCGGTCGAGCCCCTCGAAGATCCCCTGCGAGTCGCCGTTTACATAGACCCGACGCCCGCCGTTCTTCCCAAGCATTATCAGTTCTTTCGCCGTGCAATAGTCTCCTCCGCAGTTGAGGAACGGCGGCAGCTCGTCAAGCTTGTTGTCGTGTATGTAGGCCTTTAGCTCGTCGAACTCATGCTTCTCGAGCGGCCGTTCGCGATACCGCGAGCTGTCCTCCTCGAAACTGTAGATCGCCTTGTCCTTATAGATCCGAACGAAATTGCCGTCGTACGCATACATCGCGACGAGGTCGGGCGATCTTTTCACCTCGTCCTGGACTTCCTTTTCGAATTTACGGATCTCCTCGTCGTTGCCGCTGCCGTACCAGCCGTTATAGAGCGAATTATCGCCAAGGCTCGCGTAGAGGTTCGACAGCATTTCGCTCGCTGTCTCCCCGGCTCCGCTCACAAAAAAGGCACTTGTCGCTCCCATAAGGCGCGCCTCGCCCGGGTGGCGCGAGAGAACTATGTTTCGTGCGGCGGGCGAATCCTCGGATTCCAGATATCGCTCCGCGGCGACGGCCAGTATGGGCGTCTGCGACGCGAGATCTGCTGCAGCTTTATCGACCGGCAATGGTAGCCGGATCAGCCTCGCGCAGGCGAACAGGGCCGTTTTCGCCTCGGGGCTTCCGTTCTCGAGGATCGTGACCGCGTCGTTCGGATCCTCCATCAGACAGGCGGAGATGCCAAGAGCGGTCTGCGTGCCGGTTCGGATCTCTGCGACGTCCGACGGTTGTTTGTCGCGAAGGTCCCTACGCTGGCTGAGCAGTTTTAGAATCGACTCTGCGTCGGCACGCCCATTCTTGAGGTCGCGTAAAAGCAGAACGTTGACCACGGGACTCTGCCACTTACGCGCGATACTACGGAACGCCTCCGCAAGGGGCTTGTCCGACTTATCGAGAGTTTCGATGCGGTCGACTACGGCCCGGCCAAGATCGTCAGGTATCTCGGTGAAGTTCATCAACTCACGGCCGACCATCGCCTTGAGCTCGAAGGCGCTTGGGGCACGTTTTTGCGCGTAGTATCCGTTCGCATTGCCGGCGTTTGAATTCGAATATCGATACAGATTCGCAAGCGGGTCCTCAGCCGGGTGGCCGTCCATTTCCGAACGCAGACTCTTTGCCGCAAGCTCGAGTCCGTCGAGCTGTTCGGCGACGGTAAATCCTTTACACGCGATCAGGGCACGCACGACGGTGGTCTGCTGGTAATACTCCATGTCCGGCAAGATGCGTCTTAGCGCGGGCACAGCCCGAGGGTCTTTCTGTTTCGCAAGAGCCGTGATCGAGGCGTCGCGTAAGGGGTAGCGGGAGTAGTCATCGAGCTCAGCGTCGTAGGTTGTGACATACGAGTTCGTATTCATCGGCCGCGCGGCATTTACGGCCATTCTTGCTGAATTGGCCACCGTGTTTACCGCGTTACCCGTCGTATACGGCACATAGGCGCCCTTAGAGTTGGTATTCGCTACAGCATTCGCCGCGGGTACCGACCGTTTTTCTTCCAGGGTCTTGATGAGTCCGGGAACGCTTTCCGGTATCTCGTAATCCGCGAGCTTGCTTACGAGTACATATCGGGAGTTGGTCCTGTCATCCGCCCAAGTTGGATCCTCAAGCCACGGGATCATAGCGCGCACCAGCTCGATATTTCCGTTCTCGAGCTTTAACAGCAGGTTTCTGACGACGTTGGCGCGGACGGTCTTGTTGTCGCTCTTGAGCATGTCGAGCATCTTGGCGGTTAGCTGATCATCGTCGGGGATGTAATACATGATCGTCGTCAGCCCCGTATAGCTCGCACCGTTTACCCGAAGGTCGCTCAGCGTCTCGTCACCGAGCAATGACAAATACCACTCGTCGCGTCCGGGCCAGGCCTTCTCCTTTGAGAGGCCGTCAAGTGCAAGATCGCGCATTCCCGGTGTCGCATTTTTGTCCTCGACAACTGCTTTCAGCTCGTCTCGGTACTTATCTGCGTCGAGAGAATTGGTATCGAGGGCATGCTTATACAAAGCCCATTTCGCGAGGGTCTGTGCCGTTCGCTGTGTGCTGTCGTTATAAAGCCGCTGAAGTATCGGTTCTGCCTTTGCGAAATCCACGCGAGCAAGTGCGAGGAGTTCTGCTTGGTTTGTCAGATACTCATCCTGGTCGTGCACCTGGCTGGCACTTTCAAGCAGCTCATCGCTATAGAGGTTAGTGTGGTACGTCAGCCAGGCCTTGAGAGCCTCGCGAGTCTCCTTGTCGTAAGCACCCGCGCTCCCCTCGCTGTCCATTAAGCCCTTGACGAACTGCGCCGTGCGCTCGCCGTCGGGAAGGATATTGATGTACTGGCTGAGCAGCTTATGGTCCTTTTCGATCTCGGCCATGATCCGGTCGACCGTTCGCGGTGACGGATCCGGCTCAGGCGCAAGCTGGCCGATGCTGTCAGACCGGTTGTGCCAGTATTCGAGCAGATCGGCGATCGGCGCATCATCGGGCGGCGGTTTGAACTTGTCGTAAAAATTCTTATCTCGAGCGCGATAGGCTGAGACGAGCGGGTTCGGCGGCGGCGGCGCCGGCAGGTCGAGGAGAATGGCGATCGGATCCTCTTTCGCCTTCACGGGCGGAAACAGCACGAAAGAGATCGCTACCAACAAGAAAATACAGAACGCCAAAGCGGAAATGAACCTTCTCACACGTCACCTCACGAAAAGCAGCCTTGTTTCCAGCCTAATATTGATGCGATTATACGCTCGACGCACTTTAAAGCAATCTATTTCCGCGTCCGTGTAAAAGCCATTAAAAATGGGCATTTTAAGCAAGCTCAGGACCGTGTTTCGCGGCGAGATCCCGCTCTATCATCTGCCCCACGAGGCTCTCCGCCGCCGCCGCGCTGCATCCAAACGCCGGGCGGAACGTGCGTCTCTTGATGCATTGAACGAAGCACCCGCGCGACTCTTGCCGGAATTCGCAAAACTTTCTTCCTCTGAGCTGCTTCGCCATTTTCAGGAACGGAAACGTCCGAGTTTTTGGCCCGACGAGATCGCGCTTTCCGGTCCAGACAAAGAGAGGTTGATCAATGAGGCGAACGGCATTACCCGCGACCAAACCTGGGAGCTGATGGGTTTTGGCGTCATGAAGTTCGACGCCGCAAACATCTGGCGCCGCGATCCGATCAGCGGCCACGACTGGGGGCTCGAATACCACGCCGACCTGCCGCTTACCCGTGCCGACGGCTCCGACGTTCGCGTCCTGTGGGAGCTGAATCGGTTCGGCCACGCCATAACGCTCGCACTTGCGTTCGACGTGACGAAGGACGAACGGTACGCGGAAACATTCTTCTCGCAAGTCGCGGCCTGGAGCGAGCAAAACCCATACGCACGCGGAGCCAACTGGGGCTGCGCCATGGAGGTCGCTTTAAGGGCGTGTAACTGGCTTGCGGCGTTCGATATTTTTCGCAAGTCGGATTCGCTCGACGAGGTTCGGCTTGCCACATTTCTTCAGCTTCTCGATCAGCACGGCCGGTTTATCATCGACAAAAGCGAATTCTCGTATATAGCGACGAGCAATCATTATTTATCCGACGTCGTAGGCCTTTTCTGGATCGGCACGCTCGTTCCCGAGCTCGAAAACGCGAAAGCATGGGGCGAGACCGGTTTGAGCGAGATGCTGCGGGAAATGGACAAGCAGGTCCTGCCTGACGGCGTCGATTTCGAGGCGTCGACCGGTTACCACAAATTCGTCACTGAGATGTTCGACGCGTCGTTTAAGCTCGCTACCCGCAACGGCATCGAGATAGCGCCGCGATCTCACCAAACACTCCGAAAGATGCACGAATTCATCGCTGCCGTCACCCGCCCCGATGGTGCTATGCCTTTGATCGGCGATTGCGACGGCTCAAGCTTCCTGTCAGCGGCCGGTTCAGCACGTTCATTCCCGAATACGGGTTCCAAAAGCGAGTTCGTTAAACCATCCGCTGCCGCAGGTGGTTCTGCCTCCTTCCCGCACGCGGGCATCTACGTCCTTCGAAATGACGATCTCTACCTTCTCTTTAACGCAAGCGACTGCGGATTGAACGGCCGCGGTTCGCACGGCCACAACGACACGCTGAGCATCGAGGTTTCGGCATTCGGACGTTCGTTTATCGTGGACCCGGGCAGCTACGCCTATAACCTCGACCTCGACGCACGGCATGAGTTTCGTTCGACCCGTTATCATTCGACCGTCATGGTGGATGAGGTCGAGCAGAACACCATCGATCGCAATGCTCCTTTTATTATCGGTAACGAGGCGTCGCCGAAAGTACTCGAGTGGTCGACGAACGATATCCAAGACCGCGTCGTTGGCGAACATTACGGTTATCGCCGTTTGGCGCAGCCCGTAACACATCGCCGCAGCGTGCGGTTTGATAAAGCAGTGCGGTTGTGGATCGTTGAGGATCAGCTCACCGGTTCGGGAGAACACCAAATAGAAACGTCATTTCACATAGCACCCGAGGTCGAGGTCGCTGTCAGCGACGGTCTCATAATTCTTGCTGCCGGTGACGCGAAGCTCTTTATCATCGCGTCGGGCGAAGCTTCGAGCGCGTCGGTAAGTGACGCATTCTTTTCGCCGGCTTACGGCAAACGCATCCCGTCAAAGATCGTCACGTGGTCTGCGGGAACACCGCTGCCGTTTCGATCACGCTTTATGCTTGTGCCCGTCGGGCCGGGCGAGGACGCGGACGAACGATTGGCGTTGGCCGCCGCCTTGGCCGACAATACATAGAAGATGTGCGGCATAACAGGCATTTGGGAATACTCTGCGACCGAGGGGACCATCGACCTTTCTCTCGTCGAAAGAATGCGCGATACCATGCCGCATCGCGGTCCGGACGATCCAGGCTCACATTTATTCGACAATGGCCGCGGAGCGTTCGGCTTTCGCCGCCTCTCGATAGTCGACCTTTCACCCGCCGGGCATCAGCCGATGACCGGATGCGATGGGCGGAATAAATGGATAGTCTTCAACGGCGAGATCTACAATCACGTCGACCTTCGGCCGGAGCTCGAGGCTCAAGGGCACAAATACCGCTCGCGTTCCGACACGGAAACGATCATCCATCTTTACGAAGAGCACGGCCCGGATTTCGTGAACAAGATCGACGGCGATTTCGGCATCGCGATCTGGGACGAAAGCGAACGGCAACTCTCGCTCTATCGCGACCGTCTCGGCGTCAAGCCGCTGTATTACTACATTAAAGATGGGCGTTTAATATTCGCTTCCGAGATCAAGGCCATCGTCGAACATCCTGCCGTTGTTCGCGACATCGACGAGCGGGCGATGACGGACTATCTGACCTTCCTTACGACGCCTGCACCGCAAACGCTGTTCAAGGACATTCAGAAACTGTCCGCGGGGCACCGTTTGATCATCAACGCAAGCGGAGACGTGAAGATCGATCAATACTGGGACGCTCTGCCTCCCGTGGAAGCCATCGACCGCTCGGAGCAGGAGCACATCGACGAGATCCTCATACTCCTCCGCCGTTCGATCAAAAAACGAATGATGTCGGACGTCCCTTTCGGCGTTTTTCTCTCCGGCGGCGTCGATTCCAGCGCCAACGTCGCGCTCATGTCGGAGCTCATGGACCGGCCGGTCGATTCGTTTACCGTCGGGTTCAAGGAACACGAATACCTGAACGAGCTCCAGTCGGCACGGCGGATCGCCGACCGCTACAAAACGAATCATCACGAAGTGATAATCGGGGATAAGGAGTTCGAGGATTTCCTGCCCGATCTGATCTTTCACCAGGACGAGCCGATCGCCGATCCCGTCTGCGTGCCGCTCTACTATGTCTCGAAACTCGCCCGCGAGAACGGCACGATCGTCGTTCAGGTCGGCGAGGGCGCTGACGAGATCTTCAGCGGCTACGAGAAGTACGTTTCGCATCTCCGACTGTATGAGAATGTCTGGCGTTACGCTGAAAAGGTTCCTGGCGTGATCCGAAAGCCCGCATCCTCGGCCGTAAGCTCCGGCCTAAATGCGTTAGGAAAGAAGCAAACCGTCGCGGAGCTCGCACGCCGGCTCGGCGCGAGCGAGCCGATGTTCCAGGGCGGCGTTTCCGTTTTTGATCAAGCGTCGAAGGAGAAACTCCTGTCGCCTTCGTTTCGCTCCACGATGAACGGGCATCGCTCGCTCAATGCGGTGACACAGTACCTCGACCACATCGCCTTGGTTCGGCCAAATTCGGATTTCCTGACCCGGATGACGTATCTCGAGCTCAAGCTTCGGTTGCCCGAGCTGCTGCTCATGAGGGTCGACAAGATCACGATGGCAACATCGGTCGAGGCTCGCGTGCCATTCCTCGATCACGAGCTCGTGAGTTACGCGATGGGCATACCGCGGCAGTTTAAGGTACATGGGACCACCGGCAAGCACGTCCTGAAACGCGCGCTCGAGTCGATCCTGCCGCACGACCTTCTCTATTCGAAAAAGAGAGGTTTTGGGGCGCCCATTCGAGAATGGTTTCGCACGAAGACCGGCCGCGAGTTCGCCGAGCGGCTTCAAAGCTCGACCATTCGAAAACGCGGATTTTTTAATTACGATTTCATCGGCCGGATGCTCGACGAACATAATTCCGGCCGCACCGATTGGAGCTTTCATCTCTGGGCACTGCTGAACCTAAGCCTCTGGTATGAGCACTGGATCGACTAACGGCACAGGAGCGAAACTCTTCGCCAGAAGGGTCGCCGGCACTTTTGGCGTGCGCGTCGTCATCGCCGGCGGCAGTCTTTTGTCGGGCATCATTATCGCCCGGTGGCTGGGCTCTGCGGGTATTGGGATATGGGCATCGCTCAACGTCATCACTCTTCTCGCGATCACGATAGGCGGGTTCGGATTACCGTCGGCGATAACATACCTCGTCGCTCGCGATACTACGCGGACGAGGAAAATTCTGGAAGCGTCCGTTGGATTTGCTGTCGTGATCGGAGGGGTCGCAGCGGTACTTATCGCTGTGGCTGCGATAGCGATCCCGAGGGTCTTCGGGAATGTCCCGCCGGACCTTGTGATGACAGTGGCACTAGCTCTGCCGTTCCAGATGGTGTCGTATTTCTGTCTGGGCGCGTTGCTCGGTCTTGAGCGCATCCGTGCATATAACCTCGCGGACATGTCGATGCAGTCGCTCGTTCTTGCGAACGCCTCGATAATGCTGGTTATCTTCGGCTTCGACCTAAAGGCTCTCGTCATATTCAACACGGCGGCGGCGGTCGTCTTTGCGATGGTGATCATGACCGTCACCTTTTCCGCCGCCGAAAAACCGCAGGAAACTCACTCGCGAGGCGCGATGCTTCGCGATCTGCTCGATCATGGCTCGAGATTCTTTGTATCGCTTGCCGCGGGCATCGTGATTCTTCGCGGCGATCTCCTGATCGTGAATTACTTCCGTCCGCCGGAGGAGGCTGGTGTCTATGCGGTCGCGACGCAAGCTTCGATTTTTCTGCACATGATACCGAATGTGATCTCGACCATCCTATTTCCAAAAACATCGGGTGCGGGCGATGAGACGGGTGAGCTGACCTCCCGAGTGACGCGTCCGGCGGTATTGCTCATTTTATTTTTGTGTTTGCTCGCAATTCCCGCGTGCTTTCTGCTCCCGCTGCTTTACGGGCCGGCATTCGCGGAGTTGCCGAAAATATTCCTCATACTCCTGCCAGGCGTCTTTCTGCTCGGCATCGAGACGATCCAGGTCCAGCACTTCACGGGACTCGGATTGCCGCGACGAATTCCCATATATTGGATCGTGACGATGGTCGTAAATATAGGCCTCAATCTGCTGATGGTGCCGAATTTTGGAATGTACGGTGCGGCGATCGTGTCGACGATATCTTATGTACTGATCTTTGTCCTTGTTGCGTTGTACTTCAGATCTAAGACCGGCCGGAGTCTTTCTGAGATGTTCATTTTTCGCCGCGGCGAGATCGGCAGTCTTTTCTCACGCGGATGAAGATAGCCCTCATTACTCTAAGCGGTGATCCGAAACTCGCGCACGAACAACTGCTCGAGCATTGGCCCTCCGCAGAGATCGTCGATCTTCCCCGTTCCATTTTGGAAGAAGGGAATTCGCTCACACGCCTGCGAAATTTGCGTCGGCATCGCCCGGGAATCTTTGCCGTGATGACCGAAAGTCTCAACTGGCAGTACGGTCAGGAGGCACTGATGTACTTCGGTGCCCTTGCTGGGGCGAGGCGCTCCGTCATCGTCGACGCCCGCCGCGAATCGATCGTAGCCGATATGGGAAGCCTGCTGACGAGCGGGCCGATACGCATCGCGAATTCGTTCCTTCGCGGCCGCGTCGCTGTGAAGAAGGCCGTTCGGCGTCTCGACGCCCTCGAAGGCGAGACTCGATCTTTTCCATTATCGAAGCAGCCAGGGCTGAAGATCGCATACTTCCGGACAACGCCCTCCGCGGGAACCGTTCCCGGCGGAGCGACGAGTCATATTAACGGCGTAGTAAAAGGCTTGATCTCGCTCGGGGCAGACGTCCTTTTCGTCGGAAACGACATCGTCTCGGGCATCCCCGACACCGACGCCGAATTCCGCAAGATCGATCCCTTTCCCGACGTTATGCCGAGAGCGGCGTTCGACGTTTTTAACGGCCTGAAGTTTTCGGACGAAGCGAAGCAGATAGTCACGGGTGAAAAGCCGTCGTTCGTTTATGAGCGATACAGCCGATTCTCCATCGCGGGCGTCGAGGCCTCAACCGCCGCTGGCGTACCGCTGTTCCTTGAATACAACGGTTCCGAGGTCTGGGTCGGCAAGCACTGGGATTCGACGGCGAAGCTCGATCTGCTCGAGCGTTACGAGGACGCAAATCTCGCGCATGCCACCCGAATATTCGTCGTCTCGGATGTCGAGCAAAATACGTTGATCGAACGCGGTGTGCCGGCGGAAAAGATCGTCGTAAACCCGAATGGGGTCGATCCGGAGAAGTTCAAGCCGGGTGTCGGTGGAGACGAGATCCGGCGGCAGCTCGGAGTTCAGGATGACGAGCTCCTGGCGGGTTTCCTCGGCACGTTCGGTCCGTGGCACGGCGTTCTGGAACTTGCGAACGCCATTGCTTTGATACCAAAAAGCACGCGGCTAAAATTCCTTATGGTCGGCGACGGAAGCTTGCGAAAGGAAGTACAAAAACGGCTTGCGGCATCAGATGACCTCGATCGCGTGATCTTTACGGGCAGTATTTCTCACGATGAGGTCCCTGCTCATCTCGACGCATGCGACATTCTAGTCTCGCCGCACATACCGCTCGCGGAGGGTGCTGCCTTTTTCGGCTCGCCAACAAAGCTTTTCGAATACATGGCGATGGGCAAGGGGATCGTCGCAAGCCGCCTGGGGCAGATCGGCGACGTGCTAAGCGACGGCGAGACTGCGTTGCTCGTCGAGCCCGGTGATCCTAACCAACTTGCACGCACCATTGAAAGACTTGCCGGCAATGGGGATCTGCTCACCCGTATCGGAAAGGCATCCAGGCAGGCGGCGGTCGAGCGGCATACATGGCGACAGAATGCCGAACGCGTGCTGGAAACGTATAGAAACCTAAGTTAACCTTTGTTCCAGAATGCGGCTGTCGATCGTCATACCCTGCTTTAACGAAGAATCCGTGCTGCCTCAGACCTGCGAAAGGTTGAAGCAGGCGGCCGCGGAGCTTCCGGTCGAGGAGACCGAGATGATCTTCGTCGATGACGGCAGCCGTGACAGGACGGGCCTCATATTAAGCGAGATAGTTGCACACGACGACAACGTACGGGTCATTCGCCTGGCTCGAAATTTTGGTCATCAGATGGCCCTGACCGCGGGGCTCGAGAGTGCAACCGGCGACGCCGTCGTGGTCATAGATGCAGACCTCCAAGACCCGCCCGAGCTGATCGCGTCGATGCTCGAAAAATGGCGAGAGGGTTCTCAGGTCGTTTACGGCGTACGAACTACTCGTCCCGGCGAGACGAAATTCAAGATCTGGACCGCTAAACTTTTTTACCGGCTCATCAATCAACTTTCCGATACATACATACCGGCCGACGCGGGCGACTTCCGCCTGATGGACCGCTCCGTCGTCAACGCGCTGCTCGCGATGCCCGAGCGCGACCGCTTCATTCGGGGAATGGTGAGCTGGGTGGGCTTTAAACAGACTCCCGTCGAATACGAGCGCGCACCAAGATCCGGTGGGAAGACGAAATACTCATTGAGCAAAATGATGCGGCTCGCGGCTGACGGGATCCTGAGCTTCTCGATCGTGCCGCTGAAGCTCGCGATCTGGATCGGCTTTACGGCGATCGGACTGGCAAGTCTAGGTATACTTATGGCATTTATCGAGCGGGTATTCCAGCTTTACGACGTTAATATCAGCCGCGGTTGGGCGTCTCTCTTTATTGCCGTTATGTTCCTCGGTGGGGTCCAGCTTCTGACGATCGGGATAATCGGCGAATATCTCGGCCGCATCTATATCGAGGTGAAACGGCGACCGCTTTATATCGTTTCCAAGCGTCTCGGATTTAATGACGACAAGTGAATCTTCCACCGCGAAAAGTGGGTTGCGAAACCGCGCGCTGGCGATAGGCGGCATACTTTTCCTCTCTATTCTGGTGCGGTGCGGCACCGCCTATTTCCTGATCGAGCACATCGAGGATCCCAGCTGGTTTCAGTTCGGTTCATATTCGATCTTCCATCAGCGAGCGGAAAGGATACTGGACGGGACCGAGCCGGTGTTCTTCATTTCCGATCCCACCCGAACGGATCTTTTGCAGTATCCGCCCGGCTATCCGGTATTGCTCGCAGCGGTCTATCTCGCAAGCGGTGACCATTCCGCTGCCGGCACGATCCGGATCCAGTGGCTGCTTGATGCCGTTATCACGCCGTTACTGCTCATTGGCATCGCGGTCAGCGCATTCGGCTGGCGCTCCGGATACGTCGCTGGAGTATTCGCGGCCATCGCACCTCTGCTCGCACTTTACGGGGTCACGCCGAATGCCGATGCGGCCGCCTCCTGGCCGGTACTTGTCTCGTTCTGGCTGCTTATCCTTGCTCTCAAGAGAGAAAGTTGGCGCATCGCGTTGTGCTCAGGCCTGGTACTGGGCGTGAGCTGCTGGATACGGGTGAACCCGGTGTTCCTTGTCGTTGTCTGGGCGGGAGCAGTGCCGATAATAATGCGCGCCAACCTGAGAAAGGCATTTTTTGTCGCCGGAGCTCTGGCCTTCGGCACGCTCCTGTTGACGGCACCTATCACTATCCGGAACTACGTTGTGTTCGGTCAGTTCGTACCGAACGGTCTTAGTGTTGGCGTAAATCTGTGGGAAGGGTTAGGTGAGACCGAGTATGGCCGCTCGCGCGGATTCTTTTGTAGCGATCAACTGATGATCGAGTCGGAACGCGCCGAGCTCGGGTTGGACGTCAACGCTCCTCTATCTTCATTTTGGCCCGACGGAATTCGCCGTGACAGCGAGCGGGCCCGCAAGGCCCTGGCGGTCATGGGAGAGCATCCTGTTTGGTATGCAGGCGTTATGGCGACGCGAGCATGGTATATGGTCAAGCTCGCGGGCGAGCCGGGCCAATTCTACGGGAGTTCAGGTTTTAACTGCACATCCTCAAAATGCCTGCCGCTCGCCTATCGCATTGCACCGTTAACGTGGGGAGTCGCCGTACTCGGAAGCATTCAGAGCGTATATCGGTTTGCGGCCATGCCGCTCGCTCTCCTAGGTTTAGTATGGAGTTTTCGCCGGCATCCGCCGATCGCGATCTTGACGAGTGCCACCGTTCTTTACTATCTCGGCCCGGGGACGCTCGGACACACAGAGATCCGGTATGTTTTGCCGATGCATCAGATCCTCATCGTCTTGTCGGGCTTTGCGGCCGTGAGTTTATTCGAGTGGGTCGGGAAACGCGTTGAGTCGCGATAAACTTCAAAAAGGTAGTTTCACGTTTTCTCGACCCCATGTCTCAAAGATCGCCAAAAGGAGAGGTAACAGCCGCGACTCGCCAGCAGTGGTCAAATGACCCCTGCGGTGCGGTGTACGGAAAGGACCTGGAATTCGCGACGCGTGAGTTTTTCGACGAGGTCGAACGCCAGCGTTACGAGGACTACGGCCCGTGGATGCGGGAGGTAATGGAATTCGACAAGTTTCGCGGCAAGCGGCTTGTCGAGGTCGGCTGCGGAATGGGAACGGACCTGTTACAGTTCGCTCGCGGCGGAGCACGTGTTACAGGCGTCGATGTTACACCGCGTTCGGTCGAGATCTCGCGACAGCACTTTCGCGTTTACGGGATGTCGGCGGATTTTGCTTTGACCGACGCGGAGCGGCTGCCCTTCGACGACGAAACGTTCGACGTGTTCTATTCGAACGGCGTTCTGCACCACACTCCGAACACCGCCGAGGCGATCCGTGAGGCTTATCGCGTTCTAAAGACAGGCGGCACCGCCAAGGTGATGCTCTATTACCGCCCGTCCTGGAATTATTGGTTCGAGCTCGGCTTTCGCCACGGCGTGCTCAAGGGCGAGCTGTTCCGCGGCCTTTCGATGGACGACATAATGAGCAAGTACGTCGAGTTCAACGAAGGCGGCGGCCGTCCCCTCGTCAAGGCTTACAACAAAGCAGAAGTTCGAAATATGTTCTCGATGTTCAGCGAGATAAAGATCGACGTCGACCAGCTCACACGCGGCGAGATCTATTTTGTCGGCAAGCTCATTCCCGAAGGTTTGTTTTCAAAGCTTCGCCGGTCGATGGGTTGGAATGTGATCATAACCGCCCGGAAATAGAGTGACGCGTTTTCGCCGGTTTCTCGCTATGATAAAACCGCTGAGGCCGTCACTCTTACCCTGATGGACAAATTCACCTCACGAGCGATAACGGTCTGCATGCTACTGATGGCGTTCGCGGCTCCGCTGTCGATCGCGGGGACGCAGACGGCGTGGGCGTTCGGGTTGCTGTTTTGGATCATCCGCTTCTTTGTCGTGAGGCCTCGGCCGAACCTTGAGAAACTCGACCTCTCGATCTTCGCTTTCGTCGGTCTCTCCCTCGTATCGTCCATCTTCTCCTACGAACCCAAAGTTTCGCTCGGCAAGATGATGAGCGTCTCGCTCGTCACGATCGTCTATATCGTCGCAACGAATCTAAAGGATAAGAAGACATTCCACCGGATGCTCGTCCTCATGCTGGGCGGGTGCTTTATCGCCTGCCTCTGGACGTTTGCGACCCTCGCGGTCGGCAGGAACCTTAAGGTCACAAAGCTCGCCGCGGATAGTCCTCTCAGGCTCGCAGGCGTGGAAGAGAATGACACCATCCAGCACGTCAACGGACGCGATGTAACGACTCCTGACGATGTCGTACGAGCCGCCGGCGAAGCGTCGACCGACGGCGTCGCGAGCGTTCAGATATACAGGCACGAGCTCATCAATACGTACAAAGTTCCTGCCGCCTCGGTGGCCTCCGTCGAGAGCCTTGGTATCGCTGAATACACCCGCGGCCACGACACGCGAGGTGCAGGCTTCTTTGGACATTATGTAACGTTCGCCGAGGCGATACAGCTGCTTGCCTCGCTCGCACTTGCACTTTTGATCGTTGTGCCCGGCGGAATGTTGACGCGGAACCGCATCGTCCTTGGCATCGTCCTTGCAGCCGCTATCGGAGCACTTTTCCTCTCCGTAACAAGGGCCTCGTGGGCTTCGTTTGCCGTCTCATCCGCCGTCATCATGCTGATCGCAGCGACGAGAAGGACCGTACTTATCTGTGCAGCGATAGCGGTGCCGGTCATCATCGGCGGACTCCTCTTTCTGCAGCAAAAGCGGCAGGTCTCATTCTTCGACAGCTCCGACGACTCCACCACCTGGCGAACGAGGGTCTGGAAAGAGGGCTTCGAGGTGCTTGTCTTCAACCCACGCCACCTCGCCGTCGGTATCGGCATGGATTCGCTGAAGACGCACTGGCCGGACTGGGGAATGTTCGACAACGGGCGTCAGCCGATCGGACATCTGCATTCGGATTATCTGCAGCTCGCGTTCGAGCGTGGCGTTCCGACGCTGATCGCCTGGCTCGCGTGGATGCTCTTTTACCTGCGGATGCTTTGGAGGAATATTCGTCGTCCCGGCCTCGACTGGCCGGCCCGCGGCCTTTTGATCGGGGCGTTCGGAGGAACGATCGGTTTCCTGACGAGCGGCCTCGTTCACTATAATTGGGGCGATTCCGAAGACGTGATGATCCTCTATCTCATAATGGGAATGTCCCTCGCCATAGTTCGATTTCTTCCCGGTGCAGTCGAGGAACCGGCAACATAGTGCTCAAAGGCCACTCCATCATCTGCTTCGGCGGCGAGGATTGGTGGTATCACCACCCGCATTCGAAGAACCACCTGATGCGTCGCTTTGCACGGGCGGGGAACAAGGTCATCTTTGTCAACTCGATCTCGATGGGCCTGCCTTCGCTCGCGAACAAGGACATTCTTTTCAAGATCGGACGCAAGCTGAAAAGCTACGCGAAGCTCGCACGCGACACGCCGGAAGGGATCACAGTTGTATCACCTGTAACAGTGCCTTTCCACGGTAACGCTGTAACACGGAAACTGAATCAACAGCTGCTCATCAAGCAGATCGGCTTTCTCGCAAAACGAAAGCGAATGTCGAGGCCCATACTCTGGATGGCAATTCCGACCGCGGCGAACGTGATCGGGAAGTTCGACGAGTCCTGCGTCGTGTACCAGGTCTCCGACAAGTACGACGCCAACAGCGAAGACCACGCCATCGATCTCGACACGATCCGCAAACTTCACGAGTACTGTATCGAGCATGCCGACATAGTTCTCTACTCCGGCCGCAAACTTTTAGAAGAAGCGACATTAGGTCTCGAGAAAAGTCATTTGCTCGAGCAGGCCGTTGATTTCGAGCACTGGTCACAGGTCGCACATCTCGAACCCTCCGACGAGATAGCGAAGATCCCTCGTCCGCGTATCGGATATTTCGGAGCGATAGAACCGTGGCTTGTCGATCAGGAGCTCATCAAGCTTGCGGGCCGCGAGCATCCCGATTGGAACTGGATATTCATCGGCAACCTTGCACGCGGCACTGACCTCACCGAGCTTCCCAACACGCATTTCATTCCGCCTGTTCCTTACAACGACCTTCCAAGATACGCCGCCGGTTTTGACGTCTGCGTTCTGCCGTGGGAGACCGAGCACGCATTCACGAGCTACGGCTCGGCGATCAAGGTGCGTGAATATCTCGCCACCGGCAAGCCGGTCGTGATCGCACCGCTTCCCGAGTACGAGCCCATGTCGGACGTCCTTCGTATCGCCCGGTCACGGCCGCAGTTTCTCGAAATGGTCGAGGATGCACTTGCGGAAGACGACGCCTCAAAGGCGGCCGAACGCCAGCGGTCTGTCCGCTCAGGGACCTGGGACGCACGAGCTGAATGGGTAAGTGATCTTATCGAAAACGCGCTTATCACCGGAAAGTTACAACCGGAAGGGTTAAGCGCATGAACGTCAATCTGACCGAAAACAGTAAGCGCGCAAGTTACATTCATCCTTAACGCCGCTCCGATAATTCGTTCAAAACAAATCACTTAAAATTTCCCGAAAATTTTTCACTTTTTGCTTTACAGGTGCTTAAGCCTGTGCTAAGCTTTCAAACACTTCAAGGAAAAAAGGGTTGAAAAATTGATCCGCAGTCATTTCCAAGAAGGCATTAATACAACTGAACTTAAATGGCTATCCGCTTTGGAACATCGGGTTGGCGGGCGATCATCGCCGATGATTTCACATTTGCAAATGTGCGGACAGTCACCGAAGCGATCTGCAGCTATTTGAAAAGTCAGCCGGCCGGCGATAAAGGAACGCTCATCATCGGTCACGACTCGCGGTTCATGGGCGAGACCTTTACGAACCTTGCCGCCGACATCGCGTCGGCCAAGGGTTTCAGGGTCATGAAGTGTACCGGGCCGACGCCGACACCGACGATCAGCCATGCGATCCGGTCGAACGGAGCACTGGGCGGCATCAACTTTACGGCGTCGCACAATCCGCCGGAGTATCAGGGGATCAAGTTCTCGACGTCCGACGGAGCCCCGGCTCTTCCTGAGGTCACGGTACAGGTCGAGCACCGCATCGCGAACCGGATGTCCGGTCACGACGAACCAGGTGGAGAGATAACGGACCTCGATCCGACGACCGCATACCTCGACGATCTGAAAACGAAAGTTCGCTTTGACGTAATTGCGGACGCGAAAGGCCGATACGCATACGACCCTTTGTGGGGAACAGGCCGCGGTTATTTGAACAGGATCCTGCAGGAGCACGGGCTCGAGGTCGAGACGCTGCACGACTGGCGTGACGTGACATTCGGCGGGCAGGCACCGGAGCCGGGCGAAGAGCATATCCCGGATTTGAAAAAGCTGGTCACGGAAAAAGGTTTGACGCTTGGCCTTGCGACGGACGGCGACGGCGACAGGTTCGGAGTGATCGACTCGAACGGGGCGTTCATAACGCCGAACCGCCTGATCGCACTTTTGACAGATTATCTCTTTGAATCACGCGGCTGGAATCTAGGGGTCGCACGCAGCGTGGCGACGTCGCATCAGGTCGACAGGGTCGCCAAAGCGAGAGGCATTGAGCTTCACGAAACGCCGGTAGGTTTCAAGTATATCGGCGAATTGATAATTAAAGACGAGATCATCCTCGGTGGTGAAGAGTCGGCTGGACTCTCGATCAGAGGACACTACCCGGAGAAGGACGGCATTCTAGCGTGCCTCCTGGCGGCCGAAGCGGTAGCCGCACGCGGAGCGAGCCTGACGGACCAGCTCGAGGATCTGTTTAGGCGTGACGGCAAGCTGGAGTCGGGCCGCATCGGCGTAAAGCTTGACGCCAACGTCGCCGCAAAGTTGAAAGAAAAACTTGCTGAGGAGCCGGCCGAGATCGGCGGACGCAAGATTGAAAAGATAAACCGCATCGACGGCGTAAAGTTCCTGTTCGGAAACGACGCATGGATGCTGATGAGACCATCGGGTACGGAACCGCTGGTCAGGATATACGCCGAGAGCGAATCGAAAGAAGACCTGGAGCAGATACTTGAGCAAGGCCGCAAATACTTACTGGGATAGCCACGCAACGCGGACGCCGCGACGTGCAGCTGCAAGACGAAGGGCGAAGGCCCAGCCCGCGGAAAGGCGGACGGCACCATTCTGGCTGTCATTCGCGATCGTAGTTTCGATATTTGTGATGCTCGCCGTTTCGGTAAATTTCCGTGCATTCGGCGAGATGCGACAGGAGGCGTCAGAGAACACGAAGCTCGCCTCTCAAATTGAAAACCTTATGGATGAGAACCTTGCATTGCAGGAGGAGATCCATAGTCTGAAGACCGATCCCGAGGCGATCGCCCGCGAGGCACGCCGGATCGGAATCGGCCTAAAGACACAAAAAGTTTCCGTGCCGTCAAATTAACGAACGCGAAGGAGTTGATTCGTACGACACACAACCCCGTCCATTGACAATCCGCCTTTTGCCTACAAACCTTCGCGAGGCCTACAGCAAACCTTTCTGATCAATAGCGGCTCCGGAACCCCGAAATTCCGGAGCCGCAACTCCTTTTAAAGCGTTAGAATCTGGGTATGGACGACAAATACAACGTCAGAAAGCCCAAGGCCCCCGAAACACGGACCGAGATGCTCGAGCAGCAGATCCACGAGCTCGTTAAACGCCGGGACGCGCTCAAGGACCCGGCCGAAAAGCAGAAACTGAACGCCGAGATCACCAAACTGTTTGCGCAATACGAGCGGTCAAAGATATAGAATGCTGTCCCGGAAACACGCGGCGGCCATTTTTCGTATCTATCGGCGGAAAACGCGAGTGCTTTCGATAGGCATCAAAACACACGATATTTTATTTTCAAGGAAATCAATATGGCCAAGAATAATGTTTACCAAATGTCGGCAAGACAGGTGATCTTGCTGGCCTTCGCCTCGGCCGTGATCGCGGTCGTGGCCACGGCCCTTATTTATACTTTCGGAAAAGGCTGGACTTCGAGCTCGAGTCCCACGACGTTCGCGGAGAGCGCTCCTTCCGGTATCTCGGACCCGTCTGCGGTGACCGACGAGCAGAACAACATAGAGGTGTACCGCAGCCTTAGCCCCGGTGTCGCATTTATCAACACTACCTCGGTTACCCAGGATTTTTGGGGTGACACGCAGGAAGGCAAGGGCAGCGGCTCGGGTTCGGTGATCGACGGAAACGGCGATATCCTCACCAACTTTCACGTAATTGAAGATGCAAAACAGGTTACGGTGAGCTTTGGGGGCGGGAAGAGTTATGCGGCGACCGTCGTAGGCGGAGACCCGGATACGGATCTCGCTGTCATCAAGGTCGACAATCCACCGCCCGGCTTGCCTGTGGTACCACTCGGCGACTCCGACAAGCTGACCGTCGGGCAAAAGGTGCTCGCTATCGGTAATCCGTTCGGCCTCGATCGAACTTTGACGACCGGGGTTATATCCGGGCTTCAACGGCCGATCCGTGCAAGGAACGGCCGTCCGATCGACGCCGCGATCCAGACCGATGCGTCTATCAATCCCGGTAACTCCGGAGGCCCGCTGCTGGATAAATTCGGCCGGATGATCGGTATAAATTCACAGATCCTGTCGCCGGGCGGCGGCGGCTCCGTCGGGGTAGGTTTTGCCATTCCCGTTAACACCGCAAAGCGAGTAGTGCCTCAGCTGCTGCAGTTCGGCGAGGTGCGGCGTCCGCGCCTCGGTGCGTCGCTCCCGAGCGTGAGCGATCTTTTACAGCGCGGTTACAAGGTCCCGGTCCAGTCCGGGCTGCTTGTCTATCAGACGGTGCCCGGCGGATCTGCTGAGCGTGCCGGCCTGAAGGGAATTACCGCTGACGGAACCGTCGGCGACATCCTCATCTCGGCGGACGGACAAAAGCTCGAGGACCTCGACGACCTTTACCGTATGCTCGATAAGAAGAACATCGGCGATACTGTGAATTTCGAGGTGTATCGCGGCGGCCGGACGATAACGGTCCCCATCAAGCTTCTTGGAAATCCGCCGGCGACGCGCTCGACAAGGCGTTTGCAGGAAGAATAATTTACTCTTCATCATTATCAGGCGGTGCGTTTCCTCAGACGGAACGCACCGCTTTTGTTTTCGGGCGTACCTCCTCATAAAAGCCCCCGTGATACATTTGAACCGATGCTGCAAGAAGAGCTAGAAGTGGCGATCAGCCTCTCTCGTGATGCCGGAAAAGCCATCCTCGACGTTTACGGGACCGACTTCAAGACACTGCAAAAGGTAGGCGCCGACAATTTTTCCGAGCCGGTGACCGCGGCTGATAAGATCTCGAGCAAGATCATCATGTCGGGACTCGCAGCCGCTTTTCCCGACGATGCTTTACTCTCCGAAGAGGAGCCTGACGACCTCGATTATCGTCTCTCTCGCGATCGTACGTGGATAATCGACCCGCTTGACGGTACCGCCGGTTTCGTAAAACGCGACGGCGACTTTTGCGTTCAGATCGGACTTGCTATCCGAGGTGTAGCCGTGCTCGGCGTCGTCTATATGCCTTTTCACAGCACGATCAATTACGCGGTCAAGGACGGTGGTGCGTGGGCAGCTCTCGACGGCGAACCACCGCAAAAGCTTCACGTTTCCGGTAAGACCGACCTGGGCGAGATGTGCATGGCGATGTCGCGTGATCATCCGAGTCCGCGGATGGGCAAGATCCGCTCATCGCTCGGGATCGAGCACGTCGAGCGGCGGGGCTCAGTAGGTCTCAAGGTCGCTCTCATCGCGTCGCAGACATGCGATCTTTACATCCATCCGAGCCCGCGGACCAAGCTTTGGGACACCTGTGCTCCGCAGGTGATCCTTGAGGAAGCGGGCGGACGATTCACTGACCTCTTTGGCTACGAGATGCGGTACGACCGTGCCGACCTGCAGAACCGCAATGGTATCGCCGCAACCAACGGAGTGAGCCACGCGCTGGTGATCAGTGAGCTCGCCCCGCTCCTTAAGGAGTTCGGCCGCGTACCCTACGCCCACGCACCGGCCACAAGCGCTTAAAGCAAGACAAAATCATTGTATTTCCAAGGGTTATGTGTTAAACATATAGCTCAAGTAGCACCGAAGCGCGCTTAACCTAAACCAAAAGAAGGAAGTAATTTACGTGGCCTTTCTCGCTGAAACTCACACCGTGTCCGAAGAGCGTCCCGTCATCGACGCCGGCGACTACATCAACAAGCTTACCGGCGAGAAGATCGAGTTCGAATGCCGCCGCAAGCTCGACGCCGGGGCCAAAGAGATCGTCCTTAATTTTGCCGATACGGAGATCGTCAACAGTATCGGTATCTCGATCCTGCTCGGGATCATCGACACCGCAAAAAGCAAGGGGGCGAAGCTTCTGTTCGCCGACGTTAAGGAAGAAACCGTCGAGCTCTTCGACATGCTCGGCCTTACTAACCATGTGACCATTGTTTGACGCTATGCCTGAACACGATCACAAGCTTATTCACGCGTTCGGGGCACTGGCCGAGCTCGGACAAGAGATCACCAACAAGAACAATTTTCAGGAAACGATCAGGACATCGCTGCATTTGATCTCCGGAGCGCTTGGGATCATGCGAGGCGCTGTCGGGAGATTCTCGAAGTTCGGTCACGAGATGAACATGCTTGCGATCCGCGGGCTCGGTGATGACTTCCCCTTAAGCATGGGGCTGACGCTCGAGGACGAACGGCAGTTTTTGACGACCGGTACCGAGCCGATCGACGTGCGGCAGGCAATGGTGCTGCCGTTCTTCCAGGTCTACGCGAGGAGTATAGAGAGCAAGAGGATCGAGCTTTTTGTGCCGCTGGTGGTCCGTGGCGAATTGATGGGAGCCCTTTTTCTTGGCGAAAAAGCGACGGGTGAGCCGTACACGACCTACGACAAAGAGATCATCTGTGCGATGGGGCAGCACATCGGCGTAGCGATCGCCCAGCGCAACCTGATGGCGGAAATCGAACGTCATGCCGAGGAGAACCGCAGGCTTTTCGACGAGATGCGCTCGACCTACAACGACACGGTCAAGGCGTTCGCCGCCGCGATCGACAGCAAGGACAAATATACGGAAGGTCACTCGGTCCGCGTCGGTAAATTCTCGGAGATCATTGCCGCCGAGCTCGGCTGGGACAAGGACATGACCGAAGGTGCGGCCGTCGCCGGATATCTGCACGACGTCGGCAAGCTCACCGTCGAGCGTAAGATCATCAACGCCCCGTACCGCATCAACGCAAAGGAATCGAAGGAGCTTAACGGACATCCGCGCGTAGGATTCGAGATCCTCCAGCCGATCCATCATCCGTACGCCGACGTGCCGCTGGCGGCAAAATACCATCACGAACGCCTCGACGGCCGCGGTTATCCCGACGGACTCTTTGACCGCGAGATTCCATACATCGCAAAGATCGTGACGCTCGCGGATTCTTTTGACGCGATGACCACGGACCGCCCTTACAAGGCGCGTCGGGCGGCAAACGACGTGGTCGACGACCTCCGCTCGAATACAGGGCGCCAGTTCGCTCCCGAGATAACGACCGCGTTTCTCGGCGGTATGCTCAAGGAGCTCACCGGACAGGAACGAACGAAACATTTCCGCCGTCTTCTCGGCCGCGAATATATGGAAGCCGAGGGCATCGTCGACAAACTCAAATTCACCCTCAACGAAATGGCCGCGACGTCGCCCATGACATACGTCGCGGCGGCAGCAGCGGACACGACCGTGCACTAGGTCATTTACTTTCCAATAGAGAAACGAATTTCTTTGCCGCGAGCGAAAGGCTTCTGTCGCTGCGGTAGATGACGCCTACACTTCTCGTCCAGTATTTTTCGGCGAGCTGGATGACGGCGAGGGTGCCGGCTTTCTTTGCCTCGCTGACGGCCGGCTCGGGGACGATCGCGAGGCCGAATCCGACCTCGACGGCGCGTTTGATGGTCTCGATGTTGTCGAATTCCGCGACCTTCTTAACCTCGACATTGTTCGCCTTAAAGATCTTGTCCATCGCTTTGCGGGTCGGCACGTCGCGCTCGAAATGTACGAAATCCTGACCGTTTAGGTCGGTGACCTTTACCTTCGCACGCGTCGCGAGCTTGTGGTCGGGCGGTGCGATGAGGACGAGGCGGTTGTCGGGCATCGGCGTGATCGTGATGCCGCGTTTCGGTTCGGGAAAGGCGAGAACGCCGAGCTCGACGGTGCCGTTCATCACGTCGCGGACGACGCGGGTGGTGCGGGAATACTCAAGATCGATCTTTGCCGCGGGGAATTTTGTCATGAATTCGCGGACCTTTGCGGGCAGCTCATGGAGGCCGACGCTATAAACCGTGGCGACCTTGACGGTGCCGCCTATCTTGCCGACCACACCGCGGAGGCTTTCCTGCAGCTGCTCGTAGGCGCCGAGTACCGTTTTCGATTCCCTGTAAAAGACCTCGCCCGCGGGGGTGAGCTTTACGTCACGGCGGCCGCGGATCCTCTCGAGCAGGCGGCGCTTGAATTTCTCCTCAAGCGATCGGATCTGCTGGCTGACCGCCGACTGCGTGATGAAGTTGCGCTCCGCCGCCATTGAAAAACTTTCAAGCTCGACCAGGTCGCAAAAAACTTTGAGCGTCTCGATATGCACTTTTCTAAATATAAATATTTCTTAACCGCGAACGCAAGCGTATTCATTTCCGCTAATAAGTAGGCGCCGATATAATCATCGAATCAGCAGGGGGGCTTTAAGGTGATCTACGGACCGGAAATGACGTTGGGCGAGGCGAGGGAAGAGTACTTTCGCCGTAGCGGTTTCCCCGACGACGGCGGCTACGCCGAGCGATGGATCAAGGTCAAGGTCTGGCGGATACCGATCTGGCTGCCCAATACCGTTGGGCGGGTGCGTGCGGTAAAGCTGCACGACCTGCACCACATCCTGACGGAATATCCGACGACCTGGGCCGGCGAAGCAGAGATCTCTGCGTGGGAAGTGGGCTCAGGCGGGCTGAATAAATTCTGGGCCGGATGGTGGCTGGACCTAATGAACGTCGCCCAGGGTATCGTAGTAAACCCGCGAGGCATTTACACGGGGTTCATGCGTGGGCGGCGTACTCGAAACCTGTTCTCGGGGGAATTTGACGAGTCGATGCTCGACGCTCTGGTCGGCGAATACCGGCATCGTTTGCATCTTGAGCAAAGAGCGGTACCGGCGACGCTTTCCGATAGGGCGGCGTTCGTTTTTTGGACCGCGGCGGGAGCCTGCGTTTACCTTATATCGGTCGTCTTGCCGCTGGTCGTTCTCGCCTATCTCGTTTACGCCATTTTTCTCGCGTAGGCTGAGGCTGATATATTAGGAAAAAGCGTTAACAGTACAGAACTGACATCGGATGGCGATTAGTTTTAGTAAGACCTTTCTTTTGCGAAAGCTGCACCAGTTGACCGGCATTGTGCCGCTCGGCGTCTTTTTCTTCGTACACCTGTACACGAACTCGACCGCTTTGAACGGGGCCAAGGTCTTTAACGATCACGTCGGCGGCATCCACGAGATGCCGTATCTGCTCTTCATCGAGATCACGGGCATCTTCCTGCCTTTGCTGTTTCATTCGATCTACGGCGTGCTGATCTCGTCCGAGGCGAAGCCCAATGTTCTGAACTACGGCTTTGCAAGGAACTGGTTCTACATGTTCCAGCGTGTGACGGGAATTTACCTTTTTGTTTTCCTGCTGTTCCATATTTTGAATTTCAGATTCGGCCTGATTCCGGGGCTCAATATGACGCCGGTCGCGGGGAATGCGGACAAGGCGTTCGCGATCGTCTCGGGTGAATTCGCGACGACGTGGGTGTTGATCATCTACATTCTAGGTCTGCTCGCGACTGCCTGGCATTTGGCGTACGGGTTCTTCCTGTTCGCGGTCGACTGGGGCATTGTGATCGGCGAGAAGGCCCAGCGGATCACTCTCTACGCGTGTCTTGGATTGTTCGTGATACTTGGCGGGGTCGGCGTCAACGCGGCGTTTGCTTTTGTAAAACCGTGCGGACTGCTGCCGCGATCGATGTGCGAAGAACCGCGGCTTACTACTCCCGCGGGAGCGAAGTTTTAAGTCTTTATGGCTACAGGGTTAAAAATAGCGATCGTCGGCGGCGGCCTCGCGGGGCTGGCGGCAGCGATGAAGATCGCGGAGGCCGGGCACGAGGTCGACCTGATCTCGGTCGTCCCGGTAAAGCGCTCGCACTCGGTGTGCGCGCAGGGCGGCATTAACGGCGCCGTCAACACGAAGGGCGAGGGCGACTCGCCGGCGAAGCATCTCGACGACACCGTTTACGGCGGCGACTTTCTCGCGAATCAGCCGCCGGTCAAGCGGATGACCGACATGGCGCCCGAGATCATTTATTTATTCGATCGAATGGGCGTCCCTTTTTCGCGAACGAAAGAGGGTCTGATGGACTTTCGCCGATTTGGCGGAACGCTTCATCACCGCACGGCATTCTCGGGTGCGTCGACAGGCCAGCAGCTTCTTTACGCTCTTGACGAACAGGTTCGCAAGTGGGAGGTCGGCGGTAAGGTAACAAAGTACGAGGGCTGGGAAATGCTCTCGCTCGTGCTCGACGATCATCAGGTATGTCGCGGGCTGATCGCGATGAACCTGCAGACGCTCGAGCTTAGATCGTTCGCCGCGGACGCGGTCATTATGGCGACCGGCGGTCCGGGTTTGATATTCGGCAAATCGACGAACTCGATGACCTGCACGGGGAGTGCAACGTCCGTCTGCTATCAGCAAGGAGCTCGCTACGCGAACGGCGAATTCATCCAGGTCCATCCGACCTCGATCCCGGGCGAAGATAAATTAAGGCTCATGTCCGAATCCGCACGCGGCGAGGGTGGCCGCGTCTGGGTGCCCAAGGCCGACGGCGATACGCGCAGCCCGCGCGACATTCCCGAGAACGAACGCTGGTACTTTCTCGAAGAAAAATATCCTGCATACGGCAACCTTGTCCCGCGCGACATCGCGACTCGTGAGATCTTCCAGGTCTGCCTCGAGGGACATGGGGTCGCGGGTGAGAATCAGGTCTATTTAGATCTGACGCACATTCCGGCGGAGGTCCTTACCGAACGTCTTGGTGCGATCCTCGAGATCTACGAGATGTTCGTCGGTGACGATCCGCGATATGTGCCTATGCGAATTTTCCCGGGCGTTCATTATTCGATGGGTGGGCTGTGGGTCGATTTTGAACAGCGAACGAATATCCCCGGACTTTTTGCCGCGGGCGAATGCGACTACTCGATCCACGGTGCCAACCGTTTGGGTGCGAATTCGCTCGTCTCGTGCGTTTACGGCGGATTCGTCGCCGCACCCTCCGCGATCGAATATGCGAAGAACGTCGAACGCGGCAGCACCGAGGCCAACGGCATTCACGCGGCCGAGCTAAAACGCCAGCAGGAGCTCAACGACGAGATCATCGGATCGACGGGCGGCGAAAATCAGTACAAGCTGCATGAGGAGCTCGGAAAGGTGATGACCGACAATGTAACGGTCGTCCGCTACAACGACCGCCTGCAGGCGACGGATGATAAGATCCGCGAGCTGCAGGAGCGATTCAAAAATATTTCGATCAACGACTCGAATCTCTGGGCGACCCAGGCGATACCCCACGCTCGCCAATTCAAGAATATGCTCGAACTCGCACGCGTCATCACTTTGGGTGCTCTCAACCGCAACGAGTCACGCGGAGCACATTACAAACCGGACTTTCCAGACCGCGACGACGAGAATTTTTTAAAGACGACGATAGCGGAATACTCGGCCGAGGCTCCCGTTTTAACTTACGAGCCCGTCGACGTATCGCTCGTTGAGCCGCGTAAACGCGATTACAGCAAGGGGGCGGCGAAACATTAATGACCGCACATCACGAAAAGAAGCGTCTCGATAACCCGCCGTCGACGGTGAAGTTCAAGATCCAGCGTCGCGAAAAAGAAGGCGCGCCTTCGCACTGGGAGACGTTCTCAATACCGTACCGCCGCAACCTCAATGTGATCTCCGCACTGATGGAGATACGCAAGAACCCGGTGACGGTCGAGGGAAAGCAGACCACGCCGCCCGTCTGGGACATGTCGTGTCTCGAGCAGGTCTGCGGGATCTGCACGATGGTCATCGACGGAAAGGTGCGGCAATCGTGCTCCGCCCTCATCGACGACCTTCTGATCGCATCGGGCTCTGAGACCGTCAGCCTGCAGCCGATGTCGAAGTTCCCGAACGTCCGCGACCTGAAGGTCGACCGCTCGAAAATGTTCGATCATCTCAAGAAGGTCGAGGCGTGGATCGAGCTTGACGGAACGTACAACCTCGGGCCCGGCCCGCACGTTTCAAACGATCTTGCGCAGGAGCGTTACGCTTATTCCCGATGCATGACTTGCGGCTGCTGCCTCGAGGCTTGTCCGCAATACGGCGACGACAATTACATCGGGCCGCAGGCTATCGCACAGGCTCGTCTTTTTAACATGCATCCGACAGGGAAGATCACGATGGACGAGCGGCTTAACGGACTCATGGACGATGACGGCATCGGGAACTGCGGCAATGCACAGAATTGCGTCCAGGTCTGCCCGATGTCGATACCTCTCACCAAGGCGATCTACGAGACAAATCGCGACGTCACGGTCAATGCTTTGCTCGGCTGGCTTCGTAAGTAAGTCTTACAAAAGGCTTGCACGGGACTTCGAGTGGAGTTAAGATGTTCTCACGTTAGCAGGCAGTTGAAAAAAGACGTCGGGTTGGACCGATGAATTGCACGTATTGGGGGCGGTCCTGATCTAGCCCGGCCTTCGAAAGTAACCTTTTTTGGAGGTGATTTTTGTGAAGGATATGCTTTACGCCATCTTAGCGCTGGTGACAGCGATCGTGGCTGCGTTCTCATTCTACAAATACGTCTCGGGACCCGGGGAGACGCTTTACATTGCTCTTGCGATCATATTTGCCGTCTTGACGGTCGTGCTCGGCGGGCTTTTCCTTTCGGGACGGGTCAATAAGAACGAGGATATCCACATTACCGAATAGGTAATTATCAATAAAAAATGACGCGATCGGTGAATACGGGTCGCGTTTGAATTTGTGCAAAACGGCCCTTGCGAGTGTGAGGGCCGTTGCTCTTGAGACCTGTTCTTCGATATAATGTTTACGAAAAGGTAATGATTCCGTCTCATTGCCGACGACCATAAAATGCCGAAGATCGCAGACATCCAGGAAACACCAAATCCCAACGCCGTTAAGTTCATTCTCAAGGAGCCGGTATCGTGGGGAACCTCGCATTCCTTCAAGACCGAAGAATCTGCGTCGGATGATCAACTCGCGCGCTCGATCTTCGAGACCGGAAATGTCGTGTCCGTATTTTACATGGACAAGATGATAACGGTGGAAAAGACGGACGAGGCTGAATGGGATGAGGTGTTGCCCGAGCTCGCCGTGCCTATCCGTGCCGCTGAGGCGGTGAAGCAAACGAACGGGAACGGGAACGCAGCGGCCGCCGCTGTCGGCGGTGCTATTGCCGCGGCTGCGGGTGACGATCCGAAGATCCGTGAGATCGAGGCCCTTCTCGACGAGCGGATCCGGCCCTATCTGGCGGGCGACGGCGGATGGCTGGAGGTCGTGGAACTTGACGGAGACACGCTCCGGATCCGATACGAAGGGGCCTGCGGCAGCTGTCCTAGTTCACTCACGGGCACCCTCATGGCCATCGAAAACATGATCCGCGAGGAGATCGATCCCGCGATCTCCGTCTCCGCTACTTAACCTCCTGAGAAGCGTTCAACAAATTTTATTTCGTTGAGAAATAAGAATTTCTTGACATATTTCGCTTAGATTCGTCATAATCGACACGATAGCGATCCCCGCGCAGGATCGCCGGCCCGGATCAAAAGGCCCACACCGCCCTAACCCGCACCCGCGTTAGTCCCCTACTTTTACAGTATTATTGTCCTGATGGAGGAGAACCCAAGTGAATAGCGAAGAACTCGAACAAAGTTTAAAGGCTGAATTCGAGAATCATTTGAAACGTCTCAATGAAGGAGCCCGGCAGCAGATCGCCGAGTTCCAGAGTCGTATACAGTCCGACCTCGAGCGTCACCGCGCCGAGATCGACGATGCTTTCCGTGGTTTCGCAGACCGCTTCGAGGGACACAGCGGTATCGACGGAGGGTTCGCTGGGCTGGTCGCCGAGCACTTAAAGCTTGCCCGTGACGAGGGAGCCAAGCTGGCTGCCGAGGCGTACGCCGAAGCCGAGAAGATCTCGGTTCCCGACGAAAGCTCAAAGGGATTCGCCGAACTTCGCGATGCCATCAACGACATCAGCAGCAAAGAGTCGCAGGCTGCGATCCTGGGTGCACTTGTCGAACGCGCTGCCGAGTTCGCTCCGCGTGGTGCCTTCTTCATCGTCAAAAATGATCACTTCGCTGGTTGGAAGGCATTTGGTGACGATCATGCCTCCCAGAAAATAAGTGAAGTTCATTTTCCGGTGTCTATGAATTCGATCCTCGGACACGCGAGCGAGACGCGGAGCGCGGTCGAGGCTTCTTACGGATCGCATGCCGAGGACGGAGCCTTCCTCGATATGTTGAATTTTGGACAGCCGGACAAGATGTACGCGATCCCGCTCGTCGCCCGCGGCCGCGGTGTCGCCGTTCTATACGTCGATCACGGTACCGGTGCGGGGGCTTTCAATTTGGAAGCGGTCGAAACACTCGTACGGATCGCCGGCATGACCGTCGAACTCATGGCGGTGGCGGCCGCTGCTCCGCAGCCCGCCGCGGCAGAGGAATATCACGCTCCCGCCGAGGAACCGGCTCCTGTGGCCGAGAGCAACGGATATCACGCCCAGGCTCCGCAGGAGGACCACGTTCCGCAGTCGTCGGACAACGGCTACGCATATTCGAGCCCTGAACCGCCCCAGCAGGAGGTTTCATACCCGGCCGATAACGGATCCTATCAACCGGCTCAGGAGGAGCAGACGTCGTTCGGATACTCCGAACCCGCTCCGGTCGAAGCTGCGCCCGAGTACAGCACGCCCGTCCAGAACGGTTACCAACAGGAAGAGCAGGCCGCAGAGCCTGCCGCAGCACCCGAGTATCAGGAAAGCCCCTCATATGAGGCGCAGCCTTCGTATGAGCCGGAGCCGCAGAGCCCCGCATTCGCAGCACCCGAGCCGGAGCCGGAGCCTCAGGTTTCACAATCCCCGTTTGAAAGGACGGTTACGCCGTTCGAGCCGGCTGCACCTATCGGAAGCGGTGGTGTGGCAACGCTCGAGCAGGCTCCGACCGTAGAGGTCGCAACGCCTCCGGCTACGCGGGCAAGACTCAGCGACCGGCAGGTCGACCTGCCGATCGACGTGCCCGAGGAAGAGCGTCGACTGCACAATGACGCGAGACGCTTCGCGAGGCTCCTTGTTTCGGAGATCAAACTCTACAACGAGAAGCGCGTTATGGAAGGCCGACAGGCACACGACCTGTACGACCGCCTAAAAGAGGCCATCGACCGTTCGCGTGAGATGTACGACAAGCGCGTCCAGCCGCCGGTCGCCGCACGCTTCGATTATTTCCACTTTGAGCTTGTGAATTCGCTCGCCGAGGGCGATGCCGCGAAGTTCGGTAACGGATATCCCGGAGCCTCCGTCTAGGAGTTCACGAAGCCAAACTCTATAAGAAAGCCGTCCATCCGGGCGGCTTTTTTTATCGCGTGAGTTGTACGTGGCCGTTCCACTTACCGCCGTTGCGTGCGAGGCCGTTCAGAGTTTTTCCGTCGGGAGCCAGGTTGAGTCGGTACTGGTCGGTCATCACGAGCACGTCATCGGGGTCGTCTTTGCCGTAGCCCGCGAGCCGCAGCGTGCGATCATCCGGCTCGAAGACGCCGCGTACGAATTCCGTTGCCGAGAGCCCGACCTTCGAGGCCTTGTCCGGACGGACGGTCTTTACGAGGGTCCAGACGATCGTGCCTTCGTATTCGAGGCCGGCCTTGTTCGTGAGTGTGACGACGATGCGAAGCAGCGTGCCGGAATCGGTCGACCACGTTCCGGACCATCGGCCCGAAAGTTCGGGAGCAGGCTTATCGGACGAGGGCGATGGAGATGAATTCGGTGAGCGGCTCGGTGTCGCCGACGGCGACGTCGTGATCGGTGTCGATGTGTTGATCTGTAAGTTCGCGGGCGATGGCGTAGCGGACGTCAACACTTTCGCATTCGCATTCTGCGCGTCGGACCCACCCAGTCTAAAGACGAGGAAGACGATCACGGCTGCGAGAAGGACGCAGGCGATCCCGAGGGCCGCGATCACAACGTAAGGCATGTTGCTGCCGCCCGGCGGTATCACCTCTGTGGGGTCCGTATTTATGACGGCCGTCGGAGTAGAGTCTTGAACCGGCTGAATGACCTCGGTCCGGGCATCCGGATCGAAGGCGGGTGCGACCGCGGACAGTGCAACGCCGTCGTCGAGACAATAGAACAGGTCGTCGCCGTAGGTCTTCTTACAATTAGGACATTGCTTCATATCCCGAATTGGCAGCGGAAAAAAGGGTATCAGAATAATACCCGACATGGCCGGCGGTCACAATTTTGAGAAATGTTTAGGGTTTGAGGCCGGCGTCGCGTTCGCGGCCGAGGTCTTCGAGATGCTTGACCACACGCTGGATAAGCCACGCGGGTGTTGATGCTCCGGCGGTCACACCCACGGTGTTAACCCCGGTTAGATCGAGGTCGTTGATCTCGGCCTCCGTTTCTATGAGGAAGCTTTTCGCACACTGCTCCTTGCAAACGGCGAGCAGCTTTACGCTGTTCGATGAATGGCGGCCGCCGATGATGTAAAAGGCGTCGACCATGCCCGCAAGCGCACGGGCCGCCTCTTGCCGGTCGCGTGTCGCGGAGCAGATCGTGTTAATGATCTCGACGTTGTCGGTGGTCTTGGCCCTTATCGCCTCGGCGGTGTCGAAGAAAGTTTTCAACTTGATCGTCGTCTGTGAGACGACGAGCGGGTTACGTAGGTTTGGCAATGCAGCGGCCTCTGTCTCGTCGCGAATGACGAACGCATGGTTCGGGGCGTAGCCTTTCACGCCGATCATTTCGGGATGGTCGGGATTGCCGACGACGATGACGTGACGGTCGGCCTTTGCGGCACGGGCCGCAAGCTTCTGAACGCGTGTGACAAACGGACACGTAGCGTCGACGACCTTGCTCGCTTTTTCCTCGAGCTCACGCTGTACCTCAGGCGTAACTCCGTGGGCCCGGATGACGGCGGTTTCGCCGCGCTCGATCTGGACCGGTTCCTGGATCGTGGTCACGCCTTCGTGGGCGAGACGCTGCATTTCCTGCTCGTTATGAATGAGCGGGCCGAGGCTTCGGACGGTGTCTCCGGCCTTGATGGCCTCCTCGACCATCTCGACCGCGCGCTCGACGCCGAAGCAAAAACCGTATTCATTTGCGAGCAAAACCTGCATTTCTATTTGAGTTTAGCCGTTTTTCTGCTAAATTCCCTCAAGCACTTAAGTCTAGCAAAGACGAGTGTTAAACGAAACAGCCTTGCGCCAATACAGATTTTTGAACGAAAGCTTTTTCCCGCAGCTTTACGAGACGTTTCTCGAGGCTTTTTCCGACTATGTTTTCCCATTCGCTCTTACCGAATCGCAATTTCGCAATCACATCGAGCTGAACGGCGTCGACCTCGAACGCACGGCCGGCTGTTTTGACGACGGACGCCTTGTCGGGTTCTCGCTGAACGGCTTTGGCGACTGGCGCGGCAAGAGCACCGTCTATGACGCCGGCACAGGTGTCGTGCCCGCTTATCGGCGGCAAGGGATCAGCAGGGAAATGTTCGAGATGATGATGCCGGTATTTAAGGAGCAGGGCGTCGAGCAATTCCTCCTCGAGGTCGTGACCAAAAACACGCCGGCGGTCGCCCTTTATGAAAAGCTCGGCTTCGAGCGGACACGAGAGCTTGCCCTGCTCGAATGCGACAAGCCGGTCGCCGTCAGCGATGACGAAATGCGGAACATCGAGATCCGCAGCCTCGACGAACCCGATTGGGAAACGTTCCTGACGTTTTGGAAGGGCGAGCCGTCCTGGCAGAATTCGCGTGTCGCGATCGACCGCAGCTCGGACAGGAAAACTATCTTTGCCGCGTACATCAGCGGATACTGCGTGGGCTACGTTATCTTTTCATCGACCGTTGGCCGCATCGCGCAGCTTGCCGTGTCACCCGAATTCGTTCGGCGAGGCGTCGGCCGCCGGCTGCTCCGCGCCGTCCAGGAAGCCGCCGCACACGGCTACCCCCTCCAGGTCATAAACGCCGACAAAGCCATCGAGGCCGCGACCGGCTTGTTCCACTCCCTTGGATTCTTCGAGAGGCTGAGTCAGTACGAAATGATCAAGATCCTGTGATCAACCAGAAAGACATCCGCTGAAAGGGCAGATATGACTCTAACGATAGTAAGAACAGAAGATTTTCCGTCGGACAGGTATTTAGAACGTGACATCCTCGGTCTGAATCTTTTACCAGACGATTATCCGAGAGCGCAAGATCCTCGTGTCCGGTTCCTACGTAGGCTGAGCGCAGATCTTACCGTTTCAGGTCTCACGGGTAACTTGCGGGATTATGCTGACGATCCAGAGGAGCTCTTCGCTTTCTATGAGCGAGAGTTTGAACGGGTTCGGATTGGTGTGTACGGAGGAGATTTCTACGACTCCAACGATTGGGACAATTTCTCGCCAGTACTATTTCCTAGAATCGGGCCCGAGTTTTTTGATGCCGAATTGCCTCCTGATCCAGTTGAGGATGCTAACGTCTCGTTCGTTATTCTCTATTCAGACGCCTTGGCCCTTTTCGTTGACCCTAAAACCGATAAGTATTTGGAGAAGGTAAGAGAGGTATTGGGAGCCCCCTTTGAGTCTCAGGATGCAACGATTGAGAAACTAACGAAACTGTTCGAAATCATTATACTCACTGGAGCTGACGGGGATCATTTCGAGTGTTTTTGCGAGGATGCGAAGAGCTTTGACTTGCTTGAGGATGCCCTGAGACAAACCGTCACTGAGATCGAAACCTCCGAGTGGTTTTTGGCGAACCGGGACAACCTGGCGTGGGACGACGAGCTGAGCGGATGTCTAGTTCCCGAGCCCCGTTTGTGATCGAAGACTGGGTCAGACCTGCGATTCTGCGATTGGCATTTGGGATTACACCTCGGGGTCATTTTACACGTCTGTCACGCGGAATCCGTCTAAAATCCCTCCCTTTTCGAGAGAAATCCCCCTATTTTGACGGTTTATCACTCGCGTTTACGCGGCGGGCGACGAGCCCGAAAGCGACAGAATTCCCGCCAGACGCCGTATCGAGGACAAAAATGATCCGCATTTTACGCATTATCGGCATTTCCCGCATTTTGGCATCGACTTGTGGAAGGCGTCGGGTTTATCCTTCGTACGCCCGAAAGAGCAGATCTTTGAAAATTGAAGCGAAAAAGTTTTTTGAAAAATTCGCGTTTTTGCCCCTTCCGTGGCTGTAACCCGTTATTTGTCAATAGCTTCCCTGTCCCACGGCCTTTTGGGACAAGCTGGGACAGCGGAACACCTATCGTACCGGTTCACGGAGTATCGCGTCGGCTGCCGAGGAAGCGACGGTGGCCGCGGCCTTTGCGTCGGAGGCCTTGAGGTAAGAGAGCTGGGCGAGAGCCTCGCCGGTGCGGGAGAGCAGCCGGACAAGATCGCCTTCTTCGGCGCCGGTCCGGTCGACGAGCTCGTCCCAGGACATCCCGGCGGTCCAGCGTTCGGCAGCGGCGGCGGCGGAGTAGTTGATCTCTTCGACGGGCTCGACGCCGTTCTTCCATTCGACGTTAGAGACGGAGGTGACCAGGTCTTCAAAATCCGCGAGGATGTCGATCATCGTCCGAGTCGCCCGCATTTCGCCGTAGCTGCGGTCGGAGTCGGACGCGACCGAGGCCATGAGGCCCGCAGCGTGGGCAGGCGTCAAGCCGTTGAAGATGCCGTTCTTGAGCGCTTCGCCGACAAGCAGCGGACGGTCGATGCGAAGGTCGGCGAGCCACTTGCCGCTTTCCGTGACGGTCTCATTCGCAAGATCGATATAGCCAAAATGATCGAGGACGGCGGCCTTGCGTTCGAAAGGGTCCCAAATGCGGTCGCTGAGCATCTCGCTCCCGTCCGCACGTTTGCTGTCGGCGCTCTGCCGCCGGCTTGCACGGAACGCAAAGCTCCGTTCCGCGATCTCCCGCACCTGCTCGAAGCTCCCGAAGGCGTCGAGCAAATTGAGAAAGCTGGTGTACGTCGCCCTGAAACGGCTCTCGAGCGGATCGGGCGGGGCCTTGAGAAGCTCGGCGATCTTCTTCGGGTCCTGGAACTGTCCGGGAATCAGGACGACGAAGCCGACGTTGTCGCGTCCCCGCCGCCCGGCTCGGCCAGTCATCTGCTGCAGCTCGCTAGCAGAGAGCGGACGCCACCCGTCGTTGCCGCGAGTATCCGCGTTGCTGATGACGACGGTGCGTGCAGGGAAGTCGACACCCGCCGCGACCGTCGATGTCGCGAAAAGGGCGTTGAGCAAGCCGCGCGACATCATTCGCTCGATAAGCAGCTTCCACGACGGAATATGTCCGGCATGATGCGCGGCCACACCCGCACGAACGATGAGCTCGGCATGCTTATGATCGTGGACCTCGGGATTCTCCTCGGCGAACTCGAGAAAGATGTCCTTTCGCTGTTGTTGGCGTTCGGGATCGGCACGCTGCGACTTATCGGCGGCGACCTCCGACGCGGCCTCGTCACAACGCCTGCGCGTGGGCAGAAAGACGATGGCCGGCAGCAGGTCAAAATTGCGAAGGGCCTTTATCAAACGCGGCGGGGAGATATCAGGCTTTCGCGGGTCCATTTCGGAAGTATAGCGGACGCGCTCACGTCTGCTATAATCTCGCGAAAACCGAGGAGTGAAATATGAATAGACGAGAGTTTCTCGCAGCGACCGCGGTTGGCGGAGCGGCAGGCTTGTTGATCGGTCGGAACGGGTTTGCCGCTGCGGCAGACGTCGAGCTTGAGGAGGCGACCATTGAAAGCTTGACCGGGGCGATGGCATCAGGCCAGACGACAGCGAGAAAGATAGCGGAGGGATATCTCGCCCGCATCGCGTCGCTCGACAAGCAGCTTAATTCGATCATCGAACTCAACCCCGACGCGCTTGCGATCGCCGACAAATGCGACTTTGAACGGAAGAATTCCGAACGTCCGCAAGGGCCGCTGCACGGGATACCGGTCCTTATCAAGGACAACATCGACACCGCGGACAAGATGAAGACGACCGCCGGCAGCCTTGCACTTGTGGATGCCCCGACCCCGAAGCAGGACGCTCACATCGTCAAACGACTTCGCGACGCCGGCGCGGTTATCCTTGGCAAAACGAATTTGAGCGAATGGGCGAATTTCCGTTCGGCGCACTCGTCGAGCGGGTGGTCCGGCCGTGGCGGGCAGACACATAACCCTTATGTTCTCGATCGAAATCCGTGCGGTTCGTCATCCGGATCGGGCGCGGCGATAGCCGCAAGCCTTGCGGCTATTGCGGTCGGAACCGAAACGGACGGCTCGATCATTTGTCCGTCATCGACATGCGGGATCGTCGGCATCAAGCCGACTCTCGGACTAGTCTCTCGCTCGGGCATCATTCCGATCGCGCATAGCCAGGACACGGCAGGTCCAATGTGCCGTACCGTATCGGACGCCGCGGCGATGCTCACCGTCCTTGTCGGGCCCGATGCCGCCGACGAGATCACAATGGTGCAGGGAAAGGTGAAGGCCACCGATTACCGTACGAACCTTAAAAAGGACGGCCTCAAGGGAAAACGCATCGGCGTCGCACGCCAGTACTGGGGACGCAATGAAAAGGTCGATAAGGTCGTCGAGCCGCATTTGCAAGTGCTCAAAGACGGCGGTGCGACGCTCGTCGAAGTTACGTTCCCAAAGCTGCAGAATTTTGGCGACGCGGAATTCGACGTTCTGCTTTACGAGTTCAAAGCAGACCTCAACAAATATCTTGCAGGGCGCGGCGGGCAATACAGGACGCTTGCGGATCTTATAGCGTTCAACAACGCGAACGCCGACAAGGAGATGCCGTACTTCGGGCAGGATGTCTTTATCTCCGCGCAGGAGAAGGGTGACCTCAATGACCGCGCGTATCAACTGGCGCTGCTGCAGTCGAAGCTTATGACTCAGGAGCAGGGAATCGACGCGATCATGGACAAGGACAAACTCGACGTGATCGTCGCTCCGTCCGGAGGAACGGCGTGGATGACCGATCTCGTCGGCGGAGACTGCGGCGTGTTCGAAAGCTCATCCATGGCGGCCGTCGCGGGTTACCCTAATATTACCGTCCCAGCGGGTTATGTGCAGGGTTTGCCGGTCGGGATCTCGTTCTTTGGCAAGGCGTTCACGGAAGGCAAGCTGATCGAATGCGCGTATGCGTTCGAACAGGCGACGAAGGTGCGGCGTCCTCCAAAATTCCTGCCGACCTACGCCGGTTAAGACCGGTCATTATGAAGACGTTTACTTTTTGAGCCGGCCTGCGAGAAGAGCCAAGCCGTCGAGAGTCAGGTCGTCGTCGACGGTTTCGATGCGGTCTGTCGCGGCTGCTACAGCGGAAGCAAGTCCACCGGTCGCGACGACCCCGGCATCACCAAATACACGGTGTATACTGTCGACCGCATACTCGACGAAACCCACGACGCTGAGGTGAATGCCGGAAGCGATGGCGTCTGCGGTCGTCGTTCCGAGAAGATCCTTTGGAAGCGTTGCGTCTATCTCCGGCAGCTTTGCGGTGTGTTCGTGCAGTGCCTTCGCCATTAGACGCATACCCGGAGCAATTAAACCGCCGGCGAGAACGCGGTCGCGATTTACGAGGTCAACGGTCGTCGCCGTGCCGAAGCTTAGGACGATGACGGGAACGCCGTATTTTTCCGCCGCGGCAAATGAATTGACCACGCGGTCCGCCCCGATCGACTCGCGGGGCTCGTGCTTTATCTCAAGTCCGACATTCGTTTTGCTGTCGACCCAGACTGGCTCGAGGCCAAAACCATGCTTTACCAGGCGCCCCAGCCGCTCGGCGGCCTCAGGCACCACGGAACAAACTATCGCTTCATCGAAATGCGATTCGAGACGACCGTCGATCGCTCCGACGAGATCATCCGTGTCGGTCTCGACGACGAATTTCGAGCTTAGCTCGCCATTCTCGAAGAGGCCAAATTTGGTGAACGAGTTACCGATATCTACGGCAAGAAGCATCGTCGTAATGTGAAAAAGCGAAAAAGTGAAAAAGCAAACTTTTTCACCTTTCCACTTTTGAACTCTTGATCAGTTATCCCTGCAATGGCAGACCATCGTAAACGACGTTCCAGCCATTGCGGCGTGAGGTCTTCAGACTCTTCGTGAACCACTCGACCGCCGCGCTCGCATCGTCGTAGATCTGGACGGCGGGCCTTTCCTCGCGGGGGTCGACGCGACAAATGGCGGCTCCCGCTGTAGCCGTCTTAATGCAGAGCAGAGCGATCATGTCGCCTTTTTGCATAACAGCTGTCCGGACGGCAACGCTGCCGAGATGGTCGTCGAACTCATCGAACTCGGCGAGATCGTCATCATAGTCGTCATCGGTCCCGAGAAGATCCTTTTCAAAGGCCTCGTCGAAATCAAGTTCGGCTTCCAGATCGAATTCGTCGTTCATCGTAGTTTAGACGTTACACGCTTGGGCCGCGAAATTCAATTCGTATTTGACCTCGGCGTGGTTGCGGACGATGAGTTCCTCTCGGACCGCATTCCCCGTCCGGCGATCGATAACGGACCGCCAGATCTCGTTTTTACGGTAGTTTCGGCCGTTGTCGAAGATAAATCTGTGGTCTTTTTCAAAGACATGATAGGTATGCGGCGTTTCACGCTCCGCGTAGATCGCACCTTTCAAATGATCGGCCGTGAGCCACAGCTTGATCTGAAATGTATTGTCGGTAGGGTTATGGAAACGAAGATCGATGTAATTGTAAAAAACACCCGCACCGCTTCCGAATGGAAGAACGCGGTTCTCATCAGGAAAAGGATCGAAGCTGTGATGGTGACGCTCGACAACCTCGAGCGGCGTATGGAGGGCCATCCAGTAGAGGAGATTTGCCAGCTGGCAAAGGCCGCCGCCCACGCCGCGGACGACCTCGCCGCGTGAGAGCTGCATTCCCTCGTGATAGCCCTTCGCCGCGGTCGCTTCGCCAAGCTGCCGCCAGAACGAGAAGGTCTCGCCCGGACGTATCAGCAGTCCGTCTATGGTCGGACAGGCGATCCGTAGATTTTTGATCTTGTTTTCCTGAAGCTGCGGGTCGGAGTTGCCAAGCCGCCTGCGAAGGAGCGACTGATGCTTCTTACAAGTATTCTTTAGCTGACCGTCAATCCGCTGCGAGGCAAACTGTCCCGCGAGGGATAGATCAGCGATCCTGCGCAACGCCCTTTTTTGCCAGATCCGAGCGTGATAAAAGATGGGGTGGATCTGAGATAGGCGCGCCATTGTAAACGCTGAATTCTACTCGCGATACTGTACGAACGCAATGTTAATGAATGAAGTAGAATAAGGCGATCATGACCGATACCGTAGTTGCGTGCGATTCCTGTGGGCACCTTCTGCATCCTTCGGACGAGGCTTGTCCGAATTGCGGGGTCCTTGCGGGGACAGTCTCTAATCTGGATCCGATGCAGGCGATCGAGAGCGAAGGCCGATTGCTCACCAAGGCGACCGAGGGCAAGCCAAAGACCATCGTTCTCATCGGGATCTGGATACTGTTTGCTCCAGTGTTCTTTGCGAGTGCTTATATGGCTATCGACATTGCGGTCGAGCGGCCGGGCACCACGATGACGAACTTTATCTTCTTCTGGGGGGCGGTAGGTCTGGCGATTATATCGGGTAAGATCCTCTACAAGGTCACTCGGAATTATTTAGGAACGTCGCCCGGAAAATAATGAGGTCGTATTCACGCTGGTCGAAGCCGCCGGACGTCGCCGGCCTGGATGACACGCAATGAATCCTCGTCGAGTTTGACGCGCAGTGCACCGTTGTCCTCGATCCCGTCCGTGGTTCCTGAGAAACTCTCATTTTCCAGAGTAACGACCACGGCAAGTCCACTGTTGAAACTCGACCTGGCGCGCCACATATCTGCGATCGATGACGGTGAGGCGATAAATCGTTCATACAGCTCAGCGACCTCACGTGTGACGGCTTCTACGATGTCGGCTTTAGTTGCAGCGAATTGAGACTCCTCGTTAATTGACGTTGCATTCTCGATGTCCGGCGTCGTTAGATTTATGCCGATGCCCAGTATGACGGCCAGACCAGCCGGCGTTTCGACCGTCTCCGCGAGGATGCCGCATATCTTCTTTTCGCGAACGAGTACATCGTTTGGCCACTTGATGTCGGGGTCGAGCAAAAAGCCTTTGTGCAGAACGTCATATACGGCGACGGCGGCCATGAGGGTAATAAGAGGCAGCGACCGAGGTTCGATCTTCGGGCGAAGCACGAGGCTCATGTAAACGCCTGAACCTTTTACGGAGCTCCACGCGCGACCCTGTCTGCCTCTGCCGCCTGTCTGTTCGTCAGCGACAACACAAAGGCCCTCGCCGGCACCTCGACGGGCTTGATCGGCGGCTTCGGTATTTGTCGAGGGTAAGGAGTCGAAATGCAGGACGCGGATTTTCATTCAGGCCAGCTGCCAGAGCGAGTCGCAGTAATATCCCTTGGAGTCGAAAAAGTTTTGTTTGATCCCGAAGCCACCCGCCGTCGCGAGATGCTCGATCATGGTCATCGAGTACTTCTGCGAGATCTCCATAAAGATGGCTTCCCATTGCTCGAACGCGAAGTCGCGGTCGAGTGCGTCGATACGGACGGTCTGCCGCTCTTTGCTCATGAGGAAGGAACGAGCCGATCCCTCATTGGGGCGGTAGTTCGCGTAGTGGCAGAACTTGCCGAGATCGAAATGCCCGCCGAGCTCACGATTGATGCGCGTCAGCAAATTGAGATTGAATTTCGCGGTCACGCCCGCAGCGTCGTCATAGGCGTTCGCAATGACATGCGGGTCTTTCTGTAGGTCGAACCCTACAAAGAGCAGATCGTTGTCGTTCATTACGGCGTGGAGCGATTTAAAAAAATCGACAGACTGCTCGCGGCTAAAATTGCCAATGTTCGAGCCGAGGAACAATAAGACCTTCCGTCGGCCGCCCCCATTCTTGAGGCTGCCGAGGATCCTGAAGTAATCCCCGTTCATCGCGTTCATTTTTAGCGAAGGGAATTCGCGATTGAACTTGTCGGTAAGAGCATCGAGTGCCTCTTGCGAGATGTCGATCGGCGAATAAGAGATGTCGGCGTTTCGTTTGAGAAAATGATCGACGAGGACGGCTGTCTTCGTGCCGTCGCCCGCACCTAGCTCGATGAGATCGAACGCGTTGTCGCCATTCGCAAACTCACGAAATATTTCCTCCGTCTGCTGCTCGAATATTTCCTGTTCGCAGCCGGTGAGATAGTACTCGGGCAGCTTCATGATCTCCTGAAACAGCCGTGAGCCTTCGTCGTCGTAAAAGTATTTCGACGACAATGCCTTTGGCGTCGAGGAGAGGCCAGCGAGTACGTCGGACGCGAACTGATCGAGTTCCGGAGAACTTTGCATTTTACACCCCTTGTTTATTTTGCGAGCCGAATGCCCGTAAACTGCCACCTCAAATGTGGATTAAAAAAGTTCCTATAGGTCGGCCGGCTGTGGCCGGCTGGCGTTACAACGCTCGCACCGCGAAGAACCATTTGATTGATCATGAACTTACCGTTGTACTCACCGACCGCACCCGCGGCCTTACGAAATCCTGGGTACGGTAAGTATGCGCTGTTGGTCCATTCCCAACGCGCACCCCAACCGAATTGGGTGTTCGCCGTCTCCCATTCGAACTCGGTCGGGAGACGCATGCCTTTCCATTCGGCGTAGGCTGCCGCTTCGTAAAACGAGATGTGACATACGGGAGAGTCCAGCGGCAGATCGCGTAGGCCCGCAAGCGTATAGTGTTTCCAAACATCTTCCATGCGGTGCCAGTACAGCGGAGATGTGACACCATTCTGCCGCACCCAGTCCCAGCCGTCCGAATGCCAAAGCAAAGGATCGGTATAGCCGCCGGCGTCAATGAATTCGATGAACTCGGCATTGGTTACAAGGCGGTCGAAGACAGAAAACTCCTCAAGGTAAACCTTGTGCCGAGCAATCTCGTTGTCGAAGCAAAATCCTTCACCGTCGTAGCCGATCTCGTAAATGCCGCCCTTGACGTCGACAAACTCACCGCTGCCAATGGCGGGTTCCTCATACGCAAAATCCGGATGATAGACGGGAAAAAGAGGATTCTCGCTGAGTGTCAATTTTAGATCCGTCAGAAACAGTTCCTGATGCTGCTGCTCGTGGTTGAGGCCGAGGGTTACGAGATCGCGAAGCTCATCCGGCACGGATGCAGACAGCAGCTCGAGCATTTTCTCGTCGACGTGTTTTCGAAATTCAAAGACGCGCTTTACCGTCGGACGGCTGAGACTGCGATGATCGCGCGCGGTCCGCTCTCCGACCGAGTTGTAATAGCTATTAAAAAGGAATGCAAAATCGGGGTCGAACCGTTCGTAGCCGCCAACGAACTTCGAGAGGATCATCTCCTCGAAGAACCACGTCGTATGTGCGATGTTCCACTTTGGCGGAGAGACGTCGACGACCGGCTGCGGTATGTAATCCTCGATCTCGAGCGGCTCGCAGAGTTTCTCCGTATACGAACGCACCTCGGCGTAAAACGCAGAAAGGTCCCGGGTTGGGCTGGTCTTCGGTGCGGTTTGCATTTAGTTAATTAAAGCAAATCCTATCGGAAAGGTGAAGATTTATTGCTGCTCGCCGAGCTTGATCAGGGCCTCTTTGCAGATCTCGCGAAGGTGATTGTCGGGGGAATTGAGATGCGACCGTAAAGCCGGAACGGCCGTCCGGTCCCCGATGGCTCCGAGAGCGAAAGCGGCTTCTCGGCGGGTGTCGTCGGACTGTTTCGAATTCTGAAGGACGGCTATCAGGACCTTTTCAGAGGAGCTAAACGCGGTGAGAGGAGCGGCAGCGGTCGGCTGTTCCTTGAACTTCGTCGGCAGATAATCCTGCGGCGTCGTGACACTCATGCGGCCCGTTCGCTGAAATTCGGCGATCTGCCCTAAAGATCTCGCGGCTGAGCGCAGCATGAATTCATTATCCTCGTTGGGGTTTTTTCCGAGCACATTCGTCAGTACGTTCACGGCTCCGACATCACCGATCTTACCTACCGCGACGATCGCCGCGTTGCGCACGGGATCGGTGTCCTTCTGGATCGTACGGACAAGAGCGAGCACAGATGACGGATCCCTCACGTCGCCAAGCGCGTAAGCAGCTTCCTGACGAACGAATTCGGCTTTATCGGAAAGCAGGGGGACGAGGGCAGCGGCAGCTTCGCTGGGAGGCAAGTAGATGACGGCACCCGAGGCGCTTGCGCGCACGACCTCGTCATTATCCCGCAGGAGCGGCACTGCTATGCGCGACGCATCGGCGCTTCGAATGTTACGGATGTCGACGAGAGCTCGTCGTTCGAGCTCGATGTTGCCCGACGCGGCATTACGCCCGATCGCGTCGAGATCTTGCGCGACAACAAACCTGCCGCCAAAGAGCAGCATGATACTAACGACGAAAAAGAGGAATGAGCGCAAAGCTTAGGCTACGCGATAGATGCTTCTAAAGCCTACGCGTTCCCATTCACCCACCTGCCGTGCACGGCGATTCTCACGCGCGTTGGCGAGCGAGGCGATGACGTCTTCGTCGCGAAGTTCACGCGTCGAGGCAGATCTTAAATGGCTTTCTTTTCTTGAACGGGAGTCGTTATTGCGAGCGGTATTTGAATCGGTTCGTTCAGCCATCTTCAGCCTCCTTTGTTGGAAGCAGACGGCCGAGACGGAAAACTAGACTTGAGTTCGACCTGTCTGCAAAACTGTGGTTTTTATCATCAAGCTCTCGCCCTTAAGTAATCCTAGATCTCAAAGGTCTAGCCAGAATATCACGACTTTTGCTCACAGAAAAGAAAAAATTGGACATTCCGAGGGTGTTTGTTAACATCTTGGATAATGCAATTCGTCAAGAAGAACCTCGCCCTTAGATAGCCGCTTCGCTCGCAATGAGCGGACGCGGCGCGGATCCCGAACTTTCAACCAGAATGGCATCAGGTGGATAGACCCCGGTTTATCCGCTAAACTTAATATTTTATTCAATTAGGGCGGCAAGATGGACGAGAAATATTTCGCGAAGAAAGTAGAGCAGAAATGGCAGCGGATCTGGGCCGAGTCAAAGGCCTTTGAGGCCGAGGCCGAGAATTGCGAGGACAAGCCGAAGTTCTACCAGCTCGAGATGCTCCCGTACCCCTCGGGAAATCTGCACATGGGGCACGTTCGCAACTACTCCGCGGGCGACGCTCTCGCGTGGTACAAGCGGCTTCGCGGCTATAACGTCCTTCATCCGATCGGCTGGGATTCGTTCGGCCAGCCGGCGGAGGACGCCGCCGTAAAGCGCGGGGTCAACCCACGCGAATGGACAGATGCGAATATCGAGGTCATGCGCGGGCAGCTTCAGCGTCTGGGTCTGAGCTACGACTGGCGGCGTCAGATGTATGCTCACCGCCCGGAGTATTACAAGTTCGACCAGTGGTTCTTCCTGAAGATGTACGAGATGGGCCTTGCGTATAAAAAAATGACGCAGGTCAACTGGTGCGAGCACGACCAGGCGACGCTTTCCAATGAGCAGGCGAGCGGCGGGCTTTGCTGGCGATGCGGCAATCTCGTTACTAAAAAGGAACTGGAGCAATGGTTCTTTCGCACGACCGCGTATGTCGATGAACTGCTTGACGATATGCAGGAGATAGAGTCCGGCTGGCCTCAGAGCGTCATCAAGCGGCAGCAGGACTGGATGGGTCGGTCGCAGGGTGCGTTCGTCGAGTTCGACGTCAAAGGCTCGGAAGAGAAGATCGAGGTATTTACGACCCGCATCGATACGATCTACGGAGCGAACGCCATCGTTGTGGCGGCGGAGCATCCGATCATCGGTTCACGTTTAGCCTCGCTGTCCGCGAACGTTGTCGCGAAGGTAAACGAGATCCGCGCCGCTAACGCAAAGCCCGCCGATCGCGAGGTGGAGATCGAAAAGGACGGCATCGACACGGGGCTCATCGCGATGAATCCTTTCAGCGGTGAGGAGATACCGGTTTGGGTCGGGAATTACGTGATGATGGATTACGGCACCGGAGCCGTGATGAGCGTCCCCGGGCATGATGAAAGGGATTTTGACTTTGCGAAGAAGTTCGGGCTGCCGGTAAGGACGGTGATCGTGTCGGAACCCCCTGAGTTAGCGGGCGGGACGAGCGGTGGCACGGAACCGACGTCAGAGCCACTCACTGACGCCGGCGCTTCAGCCTTCACGGACTACGGTTATCTCGTAAATTCCGCTGTTTGGTCGGGTAGATCTTCCGACGATGCGAAAGCCGAGATGGCGGATTTTGCCGAGGACCACGGTTTCGGAAAGAAAGCGACGACCTATCGCCTGCGTGACTGGGGCGTGTCGAGACAGAGGTTTTGGGGTTCTCCTATCCCGATCGTTTATTGCGACAAGTGCGGGATCGTCCCGGAAAAGTTCGAGAATCTTCCGGTTCGTTTGCCCGATAGCGCGCCGCTCACAGGCACCGGGGAATCGCCGCTCGCCAAGGTTCCCGAGTTCGTGAATACGGCCTGTCCGAACTGCGATGCTCCGGCAAAACGAGAGACGGACACGATGGACACGTTCGTAGATTCGTCGTGGTATTTTTTCCGCTATATCGATCCCACTAATGAGGTGCTGCCCTTCGACCCGGGAATGGCCGCGATCTGGGCTCCCGTCGATCAGTATATCGGCGGCGACGATCACGCGGTCATGCACCTGATCTATGCGCGATTCTGGACGAAGGTCTTGCGCGATATGGAGATGGTTTCTTTCAGCGAGCCGTTCAAAAGGCTGCTCACGCAGGGAATGGTGGTCGGGGAGACTTTCTTCGATGACTCGAGCGGTAAGCGCATTTATGCCTCGCCCGCGGATGTCGATATTACGCGAGATCCCAAAGGCAAGATCACCGCGGCGAGTTTGGACGGAAAGGTTCTCAAGCACGCGATCGAGCGCATGTCGAAATCAAAGGGCAACGGTGTCGATCCGGACGAGATGGTCGAGATCTACGGTGCGGACGCGGCTCGATTGTTCATCTTGTTCGCCGCGCCTATAGAGAACGAGCTTGTTTGGAACGAGTCGGGCATCGAGGGAGCGGTCCGCTTCCTGCAGCGTGTCTGGCGGTTAACGTACAAGTGGCGAGACTCGTTTTCGAATGGAGGGGACGCCGTTAGTATCGACCAGCCGGGTAGCCCTGCGCGCAAGCTTCGGCAAAAGACCCATCAGACTATCAAGCGTGTAGGTGACGCGTTCGATACTTTGCAATTCAACACTCCTGTCGCGGGACTCATGGAGCTTGCAAATTCCATCAGTGATGTCCGGGTCGAGCCCGCGGACGCGGACGCTGCAGCCGTCTTCGCCGTTCGCGAGGCTCTCACGAGTCTTGTGCTCATGCTGACGCCATTTGCTCCACACACGGCGGAGGAATTATTTTCGGTGATCATAGGGAACGAGGACGGGATCCTTGCCAACGGTGCCCGTTTTCCCGAATTCAGCGAGGACCTCGCGCGTGCGGACGAGATCGAGATACCTGTTCAGGTCAACGGCAAGCTGCGCTCACGTGTTATGGCTGCACCGGGGACACCTGACGACGAACTTCAGAAGATGGCGTTCGCCGACGAGAAGATCCGTGAGCAGACCGACGGTAAGCACGTCGTCAAGGTCATCGTCGTCCCCAACCGCCTTGTGAACATAGTCGTTCGCTAGAGCTCGAACTCAACTTCGAAAAACAGATCTTTCGATGCCGTGAGGTCGCGCGTGCTTTTTAACTCGCCAGCGTCCTTTAGGGCGTTGATCAGCTTCGAACGCGGGACCTCGGTCCCTTTGTCGGGGTTCCCGTGTTTGAACTTTCCGTTCTCGTCGCCCATCGTCGATATGACGCTCGTCATGATCTTGTCCGGATCGGCGTTCGGATTGGTCTTCTTGTTCGCGAAATCTTTATAGAGTGTTTGCGGCGTCGCGTTCGTGCTGCCGTGATGGCCTACCTTGTAGACATAGGTGTCAGCGAGCCGCTTGAGGTGCGTCGCCTTGTCGTCGGCGAACTTGAGGCAGTATTCCCAGTTCTCGATCTGCGCATCGCCGGGAAAGAGAAACTTCTTCCCGCCGATCTCGAACAGCAGGATGAGGCTCGTGTTGTTCAGCGCGTCGTCCATCGTTGTCGCGATGCTCAAGAGCTGATCGGCGCGTAGTTTTCGCATTCGGCGAACGAACCACCGTGAGCGTGACGGGAAGGGAGCGCTGTAGACAGACGCATTTGGGAACAAGCGTTTGCCGGCGCTGATATTCTTCGACGACATTTCACTCGTAGCGGCCTGCATCGACCAGTAATTTTGGGCCATGGCCAGGAACGGCCAGTATTCGGAGGCATTCTTTGGCGCCTCATGACCGGCAGGCGGATGCTGTTTAAGCGTTGGCGGACCGAGTACCTCCACTTTGATCCCCGGAAGGATGGTCTTGATCTTCGCGTTGAGGTCGAAGCCGTAGCTGATGTAGACGTTCTTGCCCATGGTGCCGAGATTTTTTACTGCCGACTCGTTCGAAACATTGTCCAGGCCGATGAACTCGATCTGCTCGGCGACGGCGGGCGCCGCGGAGCGAACATTCTTCGCCTCATCCACGATCGCGCCGGATATTGCCTGCATGTTGAGCAGAGTGAGCGAGTAGCTGCGTTCGGAAGCAGCCTTTACTTCGGCGGGCCCGACGAGGGATCTTCTGCCCTCCTCAGCGTCCTCGGGCAGTTTCGGGTCTTCGGTCCATGGCTGGACGACGAGCTTCGGTTTGCACGAACGGATGACAAGCCCCGCTTTTCCGGAATCGTTATCGGTCGAGAACCCAAGGATGTGGTCAGCATGACGATGCGTTGCGACGACGATGTCGAGCTGCGATGAGCAGCGCGCTTTAATATCGTCGGCGATCATCTTTAGCCATTGGCCCGCTGTTTTGCCGAGAGACTTTGGCAGTGCGGTCGTGCCGAAGTCGAAGAGGACGAACTTCTCGCTGCCGTCCGAGTACTCGAGTATCATCAGGATACAGTCTCCAAAACCGACCTGATATGTGCGGAGTGTGACCTTTTTTGGCTTCACAGGCATGGCTAGAAGACCTCCGTAGAATAAGTTTGCCGCCCGCCGGCACGCTGGGCATGAAGTGCGGCGAAGGAGACCTTTCGAAGGCTGCGGTCCTCCGAAAAGTAGCCGTTGTTGTAGAGCTCCTGCAGTTTCTCTGTCTGGTTCCGGCCGAAGACTCGTCGCCTGATCTGGTACTTAAGCCGTCCGTATTCGTCAAAGATGAGCGTGCCACCGCCGTAAAGCGTTAGCTCGAAATCATCGGCCATTCCGACAGGCGGTGAGACGTCGAAGTTTCGCAGCTCGCCGGCCCGCAGGGACACCATCTCGACGTATTCGGCGATGGTTTCGCGGACAGCGAATCCGTCGGGCCCGATCCTCAGGCACGGCCTAACGGATTCGACCTCGGCGAACCCGCGTTCCTCGATCTCAAGCATCTCCCGGTTGTCCCAGATGAAGCGGAATATCTCGTCCGGCTCGCGAAGCATCGAGTCAAAATGCGTCCGGTCGTAGCGAAACTCCTCGCCAGCGTGTGTCCATGCTCCGTCGTCACGCTCGATCGCCGAGGGCGTGATACCGTACTCCGCAAAACACTCGCGTATGGTTTGACGATAGCCGAACCGGGAATCGTCCGGTACGGTCTCGAGGTCCGATGTAAGTACCGCACTTAGAAAATCACCGAACTTGATATCGGTCGGCGGAGTGTAGTCGAGCCCACGGATCACCATGGTCAGCAGGGTGTCCGCGGCTTCGGTCCCTTCGTCGATCACGATCGCGCGGTCAAGATCCGTCGGCTTACCGTCGGGAAAGTGGCGCTCAATACGCTTTCGCCAGACCTTTAGGAACGCGTTCATGACGGCGGCGACAAGCACCTCGCCGCAGTTGTGCGGTTCACGATATTTCGGTCGTTTCAGATAAGGGATCTGCGAACCGTCCATCGCAAGCGGCATCAGATCCACAGAACGCCGGAGAGCGTCTTTTCTTTGGCCGGAAAGAGCCTCGCCGAATTCCTCGGCCAGGCCGAATAGTATCGAGCTTTTGAGCGATCTCGGCTCGAGAAGTTTTTTGCTGACCATGTTCTCCGCTCGGGGCCGCTGAGCCTTAGGCACCGAGCTCTCAAGCCTTTCAAACGCGGTTGCGACCATGCTTTCCATTGAGAACATTGAAAGCAGAGCGACGATATCGGCGAAACCTTCGTGAAAGCCCATCTGCTCAGGGACCGACGGCATCGTGTACCGCGACCTGAGTCCATCGAGCAGCGCGTGGGCCGTCTCATGGGCGACGATGTCGTGCGAAAGGCACGTAAAGACGACCTCCTGCTTTCTGCCTTTTACTTTCGGCGGCATGAAATAGCCGAACATCAGAGCGCGTTCCGTCTCCGAATAAAAAGCGTTCGCATCTGCGAAAGCGTGAGGAGCAACGTGGATCTGATGGCCCTCGAATCCCCAGCTCACACGACGACCGAGGGCGAACTCGAATCGCGAAAGCGTACGCATCACGATCGCGTAAACGTTCTGCTGGTGGAATTGGGGATCGGCGAGCAGTGGGTTATTCCCGGGGCCGCGGGCCACATTTTGGAAAGGGTCGATGCAGGTTCCGTTCTCCCTCGGGGGCGGATATTGGAGCGGTTCGTAGAGCGTGTCGGTCGACGAATCATAGTCGATCACGTGCACGCGGTAGCCGCGCGGGCCGAGCGCCAGGTTCTCGGCGGGGACGACGACTTGTTCCAAGACGACCTTACCCTTTTTATCTCGGAGGCTCGGGTCATGTGCGATGACTGTAAGACTACGGGTACGCGGTAGTGGGGCCATTGTTCACCTCGTAAGGGAGCAAAAAACGCTCGTCTCTCTTTGCCGATCTCGGGAGCTGTTCTGATTGAGTTTTGAGAGGTGAATCTTACACCATTTTAAGGCCTACTGAAAAAGTTTTTGCCGATTTCGTTGTGCACCCGACAGAATGGTGTTTTCGGGATATTCTCGTGGTAAGCTAGATGCTTTCCGGGCCGTATTTTGGCTTAAGGCGGTTGTGTAAGAGCATTTACCCCCGGTGGCCCGGGCCTTTTGACCACGAATGAAAGAGTGTCAGCTTTGTAAGAATTGCTTCGCCGACGACGTGGCCGCGTGTCCCAATGACGGGATGCCGACGGCGCATACCATTCCGGGCGAGCCGGTCCTCGAGGGCAAGTACCAGATCGAGTGCCGCCTCGGCCAGGGCGGTATGGGCGTTGTGTACAAAGCCCGGCACGCATACCTGAAAACTCAGCTGGCGATCAAGGTCATTCTTCCGGACCTCGTGGGAAACGATCCGCAGCTTGTTACCCGATTCAGGCAGGAGGCCCTTGCGGCCGCGGCCATTCGACATCAGAACGTAGTCAGCGTTACGGATTACGGTGTAATCGACGGAACCCTGCCTTTCCTCGTGATGGAGTATGTCGAGGGCGAGTCGCTGCACGACCTTCTCGCGCGCGAGAAATCGCTATCACCCGAGCGTGCTCTCGAAATGATCAGCGCCGTCTGTGCCGGCGTCGGTGCGGCACATCACCAGGGCATCGTTCACCGGGATCTCAAACCGCTGAACGTAATGATCTGCAACGACCGGCCCAATCTGTCGCAGGCTGTGAAGATCCTAGATTTCGGTCTCGCAAAGATAAAGTCGGGCGAGCTGTTGGGCTCCTTCATCCAGGCCCAGACGACCGGCTTGATGGGTTCCCCGTACTATATGGCTCCCGAGCAGTGGGCGGACGAGGAGCCCGACGCTCGTTCCGACGTCTATAGCCTGGGCGTAATGTTCTACCAAATGGTTGCGGGCGACGTGCCCTTTAAGGGATCGTCGATCCCGGCGATCATGAAAAAACACATCAGCGACCCCGCTCCGACGCTTGCGGCGGGCGGTGTCCAGGGCTCGCCTGAGCTCGAACGCGCGATCTCGCACTCGCTTCAAAAAGATAAGACCAAACGAACGCCGACCGTGGAGGCTTTCGTGGAGGAACTCACCCAGGCCATCAGGCCGGGAAGCATGAGCATCCACAGCACGATGGGCCGTTCGCTTCCGGTCTCGTCGCTGAAAGTGGTCACCAGACCTCCGCGCTCCAGCGTCTTTGTTGACAATATCTCGGTCGGGGTGACCCAGGATACGGGCGAGCTGCTTCTCGAGGGGATCCAGAGCGGCAACCATCATCTGCGTATCAGCCATAACGGATTTCGTGACTGGCTTGGCGATGTCGTTTGCGACGGCAAGCCGCAGCATGTCGTCGCGGAGCTCCAGCCGGGCGATTCGCGCTCCGCGATCCCGATGCCGACGGAGGTCCTGCCCGCGGGAAGCATCGATACTAATTACGCCGTCCAGCCGAACAAGACGATGACCAACGAGGCGATGGAGATGACCGTCGCTTCCACATATGGACAGCCGAACGTTCCCAAAAAGAAACGCGGCATTTCGCCCGCGATCATCGGAATCGCGGCGGTATTGGTCCTCTTAGTCATCGGAGCCATCGGTCTTGGGGCTGCCTACATGATGGGATTGATCGGCACGAAGCAGCCGCCCATCGGGAACAACGGACAGCCGCCCGCAAGCCCGACACCTGGGCAAACCCTGCCGACTTCGGCGAAGCCGGAGATGGTACAGATACCGGGCGGTACGTTCACCATGGGCCGAAACAAGGAGCCCTACGAATTTGGTGAACATCAGGTTACGGTCGGAAATTTTGCGATCGGAAAGACCGAGGTGACCAACGCGCAGTACCTGGATTTCGTCAAAGAGACAAATCATGCCGCGCCGCGGAATTGGTCCACGGGCCTGCCGGTGAAAGGGACCGAAAACCGGCCCGTCACCTATGTCTCACTTGACGACGCGATGGCCTACGCCAAGTGGCGGTCCGTCGTCGACAGCGTTACTTACCGGCTGCCGACCGAGGAAGAGTGGGAATACGTGGCCCGGAATGGTGCGAAGGACAACCTGTTCCCGTGGGGCGACCAATGGTCCGACGCAAACGCCGTGATGGGCAAACGGGATTCGGAGCCGAATGACGTCGGCTCGAAGCCGGAAGGCGCGAATATGTGGGGCGTTCTCGACTTGATCGGAAACGTTTGGGAGTGGACCAGCAGTGAATATAAGCCCTATCCGGGCTCTGAAGGAAAGGTTGATCAGACCAAGGATATAACCGGAAACATCATGATCCGCGGCGGCTCGGCCAATGAGAACCCGTCGAAGCTCAAGATAACGGCAACATTCCGCAACCCCATTCCGCGGGATACGATGGACAAGACGCTGGGCTTTCGACTTGTGAGGGCAGGTAATTAGAGCAGGAGAACAAGAGATGCGCCTTCGGGAAATACAGATCGCACTGACGCTCGGCGGCCTCCTCACGCTGGTTGCATCGGCCGCGGCTCAGGATCTCGGAAGCAGCAATAAATTGTTCGGCGGAGCCGCTCCGCACGTCTCGACAGCCAAAAAGACGGTGACAAAGGGGTCCGCCGCTCGGCAGAGGCCCGCTACCGCGCGCGCTACCAAACGAAAATTGGATACGGGAGCTAAGATCGCCGGAACCTACGTGGTCGACGGTCGAAGTACGGTATTCATACCCGCGATAAGATCCAAGAAAACGTTGAGCGCGGCGGAACTTCGCACCTTCAGGAATTATTTGGACGAGGGGGCGAAGGCTCGGCGCGACCGGAACTATCGGGCGGCTGAGGCGGCATTCAAGCGCGCGACCATACTGAATCCCGGAGACGCAGCGGCTTTCGCGGGACTCGGCGGGATCTACGCCGATCAACTGCTCTGGCGCGAATCGAGCGACGCCTACACTACCGCAACGGGCCTTGATCCGAGGGACCCATCGACATTGATCGCACTGAGTTATGTTCTCTCGCAGCCGATCTATGCAGACGATCTTTCGCAGCGGTACGAGCGGGCTGAAAAGGCAGCTCGGCTCGCGGTCCAATTGTCACCAAAGAGCGCGGCCGCCCACGACCAACTCGGCTGCTCACTAAAGGTGCGTGGAGATGTCGGGGCAGAGACGGAATCCGCATTTCGCAAGGCTATCGACCTTGATCCAGCGTTTGCTCCCGCGTATGCACACCTCGGCCGTTTGTTGTCGCTTCGCGGCCATGAGGCGGAAGCGAAGGCTGCTTTCGCCAAGGCTATCGCTCGTGCTTCGGACGTACCTGGCCGGGTCATCGTTGCGGAGGTGCTCCAGTCGGAATCGCGTTTTGATGATGCTGAGAGACTGCTTCGCTCCGCGCTGTCACAGGATCCGAAGAACCAGATGGCGCTTATGCTTCTCGGGCACGCTCTGATCGCGAGCGGAAGATTTCCAGAGGCCGAACAAAGCCTGCTTCACACTGTTACCATAGTGCCGAACAGCTATGGGCCGATCATCCTTTTAAGCTCGCTATATCTGCGTCAGGGAAAGCTCGAGCAGTCTGAGATGCAGCTGTTCGAGGCGCAGCGTATCGCGCCGGCCGGTGAAAAGCGAGTACTTGCCCGACAGTTCGAGGCTCTCGGTGATGCATATTCGAAGTTAGGTAAGAAGGCCGAGGCGGTCCGATGTTACAGGACCGCGTCCGCGCTCGATGTTGGTAGTACTGCCCTCGCTTCCAAACTCGCCCGCGTCGGGGGCGATTAGTATTCTCCGCCTTGGGACAAACTGCTGAAATCCTGCCCGTATTAGCTCTTTTTGCATTGAGAGTTATTTCTGGTTCGGGCCGGGGATTGGGTAATATAAATGGCCTTAGAGACAATGACCCGGGAGATATATTGCCCAAAATGCGGCCGGAGATTTAAGGAAGGGTCTCGACGATTCTGTCCGGCCGACGGTGCGAGACTCGTCGCGGAGGGCGACGATCCGAATGGTCCCTCGGAGGGCATTTTTGCCGACCTGTTGTCACGGGCGGCCCCGGTTGGAGCGATGGACGAGCATCTTAGCGATTCACCCACCTTTACGTTGATCGAGGAAGAGCCCGACCTTCTCGGCGTCGACCTGTTTCGTCCCGTGGAGGCCGAGGCGGAACGCGCCTCATCTGAATCCTCGGCAGCGCCGGCAGTACGCAAGATCAAACCTAACGAGATCCCGGCCGGGCACGTTGACCTCAACGACGCCGACCGGACGGTCGCAACATTTGACGAGGCCGACATCCGCGAACCTGAGCGGTTTATCGGAAGGACCGTTAAAGGGCGCTACAAGGTCTCCGAGTATCGCGGCGGCGACGAACGCGGATTCGCATATGTCGCGGACGATCGTATCGGGGAGCGCAAGGTCATGGTCAGGATCCTTCTTGATGACGGATCCGGCGAAGACAGTGATTCCAGCCTGGCCGAGGAAAGGGTCGCACTTTCGCATTTTTCACATCCGAATATCGCGAGGCTAATCGACTCAGGCGCTTTCGGTAACGGCATCGAGTTCCTTATTACCGAATACGTCGATGCGTTGTCAGTGCGCGAGGCCCTTGGAATTCACGGGACGATCCCGGCCGCGCGTGCGGCCCGCATCATCCGGCAGGCTGCATATGCTCTCAGCGAGGCCCATCAGGAAGGAGTCGCACATAGAGACCTAAGGCCCGAACATTTCATTCTCACTTCGGAGAACGGGGTCGAAGGACTCAAGCTTGTGAACTTCGGCGTTTCGACGGGCCAGCCGACACCCGCGAACGCGGCATATGCCGCACCCGAGGTTCTGGAGGGCGAGGAGCCCACCGAGGCGAGCGACCTTTATTCGCTTGCTGTCGTCTCATTCGAGGTTTTGACAGGAAAGATCCCCTTTGCGGGCGCAACCGCCAAGGAATTGATCCGCTCCAAGAACAGCGGCCTGACCAACCAGGCGAGCAGCCTGAACAAGGAGCTTCCGGCGGAGGTCGATGCGGTGCTCGAGCGGGCACTATCGCCCGATCCCTCGAGACGCTATCTCAAAGCCAGAGACTTCGGCGACGCGATATCTGAAGCTCTGGACCCGGGCTCGTACGCGAGGCCGGAGGCGAAAACGAATGCTGTGCGTCCCACGACCGGGCCGAGAAAGATAGAAACACTTAAACCGATCGAGACCGTCCCTAAGAAGAGCCCTGAGCCGGCATGGAAGAGCCGTTCGCCCGAGCCTCCGCAAGAGGAGACTTCGCGTGCGAAGGTCATCGGCGGAATACTCGGACTATCGCTTCTCGCGCTTTTGGTTTTCGGCTGGTACTACGTCGTCAATCATCCCGCCGAGCCGGGCATCGTTCCGCTTGCGAGCAACGGCTCCGTCAATGATCAACCCCCGACACCGACGATCTCTACCGACGTTGAGATGCCCCCGCTTCCGCGAAAGATCACTCAGCCGCCGAACAGTGAGTACTTCGCAAACAGCAAACAGAATCTACGGGACGACCTGCTGAGGAATTTCGTCGGATTCTCGCTCTACTATCCGAAGGATTGGAAGGTGAATCCGCCGCAGCCGGGCACCGCGACGGGCACTCGCGGGAAGTTCCTGGACATCGCTCGCCTCACGCCGGATGGCGCTCCCAAGGAGCAGATGCTGATCAGCTATTATCCGAGCAAGGGCACCTTCAATGCGGATGCCGCTATGTTTCCGCAATTATCTAAGGAAACCAACGATACTTTACGAAAGATAATTCCGGGCTATCAGATGGTCTCCGAAGGCGAGATCAAGGTGAACGGCGACTGGCGTGCCTACGAGGTAAAGTTCGAAGGAAGCGGTACTGCGGCAAACGGCGAAAAGATCACCGTCTGGGGCCGACGCTTGTTCATGCCGGCGGCACGCCCCGGAGTTCGGGACGGATTTGAAATAACGATGCTCGCGACGTCGCTTGCCGATGAGGTAAAAAGCGTTGACGACGTTGGCGTCCGCGGCGAGCTGGCCTCTATTCTCTACAGCTTCGAGCCGAGCCAGAATTTCTGATCACAAGACGGGGGCAGGTTCGCCCACATCCGCAGTGAGGGGGACCCGTACGATCACAGTCGTTCCTTCGCCGGACGAGTCTACAGACATTGTGCCTCCCAGGAGGGCGGCACGTTCCCGCATCCCGATCATTCCCAGGCCCCTACCATTACGAATGCCATTTTCATCTTTCTCAACGAAGCCGTGGCCGTCGTCTTCGATGATAAGCAGGAGGTCTTTATGACCGCCCTGTAGGAGTACGTTCACGGTCCTGGCGTCAGCGTGTTTGAGGACGTTGTTGAGGGCTTCCTGAGTGATGCGGTAAAGATTGGTCTCGATCGCCTGCGGAAGGCGTCCGTCGCCGCCAAGGTGTGTCGTGGATTGAAACTCGGCGTGGATACCGTATTGCCCGGACCACTCGCGGACAAATGTAGCGAGGGCGTTTATCAGGCCGAGCTCCTCGAGCTCCGTGGGCCGCAATTCCCACGACAAGAATCCAATGTCGCGGTCGAGAATTTCGGCCGCCGTCTCGAGATCGCCCACCGTCGATCCCACATCAGGCACGCCCACGCACTCCTGTTTTAATGAGCCCAGCTTTAGGCGAAGAGCGGTCATCCGCTGGCCGAGATGATCGTGCAGATCGCGGGCGATGCGGCGGCGCTCCGATTCCTGGGCGTCGACAAGACGCGACATGATCTCTGACTCACGCCTGGAACGCTCAGCTCGTTTCCGTTCTGTAACGTCCGAGAAGACAAGCACAACCCCCTTCACTTCACCGTTGTGCAATATCGGCGCCGCACAATCGTCGATGGGCCGGCGTGCTCCGTCCTTCGAAACGAGCACGGTGTGATTCGCGAGTCCGACAACGTTTCCGGTCGTGAGAACTCGCTCGACGGGATTCTCGACCGGCTGTCCTGTCTGTTCGTTAACTATCTGGAAGACCTCAGTAAGAGAGGCCCGAGCCGCTTCCTCTATGCGCCACCCGGTCAGGTGCTGCGCGACGGGATTCATAAAGGTGACGCGGCCGCTCGGGTCGGTTGAGATGACCCCGTCTCCGATGCTCGACAGCGTCACATGAAGCATATCTCGCTGCTCGGTCAATTTGTCGCGGGCGTCCTTCAAATACGCTATGACGAGTACGAGGAATATGTAGAGCGCGAAGACGCTCAGGTAGCCGAACCAAATACGGCCGATGCCGATCTCGGGCGCCGGCTTCGCATAAAGGATCGTTGTACCTTGAAACAGGACGGAGATCAGCAGCCCCGGGCCTCGCCCGCCCCACCACACCGTGGCTACCAAGGCGAAGACGATCGGTATGGTGAGGTTGAGCTTGAACTCGATCCGCTCAAGTAAAAGCGAAAGGCCAAGCACACCGCCAAAAAGGGCGACGGCCAGGGCGTAGCGCAGCACGACCATCCACCAGCGGTCACGTCGATCTTGCAGACCTGAGGACATAGTTTCCCTTCAAAAAAGGGAGGCCAATCAAAAGCCTGTCGGGGGTGAAAACATGAGGGAGAACCGCTAGCTAAGGATAGTCCCGCCGATTTTTATTGTCAAAATTCGTTTGGACGTACGCCGGGGTAGCGAAATTTCCTTTACGTTCCGTAAAAATAGGCTTAAAATCTAGCGGTCGGCAAAAGCAACGAAAGTTGGAGGACACCTCATCATAGCCCCGGACGAAGTTTTAAAAAATAGTGATCTCCTAGGAGCATCTATGGATCCAAACTCGGCGGCGATCGAACGTGAGGTCGCTTTTGGGTTCCAATCGGCTGCAGAACTGCCGGCATTCGAGGCCCCCGTGGTCGAGGTGCCGCTTGATCGTAGCGCGACGGACCTCGATCTGTGCCGGATGGCTGAGGGTGGGAACATTGCTGCCTTCGAGCTCCTTTACGAGCGCTATCATCGCCGTACTTACAGCCTCTGCATGCGGATGACGAGCAGCCAGACGGAGGCTGAGGACCTTACACAAGAGGTCTTTATCCAGCTTTTCCGAAAAGTTGGAAGCTTCCGCGGGGATTCTGCCTTTTCGACATGGCTGCACAGGCTAACGGTAAACCAGGTGCTCATGCATTTCCGTCGTCGGAGCGTGAAGAACGAACGCACGAGCGAGGACGGAGAGATGCCCGAGCAGACCGTGACCGGTTCTGCAAACCCGAACAAGATGCAGGTCGTCGACCGCATCGCTCTCAAGAACGCGATCGCGGAGCTGCCCAACGGATATCGAAAGGTCTTCGTTTTGCATGATATTCAGGGATTCGAACACGAGGAGGTCGCCCGGATGATGGGCATCTCGGTCGGCACGTCGAAGTCCCAGCTTCATAAGGCCAGGCTGAAACTTCGCGGCCTACTTATCAAGCAGCAGGATTAATCATAATTTTGAGCTTACAGGACACGAACAATCGCTAATTGTTCGTGTTTTTTTTGTCCGCTTTTTCAGGGGTTCGCGAGGCAACTTATACGTTATTGACTTAATCTATCAATTGACAAAGAATTGTCCCGAAATGACCTGCGACGAGTGTAAAGAGCTGATCGGTGCCTTCATCGATAATGACCTGGACGAACCCCGGGCGTCCCTGCTCCGCGCTCACCTGGCGTTTTGCCCGCCGTGCGCGGTCGTTTGTGAAGAAGTGACGTCGCTTCTCGATATTTGTAAGACCGAGCCTGCCGACTTGATCGTTCCGCCCAATTCACGCCAGATGTGGCTCAGGATAAACAACGTCATCGAGAACGAGGTGAAGGCTGTGCCGGCTGCTGTAGAGCCTGCCCGGGTACGAGCGTTCTCCTTTTGGAAGGTAGCGACGGCCCTTGCTCTGATCGCGGTCGTCAGCTCGTTCGCGACGGTGGTCGCCCTGCGAAGCTATGGCTCGCAGCCCTCGGATGATATTGGAGCACGCTCTGCCGCGACACAGACGACCTTCGAGAAGTATCTTGGTAAGCTTGGCCTCATCGAAACGCCGCAGCAGGCCCTCGAGCGCCGGATCAGGGAACGACAGAACGCAATAGAATATTGGAATAGTCGTGTGCAGGCTCGCCGCTCGCAGTGGGACAGAACGACTCGTGAAGCGTTTGACCGAAACATGCAGGTTTTGGACGAATCGGTAAACGATTATCAGACAATACTCCAAAGGGATCCTGATGATGAGCTCTCCGGCGAAATGCTCGACGCGGTGATGAACGATAAAATGAATCTTTTGCGAGATTTTTCTGACCTTTAACAATTGATGACCTATCGATCGAAGACCGTTTACAGCCGTGCGGCCCGGAAAACTACGATCCTCCTGAGCGTAGTTTTTTTCTTTGTCGCGCTTTCCGGCACCGCGGTCGCTCAAAAGAAGTTCTCGAAGAATTACCCCGCCGGACAGAATGTCCGCATTCAGTTAATGAACCGAACGGGAACGGTTACCGTTGAAGGTTGGAATCGTCCTGAGATCAATATTTCGGCCTCGATGGAGTCTCCGGCCGCCGCCATCGTCCCGCAGAGCCTTTCGGGGCTTATCCTCATCGATATGGTCCGGGACAATCAGGGCCGGGAAACTGGAAGCGTTAACTTCACGATCCGCGTGCCTTACACGTCGATGGTCGACATCGAGACGCGCGTAGGGAACCTGAGCGTGACCAATATCCGCAGCGGCCTCGTCCGGGCGCACATCTCGACCGAGGGGGACATCGTGCTGACGAATCTCGAGTGCAAGATGGTGGCCGCGGACAACGTAAGCGGCGACATTTTCTTCGACGGGCTGATCATGGAAAACGGTGCATATCGCTTTTCGTCGAGCAAGGGCGTGATCAATTTGAGGATCCCGTTCAACTCGTCGTTTAAGCTGGTAGCAACGGCGCCGTCCACGCGAAATATTTCCTTAGGCTCGTTCTCTAATGCGAACACGAATTTTCTTGGTGACGGTCGGCGTGTGGTAGGCCGCTACGGCGACGGCAGCGCGACTCTTTCCGTGACCAATCAGCGCGGCTCGATAATGTTCCTTCCCAGATAATTCGTTGACCACCTGATGCAGGCGGTCTAGAATAGCTGCAGTCCTCTCCCTTTCGATCCATGAAAATATCAAGATCTCTGGTCCTATCGGTCCTGATCGTCGTCTGTGCATTTGCCGCGAGCGCACAGGTTAAGCGAACTTTGACGAAGAACGATCGGTTCCCCTTCGGCTCCGGTGGAACTGTCGCCATCACGGGAGCTCCCGCAGGTTCGATCCACATCAAAGGCGGGAGCGTCGATGAGGTCGAGATCACGGCTACGATAGAAATGACCGCGCCAAACGAGGCCGGCATTGCTAAGCTCGCCGAATTTACGGGCTTTGTCACCGACGAGTCGATCGCCAAGGCCTCGATCATCAGCATAGGATCGAATTCCAAGGAAATGCTGAAGAAGGCAGGGAAGAAGATCCCGAAGGACCTCGTCGGCCTTCCGTTTCGGATCGATTACGTGATCACTGTTCCCCGTTACTGCGATCTCGAAATAGACGGCGGCGTGGGCGATCTCTCGGTCGAGAACGTCGAGGGATCGCTGTTCATAAATTTTATCGAGACCAAGGCGACTCTCACACTATTTAGCGGGACGGCGAGCATCACGGTTCAGAAGGGAAGCGTCGACGCGGCGTTCGGGACCAGGCTTTGGCGCGGACGCTCCGCGGCCATCCAGGTCGGTTCGGGCGATATCTCCGTGCATTTGCCAAGCACCCAAAGTGCCGACATTGATGCCATCGTGCTTCGAAGCGGGGCGATCACGAACGATTTCCCGGACCTAAAGCCTCGTGATCGAAAGGCACCCTTCACGGATAAAACTATCCTCGCAAAGGCCGGTACCGGCGGCCCGCCCATCAAGCTCGGTGTCGGCGACGGGACTATCAAGATCGGCGTGCTTGGAAGATAGCTGCGCACATTTACGTATAGCAAATTTAGGGTGGTAAACTGTTTCGGTTTATTACCCTTTTTTGTCGAAGAGCAGGCTCCTAATGAGTATTAAATCGGATATCTGGCTGCGCCGAATGGCGGAAGAGCAGGGAATGATAACGCCCTTTTTGAGCGGGCTCGTTCGCGAGGCCGACGGCAAGCGGATCATCTCGGCGGGATGCTCGAGCTACGGCTACGACATGCGGCTCGCGGATGACGGCTTTCGCATCTTCTCATCCGTCCACGCAAAGGAGATCGATCCGAAGCGTTTCGACGAGCAGTCATCGCTGATCGAACCGGAGCTTCACGACGCCGAGGATGGTGCCAAGTATTATCTTCTACCGCCGCATCATTATGGACTTGGAGTAACCGTCGAGACGTTTAAGATGCCGCGCAATGTGACCGGTGTCGCGCTCGGGAAATCCACCTACGCTCGTGCCGGGCTGCTCGTCAATACAACCCCGCTTGAGGCCGGCTGGACCGGCCGTCTTGTCGTCGAGATCGCTAATCTCGCGAACTTGCCGCTTCGGGTTTATGTCAACGAAGGTATCGGTCAGATCCTTTTCTTTGAGTCGGACGAGGACTGCGACGTTTCTTACGAGGATCGCGGAGGCAAATATCAGGGCCAGACCGGACTCACCTTTGCGAAGGTCTAACGCATGTCCGCTTTTGGGAACATCACCTTTTCAGGCTCTTCGTTGAGCCTGGTTAGGATCTTTTTGATCAGCCGCGTTTTGACGCTGCCGGCCATTTTCGGCTCGACGAGGTAGCGAACTATCGCCTCGATCCACGTGTTCTCGCTGATGCGAAAGACGACCACGGGCCGCTCCTGCACCTCGAGCTGGTCGACCGGCGTCTGGGCCAGGACTTCGCGATAAACACGCACACGCTCCATCATCGCTTCGCCGACCTCTTCCGTGGCAGCTTCGCTCATCACCTTTGATACGAATTCCAGATCACTCTGATACGCGACCTGTACCTTTACGTCGTTCCAGATGTAAGGGAAGAGCGACCAGGAATAGTTATGAACGACGCTATTCAGAACGCGTGAATTCGGGAACTTAATGATGCGTCCGCTCGGATGATTCGACGTCGAAAGCAGTTCCCCGCCGAACTCCCAGAGTGTCGTGTCGAGATAGCTCACCGCGATGACATCGCCCGTCGCATCACCCATCTTGATCCGGTCCCCGACCTTATACGGGACCTTTACGAGAATATAGACCCAGCCGATAAAGCTTGTGATGGGAGTCTGTAGTGCAAATCCGAGGATCAGCGATATCAATCCGAACGAGACGACGGCCGTGTACCAGTTCGCGAAAAGGACCGTAAGAATGATGAAGGCTACGACGAGACCCGCGATGAGCTTAACGACCCGGTTCAGATTGTAGCGGGCCGCCCCGTTCGCCAAGCGGTCGACGAGATAGACGCGCGAGGCGCGGAAGAATCCCAGAGCGAAAACAACAGCCATCCCGCCGCTCAATATCCTTTCGAGCAGCAGCACATACGGATCCGGAATGTTGAAAATGTGAAGCTCGACGACGTAATACACCGCCGCAAACGAGAGCAGCAGGATGACATAGGTCGTGAACCAAAGTTTCTGGACCGGCGCCACGGGCTCCGGCTTGCGCGTCGCAACGCCGCCGGTCGACTGCTCGAGCTCACGCTTGACCTCCGGGGTTTCGCTCAAATGCTCGGCTTGTTCGTGCGTTTTGTCCATTCTTCGGCTGCTAGTCAGCATAGCGCGCAAACGCCCGATATCAGCGTTCTGTGGATTACAATTCCGCTTCGCGCCATAATCCTATCTACGTGCAGCAGATATCGAATTATATCGGCGGTGAGCTCGTCGCACCCGCATCTGGCGAATATCTCGACAACTTCGACCCGTCGACGGGCGAAGTATATTCGCTGATCGCGGATTCCGACGATCGTGATGTTCACCTGGCAGTCGAGGCGGCGAAGGTCGCGTTCCCTGCATGGTCGCGAACGCCGCCGGAGGCCAGATTTGAGACCTTGATGCGGCTCGTGAACCTCATCGAGCGTGATCTCGAGACGCTCGCCCTCGCTGAGAGTATCGACAACGGGAAGACCGTTACCATCGCACGCAGGCTCGATATTCCGCGAGCGGCGTCGAATTTTCGTTTCTACGCGACCGCGGCTATGCATATGGCGAACGAGTCGCACGACACCTCGGTTCCGGGCGGCGGCAATGCTCTCAACTACACGCTTCGCCAGCCGGTTGGCGTCGTCGGATGTATTTCGCCGTGGAATCTGCCGCTCTATCTTTTTACATGGAAGATCGCACCCGCGATCGCCGCCGGCTGTACGGTCGTCGCGAAACCCAGTGAGGTCACGCCGATGACCGCTTATCTCCTTTCAAAACTGTGCATAGAAGCCGGCCTCCCGTCCGGCGTACTGAATATTGTGCACGGGACGGGGCCTAAGGTGGGCTCGGCGCTCGTCGCGCACAAGGACGTGAAAGCTATCTCCTTCACCGGCGGTACAGCGACGGGCGAGGAGATCGCACGCACGGCAGCGCCGATGTTCAAGAAGCTGTCGCTCGAGCTCGGCGGCAAGAATCCGAATATGATTTTCGCCGACTGCAACTATGAGGAAATGCTCAACGAGACGCGGCGTGCCGCTTTCGCCAACCAGGGCGAGATCTGTCTCTGCGGCTCGCGTATATTCGTCGAGCGGCCGATCTACGAGCGTTTCAAAAAGGACTTCGTAGACCAGGTCTCGAAACTTAAAGTCGGCGATCCCCTCGACGAGGCGACGGATGTGGGAGCGATCGTATCGAGATCTCACTTCGATAAGATCATGTCCTACATCGACCTCGCCCAAAAAGAAGGCGGGAGGATCCTATGTGGAGGGAATTCGGTTGACCTCACTGGCAAGACGACGACACGCGGAGAGGGAGCAATTCCGCATTCCGCACTCCGCACTCCGCATTTGAATGGGTGGTTCATCGAGCCGACAGTGATCGAGGGCCTCTCTCACGATTGTCGGACCAACCAGGAAGAGATCTTTGGCCCGGTCGCGACAATTATGCCTTTCGATACGGAGGACGAGGTCCTGGCCTACGCTAATTCCGTCCGCTACGGACTCGCGTCGACCGTTTGGACGGAAAACCTCGGTCGTGCCCACCGCGTCGCGGCGCGGCTCGAGGCGGGCATCGTTTGGGTCAATTGCTGGCTTCTAAGAGACTTGCGTACCCCCTTCGGCGGCGTCAAAGACAGCGGCGTCGGGCGCGAAGGCGGTTTCGAAGCTCTCCGATTTTTTACTGAAGAGAAGAACGTCTGCATTAAATTATGAAACGAATCTCATTGGCCATAACTCTCGCTCTCCTGACCGTAACCCTTACACTTGCACAGACGAAACCGCCGACGGAATCGGCCATGGACCGCTTTCTTCGCTATGTGAAGATCGACACGCAGTCCGCCGAGGACCAGACGACGGTGCCGTCGACGAAGAAGCAGTTCGACCTTGCCCGGTTACTGGAAAAGGAGCTGGGCGCTCTTGGCGTGCAGAACGTGCGCGTGAGCGAGTTCGGCATCGTGTACGGAATGGTGCCGGGAAATCTCGCGGACAATTCCAGGGTGCCGACGATCGGTTTTATCGCCCACATGGACACTTCGCCGCAGGTGTCGGGCGCGAACGTTAACGTCAACATCGTCAAAAATTACCAGGGTGGCGACATCGTCCTGCCGAACGACAAGTCGCAGGTCATCGCGGTCGATAAGAATCCCGACCTTAAAAATCTCATCGGCGACGACATCATTACGGCGGACGGCACAACGCTGCTCGGTTCCGACGACAAATCGGGTGTTGCCGAGATAATGACGATGATCGACATTCTCAAACAGAATCCGCAGATCAAGCACGGCAACATCGCCATGGCTTTTACGCCCGACGAAGAGGTCGGCGGCGGCATCGATAAATTCGAGATCGAAAAGTGGGGAGCGAAATTCGCTTACACCGTCGACGGCGAGCAGCTCGGCGACATCTCGAATGAGACCTGGTCGGCACGCACCGCCACCGTAACGTTTCACGGAAAATCGACGCATCCGGGCACGGCCAAAGGCATCATGATCAACTCCATGTACGCGGCCGGGGCGTTCCTCGACGCTTTTAAGGCGGCCGTTCCTAACCGGCCCGAAACGACCGAAGGACGCGAGGGATTTCTGCATCCGTATTCGGCGACGATGACCGAGGAAACCTCGACGATCAAGATCCTACTTCGTAACTTCGACATCAACGGCCTTGTGGGTGAGGAAGATGCGGTCAAGAAGGTCGTCGCCGACATTCAGAAACGTTATCCGGACGTAAAGATCGACTATGAGTCAAAGCTTGGCTATCTCAACATGAAAGAGGTGCTCAAGGATTACCCGCAGCTTACCGACTATGCGATCGAGGCCTCAAAGCGTGCCGGCGTAACGCCTGGGATCCGGCCGATCCGCGGCGGCACCGACGGCTCGAACCTGACCGCCCGCGGCCTGCCGACGCCGAATCTTTTCACCGGCGGACACAATTTTCACGGCAAGCTGGAGTTCAATTCGAGAAAAGGATTGGAGAAGTCCACGGACACCCTCGTGAACCTCGTCCAGATCTGGGCCGAGAAAGGGGCATCTAAGTAAGCTCGGCCGATCCGGAGAAAAAGCGCGTCCTCTCGTTAGAAGGGACGCGCTTTTTCTTTTTAGGAACCGGAAGCCTCAGGCTTCCGCGAGAAACCTCGTTAATCTTTCCACAGATCAGGAAACTGTGCCTTCAGAGCCGCGACCTTCGGCTGGTCGTTGATGACGATATAGGGCTCGTCGGGATTCTTCTTGAGATAATCCTGGTGATACGGCTCTGCCTCGTAGAAATCTGTCAGTGGGGCGAGCTGCGTGACAATAGGCTTGTCGAACTTCTTCGCTTTTGTCAGTGAGTCGATGTAATCTGCCGCCGCTTTCTTTTGCTCCTCGCTAGTGTAGAAAATGGCAGACCTGTACTGCGTCCCGTGGTCCGGGCCCTGATAATTCAATTCGGTCGGATCGTGAACGACGGAGAAGAATATTTCGAGCAGTTTTGCGTAGCTGACCTTTTCAGGATCGAAGGTCACCTTGACTGACTCTGCATGGCCGGTCGTCCCTTCACTTACGCGGCCATAATCCGGTTTCTTAAGTGTGCCTCCCGCATAACCTGAGCGAGCGTCCGTAACGCCTTTGACATGCTCGAAGACGGCCTCGACACCCCAGAAACATCCTCCCGCGAAAACAGCGACCTCCGTCCCTTTCTCCGCGGACGACGGCTCGACAGGGGCCGCTTTAATATCGGCGACGGGAGTTGAGCTCGTTGCCGTGCTGCAAGCGAAAAGTGCGGCCGCCAAAATGAATGTTAAAAGTTGTCTGATCATGACCTTCATTTCCTTTGAATCCCGCTCATTTCGAATCGGAGTTGAGTTCTAATATACTGCAATTGAATCAGCAGTATTAGATGCCGCTTGCGGCAGATCCGTCTACCCGATATGGCAGACCGCGAGGTCAATTCGTCTAAAGCGCCCGAACCCGTCGGACTCTATCCGCACGCCCGCAGGGTGGGGAACTTGCTCTTCCTGTCGGGAGTCGGCCCCCGAGAGCGGGGTACCGCCACGATCCCGGGCGTCAAATTGGGCCCGGATGGAGAGGTCATCGCGTACGACATCGAGGCCCAGTGCCGGTCGGTCTTCCGTAACGTACGCACGATCGTTCAGGAAGCAGGTTCTTCCTGGGAGAATATCGTCGACGTCACAGTATTCCTGACGAGCATGAAAGATGATTTTGCGACCTACAACCGCATCTACGCCGAGTATTTTTCCGACAACCGCCCTTGCCGCACGACGGTCGAGGTCGGTGCCCTTCCTACTCCTATAGCAATTGAATTAAAAGTTATCGCAACTATTTCTGAGGAGAGTACATGATAGAAACACACGGTTACGCAACTGACGGCCCCGAGGCGAAGTTTCACCCCTGGACTTTTGAAAGACGGGATGTCGGACCGAAGGACATCCTGATCGAGATCGAATACGCGGGCATCTGCCACTCGGACATTCACGCGGCCAAGAACGAATGGGAAGCGATGATGCCGACGACGTACCCACTCGTACCCGGGCACGAGATCGTCGGACGGGTCACGCAGGTCGGCGATTCCGTCACGAAGTTCAAGGTCGGGGATATCGCAGGGATCGGGTGCTTTATCGATTCTTGCCGCGAATGCAAGCCGTGCAAAGAAGGGTTCCAGCAGTTCTGCGTCAAAGGCGCGGCGTTTACCTATGCCGGTACGTACATGGACCGCGTGACGCCCACCTATGGCGGATACTCGGACAAGTACGTGATCGACGAGAACTACGCGCTGAAGGTCAACGACAATGTCGGCGATCTCGCCGGGGTAGCACCCTTGATGTGCGCCGGCATTACGACATATTCACCGCTTCGCCGTTTTGGAGCCGGACCAGGAAAGAAGGTCGGTATCGTAGGACTCGGCGGACTCGGACACATGGGGGTGAAGCTCGCGGTCGCGATGGGCGCGGATGTCACAGTTTTCAGCACCTCGCCGTCTAAAGAACCCGATGCCAAGTCCCTTGGCGCTCATCATTTTGTAGTTACGAAGGATCCCGCGAATCTCGAGCCGCTCGCCGGTCAGTTCGACATCATTCTCGATACGGTTTCGGCGGATCACGATATTAATCCCTACATCGCAATGCTTGGCGTTCGCGGTACGCTTGTCGTTATCGGCGTCCCGCCGAGCCCGAACAGCGTCCATTCTTTCGGGCTGATCTTTGGGAATAAATCGATAGCCGGCTCGCTGATCGGCGGGATCCCTGAAACGCAGGAAATGCTCGATTTCTGCGCCGAGCACGGTGTCAAATCCGAGGTCGAGGTCATCAAACCGGACTACATAGAAACGGCGTACGACCGCACTGTAAAGTCCGATGTGCGTTATCGATTTGTCATCGATATAAAAAATGCCTAGATACATCGCCTTGCTGCGCGGCATCAACGTTGGCGGCGGCAACATGATGAAGATGGACGAACTCAAAGCCGTGTTCGAGGAACTCGGCTTTAAGTTCGTCAAGAGCTACATAAACAGCGGGAATCTCGCCTTTGATACTAAGAAGACGGCGCCCGGTAAGCTAGAATCCAGGATCGAGGCAGCCATCGAGAAACGCTTCGGCCGTGCAGTGCCCGTCATGGTCCGAGAACAGGCGGATATCTCTCGGATCATCAAGGCCAATCCCTTTCACGGCGAGTACGCAAGCCATAAGGAAATGCACGTACTTTTCCTAAAGGACGACGTGCCCGAGGAGAAGCAGGCCTTGCTCGAAACTGCCGCTCCCCCGGGCGATAGGTATGAGATCCGCCACCGCGAGATCTATTGCCATCTCACTAAGGGTGTCGCCGAAAGTCTGCTTACCAAAGGATTCTTCGAAAAAAAGCCTTCCGTCACATACACGGGCCGAAACTGGCGCACGGTCGAGAAGCTTCTCGAGCTTTAGAATTCCTGTAAATTCTGACAGTTAACAACCGCCAAACCGGCTGGGATAATTCATTTCCGAGGATTTTGCGTCGGGGTAAGACAAGGAGATGGATATGATCCGAGCCAAATACACGCTTGCGCTGTTTGCTGCTGCTGTCCTTTTTTCAGTGGCGGCGATGGGGCAAAAAGCAGCCGAGCTCGATAAAAAGGTCGACGAAGGTATGACAAGGCTGCTGGCCTCATCGGACGCGGCTAAGGCTTTGGCAAAAGGTGCGAAGGGAATATTGCTCTTTCCAAGCGTCAAAAAGGCCGGCTTTATCGTCGGGGGGCAGTACGGTGAAGGCGCCCTTCGAATCAACGGCGCTACCCAGGGGTATTACAAGACGACCGCGGCGTCGTTCGGACTGCAAGCCGGCGGGCAGAAATTCGGTTATGCGATGTTCTTTATGAATGAGGGAGCAATGAAATACCTGAAGGAAAGCAAAGGCTGGGAGGTCGGCGTCGGACCGAGTTTTGTCGTTGTCGACGAGGGGATCGCCAGGTCGCTCACAACCTCGTCGGCGAGAAGTGATATTTACGTTTTCTTTTTCGGGCAAAAGGGACTGATGGGAGGCCTAGGCATCCAGGGGTCGAAGATCACAAAGATCGATAAAAAGTAAGCCTCAGGTTTCAGATCGTTTGACCGAACATCCGGCCCCTGAGAATGGGGCCGGATTTTTTTGGCGGGCTACTCTCCTTTCGGTTTGATGGTTTCGTGGTTAGAATTCCCTTATGATCCGCCGCCCGTTCAATTTCAAACAGTGGATAGATGAGCACCGGCATCTCCTCAAGCCTCCTGTCGGGAACCAGTGTGTTTACGATGACGACGACTTTATCGTCATGGTCGTCGGCGGCCCTAACTCGCGAAAGGATTACCACTGGGACGAGGGTGAGGAACTTTTTTACCAGCTTGAGGGCGACATCAAGGTACAGGTCCAGGAGGACGGTAAGGCCGTCGAACTGCCGATTCGCGAGGGCGAGATGTTTTTGCTGCCGCCGCGTGTGCCGCACAACCCGATACGGGGCGAGAACACTGTCGGTCTTGTCATCGAGCGCAAACGCCGCGACGGCGAGCTCGACGGACTGGTCTGGTTCTGCGAGAACTGCAACAACAAGCTTTACGAAGAGTATTTCCAGCTCACGGATATCACGACACAGTTTCAGGGTGTCTTTAAGAAGTTCTACGGTTCTGAAGACCTCCGCACCTGCAAAAAATGCGGCAGCGTCATGGAGCCCCCGGCTGTGGTGAGCTAGACCGCTCGCCGGCGTAGCACCGGAAGGCGTTAGATCTCGGCCGGGCGAACGAGCCGAGCTCAACGCCGCGATGAGCTGATTTGGCTGCCTCTTCAGGGGCAGCCATTTTTGTGAAATGCCGGGTTTCGGTTTCGCTTGCACAATTGGCACAATGTTCCCAATGCTGAAGATCGACGTCCACACCCACATCCTTCCTCGGGATATCCCCCGATGGAAAGAGCGTTTCGGTTACGGTGGGTTCATCAGCCTAGATCACTACAAACCGTGCTGCGCTCGAATGGTGAGAGACGACGGAACTCAGTTTCGCGATGTCGAAGAGAATTGCTGGGACCCCGTAAAACGTATCGAGGATTGTGACGCCTCGGAAGTGCGCGTCCAGGTGCTTTCGACGGTCCCCGTAATGTTCAGCTATTGGGCGGAGCCAAAGGACGGGGCGGAGGTCGCGGCATTCTTAAACGATCATATCGCTGAGGTCGTGTCGGAGTTCCCGCTTCGATTCATTGGACTCGGAACGGTGCCGATGCAGGATACGGGGCTCGCGATCAGGGAACTCGAGCGCTGTAAGACGATCGGTCTCGCGGGTGTCGAGATCGGAACGAACGTTAATCAAACGAATCTGAGCGAGCCGCGTTTTCTCGAGTTCTTCGCAGCGTGCGCGGACCTCGGAATGGCTGTTTTCGTCCATCCGTGGGACATGATGGGCGAAAAAGACATGCAGAAATACTGGCTGCCATGGCTGGTCGGCATGCCCGCCGAAGTCTCGCGTGCGATCTGTTCGCTGATCTTTTCGGGAACCCTGGATAAATTACCGGGCCTTCGGCTCCTGTTTGCACACGGCGGCGGGGCATTTCCTGCGACGTTAGGGCGTATTGAACATGGATTCACGGTTCGTCCGGACCTTTTCGGCGATAACGAGCATGGCCCGCGGCGGTATCTGGATCGACTATATTTCGACTCGCTCGTGCATTCTCCGGAAATGCTCGACTACCTTATTAACCTCGTCGGGGCAGAACGGATCGCCCTCGGTACGGATTATCCTTTTCCGCTCGGAGAGGCGACGCCGGGGCAGTTAATACAGAAAAGCGACTATCCGGAGGACGTCAAAGCGATGCTCTGCCACAATGCGGCCCTACGCTGGCTCGGTCTCGACAAGGCAAAATATGACTTGACCAGCTAGTCTGACTAGATCGATAATCGGACCATGAAAGCGAGTGTGTACGAGGCAAAGTCGAAGCTCAGTCAAATGATCAACAAGGCTCTCGAGGGTGAGGAAGTCATCATTACCCGTAATGGAAAGGACGTGGTGAAGCTTTCGCCGGTTGAGAAAAAGAAACGCGGGTGGATAGGCATGTATGAGGGCAAGATCGCGATTCATGATGATTTCGACGATCCGCTTCCCGAATTTGAGGATTATACTTGAGCATTCTCTTAGACACTCATGTCTTTCTTTGGGCCGCCGGAATTGGCAAACGCTTATCGCCGGGGGCTCGGGAGCTTTTGGATGATTCGGAGACCCCGATATTTTTCTCGGCGGCGAGTGCCTGGGAGATAGCCATTAAGTGGTCTATAGGAAGGCTCGAGCTGCCTGAGCATCCCAGTGATCTCGTGCGAAATGCCCTTGCAGCGTCAGGCCTGTCGCAACTGGCGATCACGATGCGAGACGCGGTCGGCGTCGCCGGGCTGCCTTTTCACAATAAAGATCCGTTTGACCGACTGCTTGTCGCTCAGGCCCGGACCAATGGCCTCCGGCTGATGACGGCCAACCCGGTTCTCGAGAGGTACGATGTCGATGTGATCGCACTTTGGCTGGATGACGATGAATGATGCACAGGTAAGCGCGGCGGAAATGGACGCGGGCGACCCGCTTCGCTTTTTTCGCGACCGCTTTCATTTTCCTGAAGGCTCGGACCCGATCTATTTCACAGGCAATTCACTTGGCTTGATGCCGAAGAAGGCGCGCGAATATGTCGATCAGGAGCTCGACGATTGGTCGCGGCTCGCGGTCGAGGGACATATCCACGCGAAGAACCCTTGGCTGCCGTATCACGAATTCCTGACCGAACCGATGGCGAGAGTTGTCGGAGCCCTGCCCTCGGAGACCGTCGTCATGAACGCCCTCACTGTCAACCTGCATCTACTGCTGGTCTCGTTCTATCGGCCCACGACTGAACGACACAAGATCGTCATAGAACGCGGAGCATTTCCGTCAGACCATTACGCGGTCGAATCGCAGATAAGGTTCCACGGTTTCGACCCTGCCGCATCGCTCGTCGAGCTTACTCCCCGCGAAGGCGAATCGAACTTGCGTACGGACGACATTGTCGCTGCTATCGAACGCGATGGACCCTCGATCGCTCTCGTCCTGTTGGGCGGCGTAAATTATTACACGGGCCAAGCGTTCGAAATGGAGACGATCACCGAGGCAGGTCACAAGGTGGGAGCCGTCGTCGGATTCGACCTCGCGCACGCCGCCGGGAATCTCGAGCTCAGGATGCACGACTGGAACGTCGATTTCGCGTGCTGGTGTTCGTACAAGTATCTCAACGGCGGTCCCGGTGCGGTGGGCGGAGTTTTTGTTCACGAACGTCACGCGACATCCTTCGATCTGCCGCGATTCGCCGGCTGGTGGGGCAACAATAAGCAAACACGATTCCTGATGGGACCGAACTTCGAATGCCTTCCGGGGGCCGAGGGCTGGCAGCTCTCTAATCCTCCCATCCTGCAGATGGCTGCACTGCGTGCTTCGCTTGAGATCTTTGAAGAGGCCGGTATGCCTGCGTTGCGAAAAAAGAGCGAGCGTCTGACCGGCTATCTGGAATCGTTGATCAACGAGATCCAGGGGGCTCCTATCGAGATCATCACTCCGCAAGATCCCGCACAGCGGGGATGCCAGCTTTCTATCCGCGTAAAGGATCCGAAGAGCGGATTACTCGACAAACTGGCAACTCGAGGAGTATTTGCGGACTGGCGTGAACCCGACGTGATCCGCGTCGCTCCGACACCGCTATACAATTCCTTTTCCGACGTCCATAGATTCGCCGAGATACTCAAAGAATGCCTCGCGTAACGGTCATCGGTGCGGGGCTTGCCGGATCGCTGCTGTCGATCTATCTCGCCAAGCGCGGGATCGAGGTCGACGTTTTCGAGGCACGCGGCGATATGCGAAAGGAGGAGGTCGCCGCCGGCCGCTCGATCAACCTGGCACTTTCGGACCGCGGCATCGCGGCTCTTCGGGAGGTCGGGATGGACGAGTACATGCTCGCGGAGGCGGTGCCGATGCATGGCCGGATGATCCACGGTCCGACCGGCGAGCAGAAGCTGCTTCCTTACAGCGGGCGCGAAGGTGAATATATAAATTCCGTTTCGCGCGCCGGCCTCAACATCGCCCTCATCAACGAAGCCGAGAAATATGACGGCGTATCCTTCCATTTCGAACACAAATGTTCTGCGGTTGAGACGACTACCGGCGAGACGAGCTTTTCGAATGGTGCGAGTGTCACGGCTGAGACCTTGATCGCGACGGACGGAGCCGGCTCGGCCGTCCGGCAAGCGATGGAAGGTCAGGTCGTGGGCTTTGACGGACGATCGATATTCCTTGAGCATGGCTACAAGGAACTGCACATTCCGCCCACAGCTGACGGAGGATTCCGGCTGGAAAAGAACGCACTTCACATTTGGCCGCGTCATCAGTTCATGATGATCGCGCTGCCGAATTTTGACGGCAGTTTTACGTGCACCTTATTTCTTGCAAAGCTCGGTGAGGCGAGCTTTGACCAGCTAGCAACCGAAGCCGATGTCGTCGCTTTTTTTGAAAGGGAATTCGCGGACGCCGTCCCGCTGATGCCAACGCTTGTTGAAGACTTTTTTAGTAATCCTACGGGAGACCTCGGCACGCTTAAGTGCTGGCCGTGGAATGTTGACGGAAAGATCCTTTTGCTCGGTGATTCCGCACACGCTATGGTGCCGTTCTACGGCCAGGGGATGAACTGCGCGTTCGAGGACGTACGTGTGCTCGACGGACTGATCGAACAGCATGGAACCGACTGGGAAACCATCTACAAACTCTACGCCGAAGCTCGTAAGAACAATACTGACGCGATCCAGGACATGGCGGAGGACAATTTCTATGAGATGCGCGATCGCGTAGCAGACCCCGTGTTTCAGCGAAAGCGTCAGTTGGAGACCACCCTAGAACAAACGTATCCCGATTATTTTTCCCGCTATTCGATGGTAACTTTTCGCGAGGACCTGCCGTATTCTGTTGCAAAGGAGAAGGGCAACGCCCAGGACCGGCTTTTGATGGAGATCTGTTCGATAACTGAAGACTTCAGCTCGATCGACGCGGAAGACGTCATTCGGCGTGCCCGTGAACTGTAATGATAAAAGTCGCAATTCCAACGATACTGATATTTATGTCGGCTCTGACAGCCTGTGCCCAAAAGCAGACGGCCGAGAGCTTATACGGAGATTGGACCGGCGAGTCGAAGTGCGTCGGAAGCAATCCGTATTGCCATGACGAGATCGTCGTCTATCATTTGACGCGCTCAAAGGCCGATCCGGCGAAGATCAACCTTGCGGCCGATAAGATAGTCGACGGCAAGCCCGATCCGATGGGCGAGTTCGATATGACATTCGACGCCGAGAAGATGACGCTGACGTCGGAGTTCACCATCAAACGCACGGGCGGCAAGGGTGTCTGGCTCTTTACGGTAAGGGGCGACAAGATGGACGGTACGCTCACCGTATTCCCGGAGAATGAGGTCGGACGCAAGATCCACGTCGAGCGAAAAAACGACAAACAATGACGGTCGTCGATATTTCGATCCCGTTGCGTTTTGACGGGCCTCAGCCAAATGCATTCGGCGTCGAGCCGGCGACGGCAAAGACCCTCGGCGATACAAGGACCGGCTCGAGTGTGAACTTTGAGCAATACACCTTCACGCCTCATTGCAACGGGACGCACACAGAGTGTGTCGGCCACATCACAGATGAGCGGATATCGGTTCGCGAATGCCTGAAGGACGTCGTGATCCAGGCGCTGCTCATATCGGTCGAACCGGAGGCTGCGGAAAACGGCGACCGCGTGATCTCACGTCGATCTTTGGAGCCACTTCTGGTCGGCACGCAGCTGCGGGACAGGGCACTCATTATCCGAACGCTGCCAAATGACGACAGTAAGCAAGAACGCGTTTATAACGATGCGAACATCCCGCCCTACTTTGCGCGGGATGCAATGGAGTTCATCGTGGAATGCGGCGTGAAACACCTTCTCGTCGATCTGCCGTCGGTCGATAGGCTCCATGACGAGGGCAAGCTCGTAAATCACCGCATTTTTTGGAATGTTGAGCAGGGAGGTAAAGAGGTGAGTGCCTCCACACGGATGGAAAGCACGATCACGGAACTTATCTTCGTTCCCAATGCGGTCGCTGACGGGAAGACGCTGCTCAATCTGCAGATCGCCCCGTTCGAAACCGACGCCGCACCTAGCCGGCCGTTATTATTTGACCGCGTGTTCGAGAGCTGACTTTAGCTCGGGATATTTGAATTCGAATCCGGCGTCTTCGAGCCGCTTGGGCAGGACCTTCGTGCTCGTCAGTAAAAGCTCGTCCCCCATCTCGCCCATCAGCATCGACACCGCGAATTCCGGGAGTGGGATAAACGTCGGACGATAGAGCACGTCACCCATCGTCTTTGTAAACTCTTCATTCGTAACGGGATGCGGGCTCACAGAGTTTACCGCCCCGCGGATGTTCTCGTGCTCGATGACGAAATTGATCGCGTTTACGTGATCGTCGACCGATATCCAGCTCATCCACTGCTTGCCGCTTCCGATCACTCCGCCGACACCCATTTTGAAGGGCAGCAGCATCGTTCCGAGTGCCCCGCCGTCCTTCGCAAGTACAATGCCGGTGCGAAGAAGTACGGTGCGGATCCCCGCATCCTCTGCACGGCGAGCTTCTGATTCCCACGCCTTCGAGACCTCGGCGAGAAAGGTATCTCCCGCGGCGCTCGACTCGGTAACTTCCTCGTCACCGCGTTCGCCGTAGAAGCCGATGGCGGATGCCGAGACGAGGACCTTGGGTTTTTCCTTGAGCTTCGAAATAGCGTCGACGACGTTTCGCGTACCGAGAACGCGGCTGTCCTTGATCGCTTTCTTCTTTTCGTCAGTCCAGCGAAGACCGTTCACGCTCTCGCCCGCGAGATGGACGACGGCGTCCATACCCTCCAGCTTTTCGTGGTCGGAGAACCCGTTCTCAACACTCCACTGAATGTACCGCTCGTCTTTCGGCTCGGCGCGCGAGGCGAACAAGAGGTCGTAGCCCTTGTCTTCGAATGATCGTTTAAGAGCCGAGCCGATCAACCCGCTGGCACCCGTGATCAAGACCTTCATAGATTCGATTTAATCACGTTTCAGCGAACGTGGCGAAGGTCTTTCTGGACGAACTGGACCATCATGTCTATTTCACGCTTAGATAGCTGGTCGCGGAAGGCAACCATCCCGTTACCGCCGTTGGCGATGTGGTTATAGATCTCTTCGTCCGTTTTGTATTTATGCTCGCCGTCCCGAATGTTGGGGATCACGCGGCCGTCTTCAAGCGTCTGTCCCTCGCCCTCAGGGCCATGGCAGATCGCGCAGTTTTGGCGAAAGATCGAAGCTTCGTATGCTTTGCTGTTCGTGATGGAGTATCGCTGCGTGTCAGTTTTGAGGCACCCGACGGCTCCGATACAGAAAATGAGTGCGACCGCCCAAAGCTTTATTCGCATATCAGGACGAACCAGCCTCTTCGCGTAAAGCGCGTTTGATTATCTTTCCCGTACCGCCGATCGGCAGTGACTCGCGAAACTCGACGTGTCTTGGGTACTTGTTCGCCGCGATCTCCACGCGGCACCACCTTAGAAACTCGGCTTCGCTGAGCTGTTGGTCTTGCTTCAGCACGACGAAGGCCTTTACCTCTTCGCCAAGCCGCTCATCCGGAATGCCGACGACCGCGCAAAGCGAGATGGCCGGATGGGTGATAATGATCTCCTCGAGTTCCCGGGGATATACGTTGTAGCCGCCTCGAAGGATCATATCTTTCTTGCGGTCGACGATAGCTAGATAGCCCTCATCGTCCATGATCCCGATGTCGCCGGTATGGAACCATCCATTCCGAAAAGCCTCAGCGGTCGCCTCGGGACGCTTGTAGTAGCCCTTCATCACGTTCGTTCCACGGATCACGACCTCGCCGCGCTCACCACGCGGAACTTCGCGGTCCTCATCGTCGAAACATCTGACATCGACGCCAAAGATCGCCTGGCCCACCGTTCCCGGCTTTGAAGGCCTTTCAATGTGGTTGAAACACGCAAGAGGCGACGTCTCCGACAGGCCATAGCCCTCGAGGACGCGGACGTTGAACAGCCTTTCGAAATCCCGCATCAGCTCTACGGGCATCGGCGCACCGCCCGATGTGCATACCTTCATGCTCTCGGCGACCGGACGCACGTCGTAGTCGTTCTCCTCGACATATTTGACCAGCGACCAGTACATCGTGGGCACGCCGATCCAAAAATTTACGCGTTCGCGGACCATGGCGTCGAGCGCGGACCTTGCATCGAACCGCGGCAGCAGAACGCACCGGGCACCCCCGTAAAGGTTTGTGTTCATCTGCACGCTCTGCCCGGTCGTGTGAAAGAGCGGCAGTGTAATGAGAACCGTGTTTTGCACGCCGCTTGTGAAATCCAGCATCGGCAAATGAATGCTCCATGTCGTAACGACGTTCGACCAGAGGTTGAGATGGGTGAGCTCGGCCCCCTTAGGCTTTCCCGTTGTGCCCGAAGTGTAAAGGATGGCGCACGTGTCGTCCGGCCGCGTTGGGAAAGTTTCGAAGGTCTCAGCTTTTCCTTCCGTTACTTCGTGCAGTGTCCGACACCCCCGGACCGGACTCTTTTGCGTAAGATCTTTGGTCATAACAACAACGTGCCCGCACGTGGGGACGTTGTCGGCCGCTTCCTTGACGCGAGCAGCTAGCGGCAGCTCGTCGGTTCCTTCGAAGACGAATACGGCCTTCGCATCCGAATCCGCTAGGTGATATTCAAAGTCTCTTGGAGTAAATAGGACGTTGAGCGGGACAACTGCAGCCCCGGTTTTCATGATGCCGTAATAGACGATGGGAAAGTAAGGTACGTTCGGGCAGACCAGAGCGACCTTATCGCCGTAGCCGATCCCCATCCCGGTGATCGCATTCGCAACCCTGTTCGACAGGCCCTCGAGATCGCTGTAGGAAAGGCGAACGTCCTCCCACACGATGGCTTCTTTCCCAGGATCGAGTCTTGCGTGGTGCGAAACGATCGAGGCGAGGTTTAGGGTGGTAGCACTCGAATTCATAGAAATCGGACTCTGAGACGCCGAAAACTGTATTTTTCGCTAAATAGCTATAGAATGTCGTTTTTTCCGTTGACCACAGGTAGTTTATTTTCTAAACTTTCGGCATTCAAGTCGTTCCCAACACGAAAACTTGACCCGCGTGACCCTAACGCGCCCACTTCCATGAATATAAACAAACTTACCCTCGCATTTTGCCTGGTTATTGCCGCCTACGTCTGTCATTTCGCCGCTGACGGAGAAGTCGCCGGCCAGTTCGAACCCGGCCTCGTCGCAAATACCGACGACCTTGACCGTGTGATCCTCAGATCGATCAAGCCGGAGCAGCTGAATGGCAAACTTACGTTTTCCGACGACGCACATCTTACGGCTGCGCGCCTTACCGATCCTCGGAACGGAAAAGTGTCGATCCTGACGATGCTTGTAGAGGACCAGGCGATGGATCCGCTGGTTTTCGTAGACCTAAATGGAGACAACTCGCTCACGGACAACGAGAAATTCACGTTGAAAGAAGAAGAGGAAGGCGATACGTATCTCTGGTCAACAAATGTCGAGATACCGCTAACGGATGGGCCATTCAGATCGATCCCTATCTTCGTAAGGTATTACAGATCGGTCCGGGTGGAAAAGATGGGGGCGGACGACCGGCTCATACAGCAGTCGACCCAGGTAATGGCGCGGGCCCGAGCGACCGTCGGCGGTAAGGAGGTCCTTTTCCAGTACACGTACGATCCCGGAAAGAAGAAGATCGACCCGCTCAACGGTTGGCTTGGCGTCGACACTAACGGCGACGGCAGTGTCGAAATAGACGACCTCTCGCCTGAGTCAACGAAGGCGGACAATGAGGCTATCGTCTTCCGTGCGGGCGATGTCTACGTTTCAACTCGGAAGGCGGATATTTCCAAGAACCAGATCATGGTGCGCCAGCATCAGGCCAAGGATTATAAACGCGCCGAGATCTGGCCCGGCCAGGTGTTTCCCGATTTCGCCTTCACCGATTTCTCGGGTAGAAAGCATAAGTTCAGCGAATATCGTGGCAAGTACATCCTCCTCGATGTATGGGGTTTCTGGTGTCCGGCCTGTCGCGACGAGTTGCCATACCTTAAGGAGGCAAATCGACGCTATGCCTCGCGTGGCCTCGTGGTCGTCGGGCTGAATACGGATCAGGACTACACGATCGATTCCATGAAAGACGGCCTGAAAAAGGCCGGGATGGAGTGGACGCATGCGCAGTTCGCAAGCGTTGCCGATTTCCTCAGGGACGGCCTGCGTGTACATTCGTTTCCGAGCACGTTCCTGATCTCGCCCGAGGGCAAGATCATCTCCATGAACCGTACCGAGAAGAAGGAGAAAAGTCTCAGGGGCCGTGATCTGCTTGAAACACTAGACGACATTCTGCCGCCTGTCTAGAGAGGCCATTTCGTTGATCGTCGCTGCTGCCTTGATCTCGTGGCCGAGGCGCTGTACAGAATGCACGCGCCACTCTTCGCGACGTCCGGGAAAGTCGGACCTAAAGTGGGCACCACGCGATTCCTCTCGCCACAGAGCTGCCTTGGCGACCAGCGTAGCGAGTGTGACGAACTTTCTAGATGCCGTGCCGAGGTTGGCGGCTGCGATCTGTTCCAATTCCGCGATCGCCCGCTCGAGCGACCGCTGGTCGCGCACGATACCGACGCGTTCCCACATCAATCGCTTTACACGTTTCCTGACCGCTGTGGTGATCGGTCCCGAGGCAGCGAATCCCGGACTTGGCGAGCTCGCCGGACCGACCGCGAGAGAAGCAGATTCGCTTGCCGCTGTTTCGGCAGCCCGCGCGCCAAAAACAAGCCCCTCCAAAAGAGAGTTCGACGCGAGGCGGTTCGCTCCGTGCACGCCTGTACAGGTGACCTCACCGGCTGCATAGAGGCCCGGCAAAGTGCTGCGTCCCCAAAGATCCGTTCGGATCCCACCCATCGTGTAGTGCGAAGCCGGTGAGACGGGGAGCAGGTCCGTCGCGATATCGAGCCCGAAATGCTTGCAAGTCTCGTAGATCTTTGGGAAACGCTCGCGGAGAAATCCGGCGTCGAGCCCCGTCATATCGAGATACACGGTCCGGGTGCCGGTACGACGCATCTCCGAGACGATAGAACGTGAAACGATGTCGCGTGGAGCAAGCTCCGCACGCTCGTCGTAATTCGGCATAAAGCGCTCCCCGTACTCGTTTTTGAGGATACCGCCCTCGCCCCGCATTGCTTCCGAAAGGAGAAACCGCGGAGCGTTCTCCACATTGAGCGCCGTGGGGTGGAATTGAACGAATTCCATATCCGCGATCTCGGCCCCCGCAAAGTAGGCCATTGCCATCCCGTCGCCGGTCGCGACGGGTGGATTAGTGGTGTGTTGGTAAAGCTGCCCCGCCCCGCCCGTGCACATTACGACCCCCTTACAGCGTATCTCGCGTGGAGCCCGGAGCACGGGGTCCAGAAACTCCACACCTACGCAGCGGCCATCCTCGACGAGGAGGCGCTCGGTATTTGCGAATGGAGTAAGGTTGATCGCACGTTCCTGCCCGGCTCGTGCGATCAGGGAACGAACGAATTCCGCTCCGGTCGCGTCGCCGTGGGCATGAAGGATCCGCCGCCGGGAGTGTGCGGCCTCCCGGGTAAAAACGAGCTCACCGCCGTCTCGATCGAATTCTGTTCCCCATTCGATCAGCTCACGCACGTAGCGAGGCCCGTCGGTCACCAGGACCTCGACGGCATTCTCGTCACAGAGGCCGGCACCCGCAACGACGGTATCGTCTTCATGAAGCTCCGCGTTGTCGTCCTCAGCCAGTACGACGGCGACGCCCCCTTGGGCATATTCGGTATTGGATTCGCTTGCCTTGTCTTTGGTGAGAACAGTGACGCGAGCACCGCGAGAGGCGAGACCTATCGATGCGCGGAGCCCCGCGACACCGCTGCCAATGACGACAAAATCAGTCTCTAACGCCACACTCGCGACGATAGCAAAGAATTGCTCGCAAAGTCTAAAACGGTGGGCAGCTAGCCTTTGTCTTTGGCCGAGTAGAGGCCCGAATACGCTCCCTTTCGAAGGTTGATGCCGTACTCGAGATAGGCCTTGAGGGCAAATACCATTTGCGACCAGCCCATACAGTTGCTGTAGGACATCTTCAGGTCCGCCTCGGTCGCCTTCCACCCGCTTTCAGAGATCTTAACTAACGTCTCGCTGTCGCCGGTCGACTGGAAATTCATCTCGACGCGATTGAGGTCATCACCGCTCCCCTGCCAGCGGATGACTATCAGCTCGTTCTTGACCATCCGCTCGACCTTTACAGGAAAGCGGATCTCCTCGCCGGGCGTATCGGCAAAGGCCCATTCGACCGTCGTTCCCTCATCGAGCGTTCCCTTAGCCCCTCCATTGGTGAAGTAGCCGCTCAATTTCGCGGGATCGTAGACGGCGTCGAAAACTTCGGCGACCGGCTTCTGTATTTTCGTCTGTATTTCGAATTTCAGTTCCATTTTTCTCCTGACGGCGTCACCTCCCGAGCGACCCGTTTGGCGTATGAGATGGGATATCATACTTTATAGCTTTGAGTTCCGTAACAGTATTAACCATGAAACCAAACGTCGCCACCCTCGCACTTTTTCTCGCGTTCGCGCTCCTCTTTTCGAGTCAGTACGGCTGCTCGAAAGGTGAGCAGGATTCGGCCAACGCGGGTAATGCCAACGCCGCCTTGCCGAATGGATCTCCGTCGGCACCGGTCGATGCGAGCGTCTACCCGCCTCTTCCTTCGGGACTCGCGGAAACAGAATTCGAGCTGATCGACGGTACGAAGTTCAAGGTCACCGACAAGAAAGGCAAGGTGCTCCTACTCAACCTTTGGGGAACGTGGTGCGGTCCGTGCCGCGCGGAAATGCCGACGCTTATCGCTCTGCAGGACCGCTATCGTGACAAGGGCTTCGAGATCATCGGCCTCAACGTCGGTGACGGCAGCGGCACACCGGAGACCAACGATCAGATAAATAAATTCGTCGAGCAGATGAGGCTGAATTATACGATCGCCAGGATAAGCAATGCGGGCCAGCGGCAGTTCAGCCTGATCAGCAAAGCTGACGCGGTGCCTCAGACGCTTCTCGTCGACCGTGAAGGGCGTCTGCGTGGGGTCTTCGTAGGGAGCGGACCTAAGATCTACGCACAACTCGAGGACAACATCGCGAAGGTTATTGGCGATTGATACCGGCGGGGACCTTTGGTTCCACCAGGAGCGTCTTGAAAGCCGAAAGGCTCACAAGCCCCGGCGCCGATCGCCGGGGCTTATTTACGAACTTTTTGAGCGTGTGATTTACGGCGGCCTTCGGCTTGTCGCGAGCGTCGCTGTAAAAGGCCGCGAGCTGAGCAGCCTCTAAAAGCGTCCTATCGGGGATCAGTTTCTTACCGGCATTGCGAACGATGACGTGCGAACCCGGATAGTCAGCCGCGTGCATCCAGGTATCAAGCGATCTGGCGACGCGGAAGGTCAGGAAATCATTGTCCGCTGCCTTTTTGCCTACCAATATCTCGAAGCCGTCGGACGAAATGAACCGCCGAGCTCCCTTGAATTCCGTATCTACCTTCTTCTTTCTCGTAACCGCGATCGGCTTCGGCGGCGGTGAGATCCTTTGGTTTAGAAATTCTTGGTCATTTTCCGAGATCGCGCGGTCGATCCGCTCGAGGTCAAGCCTTGCCTCGCCCAGCTCTTTTTCGGTCGACGCCATTCTTTCGGCGATGATCGCTTCACCGTTGCGGGCTTTTGCGTATTGGCGGAAATAATTCTCAGCAGCCTCTGTCAGCGAGTGCATCGGATCGGCCTCGACCCGGACGAGTGGTGCGTCCTCCGAAAAATGATCCGTGACCTCAAAGGCATCACCACGACGCGGCGCGTTAGGATTCGATAGTAAAAGGTCGCCGAACCGCTTCCATTTGTTCGGATCACCGTGCTTTTCGAGATCTGACCGGAGGTTCCGTATCAGCTTCTCAAATTTTCTGATCCTGGCGACTGCCTTGCCCCGTACTTCGGACGCAATTCGGTCGAAGGTGGCCTTTTTCTCTTCCGACGTCACGTATTCAGTTTATGGCAGACACAAAAACGCCCAAAGCCTGGTAAGCTTCGGGCGTTCCTATTATCTCGATCAATGATCAGAACTCCCGGACAAGGATCGTTCCGGAAAGCAGGTCGTGGAGGGCTCGGCGTTCTTCATTGAAGAACATCGTGATAAAACCGGCCCCGAGGAATGCGAGCGAGAGCAGGAAGACCGACGAATTGACCGCCGACTGGTAGAGCGTCGGGTACTCGTTTTCGAGAGCATCCACGAGCTCCAATGAAAAGAGCCGCATGCCCACCGTTTTCCCTGCAAAACCGAGACTTGCGGTCATATAAACAAAGGTCACGGCTGCCCAGACGACCGTTGCAATAAGAAGACCCGATCCCGTGAACCAATCGCCGCCATTCAGCGCGAAAGGAGCAAGCACGAGCATCGAAATGAACGCCCCGATGATCAAGTCGAAAAGTCCGGCGCCAAATCGCATCGAGACCGGAGCGAGGTCCTCGATCTCGTCCTCGTAAACGTCCGCGATCTCCGGGGTCTCGGGCTCCTCAGCCTTGATCTGAATACGTTTGATCTCGGTGAACTCGACCGGGAGCTTGGCTTCAGCCGGAATCTCTATCGGACGTTCCGGGAGAGGTTCCGAAATTGGTTCGACCCTTTCGATCACCGGAGCGGCCGCCGGAAGCTTCGGCAGCCTGTTCGTGTCCCGACGCAAGTCCGCCGAAACCCGAGGCGGAGCTACAAGCTTGGGTTTCGCGGGCACCTGGGCTCTAACGCTCGGAGCTGAAGGCGGAACGTTGGGTACTGCTCGAGGCCGATCGTTCCTTTCGACGACATCGAAGGGGAAAGGACGCGGCTGAGGCTTCGCCGACGGCGCTCGCTTCACATGCGGCTCGCCAAAAGTTTTCCGCGACTGATCGATCCGCTGCATGGCGGCGGCGACGCGCGGGTCCTTGATATTTTCGGCAGATGGAACAGCCTGCGGGGTGCTTGCCACGACCTCAGCTTTGAGAGCCGCGCCGCCGTTTGTCGGAAAACTCCGTTCCTGATCACTCGAGGCACCGCCCCTGCGCTGCTGCACGGCGTTCTGAAGCTGCAGACGCCAGTCGGGCAGCGACGCATTCTTGTTCTGGAATTCGACAAGCGTGGGACTGGTTTTAGACGCCGCGAGATCCGATGTAACCCTTTTCTTCGGGACCGACATGACGGGTGGAGGTGCGATCGGCATCCTGGGAGTTGGCGTGCTTATCGTTCGTCTAGGCTCCGCATCTGCTAGTTTTGGAAGGTTCCCTGAGCTTATCTTTGTCTGCAGCTCCTCGCGAACGGTGTCATTCATCATGGCACCGCAAGCCGGGCAGATCGATAAGGTCGGCGCTAGGCTGCGATCACATACCGGACAGTTCATAAGGCAGAAACTCTTGGGGTTGAATTTGTTGGGCGAGGAAACGCCCCCAAAGCAAGGCGATAATATCAGAACCTACTTTAAGCGGTCAACACTAAAGCGCAGAAAAGCTTAAAGTTTGAGCATTTTTTCGAGCCGAGGAGTCGCGGAGGGGAGAATTGGAGAAACTGTGGAAATCTCAGAGAGGTTGGCGGCCGGCGAAACCCGCTTCAGGCTCATGCCACCAACCGATCTCGTCTCCCTCGCCGATCTGCCAACACAATAAAACGACGCGGTCTCCGCGCAAACTGGGAAAATCGATAAGTCCGCGGTTGTAGTCTTTAAGCTCGACTCCCATTTCATGAATGTCGGTCGTCAGCTTGCCAACACGATAGAGAGCGTTCACATAGCCCGTGCCGCCCACCATTCCGCCGCCCGCCTCCGAGGCCGCGGCGGCCGCGCGGGCTTGGTCACGCATTGCGTCGATCGAGGCGTAATGCTTGCGGATCGATTCGAGCATTGGCGTGATGGTGGGGAGTAATGCGTTGGCTTCCGCGACGGTGAAAAGCTTCATCTGTCTACATAGTTTCTAAAAGCACGCACGTCCCGGTCAAGCAATCGAAGTTCCGAAAGTGCTAGAATCTCGATGTCCGTTCACCTCGCGTTATGACGCAAGACCTACCCGAAGACGATCACAAATTCGACCCGGCCATCCAGACCGAAGACATTGCCTATCGTTCCGACGAGATGGTCGCGTGTCCGAAATGTTCCAGGCAAAATCCCCCAAACAGGCTCAAATGTCTCTACTGTGCCGCCGCTCTCGAAGTTGCACCAACCGCCGGGATCAAACCGAAGCTCAGAAAACTTGAGGGTTGGGAAAAGGGCTGGAACGTTATCTTAACTGGATCGGCATCTGTCGATCTCGGGTCCGCTGCATCGTATCTTTCGACAGATGCCGACCACCTCTCGAAAGTGATCGGGGCCGGAACGCCGCTGCCGATCGTCCGTGTCGAGGACGAGCGAGAAGCCAATATCTTAGCTGAGACGCTCGCGGCAAGCGGCCTGAGATGCTCCATCGTGAGCGACGATAATCTGAATGCAGAACGCCCACCTGTCCGGATTGCAGCTATCGACGTCGCTGCACGACGCATCCTGCTGACGGATTTCAACACCCGCGAAACGGTCGAATTCGACCTCGACGATCTTGCGCTGATCGTCGTTGGGGAGATCGAGACGAGCAAAGTGGATTCCCTTGAAAAGCGCCGCCGCGGTAAGGAGATAAAAGTGCTTAGCGAGACAGCGACAACGAGTGACGAAACGGTTGTTGACCTGTACATAAGGCTCGATCCGACGGGTTATCGGATCCACATGGCAGGCTTCGATTTCTCTTGTCTTGGCGGCGCAAAGACGCTGCTCGCGACAGAGAATATTCGCCTCGTCGTGGAAATGCTCAAGGAGATCGCTCCGAACGCACGGGTGATAGTTGATTACGCGAGGATCAGCCGTCTACTTGATGAGGCTTGGCCGATCGAGGCCCGCAAAGAGCCGCAGGGGCTCCGCCGTGCAGGTTTTGCGCGCCAGGAATTCGGGGCCGTCGCGACGACCAGCAATCTGTCGCAGTTTACGAAATATTCGCGCATGCAGTGGCACCTTTTATGAGGGATAAAGGAAACCGGCGAGGTCAGGGGCCCGATCGTTTCTCGGACCGCGGACCGCGACGAGACGAGAGGCGCCGCGAGGTCGGCCCTCGAACAGCCCCCGCGAATTCGCAGTTGATCTACGGAGTTCTTCCGGTTCTCGAGGCGCTTCGTGCGGACAACCGCCGGATCGATAAGGTCCTGATCGCCGAGGGCGTCAAGGAGCATCGTCTCGGTGAGGTGATGGACCTTTGTCGCGAGCGTTCCATTGCATGGAATTACATCCCCAAAGACAGTTTTGCTAAATACGTCGAACCGGGAGCCAATCATCAGGGCGTCGCGGCGTTCATCGCATCGGCCAGTTATGCCGAGATCAGCGATCTGATCGATGGAGCGAAAGATCCGGCGTTATTCGTCGTTCTCGATGGAGTCGAAGACCCTCGGAATCTGGGTGCGATCCTTAGGGTGGCGGAATGTTCAGGAGTCGACGGCGTGGTGATCCCCGAGCGTCGAGCGGTCGGCCTCAACGACACGGTGGCAAAATCCTCCGCGGGTGCCATCGAGTACGTCCGTGTCGCAAAGGCAGGGAACATTAACCGCTTTATCGAGGACCTTAAAGAGAAAAACATTTGGGTCGTCGGCACGAGCGGCGATGTGGAAATGAGCTACACAGACTGGGACTGGACACGTCCATCCGCTCTGGTCCTCGGTGCCGAAGGCAGCGGACTTCACCGGCTTGTGGCCGAAAATTGTGATGTGTTGGTGAAAATTCCCATGTATGGAAAAATAGATTCACTGAACGTCTCCGTTGCCGCGGGCGTAATACTTTTTGAAGCGCGTCGTCAGAGAGCCAATAGCGAGTGACCTATGTTTTGCCCAAAATGCGGTCAGCAAAATCCTGAGGAAGGCAAATTCTGCCGCAGCTGCGGAACCGATCTCGGCAATGTCTCGCATGCGCTGAGCGGAACGCTGCCTCCCGCGACCCCGATCGTAGACCGTAAAGGCCGCCCGATCAGCTACGATGGTGCGATCAGGAAAATATTTTCGGGCCTCGCGTTCATTGCTGTCGCGATCGCATTGTCGTTCACGATCGGGAAGGGATGGTGGTTCTGGATGCTGATCCCGGCGTTCGGCTCTCTCGGTGCAGGAGTGGCGCAGTGGTTCCAACTTCGAAACAGTCAGAAGTACGGCCCTTCATTTAGCTCAACGATCAGCGATCCGACACTTGGACGGCCACAGCAAAATTCTTCGCTGCCGCCCGCCCAGACCCAATGGGTCTCACCTGACGATTCCCGGTACAAGACCGGCGACCTCGTTCCGCCGAGCGTTGCCGAGGGCACAACGCGTCATCTCGAACTCGACAAGGAAGGCCGGACGATGACGCTGCCCAAGAAGGACTAGTTTCTATTTCCTCACGACGACTCTCGCATTACCGGCATTTGAATTTACATCGTAAACCTTGATCGTGATCGCGTACTCGCCCGGAGCCGCAAGCGGAACGTCGATGGTGTAGCGCTCACGCGGACCGTCTGAGATACCGTCTTCGGCGATCACGGGAAGCCAATCGCCCCCGTTGACGCTGTATTCAGCCCGCGTTAAATAGCTCGCGGCGTCGCTCGCATCGAAGACAACCTTGGCGTTATTCCCGGTGACCTGCGGTGGGCCGAATGGCGTTACAACAGGTGCCGTGTTGTCGATATCTATCGGGTCGGTCGCGCGTTCGCCAGACAAGGCCAATGCCGCGGGATTCGACGGCGTATCCTTCGCGACGATCTTGAAAATATATCTCCCGTCGGCGAGGGACTGGCCGTCGATCGCGATAAAGGTGTCGGTCAATCCCGCACGCAGCGTTTTGAAGGTTGCGTCGCCGACCTCCTTGTACATCACGTCGTAAACCAGCTTGTCACCGTTGCGGTCCTCGGCTGTCCACTGCAGAGAGGTGGCCCCGCGTTGATAAACACGGCGGGGCGGGACGGATACGACCGGAATTCCGAACGTCGCCGGATCCATGCCCGCAAGTTCGATATTCGGGTCGATCTGAACGGGTGGGTTAGCTGCGAGGCCGACGTTCGTCGGGAGGACGTTGATCGATAAGACCTCCGGAGGGATGTTCCTCGGTGCGAAGGAGACATTTACCTCGCTGAGCCTTGCATCGGATCTGAGAACGGCCCGCCATTGGAGATATCGTGCCTTCGGGCTCGCAACCTGTGCCCCTTTTTGATCGGCAAGTGACGTGCTCCAACTACTCCATGTTTCGTCGGCCTTCTCCGTATTTCCGGTCCGGGTTTGGATCGTCACGTTACCGCTCGAGCGCCACCATATCCGTCCCCACGTGGCCGTGTTCTTTGCGTCGAGGACTGCCGACTCGTAAGTACCTTCGGTCATTGTCTCCGGCCCGACGCGATAGAGCGAACCCGAGTTACTCGATGTAGCGAAAAGAGAATTTCCAACGTTCAAGAGCGTCGAGACCTGGTTCGCGTCGGTCTGCAGGGCGAGCGTTTCGGCGCCGCCATTCGAGATGCTGTAGATCCGGCCCTTGTCGGAGGTGCCTACCATCACGCCGTTTCCCGTTTGGTGCGCATAAAGCGAGAATCCCGTCACGGTAGTGGATGTCCAAATAATGTCTATCGCCCCATCCGGGTGGATGCGATATACGGCCGACTTCGCGTCCTTGAGGTCGTAACGGCTTTTAGCCGGGGTCTCCGCAGTGGCGGTTGGCTTTTCTACCGAAACCGTCCTGCTATCCGTAGCGGCCGCTGTTTTATCTGTAGATGCCTCGGTGCTTTTGGGGGCCGAGGCGGATTCGCCGAGTGCGAGAGCATATACGGACCCGTCGGGGGCGACGGAGAGATCGTGTATTTCTCTGAGCGTCGAATCAAGCAGTCCGAAGGGCTTCCCGTCAGATCCGAATCGCATCACGATGCCATTTGAATCCGTGCCGGCGTAAAGGTTCCCTTGCTTATCGACCGCAAGTGAAATGATATGCGATTCGCTCGTGTCGAAGAGCAGCGACGACTCAGGCGTCGCGTTTGCGGTGCGGACGCGATAGATCTTACCTTCGCCGCCCGTGCCCACGGCCAGGCTGCCATCGTTCATTACGGCCAGGGACCAGATATATTTTTCCTTTGGCTCGAAGTATGTCTCGGCCTTGCCGTTTGCGTCGAGGCGATAGACCTTTCCGTCCGGAGACGTAGCAGCAAATATCTCGTTGCCGCGGACGACGAGCGCCGTCACGTTCATCTCGTTGAGGTCCGCGAACTGCGAACCCGTGCCTGTCGCCGACACCTTAAAGATCTTGCCGTCGCCGCCGGTGCCGAGATAGATGTTCCCAGCCGCGTCGGCCGCGCTCGACCAGATGTACGACTGGCCGGTCTTGAAGATCTCGGTCAGCTTTGGCGCAAGGCTGATCGTTCCGTCGGCGTCGATCGACACGCCGCGGGCGTCACCCCTCAGAACGTCGGCCCGCGAATTTACCGACCAGACAGCGGACTCGGCAGCGATACAGGGGAAGCAAAGAGCCGCGAGAATACAAGCAAGATAAATAGTTCTTTTCATCGAAAAAAGGGGAACGTGTGCGGACAATGATAGCAAATTGACACTTATTCGGCGTGCGTTTTCGCCTTGGGGGCCGGGATCTCTACGGAATGCCGCGCTTCGAGGAACTTCATCGCGTCACGCAGATCCTCGGCGTCGCCGGTGATCAGTCTCGCGCTTCGCTCGCGGGTAAGATATGCCCAGAACCAGTCCGTCATCACCGCCAGCCGGTTCTTGAAGCCGATCAGGAAGAATACGTGAAGGAACAGCCACATCAGCCAGGCGATAAATCCCTTGAAGTGTAGTCCCGCTGCCTGCGCGATCGCCTTGCTGCGGCCGATCGTAGCCATCGTCCCCTTATCCCAGTAGACGAATTTCTCACGCGGCTTCTGTTTAAGATCGCCGAGAATGGCATCGGCGGCGAATCTGCCCATCTGCATCGCGGCGGGCGAAACGCCAGGTACGGGCTCACCGTTCGCCTGCGTCAGCGAAGCCATGTCGCCGATCACAAAGATGTTTGAGAAACCATTCAAAGTAAGATCACTTTCGACGTGAACGCGTCCGGCCTCTTTCCAGCACATTGGGATCCTAAGCTTAGAATTCCACGTGGACAAGTTGTCGCG